>Ga0335069_10011476_pt1 | contig 12495 bp, 11 predicted proteins | sample Lox_Sample_11_FD_206714 | JGI IMG/M metagenome (GOLD analysis project Ga0335069, IMG submission 206714) | Soil microbial communities from Loxahatchee National Wildlife Refuge, Florida, United States - Lox_Sample_1.1 | ecosystem: Environmental > Terrestrial > Soil > Wetlands | place: USA...
CCGCCGGAGAGCGGGGGGCAAGTCGACCGCTGTAAGGCAGTTTACGCCGCACGTGTAAGGACGATTTCGCCCATATGGCCGCTCGGGCTCGGCGCGGGCATGACCGTTTTCGCGTTCCTTATCCTGTGCATCTGCGAAGATACGATACGGCACGGGCCGAATGGGCTTGACAGGCAGGTGATGGCCGGCGTAATTATACTTACACACTCTCGCTCGGGACCCCCTCATGCCTCGTCCCAAACCTTCCGATGCAAAGACCGAGGCGCTGCGTTCCCGCGGATGCCTGCACCCTCGACCACAGGACGTGACCGACCCCCTCTTCTCCAGCTCGGAGTTCTTCGATGCTCGCGATGTGGTGCAGGTCAAGTACGAGATGCTACGGCGCGCACGTGTCGACCGAGCTCCGATCTCCGCCAGCGCTGCCGCCGCGGGCTTCTCCCGACCCACCTTCTACGAGGCACAGGCGGCCTTCGGGCAGAAGGGGGTAGAGGGGCTTGTTCCTGCGAAGCCCGGGCCTCGGCACGCCCACAAGTTGTCCGAGGAGATCGTCGACTTCCTGGAGAAGGCCGAGACCACTCGGCCCGCAGAGCTGGCCGACCTGGTCCACAAGCGCTTCGGTCGGACGGTCCACCCGCGCAGCATCGAGCGCGCTCTGGCTCGCCGGGAAAAAAAACGCCAGCTCTCCCCCCGCTGAGCAGCGCTGCGCGGGACACAGTCGTGGAGCGCTATGAGACTGTGCTTGTCGAAAACCACATCCGGGTTGGTTGGCCGCGTAAGCGGGGAGGCGGGTGGGTCGGTTCGAGAGGTCGAAGTCGACGCGCTCCAGGCTTACGCGAGCCGCCCAGGCATGCGGTTGCGGGGGCAGAGCGCGAGCGCTCTGCCTCCCCGCCAGGCTCACCAGCCGTTCAAGCCGCGGCGCGAATGTATCGGTGATGCAGGCCGCCGACCTCGGGCAGCTCGACCACGTTGCCCAGCTCGGTACCCTGCGCCGGTCTCGGTTCCGGCGCGTCGCCCGCCAGCGAAAGATGGCAACGAGACCGATGGTAGTAGGCGAAATAGGCAGCCATCACGCGGAGCAGATGGATCTCGCCAAAGACAATGACGTGATCCAAGCACTCTCGGCGTAGGGAACCGATGAGTCGCTCCGCGTAAGCGTTCTGCCACGGCGACCTCGCAGCCGTGACAACCTCTTCGACGCCGAGGACCTCCAGCGTGCGACGTACACGCTCGCCGTAGATCTGGTCGCGATCTCGGACCAGGTACCGCGGAGCCGTTTCCTCTGGAAAGGCCTGTACCAATTGCCGCGCCGTCCACTCCGCGGTCGGATTCGCCGTCACGTTGAAGTGTAGCACCCGCCGGCGATCGTGGGCCAAGACCAGGAACCCGAACAGCACTCCGAACGTAGCCGTCGGGACCACGAAGAAGTCAATCGCCACCAGGTCCTTGACGTGGTTCGCCAAGAAGGCGCGCCAGTTCGGCGACCTTGGCTTCCGTTCCCTAACCATGTACCTGGCGACGCTCGACGTCGCGACCTCGATGCCGAGCTTCGCGAGCTCGTTGTGGATGCGCGGAGCACCCCAGGTTACGTTCGCCCGCGACATTTTCCGGATGAGCTCGACGATTTCGGGTCCGAGGGCGGGGCGTCCAACGCGACGTCCGGCCCTACTCCTGCGGTTCCAGAGTCGTTTGAATCCTTCGCGATGCCAACGGATAACAGTAAAAGGCTGGACGATCGCCAGGGCGCCTCGCCACCTGTTCCACCGTCGGGCCAGGAGGGTCCACAGAGCTCGGTCCCACCTCCCGAGACGTGGCCTCCGATCCCCAAGGGAGCGAGTGAGGACACCGACCTGGTGGCGAAGTGCGAAGTTCTCCAGCTCGAGCTCCTCCTGAGTTCGAAGGGATGTCGCGGTCCCCAGGATGATCCGAATCAAGAGCCACACGCCACGACGCTACCTTCGCAATGGCCTGCAGCTCAAGGCGCTTTCGCGCGGATGGGCTATTCGGCAAGCACAGCTCCGGTGGCTGCCCGCCTCCGGAGTTGCTATCACCGGCTGCACCTGAGATCGGGGATCGATGCCGCCCTCCAACGCCTGGTGCAGATGGCCGGCCGGCGCTGTTCCTCGCGGACAGCCAGGCTGGCGCGGCGAGAAGAGATGAGTTACATTGTATCTCATGGCGACGACGACGATGGTTCACGTGCGGCTCGACGAGAGGGTGAAGGCCAAGGCCGAGAAGGCCCTCGCGGCTATGGGGCTCTCCGTCTCCGACGCAGTCCGGGTCCTCCTCACCCGGGTCGCGGCCGAGAAGGCGCTCCCCTTCCAGGTGAGGGTGCCCAACGCCACCACCCGGGCTGCCATCCGCGAGGCGCGCGGGGGCAAGCTCCGCTCCTTCGGCTCGGTCGACGACCTCATGGTGGACCTGAATGCGACGGCCCCCGCGAAACGTTGAGCGCACGACCGGCTTCCGCCGGGACTACCGGCGCGAGGCGAGGGGTCGCCACCGCGGCCAGCTCGACGGCCTCCTCCGGCCCGTCCTGGCCGCGCTCGCCGTGGACGCGCCTCTCCCGCTGGCCAACCGGGATCACCCTCTCTCGGGCGAGTGGGACGACTGCCGCGAGTGCCACCTCCGGCCGGACCTGCTGCTCATCTACCGCAAGCCCGATGCGACGCGGCTCCAGCTCGTCCGCATGGGGTCGCACTCCGAGCTGTTCGAGTGAGCGGCTGCCGCTGTCTCATCCCTGTCTCATCTCCGTCCCATTCCCGTCTCATCCGTGCATCGTCTCCGCATCAGGAGTGCATTCACGGATGACCCGTGAGGCCGCGCTGCGACTGGAACCCAAGACGAGTGCAGCGATGGTTGCGAAGAAGAGCCGGATCATGGAGGGCCGCGAGGCTTCCGGCGCCGCGACGAAACGTCAACGATTCTCAGCGGAACGGGATTCTGGCGAGCCACAGCCCAGCGGGACAGCGCGAAGTGCGTTGGCAGGTAGAGCAGTAGCGGGAAGCCAACCATACAGAGGGCGAACCACAGACCCGGGCTCATCCAGGTCTGCGGCTTCTCGTACGGACCGTAGACCCAGTTCACATCCTTCTCCGGCCCGAAAAGCAGCGACACCGGAAGGATCACCCAGACGATGACGGTCTGGACGAGCAGAGCGCGCCGGTCGTAGCCGAGTCGGACGATCGCCCAGGCGAGGAGCGGTGGGATCGCAAGGTGGAAGAGGCTGAGCGCCCGGATGTGGAGAGGGTAGGCCGGGTCGAACATGTACTCGGTTCCGCCGGTGAGGTGGTGACCACTCGCGAGCCGCCAGAAGAAATCGAGGGTGAAGAGGGTCTGGACGAGTCCGATTGACAGCGCCTGGATCGAGAAGAGCAGCGGGCTCTCCACCCAGAGAGCGAGCCCGATCGCGATGTTGGAAAGGTCGCATAGCCAAAGGAAGTTCTGCGGCCCGTAGTGGCGCCAGTAGAACGGCGCCCACACGAGGAGCCAGGCGGTCCAGCCGACCTTAAGCCAAAGCGGCATGGGCCCCCCTGCCATGTGCGGCCTCAAGGCCCGCATCGCGCGCCCGGGGTAAGACAACTCGCACGGCGAGGAATTGTCAGGGGATGCCTCGCGCATGCCGCCCTACTCTGATGCTGGCGTATGCATTGTGCGCCGGTCGGGGAGGAACGCGGATGCCACTTGGGCGTAGCAGCCGACGCGACCCGGACTAGGCGTGTACAAAAGAATTGCGGTCCCACCGAATGGCGTCCCTTCGGTCTATCACATGCCCCTTATCGCCCCGGCCACGCCTGGAGCAGGAGCTCCCGCCAAAACCCGATCGCGGGCTGACGGGGTGTGCCTGGCCAAAACTCCATCCGCGCTGAAACCATTGCCTTCGACCACCTATGGCGAGGCGAAGACCCCAACTAGACCGGCGTGGTCCGACGGGTGCTGGCCAGTCGAGGTGCGCTCCCACATGCCAATGCGCTTCAAGAACAGCGGTCTAGGCTCCCAAGCGAGCATCAGGTCTAGCCGGGTAGTAAGCGAGCCGGTGTAGAGGAGTTCGTCGAAGCCCCAGGTGAAGCCCGGGTCGTCCGGGTACAGAGCCGTCCAGGCGTCGGAGAGCCAGGAGGGCGGGAGCGTTCCAAGGGGGCCCACCAAGGCTTCGAGGGCTGCCAGCATGTCGCTGCTGTCGCCCATCAGGTACTCGTACACCGGTGGCTTGTCGGTGAGCGTGACGTAAGCGTTGAAGTCCCCGATGACAAGCGTCGGCAGGGGCACCTGCTGGTAGGCCCCGTCTATCAGGGCGACGAGCTGGATCGCCTCAAGCGCCTGGATGATCCAGGGCGGGACGCCATCCTGCGTCGTTAGCCAGTCCTCGAGATGGGTCTCGAGCACCCTGACCCACTGGTTGCCTCTCTTCACCTCGATAGCGGTCCAGCCCCGCCAGTCACAGAGCGCGGTCGAGGGAGCGGAGTTGGGGAAGAGAGAAAAGCAGGCGGTGGCCGGGAACTGGCTGGCATCGTCGAGCGCCAACGCGTATACGCCGCCATTCTGGTCGCCTGGACCCGGCGCGATGGGCGCGACCACGAAGCCCGGGACCGAGAAAGGAACCGTCGCAGATCGCCAGGGGACCCCGTGGCGTACGAGGAGCACGTCGCGGTCCGTGTACCGGAGGTCGCGCATGCTGTTTAGATCGGCCGGGTTCCCAATGCAGAGCTCCGCGTCCACGGTCGTGGTCTGGGCGGCCACATCGTAGTGGAGGCCCCGCTCCCGGAGCGCGTACAGGAGGATGTCGAGATAATCGTAGACGACACGGGTTGCGCTCGTATCGTTGGGATTCGCGGTCTGGCACACGACCGGGTCACCGATCCGCCAGGTCGTCACCTCCTGGAGTCCGATGACGTCAGGCTGGTTCACAAGCACCTCGTCGGCGATGACTTGGGCCCGGGCCGGGAACTGGGTCCGCTTCACCGTGCTCCAGAGCTGGGTGGCGACTGCGACGACCTCGTCGGCCGGCGCCTCGACGAGCTTGGTGATGTCGGCTCCCAGGTAGAGGTTCTGGGTCATCACCCTCAGCGCACCCCCGGCTCGGCAAGCGGCATCGGCCACCCCTTCGGTCCGGGATGCGGGCGCATCCAACGAGCCGGGCGATTGCCCTCCGCAGGCCGCTAGGAAGACAGCGAGGGTCGAGTACGCAAGAACGCTGCGGCGCATGGCTCCTCCCCGGCCGGCGTAGGTCGGCCGACCGCTGCCCGAACAAGCGCCCGCCCCCAGCGTTGCGCCGGGATCCGCCGGTCTCGCCTTCACACTACGCTAAGGTAGACAGCCTTCGACTCGCGACGTGAACGTCTCAAGAAGGTGCAGCGATTCGGTCTCCCTCCAATAGCGCGTGAGGCAATTGACTCGCGGAGACGCCTATCGACAAGATCGACGGTCCTTGGCGCCTTCAAGCAGGTTCGCGCCCCTTGCTCTATCGAGGGCACCCGGTCGGGAAGCGCATAATGCCCTAACACAACGTCCTTCAGGTATCGGCGGCACAACAAGTTCGACGGTTCTTGAAAGGGACGGCGCCTCCCCTGTCCTTGCCGAATATTGCGTCCGCTTGGACCCCGCGTCGCAGGGAGCCGCATGTGCTCGTGCTCAAATTCGGTCACGCCGCGGCCCGCTCGTATCGATGGTGAAGACCGCCCACGTGAGGTTCCTGGCTTTCGACGAGGCCGAGCCTTCGTCAACGGGGGGAACCAGCGACCCCGCGAAGTTTGGATCGGCGAGCGCGCGCGGCCACAAGGAACCCCGGCGCGAGCGCCGTCGCGGCCGCCGCCGGAGTCGCAAGCCGCGCCGGTCAGCCGCTCGAGAAATGGGCAGTGGGAGCCTCACCACGCCCGACCTTCCACGGGATCGGGTCCGCTCCCGGGTGGGGCGAACGGCATCCAGCCGTCCTCAGCGAGCAGCTCATCGACCACCTGCTTGACGGCGAGCGCATCGCGCGGGTCGGCGTCGCGGCTCACCCTCTTCGTCCAGAGCGCCTCGCCCGTCGCCCGGTCGAGCACGATGGCCTCGAGGACCAGCCGGTCGCAGTCGAAGAAGCTGCGACTGGCCACCGGGTAGGGCGCGGGCCGCGGGAGCACGATCTCGCTAGGCCCCTCCTCTGGCGCCGGCGGGGCGGCGTTCGTCCCCACCGCGTCCGCCGCCACCGGCCACGCGAGGGGCGGACCGAATTCCGGGGGCGGTGGCGGCACGAAGGGCACGTAGGGGTAGGGCGGTAGGGGCTCCGGGTCGAGCGGGATCGGGAAGTAGAAGCCGAAGTCCACGGCGATGGATGGCGACGGCTCCCAGGCTCGTCTAGGCGAGGGGGTGGCGACGGGAGGGCGCGCGCCCGGCGGCGGGAAGCGGGCGGGCACAATCGGGGGGCGCGGCGGCGGCGCGAACCGGGGCGCGGGCCTCGCGGCGACAGCGCCTCCCGGGATCACGGCCGGGCGCGCCCCCGGAACCGTGCGGGCCGCGGGGGCGGCCACCGGGCGCGAGCCCGGTGCCGGCGCCGAGTGCGACACGTGCGAGCCGCCCTTGCCCCCGCCCACAGACAGCGCCACGAGCGTCGCGGCCGCTACCACGGCCACCGCCCCCACTACGATGCCGGCCGTGGCGGCGGTCTGGTCGCTGCGGTGTCCCTTGGTGCGCGTGACGCCCTGCTCTCGCAGCAGGACCAGCGAGCCGTCGTCGGGCTGCGAGCGGCCGGCCAGGGCGGCCTCGATCGCCCGGCGCGCATCGGCGCGGTAGCGCTCCGCCTCGGCGGGCGAGAGGTCGCGGTTGCTCTCCACCCACAGTTCCAGTTCCGGGGCGGGCGCCCCGCGGAGATCCACGGTGGGCGCGATGGTGCTGACCGGGGTCCGGACCGTGGTGCAGGAGAACATCGCGGCGCAGAGGGACACGAGGAGCCTGGACCTGGGGTGCTGGGGAGGTGTCGGCCCGCTCATGATTAGCGAGCACTGCATTCGACGCGCCACGGCAGGAACCTTAGAGCCACGTGGGATTTGCCTGCGCACGGCGCCCGGCCACCGTGCCTCCGAGCCACGCGTTGGCGGCGCGGCTGTGGCTACCGAAAACCCCGTCTGGGTGCTCGGAGCGGCGGCCTGCAGTGGGGTGAAGTCGTCGACGACGAGGTTGCGCAGTCGGCGCCCCGTGCCTTGCTCGCGGTCGAGTGCTCCGCACATGGGAGTTCGCGAGCAAATGGGCGGTCGCCCCCCTTCGCCTCCGTCAGCGCATCACGCGGCAGCGCGCTCGTAGCTATGGTGCAGCCCGCCGACCTCGGGCAACTCTACCACCCTGCCCAGTTCCGGCCCCTGCGCCGGCCTTGGTTCTGGTGCATCGCCCGCCAGTGAAAGATGGCAACGCGCCCGATTGTAGTACGCGAAGCAACCAGCCAGAATCCGAAGGAGATGGATCTCGCCGAGCACGACGATGTGATCCAGGCACTCCCGCCGTAGGGAGCCGATCAGTCGTTCCGCGAACGCGTTCTGCCACGGGGACCTCGCCGCCGTGATCACCTCCTCGATGCCGAGCATGTCCAACGTATACCGGATCCGGTCGCCGTAGACTCCGTCTCGGTCCCGCACCAGGAATCGAGGGACCCTCTCCTCGGGGAAGGCTTGCACCAACTGCCGCGCTGTCCACTCCGCCCTCGGATTCGCGGTCACGTTGAAGTGGAGCACCCGCCGGCGCTCGTGGGCCAGCACCAGGAACCCGAACAGCACTCCGAACGTCGCGGTGGGAACCGTGAAGAAGTCGATCGCCACCAGGTCCTTCACGTGGTTGCCCAAGAAGGCTCGCCAGGATGGGGACGGCGGCTTCCGCTGCTTCACCATGTACTTGGCGACGGTCGACGTCGCGATCTCGATGCCGAGCTTCGCGAGTTCATTTCGAATGCGCAGAGCGCCCCAGGTCACGTTCGCCCTCGACATGGTGCGGATGAGGCCGACGAGCTCGCGACCAAGCTTGGGCCGCCCGCCACAACCGGCCCGAGTCCTGCGGGTCCAGAAGCACTTGAACCCTTCGCGATGCCACCGGACCACCGTGGCCGGCTGGATGATCGCCAGAGCATGCCTCCACGCTTGCCAACGACGGGCAAGGACCACCCACAAGGCGCGATCCCAGCCGTCGAAGCGAGGGCGCCGATCACCGAGGGCGCGGGTGAGGACCCCGATCTGGTGACGTAGCGCCAGGTTCTCCATCGCGAGGTCACGCTTCGTCCGAAAGGAGGACCTGGCAGTCCCGAGGATCGTCCGAATCAAGCTCCACACCCGCCCGACGCTATCCGCGCAACCCTCCGGGGCTCAAGGGTTTTCGCGCAGATGGAGTTTTCGGGAGGCACAGCTCCATTCGCCCGCTCGTAGATCGGGATGATCGCGATTGGCTACGGCCCGGCTCGAGCGCGCAGAGCCCGTGCCTCCGCGAGGAGGGGTGCGTCGGGCTCGGCGTGGCGCCAGGCGAGTAGGAACGCCTCGAGGACATGCCTCGCTCCGTCCCGATCGCCCAGACGGAGCAGAGCCTCGCCCTTGCGGACCTGGCTGCATGGCCATGCCCAGCTGCGCCAGATCTGGCGCCAGACGTACAACTCCTCGAACCGGCGGAGTGCCTCGAGCCCCTCCGCGTCGCGACCCAGGCGCACGAGCAACTCGCCGAGGAGGTAGAGCGGCGCGACCCGCCAGAGGAGGGCCGGGGCCCGCGCGCAGACCTGGTGCAAGGCGGCCACGGCGCCGTCTCGACGGCCGAGGTGCCACGCGGTGAGCGCAGCCGTCGTCTCGGCCAGCATCGAGCCGGGAGGCAGGCGGCTTGCAAGTGGAGCGGCGCCATCAACGTCGCCCAGCCAGGCGAGGTTGACGGCTAGCTCGGCGGCCACCTTCGGATCGAGCGTCTCCAGGCACTCGATCTCGGCATGAATGCCGCTCAGGTCGCCATCGCCGACCAGGTAGTCGGCACGAAGCGCGTGGTAGTTCGATTCGGCCCGGACCGCCGGGATTTCACGCGCGAGCGCGTCCAGCATCGCCAGCCCGGCTCGCCGCCGTCCCTGGTAGGCCTCCAGCGCCGCCAGGGCGTAGAAGCCCATCCGCCGCACAGGGCTGGCCGGCTCCGCCATGGGCCGCGCTTCGCGCTCGGCCTCCGCAAAGCGGCCCGAGAAGAATACGGCCGCGAGGTGGTCCTCGCGCCCCGCGGCACCACCCCCGAGCGCCACGGCCCTCTCACCGGCCCGCGCCGCGGCCGCGAGGTCTCCTAGCCAGCCGTACGCCAGGGAGAGCCCGTGGAGCCTGGACAAGCCCTGCGAACGCTCCCAGCAAGCAACCCACGCCTCGAGCGCGTCCCGTCGCGCCAGGATCCCGAGCGCCTCTGCCAGGTGTCCGGCCGCCCATCCGAACTCGGGATCGAGCGCGACCACCTGCTCGAGCCACGGCACGGCCGCGGCGAGCTCGTCGCGATGCCGCAGCAGATCGCCCGCGTGATACCAGGCGCGTACCTCCTCGGGGCACTCCGCCACCACTCGCCGGTACGCCGCGAGCGCCTCGTCGTCGCGCCCGGCGACCTGCGCCGCCCATGCCTCGATGAGCGCGCGGTCCCGGTCGGGCACGCCGCCGGCATAGCGGAGGGCGGAGGCCACGGCCGCCTGCTGGTCCCCGCTCGAGCCGCCGAACCAACGGAGCCACACCGCCAGCTCGTACTGCGCCGCGGCCAGTTCCGGGTCGAGAGCCACCGCCTTGCGGAGGAGCGCCCCGCAATCCTGTCCCATGGCCGGGTACCGGGCGCACTGCTGACCCAGAACGAACTGCCGGTGGGCCTCCAGGCGAGCAGCGGCCGTGATCCCCGGCCCCCCCATCGAATGGGGCGAGGGTCGAGACCGCACCGGTCGCGCCGCCCAGGCCCGTTCCACCTCATCGAGCGCCTCAAGTACCGCGCCGGCACTCTCCGGGCGCCGGGAGGTGAGGGGGTCGGTGGCGCGCCACACCAGTGCCACGAGGGCCGGCGGGATGCCGGGGCGATCGAGCACGCGGGGCGGGCCGTCCGCCGCCCGAGCGCCGCCCAGCATCTCGTGGATCAACCGTCCCAGAGCGAAGATGTCCGTCCGCTCGTCCTCGCGTCTCCCCTCGCGCTGCTCGGGCGCCATGTAGCCAGGCGTGCCACTGTGCAGTGGGCCGGGTCGGCCGAAGGCGTGAGCCAGGCCGAAGTCGAGCACCTTGACCGGACCGCCCTCGACGAGGAAGACATTGCCCGGCTTCAGATCGCGGTGGAGGACACCGGCGGCGTGCGCGTGCTCGAGCGCCCGGCCGACTGCCCGCGCCGCCTCCATGGCCTGCTGGACGTGCAAGGGTCCGCGCCGGAGCCGCTGGGCCAGCGACTCGCCGCGGAGGAGCTCCATCACCAGGAACGGTCCCGCCGGACAGGATCCCACATCGTGCAGCGTCACGATGTTGGGGTGCTGGAGCTGGGCGATCGCTTCGGCCTCTCGGTGGAGCAGTGCAGCAGCATCGGCGTCCAGAACACTACGCGAACGTTGCCGGATCAGCTTCACCGCCACCGACCGTCGGAGCTCCGGGTCGCGCGCCTCGAACACGCGTCCGAAGCCACCCCGCCCGAGCTCGCGGACAAGCTCAAACCGCCCCACCTTTTCACCGGGCATTGGCACCGGGTCCGCGGGGGCGAGGTCCGGCACGCGGGCGATCTCCGCGATCAAGGCCGAGAGCGCGCCCGGAGCGGGGCGGTCTCCGGGCGCGCTCACTCCAGCAACCCCTCGTCCCGCGCCAGCGCGGCCAGCCGGTCCTTGACCCGCTCGAAGCGCTTGCGCAGGGCCGCCGGCTCGATCGGCCTCCCGGATTCGGCCAGGACCTCGGCCACCTCGTTCCACTCCAGCTCTTTGTCGACGCGAAGCACGAGCAACGTCTGCTCCTCCGGCGTGAGCCGCTTCCGCAGGGCGCGCAGTGTCTCGCTGCGTCCGCCCGGCAGCTGGCTCGCTCTGGCGATGGACGCGGCCAGGCGAGAGGCAGCGCTGGAGGGCAGCGGTTCGGCGCGGCGGTGCCAGGGATCGCGGAGGTGCCGGCTGGCCGCGTGCCACGCCAGCCGGAAGAACCAGGCGCGGAGCGAGCACTCAAAGCGGAAGCCCGGCAGGCCGCGCCACGCATCCTCGGCCAACACCGAGAACACGTCGCGCGCGTCGTCCTCGCCAAACAGGCTCGCCAGGTAACCGAGCAGCGCTGGGCCCAGCGCCTGGAGCGCGACAGTGGCTGCCTCGTCCATCTGCCCGCGCCCCAGAAGCGCCGCCACCTGATCTTCCAGCGACACCACCTCAGCATATCCCTTCGGCGCCTCGAAAAGCGCGCGGGCCCGCGCGCGATTGCCGCCCGATGGCTCGCGCGAAGGTACTTCCGCGAAGGGGGTGACGGTGGTGTGCCTGGCCAAAACTGGATCCTCCGACTTGACGGGAGCTTACAGGGGCGGCGAGGCTGCCGGATCATGTGGCCACTGGTCGTCGCCCTGCTGGGGTCGCTCCGCTCAGAGTTGCTCACCCGTGCCAATCTGGCGTTGGAGAACATCGCTCTTCGACAACAGCTCGCCCTCCTGGCGCAACGCTCCAAACGGCCGCAGTTCGGGGCCTTGGACAAGTCCTTCTGGGCCCATCTCTCTCGGCGCAGGCCACGGTGACGCGACGTACCCCCGGCCCCTGCACGAGAGTTTCGCCCCGACCACGACGAGGCGATCGGGTATTGGCCAACGACAGGCTGGAGGACTCCGGCGCTCGCGCCTGCGTGCTCAACCCTGAGTACGTGTCCCGGCAGAGGGTATGTCCGCGACCACCTCCCCAGGCGACCGGGCCCGGCCTCTCGGGGGTGGCGGGGGTCGGTTTGGGGCCCCACCTGCGAAGGCAACCGGGGGGCATCAGGCCGCAGCAGCGGCTAGCCGGCGCGCCTTGGCCACGGTGCAGCCCAGCGCACCGCGACCTCGGACCAGCTTGCCCCCGCAGCCACCGCAGCGGCGGACGGCCCCGCGACCGGAGGGCGCCCCACTCGCACGCCCCTGCGCCTCGCAGCCGGCCGAGCCTGGTGCGGTCCCTGATAAGGTCGCGCTCGAACTCGCCCACTGCGGCTAGGACCGTCAGCAGGAGCCGCGACGGCGTCTGCGGCGCTGCCAGGCGATAAGGGTGCTCGGCCGAACGAAGACCAAGGCATTCCGCCAGACAGCCCAGATTCGCAAGAGCCACGACGGAGTGCGAATGGAAGCTTGGCGGCCCAGGGATGCGACCTTCATGAAGGCCTTGACGACAGGCGGCCTTCTCATGGAAGGCACAGGCCAAACCTCTGCCAAGAGAGTGCGGCCCTGGCAGCCCGCGAACGTGCTGCGAGACAGGCTCTAGCCTGAAGTTATGGATTGATCCGTAGAATTTTGCCTGCAATTGCGGGGGATTGTTGCATCTGGGCATGCGTTCGTTCTGGGTACGTTGGTCAGGGGGCGATCTTGGCCAAGAGGTCC
>Ga0335069_10011477_pt1 | contig 12493 bp, 9 predicted proteins | sample Lox_Sample_11_FD_206714 | JGI IMG/M metagenome (GOLD analysis project Ga0335069, IMG submission 206714) | Soil microbial communities from Loxahatchee National Wildlife Refuge, Florida, United States - Lox_Sample_1.1 | ecosystem: Environmental > Terrestrial > Soil > Wetlands | place: USA: Florida...
CTGCGAAGTGGACGCCAAGAATGGCTCGCAGAACACGGTGATCCCGGTTGCGCTTGCCACCGGCAATTGCGAACTGCGCACCGAGTGCATGGCAACCTCGATCCTGACTGACGATCGCGGCCGCGCCCGCGGAGTTACCTATATTGATGCAAAGGGCCGCCGGCAGGAGCAGACCTCCGACTTCGTTGTGGTTTCTGCCTGCGCCATCGAATCGGCGCGTCTGCTGCTGAACTCCAAGAGCAAGCTGTTCCCCAATGGCTTGGGCAATCGCTACGACCAGGTCGGCCGGCATCTGCAGGGCCACCACTATACTGGCGCGATCGGCTTCTTCGATTTCGATACGTATGACGATGTGGGCCCCGGCGCGAGCATCGCGGTCACCGACTACAACCACGGCACGCCAGGCCTGTGCGGCGGTGGCATGCTGGCCAACGAGTTCATCCGCCTGCCCATCCACATGGTGGACCGCGTTCCCAAAGGCACGCCGCGCTGGGGCCTCGGCCACAAGCAGGCCATGCGCGCATGGCACCGCCGCAGCATCATCATCATGGGGCCGACGCAGCAGATTCCCACCGCAACCGCGCGCGTGACCCTCGATCCCGCGGTGCGCGACAAGTGGGGCCTGCCCGTGGCGCGCATCCAGGGCAACGTGCATCCGCACACGTTCGAGATCGGCGACATGCAGTCGAAACGCGCAGAGGCATGGCTTAAGGAAGCAGGAGCGATCCACACCAACCTGACGGGAGGCCACCCGGCGCTGGTGAGCGCGGGACAGCACCAGGCGGGCACATGCCGCATGGGCGACGACCCGCGGGGTTCGGTGGTCAACAAGTTCTGCCAGCTTCACGACGTGGATAACGTGTTCGTCATCGACGGCAGCGTGCACGTGACCAACGGCGGATTCAACCCCGCACTGACCATCATGGCGGTTGCTTACTACGCGTCGGATGCGCTGGTGCGCAACTGGAAAGGGACGAAGTTCCGCTCATGAAACGTCTTTTCCTGGTCTTGGTCGGGATTGGCGCTGTGGTCCTTGTGGGCCTGGGCGGCACGTATGGAGCCAACCTGTACTATGCCGCCGGCCACGGATCGGCCTGTTCCGATTGCCACGAGATGTCGGCGCGGGTCAGCGCCATTCACTCTTCACCGCACCGCAACGCTGGCTGCACCGATTGCCACGAAGCGAGCATTTCCACCAAATTGCGGCACGTGCGGGTTCATGTCCTGAAGGGCGCGCCCGAGGAAATTCATCTTCGCGAAGCCGACCTCAAGCCCATGATGGCGAAGTGCCAGGGATGCCATCAGCATGAGTACGCCGCGTGGCAGGCCGGCCCGCACAGCGCAACCTACTCCGACATCTTTCTGAACACCGCGCACAACTCGAAGCGGCAGTTGATGAACGACTGCTTTCGCTGTCACGGGATGTACTTCGACGGCTCCATTCGCGACATGGTGCAGCCCGTGGATACAAAGGGGCCGTGGCACCTGAAGCATCGCGAGTTGGCGGGCGATGCCGCAATTCCCTGCCAGTCGTGCCACTGGGTTCACCGCGAGGGCGCTACTTCAGAGAAGCCTGCGGAGCGCATTTCAGTCGCGGGCCGGCCGGTGAATGATTCGATTGCTCTCTATGACCGCCGCGAGCAGATGTACTTCGCCGCGGCTTCCCTTGCGATTCCCGCCCTCTACGACGGGCCGAAAAAGCTGAAGGTCAGCCCCGATCCGCGGCAGGCGCTCTGCTACCAGTGCCACGCGCCCCGCCAGCCTGAAACCAACAGCGCTGCGGCCGCGAACCACTGGGGTGTGCAGGCTGGCTCCGGCGACGACCGCACCCCAATGGGGGTGCATGAAGGCCTTAGTTGTCTCTCTTGCCACGGCGGACACAGCGAGAGTGCGCGCGCCTCCTGTGCCACCTGCCACCCGGTGATGTCACATTGCGGAATCGACGTCGAAAAAATGGACACCACATATTCCAACAAGACGAGCAAGCACAACATCCACTGGGTGAAGTGCACCGATTGCCACGAGCACGGCATCCCGCAGGTGAAGACAAAGACCGCCATGATCGCGGGAAACTGATCCGGTCATCTCTAAGCTTGTCATCCTGAGGAGCGCAGCGACGAAGGATCTGCAGTTGTCCTTCGTTCTTTCTGAGTAGGGTGATACGTCAATCCTCCCGCAATCGGACCCAACCCCCTCGCTGTCATCCTGAGCGGAGCGCAGCGGAGTCGAAGGATCTGCAGTTGCTTTTGATACTTCCGCATTGGCAGTCGCCCGGAACTGGATCCACCCCATGGGCAACATGGGCCGGACCGGAAAACTCTACTTTGAAGTTGAAATGAACCGCTCGACCGATGTGGTGTCGCCCACGCGCTTTGTCATCATGTAGGCTCCATCTTTAAATGTGAATCGTTCCCAGCCGCGCACGGCTTTGGACCTGTAAGGCTCAGCCTCAGTCATGTCCGTCCCCGAGAGCCGCAACAGAATCTCGTAGTAATCGCGATTTGCGTCCACAACAAATTCCAAACGCCTGTGGTTCGAAAAACACGGCATTCCATCTGCATCAGCACCACAAGCACCCTTATTGTTGTTGGCCGCTATATACCTCAATGCCATGTCCACTTTGCCATCCCACGGGACCATAATCACCTTCGAGATTGACTCTTCTCCCTGACCTATGTCTCCATAGGTCATCTCGATCCCAATCCTGTGCGGGCCAACAGCCACGATGCGAAATTCAGTTGGAGGATGGCCGAATCCTCCACCGCGTGCAACGACTGTTCTGGAACTCTCCACACTCCATCCAGCATCCCCGCGCACAAACACTGCAGCTCCGATGAGAGGAGCACAAGCGTGGCACTGAAATCTATCCAGATAATCTGGGGAAGGTCCGAAGCTTTCCTTCGGCACTGCAAACGTAAGAAGAATCACCTTGCGCTTGCCGTTCTCAATCGCCTCAAGCGTACGTAGAGGCTGCACCACTATGTCATCCCCAACCTTGAAGTCGGACCCCGTGAGGTCGAGCACGGTTGTTTGAGGTACGTCGTAATCGGAGGACTCTGTCTTCGGGTCGAAGTTGCCGAAGAGTGTACGCATCGCGGCAGGCACGTCAAAATCAGCGACCCGAGAAGACATCGGTTCAGACCCGGACTGGGAGTACAGGCATAGACCGGAAAAAGCAATCGCAAGAAGCAATGTGGTACAAAATCGGCTCATTCTGGCAGTTGAAGGATTCAGTTCAATGATGGCACAGTGTGGACGATGCGGTGCTACCGGAAGTATCGTCGCCGACTCGTCCCTCAGCCGTCGGCTCGCCTTGCGCTGTTCAATCTGCGGTGGCTTCGTTCCGGAGTTCGGTCGCGATTCGCTTGTCAACTGCCTCGAACCCGCCGAGATGCCTATATCACTGAAGAACCAGCCAAAACTCCTCTGCATCGGTTTGCAGGTTTATTCCCCGGGACAGGCACAATCGAACTAGCTTCGCCCTTTGGTTCTCGGGATCCATCCCCGCCAATCTGGGGCCTGTTTCCGGCTCTTTCGCTTTCCACCTGCCGTAACTCCTTTGCGGAGAGGACTCTGCGGCTAAATCCTTCCTAAAGAAGAACTTGCAGCGATAACCCTGCCGTAAGCTTCTGAAAAAAGAGAACTTCCGTACAGAGTACGGGGGGGGGAGGGTCCCGGCCGTTCAGTTCACGTTCACTGTAGCTCGTGTTCAGATGCGCAGGAACAACCGCTTGCGATACATCCAGTACAAGCACCACCAGTAGAGCAGCATGACCGTAATGCCCAGCATGAGCGGCTCGAGTCCTGTCCCGAAGATGCGGAAGATCCCGTAGCCGAAATTGACGTGCAGGTTGGTGATGAAGAAGTCCTCCCACAGGTGGGCAATCATGTAGGCCGCGATCGAATTCATGCCCACGACCATCAGCGGGAATGCCCATCGGCGATAGCCCTTCAAGTCGATGATCCACGAGAAGGCCGCCAGGAAATACATGCAGACACCGCCGCTGAACAGTGTCCATGCGGGCGTCCAGATGCGCTTCACGATGGGGCAGATCCCGGTGAAGTGGAGAATGAGCCCGGCCGCCATCAGCAGCGCGCCGGCGATGAGAAACTTTTTGATCGGAATCTTCGGCGCCGCGGAGCGGAACCACTCGCCGGCGCGCAGCCCCAGAAGCATCGTTCCCAGCGTGGGGATAAAGCTCAGCGTGAGGTAACCGCCGTCGTTAAACGCAAACCGCGACACGCGCGGGAACAGGTTGAGGAACCACACATCGAACGCCTGCCCCAGGTTGCTGTTCATGTTCCAGTGCGAGGCAAAGCCGGAAAAGTTGTGTGTCCAGCCAGACGGCACGCCGACCGCTGCATAGTTGAACCCGGGACCGGGCGCCGGATACAAAGCCCATGCCAGCCAGTAGCCGAACAGGATCGCGCCCAGCGCGGTCCACTGCCACTTGGGGCGGCAGTACGCCAGCAGAAACGCGAACGTGTAGCCAAGGCCGATCTGCGTGAGCGTGTCTTCAAACGTGAAGTAGGTGATAGGCCGGCCGATGGAACGCAAAAAGATACCGAGAATCACCAGCAGAAAGCTGCGCCAGATGGCATGGAGGAGTTGGTGACGGAAACTTTCACCTTTGCGGGCCCGGCTGGCAATCGAGTACGGAAGCGCCACGCCCACCAGGAACGTAAACCCCGGCTGGATGGTGTCATGAAGGCTCATCCCCGCCCAGGGCACGTGCGTCTGGTTGAAGGCGAGGACGCGCCAGAACAGGCTGCCAGGGTAGGCGCGCGACACGGCCGCAAAGTTCATCACCTCGCCCATCATCAGGAGCATCACCAGGCCGCGATACGCGTCCACAGCCATGTTGCGCGGCGGCACGGATGCGGGCGGTGTCGGCGTCTCAAGAGCTGCAGGTCTTTCGATACTGGCGGTTGCGTGCATGAGTGTTCCTTCCCCGGGTGGGCGCAGAGGCCCGCTATCTGACTGGCGGTAAGTTAGCACATCGCAAACACCACGCGCCAACCGCTGCGAAATACCTCGGAGACGACGCGCGCCCGGTCAACGGTCGCCGGCCAGGCGGTGCAGTCGCTCGCTCACGTTCCAGAACGCGCGCCCATCGTGATAAGCGGCCTTCCAGATGGACCCTTTGTCCAGCGAAATCGGCGTACCCCCGGCGGTGGTCAGGTTATAGAGCCCGTGATACTGCGCATCGATCGTATGGTCTCTGATGAACGTCCACTGTGCGACGAAGCGCTGGAAATAAACCGGATTCTGCCTGCCGTAGCGCTCGTGCATCAGCAGGAGCGCGTTCAACCCTTCAACCTGCACCCACCACTCCTTGTTCGTGTCTTCAGGCTTGCCGAAGGTGGTTCCTTCTTGAAAGAACCCGCCGTTTTTGTCGTCCCAGCCGTAGGCGAGCGCGTGATCCACCAGCATCTTCGCCATGCGCTCGGTCTTTGCGTCGGTCTGATGGTGCAGGACCTCGTCGGTTTCGAGCATCAGGTACGCCGTCTCCACGTCATGGCCGTAGGAGTCGTGATCCGGGATCGGCTGCCAGGCTGGGGTGAAGTAGAGATTCATCACCCCCGGTTCCACGCAGATTTTGTCGCGCACGATGCGGAGCATTTCTTCGAGGCGAAGCGTGGGATCGGGCCACACCCCGTAGAGTTCCGTGAACGATTCAAGCAGGTGGATGTGGGTGTTCATCGATTTGTAGCCGGCGGGCCCGACCGGCGCCGTCTCCACCTGCCCGTCGGGCGGGTGCGGCATCACGGGCGTGCCATCGCGCGTGAGCCACTCGAAGTACCCGCCGTTGGCGCCGTCGTGCGCATGCTTGTCGATCCACGCGAAGGCATCTTTGGCGAGCGCCAGCGCCCGCGGATCGCCGGTGGCCTTGTAAGCCGCGGCCAACCCGTAAATGCAGAAGCTGATCCCGTATAGGTGTTTGTGATCGGTGAACTCGGGCGTGATTTTGCCGTCGTCATCGAGGCCCCAGAAAAAACCGCCGTCCTGCTTGTCCCATAGCACGTTATGGAGGAAGTTCACACCCCGGCGGACGATGGGCAAAAATTCGTCCTTCCTCTTCGGCTCGCGCAGCACCACCTGCGACGCCACCCACGTCATGCGCCCCTGGAAGACGGAAAACTTGCCGTCACTCGGCGCCCATTGCCAATCGCGCGTGAAATGGGAGTGAAAGCCTCCCTTCTCTTTATCCACGGTTCGGGGAAACCACACGCCGAGCACATCGGTGTACAGCGCGTTCTCAACTTCGGTGGCGAGCCTTAGATAGGTGTCGCGATCTGGCGGCGCGGCCTGAGAGGATAGCTGCGCACAGCCCAGGACTGCACACAGAATCAGCGAGACGGCGAGGCCCTTCAGCTGAAATAAGTGTTTGCGCATGGCTTCGGCTCGCCGAGAATGCTATCGCAAAAGCAGAGCAGGTGTACATCCGAGCCGCCTCCCAGGTCTCAAAGTCGAGACCTGGGGAACCCGGCTTTCACTCTGCACGCAAAGCATCCACCGGGTTCACCGCAGCCGTTCGCCGTGATGGGACGTAGCTGGCCAGCATCGCTGCTCCGCACAAAGCGATGCACGCCAGCACATATGTGATCGGATCCATGGGGCTGACATGAAATAGCAACGACCGCAGCAGGCGGGTGGAGGCAAACGCCAGCAGCAGCCCGCAGGCGATACCGCTCCCCGCAAGCACCAGCCCCTGCCGCACGAACATGGTGGTGATCGTATTGCGCTGCGCTCCCAGCGCAATGCGAATACCGATCTCCCGCGTGCGCTGCGATGCGGAATACGCGATGACACCATAAAGGCCCACGATGCCGAGCAGCAGGGCGATTGCGGCCGCAATGCCGAGCATAACCAGCGTGAAAGAGGTTCGCGAAATGGACTTCTGGTAGTAGTAGTCCTGGGAGCGCACGTCGGTGAGAGGAAGGTTGGCATCCACCGACCACACCGCTTGGCGCACATCTTTCATCAGGCTTTCGGAACCGGCGCGCGGGGTGCGAATGGCATACACCACGAAGCGCCGGATACTTACCTGGTCGCTCTCGAAGTGAGCAAGCAAGGTCGGCCAGTAGGCGATCGTGGGCGCATCCTTACCCATCCCGTCATCGTGAAAATCGCCGATGACGCCGACGATCTCGCGCCAGTCGTCCTTGGTGCTCACGCGGATGCGCTTGCCGAGCGCGTTCGTCGGGCTGCCCCAGTATTCGCGCGCAAAATTCTCCGTCACCATCCCCACGGGCAGCTTCTGGAAAGCTTCGTCCCAGGTGAAGTCTCGCCCCGCAACCACGGGGATTCCCAGCGTCTTCAGGAACCCTGGCGCGCCGAACATAAACTTTCGGATCGGTGGCATGGCGTTTCCTGCATAGCGTCGGTCCTGCGCCCACACCGGGTCGTGCCACCCGTTTCCATCCATGGGAACAGAACCGCCGAAGCTGACAGATTCGACACCCGGTACGGCTGCGATCTTCTGCGCGATGGCCTGCTGCATGCGCAGAACATCGTCGTCTTTGGGGACATCGGCTTCAGGGATACCCATCCGCACCGTCTGGATCCTGGCCGCTGTATCGTATCCGGCGTCTACATGGATCAGCGCGCGGAAGGTGCGGATCATCAGCCCGGAGCAGATGAGCAGCACGAACGCGAGGCTCACCTGGACGACCACCAGCGTGTTGCGCGTGCGATGGCGTTCGCGGCCCTGGCTGGTGGTCCTGCTCTCGCGCAGCCCGGTTCCTATGCGCGTGCCGGCATAGCGCAACGCAGGAATCGAACCGAACAGCAGGCTGCAAAACAGCGCCACCGCCAATGTGAAGACCAGCACGTTCAGGTCGATCCCAATGTCGTGCAGGCGTGGCAGGCCATCAGGCCCGAGCTCAACCAGCAGGCGTAAAGCGCCCCAGGCGAGGACCAGGCCCAGGGCACTGCCCACAACTCCCAGCACCGCGCTCTCCAGCAGGAATTCCCTGGCGATGCGCCAGGGGCTTGCCCCCAGCGCGGCGCATACCGCCAGTTCCTGGTGGCGGCCTTCGGCGCGCACAAGCAGCAGGTTGGCGACATTCGCGCAGGCAATCAGCAGAACGATGCCGATGCTGCCCATCAGCACCCAGAGCAGCTTGCCCACGTCGCCGATCACATCCTGGGTGAGGGGCCTGATGTTCGGCCCCAGGCGCGCCTTGTTGAAGAGGTCGATGCTGAATCCAGGCGGAGCAGGAAAGCTCTGAAGCACGATGGGCCACAACCGCGCCACGTCAGCGTTAGCCGACTGCATAGTGACCCCGGGCCGCAATCGGGCAAGTCCCTCATAATGGAACTGGCCGAGAGTCACCTTGCTTCGGTTGAGACGAATAGGCAGGAAAAGCCTGGGTTGCTCCCAATCGAGGAAGCGGAATCCCCTCGGCATGACCCCGATGACCTGGCGCGCTTTGCCGTCTACCTGGATGGCTCGTCCTACGATGGAGCGATCGGAACCGAAGCGGCTCTGCCAGTAGTCGTAACTCAGCATCACCGTTTCAGGGCCGGCGGGAGAGTCATCGACGCGGTTGAACCAGCGGCCCAGCGCGGGCGCGTCCCCCAGGATCGGAAGTACTCCGTCGGTAACATCGAGCGCATCCACCTGCTCGGGATTGCCTTGCCCGGTGACGCTGACCGAATCGCCCTGGTAGATTCCTATGTCCTCAAACACGCGGTTCTGTTCGCGGTAAATAAAGTAGTTCGAGGGCGCCATGTTTATGTCGTCGATGTTCAGCCCCGGTGCGTTGTGCCACACCCCGACCAGCGATTCAGGATGCGGGTAAGGCAAAGGCTTCAGCAGGACGCCATCCACCACGCTGAATACGGCGATGTTGGCGCCCACCCCGGCAGCGAGCGTGATCAGAGTGACCAGGGTGAAGACGGGCGCACGCCAAAGCCGGCGCGCAATTTGCCTGAGCTGGTTCGTTAACGAATTCACAATGGAAACCTCCTGGAGGCGTGGGAACGCGAACAGGCGAAGCCTTCCCCTTTGGAGGCTACGCTACGCCCTGCCGAGAGGTTCCTTGCCGACAGGCGCTTTGACAACCCGTTTGTGACGAATGGCTGCATTTGAGGAGACGAGCGGCAGAAACTACGAAGAATTTCGTTGACAATTACGAAGGATTTCGTATAACGTCTACTCATCATGAACCAGGCCTCCGCATCCGTGCCTCGACCCACTGAAGCCGAACTGGAGCTTTTGCGCATCCTCTGGGAAAAAGAGTCGGCCACGGTGCGCGAGATTTACGATACCCTCAACCAGGAGCGGCCCTCGGGCTACACCACGGTCCTGAAGCTGCTGCAGATCATGACCGCCAAGGGCCTCGTGGTGCGTGACGAGGCCAGCCGCGCGCACGTCTATCGCGCCGCCATCAGCCAGGACGCGATGCAAAGCAAGCTGCTCAAGGACCTGAGCATGCGTCTCTTCTCCGGCTCCGCGGCGCAGCTGGCGCTGCATGCCCTGACGATGGAGCCCGCAAGCCAGAACGAACTCGATGAAATCCGCGCGCTGATCGAACGCAAGAGATCCCAGCACGCGAAGAAGGAGCGGCGATGACCCACACCCTCGAAGCCACTGCCTTGACTCTCATCCACTTCTGCTGGCAGGCCGCCGTCATTGCCGGCCTGTATCGCATGGTGAGCCTGGCCTTCGCGCGGCGGTCGAGCCAGGTCCGCTATGTGCTGGCGCTATCGGCGCTGTTGGCCATGCTCGGGGCCGCGGTGTTCACCTTCGTCTGGGAGATGCGGTCTCCTGGGCGGGCGTTGCCTCCAGCGTCTTTTGCCACGATGAACAACTCCGCCGCAGCGGGTGACTTTCCGCGCGTCGTCGCGCCAGGACGGATCTCCGGGTCGCAAGCCACCGCGGGTGATGCGCCAATCATCAGTTCCATCCCCAACCTTGTGGGCTGGATCGACGCGTTCTGGGCCATCGGCGTTCTGGCGCTCTCCGTCCGGGGACTGGGTGGATGGTGGCTGATTCATCGCCTTCGCAACGCGGCGTTGCCGCAGGCGCCGGAACCCGTTTCCGCTGCTTTCAAGCGGATTTCGGCTGCGCTGGGGCTGCACAAAACCGTCTTGCTGCGCGTGTCTAGCACCATCGCCAGCCCCATCACGGTCGGAGCTCTGCGAGCGATGGTGCTGTTGCCCGTCTCGGCCATCACCCTGCTCGGTCCTGAAGAACTCGAAGTCGTGCTGGCTCACGAACTCGCGCATGTGCGCCGCGCCGACTTCTTTTGGAACCTGGTGCAGACGCTGGTTGAGACTCTTTTCTTCTTCCATCCCGCAGTCTGGTGGGTCAGTGGACGCGTTCGTCACGAACGCGAGTTGTGCTGCGACGATCTCGCCCTGAAGATCTGCCCCAATCCCGTCGTCTATGCCAGCGCGCTCTTTCATCTCGAGGAGCATCGCTCGCGCCAGATGCGCCTCGCCATGGCGCTGGACGGCCACCAGTCGCCACAAACATTGCGCATGCGCATTGCGCGCATCCTGGGGGAAACTATTCCAATGAGCGCCAATCGCTCGCTTCGTCCTTTTTCCGCTGCCGCCGTTTTCGCCGCCGCGGTCGTTCTCCTTGTGCCCGCACCGCAGGTGATTGCCGGATTCTCTCCAACGCCCTCGCCCACCGTGTCCGTCACCCAGGCGCCGCATCCGTCGGCCATCGTCACGTCATCGCAGGCCGCGGTCTCGAAGCCGCACCCGGGTGTTGCCCCGGCCACGCCGCGCGTTGCTCCGGAACCCGTACAGATCGCGCAGGCCCAGCCACAGAAAGAAGTGCCGGCGCCTCAGCCGTCCGAGCTCGCCGGACCAAAGTCCAATTACATCGACCGCATGAAGGCCGCCGGCTACGACGTGGACCTCGACAAGATGATCGCCATGAAGATCCAGGGCGTCACGCCGGAGTACGCACGCTCCATGGCGCAACTGGGCTTCGGCAAGCTGAGCGCCGATGACTTGATCGCCTGCAGGATTCACGGCGTCACGGCAGAGGCCATCGCTGAGTTCAAGAAGCAGGGGCTCGAAGTGAAGTCGATCCAGGATGCGATCTCGTACCGAATCTTCAACGTCACGCCGGACTTCGCCGACGGAATGGCCAAGGCCGGCTTCAAGAACCTCGACACGAAGAAGCTGCTTGCGCTGCGCGTCCAGGGCGTGACCCCGGAGTACGCGCAGTCCATCGCGAAACAGTACCCGGGAGCGACGGTCGAAGACGTGATCAAGACCAAGATCTTCAACATCAACTCCGATTTCATCGCCCAGGCCAAGGCTCACGGATTCACCAACCTGTCGCTGGAAAAGCTGGTGCAGCTGCGCATTTCGGGCGTCCTCGACGACGAGTCCGTGAAACCGTAGAGTTCTCCCAGATTCGATCCCGACCAGGCCCACTCGCTCCGGCATGTCAGGTGCATGCGGGGGAGCCTCGCGCATTCCCAAAGGAGTTTGGTATGCATTCACTTCGATTGCTTGGAACCGGCGCCGCATTGTCGTGTTCACTCGTGCTTCACGCCGCGACCCTCGCACCGCTGCACGGCAGGTGCACCATCGGCGCATCCGGAGACTCTGCCAGGTTCCGGCTGGAGGTGAGGCCCGACGACTGCCCCGAGTCGCGCCATTGCGGAAGCAACTTCAGCAGCGAATCGCTCACGCGGTTCACCGGCATCACACTCGCCGACCTCGCCCGCGAGGGCGACAACCTGACTGCGAAACTCGCGGCTGAATCGGGGACCTTCACCTGCACCGGAACCGTGCGGGACCACGAACTCGAAGGCAGGTCGGTCTTCACGCCAGATGCGGCGTTCGCCGAAAAGATGGACCGCATGGGCTACACCGGGCTCGATTCAGAAAAACTGATGGCCTACACGTTCGTGGGCGTGGACAGCAAGTGGGTTGAGTCCATGAAGCAGACAGGCGTAAACGGCATTACTGCCGACAACCTGCTTGCCCTCCGCATCTTCAACATCAACCCCGACTATGTCCACAGCTTTACCTCAATGGGCTACGAGATGCCCGATGCCGACAAGCTCATCGCGCTGAAGGTGCAGGGCGTGAATGCCGAGGAGGTCCGCCAGATCCGCGCCCTCGGCTATCAGCCCACCCTGGACGAGTTGATCCAGATCCGCATCTTCAAGATCACGCCTGAGTTCATCCGCCGCATGCAGGAACGTGGATTGAAGGATCTCACCATCGCCAAGCTCGTGCAGATCAAAATCTTCAAGCTGGACGAATAAGTTGGGCTGCGGGCTACGCGGCATAGCCGACCATTGTATGTGACAGACGCGGTCGCGGTCTGTTACATACAATGTGTCCAATTGCCGTTATGACAGGCCATTCACTCAATGCGCCACGATTGCGAATCATCGCCGCTCTTTGTGTCGGCCTTGCAGGATGCACCATGGTCCCGGCCGAGGCTCCGCAGCAACCGCTCTCGCACCAGATCGCGAACGCCGCAATCCAACGCTGGCCAAAAGGACG
>Ga0335069_10011478_pt1 | contig 12492 bp, 12 predicted proteins | sample Lox_Sample_11_FD_206714 | JGI IMG/M metagenome (GOLD analysis project Ga0335069, IMG submission 206714) | Soil microbial communities from Loxahatchee National Wildlife Refuge, Florida, United States - Lox_Sample_1.1 | ecosystem: Environmental > Terrestrial > Soil > Wetlands | place: USA...
GCTGCTTCTGCTCGGTTGGGATCTACATCGACGACTCCGCTCAGATCCGCGTTCGGCGACTTACTGAGAATACGGAGATGATGTCTGCCAAAAGAACCTGCGCCAATGACTGCGACTCGGGTTTTAGTCAAGATTCAAAATTATCATGCCAGGACAAACCGTAGGTTTGTTCAACATTATTCAGGAGCATAGCCAACGATTGAGATACTGCTCGCGTTGGCCGCCGCGAGCATTTCGTCCCGGTCCAACAGCAACGTTCGTCCGGCGTCAATGGCCAGTGCCGTTGTGCCTGTCTCTTTCATCGTCGCAATGGTGCCGGGGCCGGCCACTGGGACATCGAACAGCAGATGACCGCGTCGACGTGAAACTTTGACCAACCGCAAAGGGCGGCCATTCACCAGCGTCGCCGCGCGCTGCAGCATAGCGTCCGTCCCCTCCATCGCCTCCACCGCCACGCACGCCTTATCGCTGATCGCGACGCTCTGGCCGACATCGTGTGCTGCCAAGGCATTAGCAATACGGCGTCCGTAAGCGATGTCGCGCTCCTCTGCCTGCGATGGCTTGCGCTTTGTGAGCAGGCCGGCGCCGGCGAGTAACGGCTTCAGCAACGTCGTCGAATCAACCAGCCGAATGCCCTCATCCGCAAGTACCTTGACAACTGCGCCGATGAGCGAATCGGTATTCTTCTCCTTAAGGGCGCTGAGCAGTTTGAACAGGCGCAGGTCCGGCTGAATCGCAGAGAAAATGCTCGCGTGCTTCACCTGACCGGTCATCATGACCTCGGTGACGCCTTCCGATTTGAGGATCTCGATCAGCTTACTCAATTGGCCGAGAGAGATCCAGTAACACGCGGCCGCAAGTTTCTCGATTTCCGGCTGTGCTTCTTCCTTGATGCCGATCGCGACCACTTCGTCGCCCAGGCGCTGCGCGGCTTCGAGCGCCAGCAACGGGAATCGCCCGTTACCGGCGATCACGCCGTACTTGCTCATTTCACAAACCCACGCTCTGACGAGGCGATGAAGGCCAGCAATTCCTCGATCTCGGGACCGATCTCTACTTCATTGCTGATTCGCTCGACTGCTTGTGTCGTGTTCAATCCCGACTTGGTTAGCAGGCGGAAAGCTTTATGGAGATTGTCGATTGCGCCAGGGCTGAAGCCGCGGCGCTCGAGCCCGGTTTTATTGGGACCGAAGATTTTGACATCGCGCGGACTGACGGTCATGGAGAAAGGCAACACGTCTTGGGTGATTACGCTGTAACCGCCGATCATCGCGTGCCGCCCGACACGGCAGAATTGGTGGACACCACTGTGCGCGCCGATCACCGCCCAGTCGCCGACGGCAACGTGACCGGCAAACGTTACTCCATTCGCGAGGATGGTGTGGTTGCCAATGCGCGCGTCGTGGGCGATGTGCGAGTAGGCCATTACCAGATTGTCGTGGCCGATCTCGGTGATCAGCCCGCCGCCATTGGTTCCGCGATGAATGGTGACGAACTCGCGGATTTTGTTGCGATCGCCGATATGCGTTTCCGAGCGCTCACCTTCGTATTTCAGATCCTGAGGAGCAACTCCGATGGTCGAATACGGAAAGAAAATGTTGTCCTCTCCAACGGTGGTGACACCTTCGAGATAGACATGAGCCATCAAACGGGTCCGCGCACCGATGTGAACCTGGGGGCCGACGATACAGAACGGGCCGATCTCAGCAGTCTCGGCGACGCGAGCGTGGGCGTCTACGATCGCGGACGGATGGATCGCCATGGGACGGACTTACGTGACGAGCTCGGCCGGCGCGGGCGCGGGTTCGTCGATCTTCGGTTCGCGATCGGCTAGCTTGCACATTAGTTCGGCCTCCGCCATCACAGCGCCGTCCACCGTGGCCTGACCGTGCATTTTCGCTACGCTCGCTTTGCGCTTGGTTACTTTCATCTCAATGCGGAGCTGATGGCCCGGCAATACGGGCCGGCGGAATTTCGCTTCTTCTACGGATGCGAGGAGCACCAGCTTGTTCTTCCGGTCGGGAATGCTTTTGAGCACCAGCACGCCGGCGACTTGTGCCATTGCTTCCACGATCAGGACGCCGGGCATTACCGGGAAATCCGGAAAATGCCCAACGAAAAATGGCTCATTGATGGTGACGTTCTTGATGCCCACGATGCGCTCTTCTTCGAGTTCGATGATTGCGTCGACGAGCAGCATCGGGTAACGATGCGGCAAAATGTCGCGAATCGCCTGTATATCCAGGATGGGCATTCGAAGTGGCTATTATAACAGCGATGCATCCAATTCTTTCTTATGCGCGGAAGAACCAACCTGCCATCATCGCAATGATCCGGGAATTGGTGGAATGCGAGTCACCCAGCGATCATCCACCTTCGGTGAATCGCTTCGTCGATCTGCTGGTGAGCAAAGTGGACGGCTGGGCCAAGGTTCGGACATTTCCCGGCGGGCGTTTCGGCCGGCATTTGCGGTGCGAGTTTGAGTTGCCTGGCGCGCGGAAGTCGCGGGACGGTGGAATTCTGGCTCTGGCCCACTCGGACACAGTTTGGCCGCTCGGTACTCTTGCGCAGATGCCTTTCCGTCAGAAGCAGGGTCGCTTATGGGGACCGGGCGTGTTGGATATGAAATCGGGGATTGTATTTTTCTTATACGCGTTGAAGGCTCTGCGCGAACTCGACATTCCGGTCGCGCGGCGCGTCGTGATGCAGGTGAATGCGGATGAGGAGGTCGGTAGCGATTCCTCGCGTCCGTTGACGGAAGAAGCCGCACGCCAGAGCGCGGCTGTGCTCGTGTTGGAACCAGGAACCGGGATGACCGGCAAAATCAAGACCGCGCGAAAAGGCGTCGGAAACTATACAGTGGCCGTGAAGGGCAGGGCTTCGCACGCCGGCGTCGATTTTGAAAACGGGGCGAGTGCGGTGGTGGAACTGGCGCGGCAGATCGAGCGGATTGCCGCCTTTACGAATCTGTCGCGTGGGCTTACGGTCAATCCTGGCGTGATCGCCGGGGGCACGCGCACAAATGTCGTGGCTGCGGAAGCGCACGTGGATGTTGACATTCGTGTCGCCCGTCTGAAGGATGCGCCGGCGCTTGATAAGAAATTTCGCGGCTTGCGGCCGGTCGATAGACGTTGTTCAATCAGCGTGGACGGAGGTTTGAATCGTCCTCCGATGGAACGCTCGGCGGGAATTCGCAAGTTATTCCAGTCGGCGCGAGGATGGGCGAAAGAGCTGGACGTGGATTTGGAGGAGTCATCGACCGGGGGCGGATCGGACGGAAATTTCACGGCGGCGATGGGGGTCACCACGCTGGATGGGCTGGGCGGCGTCGGAGAAGGCGCGCACGCGGTAAACGAGAGCATTTTGATCGATCGAATTGCGGATCGGACGGCGTTGTTGGCGGTGCTGGTGTCGCGCATTTAGAATCAGCCTCGACGTTTTTGAACCTGACCACGTCACACTGGTCGGAGAGTATCTTTGGGATCTTTGCGGGTTGCAATAGCCTTCTGCGGGATACAGGCTTTGCTCGCAGGAAGCATCTCCCACCTTTGAAGTGGCTTCGATCCGCGTCGTGATTCCTAGTGCCGAATCCGGACCCGCTGGCATTCGAGGCGGAGGAGGATGCCCCTACTCCTTCAAAATCGATCAAAGCCAGGTCGATATTCGATGCGTTACCTTAGCAGCGTTGATCGGATACGCATATCGGATATCTCCAGAACGAATCGAGAGTCCGGATTGGTTGACACACCGGCCGGCGAGATTCGATATTGCCGCGAAGCCGCCTGAGGATGCCAAGCTAGCTGAGGTTCCTGCAATGATGCGGGCGCTACTCATTGACCGTTTCAAGTCGGCGATACACGGCGGGACAGCGAACCGCCCGAGATGCCGACGGAAAACTGATCGCTCCAAGCCGGAGCGGGCGTGAAAACATCTGGCAAACGGAAGCGCTACTGCAGCCTGTAGCGTATGCCTCCGGCTTGCGTTTGTTCGCTGCGCAAGCGCAGGACTCAGCTCGATTCAGCGATCCCGCACGCTAACAATCTTCGCGCGCTTCGCGTCGCGCGTGGGCAAGCCGGAGGCTTACCCAACTCACGCGTAAATCCCGGGAGCTTCGTGGCCGAGCTTCTGGACATACTCGTCGTACGATCCGTTGTACACGATCGGATCGCGATCGACGCCGCTCTCACCTCCGAGTTCCAGCACACGCGAGCCGAGTCCGCGCAGGAACATGCGATCGTGCGAAACGAAGATCATCGTGCCCTCAAAGTCCTTCAGCGCATCGACCAGCATTTCTTTGGTGGCCACGTCGAGGTGATTCGTCGGTTCGTCCAGAACCAGGAAATTCGGCGGATTGTAAAGCATCCGTGCCATTGCGAGACGGGACTTCTCACCGCCGGAGAGCGCGCGGATGCGTTTATCAACGTCATCGCCGGAGAATTGGAACGCGCCCGCCAGAGTGCGGAGCGATCCCAGGCCGTCTTGGGGAAAATCCTTTTGGAGCTGCTCGATAATGCTCAATTCCGGATCGAGCACGTCCAACGATTGCTGCGCGAAGTATCCCATCAGGAGGCTTGCGCCCAGCTCTACGCGGCCTGAATCGGGCTGGGTCACGCCCGCGATGATTTTGAGTAACGTCGTCTTGCCTGCGCCGTTCCTTCCCATGACGGCCCAGCGTTCCCCGCGGCGAATGATGAGATTGAACCCGTCGTAAACCACGCGCGAACCGTAACGTTTGTGCAGGTCTTCGATCACGGCCACCTGCTCGCCGGAACGCGGCGGAACACGGAATTCGAACTTCACCACGTGGCGCTTCTTCGGTAGCTCGATCTTTTCTATTTTGTCTAACGCTTTGATGCGGCTCTGCACCTGGGCCGCCTTGGCTGCGTGTGTCCGGAAACGGTCGATGAAGCGCTGCTCCTTGGCCAGCATGGCTTGCTGCCGGACGAACGCCGCCTGCTGATTCGTCTCGCGGATCTCGCGCTCGCGTTCATAGAAATCGTAGTTGCCGGAATAGGTGATAATCTCGCCGCCATCGATTTCCGCGATCTTCGAGACGATCCGGTTCATGAACTCGCGGTCGTGCGATGTCATCAGCAGTGCGCCGGGAAACGATTTGAGGAAATGCTCCAGCCAGATGATCGATTCGATGTCCAGATGGTTTGTCGGCTCGTCCATGAGCAGCACATCCGGCCGGCCCAGCAGCACGCGGGCAAGGCCGACGCGCATCTTCCAGCCGCCGGACAATGCGCCAACATCGCCGTCGATCTGGTCGTCTTTGAAGCCGAGGCCATGCAGCACTTCACGGGCTTGCGCTTCGAGCGAATAGCCGCCCAGATGTTCGTATTCTTCCTGCACCTCGCCGAACCGCTCGAGAATCTTGTCGAGTTCGTCGGCGCGCTCGGGATCTTCCATGGCGCGGTGGAGGTCGTCCAATTCGTGATGCAAGTCGCCTGCGCGGCCACTTCCGGCGATCGCTTCATCGATCACGGACCGGCCGTGCATCTCCTCTTCATCTTGCCGGAAGTAACCGATGGTTACCCTCTTCGGCACCGAGACTTCACCTTCGTCAGGCTCTTCCTCGCCCATCACCATGCGGAACAACGTGGTTTTGCCTGCGCCGTTCGGCCCGACTAATCCGACCTTCTCGCCGGGGTTCAATTGGAAGGAGGCGTCGACAAAAATCAACTGCTTGCCGTATTGTTTGTTAACGTTCGCGAAAGAGATCATCCGGAATTCATACGGTAGCAGAGCGGTCTTGAGCCGCCGCTCTTATTTGACCTTGACAGTGACGTGCTCGGTGTCGGTGGCGCCGTTCGAATTGTAAGCAGTTACGGTATAGAGAGTAGTCTTTATCGGCTTGTCGATCGCGCAGCCATGTTCGGGAGTCAGACCGAGGTTCAAAACGCGTCCTGGAACGACTTTGACCGACTTGGCGTTTTTCACCTTGTAGCACACTGATACTTGCTCACCGGGACCGACATTCAGCGAGTTGACCGAGACCTCGATGATCTTCGCGAGCGCCGGTCCGACCTCCACCGTGACAGACTGCGTTGCTGCCGCGCCATCTTCGCCATGCGCCGTCAATGTGAATGTGGTGGACTTCACCGGTGCGATGTCGATGCAGCGATTGAACGACGGCCACACCTTGTCGATGGGAGGAGAAAGGGTCACGCTCTTTGCGGATTCGACACCATAGCAGAGCACCGTTTTTTCGCCAAGAGGCAGCACCGGATCTCTGGCATAAAACTGCATGATGCGGGCAGTTTTGGCGACTGCGGGCGTCGGCGTGGGCTCCTTCTTGGGCGGTCGCGGTGCGCACGAAGTGAGGAGAATCAGGATCGCGAACAAGCTTCGCGAATAGCGCACGCGAGCTCCTCCTCTTCCCAACGAAAAACCGTCCTCAAATCAACGAGCAGCTTGCCGTTTTCGATGCGTGCCACCACCGGTGGATTGCGGCTCCGCAAACGGCGTTCGGCTCCGACAACGTCCGCACAACGTACCGCTACAAGCCATGCGGGAAGGGGCTGTTCAGGGGTCGCGCCGCCGCCGATCACGGAGCTGCCTTCAATAATTTCCGTTAGAATGCCATCCAGCGACGTCCGGAAGTGTTCCGCGCGCGCTCTCAACTCTGCACTCGTTTGGCGGATCATCGCCAGCGCGGGTATTTCATGCCATCGTTCCAGCAGGATGTTCCGCAACGTCGTCTCCAGCGATTGATAGATCAGCTTGTCGAGACGCAACGCACGGAACATCGGATTTCGCCGCAGTCGCGTAACCAAGCGATGGTCCCCGGCGAGAATCCCTGCTTGCGGCCCACCGAGAAGTTTGTCGCCGCTGAAAGAAATCAGGCTTGCTCCGGCGCGGATGCTGTCGGCCACGAGCGGTTCATTTACGCCGAACGCACGCAGGTCTGCGATGCAGCCGCTGCCAAGATCTTCATATACAGAAATGTTGCGTTCCCTGCCCAGCGCAACCAGTTCCGATAGTTCGGGTCGCGCCGTGAAACCTTCGATGCGGAAGTTACTGGGATGCACGCGCAAGAGCAGCCGAGTGCGCTCCGTGATGGCATCGCGATAGTCTTCGATGCGCGTCCGGTTCGTTGTTCCCACTTCGCGCAGGATCGCGCCGGAACGCTGCATGATATCGGGAATGCGGAACCCGTCGCCAATCTCGATGAGTTCGCCCCGTGAAACTACCACTTCGAAACCCGTTGCCAGCTCATTTAGCGCGAGGAAAATCGCCGCGGCGTTGTTGTTCACCGCGATGCCGGGCGCTCCAACCAGCCGTTCGATCAGCTCAGCCGCGTGAACATCGCGTTTTCCGCGGGTTCCTTTCGCCAGGTCGTACTCGAGATTCGAATAGCTGAAGTGAGGTTCGAAGCGGGCCAACGGAGCCCGGCCCAAGTTGGTGTGCAGCACCACACCGGTCGCATTGATCACTCTGCGCAGGGAAGGGGCTTCTAACGCGGACAGATTTCGTTCAACGAGGCTTTCGATGGACGCGATGTTTCTCACGCCACCACCGCGAATCTCTTCGCGAAAATCGTGCAACACGCGTCGGACTTCATGGACAATCAGGTGCCGCGGGAAACGGCGCTCGAGATGCGCGAGCGCGGAGACCACCTGGTCCACCGACGGGAGTTCGCGCAGTTGCTGGTTCTCTACCAAGTCATGATGTTAGCCCAGAATGGTGCGACACTTCCGGCTGAAGCTCATTGATGGGCTGCGAACTGGGAATCGGCTTAGCTTCTTCCAGCAGGGTCGCAACAAGCTTTGCCAGAGGCGACGTTCCGAGAAGGATCTGTTCCACGTAGAGTCCGATAGCGAACCACGTCGCGCGGTCCTCGCAATAACGAACTTCTCCGAAGATCGTTGAGTCTTCCAACTGCACCCGAAGCAAGGACCCGACAGGGATCGCCTCGGAGATCCCCAATCGCATGCCCCTTTGTGAAACGTCCAAAATGCGTGCCGGCGTCTCCAATCGAAGCGGGTCGAGGCCTGCGACTTGAACTGGGATGAGAGTGGCGTGCAAACGTGAATCGGCGCGGAGATCCATTTACGCAGAATCGGCGTACGCTTGCAGCGGCTTTAGTAGAACGTGCCCGGATGAAGTACGGATAGTGCTTAGTTGGAAGCAGATCCAGTACCTAGGCGTTTGGCGGTTGGCCAGGATGGCGGGTTCATTGTGGCCCCCCAGCCTACTCCGGCGATCCAGGAGAGCGTAAGAACGTTGGCAGGTATGTACATCTGGAACTCGAACAGGCTGTGGGCTAGCAGCGCGATCATAGCGCCGGCAGCACCCAATGCCGCGAGACTCCACCGGGCGGCTCGGATATAACGACCGAGCGCGATTGCGAACAATGCCAGTATGGACAGCGTGCCCGCGATGCCGATTTCAGCGAGCAGTTGCAGGTAGTCATTATCGGCGTGGTCTGCGGGCCCATGGCTGCTGGAGGTGTTATAGAAAGGGAATGCGACAGGATAAGTTCCCGCGCCCGAACCAAGAATTGGACGAGCTTCGATCATGCGCACGGTGTCCTGCCACCGCTTCACGTGCGCATCGTGACTAAAGCCGGCGAATGTGGAGATACGATCGAAACGTTCGCCGAGCCCGCTGGGAGCGAGCACGAGGCCCGTCAGCATCAGCACGAGGGCGGCGGCGCCCGTCAACTTGAATTGCCGCGTGCGCATCAGAACCATCGCGACAATTGCCAGTGCAGTGGCGACAAGAGCTGCACGCGAGAACGAATGTAAGAGCGCGGCAAGGAATAGCAGTGGCGTGGCGATCGCAAGCGGATGACGGTAGCGCCAAACCGCGGCAATCGATACCGGCAGAAGCAACTCGATGAAACCGGCAAAGTGCCCGTGTTCGGGGAATGTTCCGACGGCGTAGTTGTCCTCGCCGCGAATCGCATGTTGCGAAATGCCATAGATGGCTTCCGCACAGCCGAACGCCGACGGGATTGCGAGGAGGATCCAAGCCCACGACGGACGCCGCGCCGCGATCTCGCGCGCGACGGCGAAGCTTACCAGATAGATGGCCACGCGCGCTAGTTGCAGGACAGTTAGGCCCGCAGCCATGGTGTGCGCGGGTGTGGGCAACAACTGAAGGGTGATGCAGCCGAGCGGCAGGAGCAAGGGCCAGAAACTTCCTGAGTTACGGAACGAGAACATGGAGAACACCGCGAAGATGCCGCCAAGCGCCAGCCATCCGTTCGAATCCACACCTGCGTTCTGCCACAACGCGCAGCCGAGCGCGAGTGCGAACAATCCCGGCAGCATCCACTGCAAGATGTGGGGCAGCCTTCCCGGACTGCGGCCGACGCCCCTGTCGGCCTTTGTGGGCTGATTGACGAGCGGGCTCTCAGTGAAGCGCTGCATCACCCAAGTCTCTATTCGTCGTCGCTACGGTATTCGGGATCATGCGCGCAAAATTGCCCATGATTTTGGCGATCCTCTCGAAGGTAGGCCACAAGTTGTATGCCTCCAATTCCCAGGAGTGACCCCATAGGTGAAAGACACCGCCTCTTTTGGCAACTGATGCCAGCATGTGTACGGCGGTTTTCTCCAGATCAGTCTCGGCATCGAAGCGGTTGAACCAGTTCCACAGACCGGTCCAGTTTTGGTAACGCATTGCGTGCCGGTAATACGTGAAGCGCGTGTGTGGGAATAGATGCAGGGAGACGGTCATTTCGCCGCCTTCGATGGGCATGCTGGTGTGCAAATCCACCGTCGTTCTGCGGACCTTGTACCCGGCGAGGGCAGCGCGGCTACTGACTCTGCCGTTATAACGTCCCTTCGGATAGCAGAAGGAGGTTATATCGACTCCGAGCTTGTCTTGAAGTACTCGGCGGCTGTTAGTCATTTCACGATCAAGAGCGGCGTTATCGAGCTCAGTGAGAATCGGATGCGTGACCGTGTGCGAGCCGATTTCCATGCCCATCTGCATCAGCTCGCGCATTTGCGGCGAGTCCAGGAGGCCACCATACACGGGCTGGATCGGTGTATAGAAGGTGCCGAGTAAGCCGTTTCGGTGCAGAATTTCGGCAACGCGCATGTCGAGCGGATGTCCGTCGTCCCAGCTTGTGGTTAGCATCGCTTTGCGGATCATAGCGGCGCCTCCCCGGTGTCGCGCAGCAACCCGGCGAGTTGCAAGAACCACAGCGGCAGGAACAGCGGCGTTTCGAGCAGATATCGTTTCCAAAGACGTCGCGGTTCCATCAGCAGCCGATAGAACCACTCGAGGCCGTGTCGCTGCATCCAGCCCGGCGCTTGGCTGACACGGCCTGCGTGGAAGTCAAACGCCGCGCCGACGCCGAACATTACGACACCCGGCAGGGTCGAGCGATGGGCGGACATCCAGCGTTCTTGTTTGGGCGTGCTGATTCCAACGAAGACGATATCGGCTCTCGATTCTCGAATTCTACGAACCGCCTCCGCATCCTCTTCGGCCGTCAGCGCACGGAACGGGGGGGCGTACATCCCGGCGATGTGCAGTCCCGGATACCACTTCTGAAGGTTCCGACTTAACAAGCCGAGGGTCTCCTGGGTCGCACCGTATAGAAAGATCCGATGACCGAGGTGAGCCGCCTGTTCGCACAATGCCAGCATCAAATTCGGCCCATAGACCCGCGATTGACGGCGCAAGCCAAACGACCGCATGGCCCATACAACGGGCATCCCATCCGGCGTCACCAGATCGGCCTCGTTGAGAATCCGGCGAAACTCGGCATCCGAGCGAGAGGTCATGATCCCGTGGACAGAGGTGACACACACGCAGCGCCCCGGTGCGGTTGGCAAATTCCGGCCTTTCTCTACCCACGACCGCGTAATCCAGCAGACTTCTCCATAAGAGGTAGCGCTCACGCCGATACCGAGAACGGACTGTTTGGGCGGCTGCTTCACTACGCACCCCCTCCGGCAAGTGCCAGTTCCGGCACGACCGCTTCGCGCCCCATCGCGGATTCATAGATGTTCATCAACGTCTGGAAATTGCGGTCGGGCGTGTAATGGCGTAGATAACGCGCTCGGGCCGCAGCACCCATTTGGTCGGCGAGATCGGTTTCGTTGTAGATTCGGCGAAGCGCCTGCGCACAGGCATTTGTGTCCTGCACATCGAATTGCAGTCCGATATCGCTGGATACGAGTTCATCGAGCCCGGCCGCGTTCGAGGCGACGACCGGACGCGCGGCGCTCATCGCTTCGACCAGAGTCCTCGGGAAACATTCATGGAACAGGGAATAGAGCGCAACCGCTCTCGCCCGGCCATAGAGAGAAAGCACTTCCGGCAGGGGCCTTCGACCCAGAAAGCAGACCGTCGCTGAAATACCGAGCTCGACGGCTTGCCGTTCGAGACTGGCGCGGTCGGGTCCATCTCCTACCACTAGCAAGCGTGCCGGAGCCGGAAGTTTTGCGGCCGCCCAGGAGGAGAGCAAACGATCGACGCCTTTCTCTTCCGACAAGCGCCCCACGCACAGGAAATCCGTGCTGCGCGACGGCGGGATGCGATCACGAATCGCATCCGCGACAAAGTTCGGTTTGACTCGAATGCGGTCCTTCGGAATGCCGCCTTGGACGAACAATCGCCTTGAGTGCTCGCTCAGCGCTACAAACGTATCCACGCCATTCATCCAAGTGCCGCGAATGCGATTGCTAACGATCATGTGGGCGGCGGCTGCGGAGGCTAGGAATGAGTTTTTGTAGCAGCGGCGGACAACTCCGCGCCATGGTACCCGGCCCAGGCAATCCTCGCAGCGATGTCCGTCACGGTGAAATTGAGCGTTTGTACAGAACAGACGATAGTTGTGCAGCGTTTGGACGGTCGGTACGCCGGCGTCATGACAGGCGGCGTGTACGGAAGGAGTTAATCGTAGCCAGAAGTTATGGACATGCGCGACATCGGGACGGAATTCGCGGCAGATCTCACGCACGCCACGATAGGACTCGTTCGACCAATGAGACTTGAACGCCAGCCCGAGCGCCCCTTTGAGGTCGACACGCGGGTCGGCTTCATTGTCCGCATCCAGCCGAAGCACCTCGACGCCGCGGCTGCGAAGCAGATCGGTCTCGGCTTCAGCCACCGCGTCTTCGCCGCCGTGCTGGCGATAGCGATTATGGAGAATCAGTACTCTCATAGTGTCCTCACGGTGCGCCGCAATTGACTCCTGTGACGATGCCCTGCCGCAGCGTTAGAGCACGAATCGCCTGGCCTTGCGGGCAGCTCAGATTGACGTCGACGCCCATGCCCTGCTCCAGGCGCAGATTACGCTGGCCGAAATCCTCGACGTTGACCGCCGGAAATTCGTAGGTATTGCCGATCAGTTGATTTCCGTCGGCGCCGCTACCAAGAGAGATGCCTCTGCTGGTCGAGATCGCCGAGCCATTGAAGTGATTTCCAATGAGCCGATTCTGGTCGCCATTCCACGGCATACTGGCGTCGTCGCGCACCGCGACGCCGGTTCCGCACTGTTCAAATGCCGAATCGGTGACTACG
>Ga0335069_10011479_pt1 | contig 12491 bp, 7 predicted proteins | sample Lox_Sample_11_FD_206714 | JGI IMG/M metagenome (GOLD analysis project Ga0335069, IMG submission 206714) | Soil microbial communities from Loxahatchee National Wildlife Refuge, Florida, United States - Lox_Sample_1.1 | ecosystem: Environmental > Terrestrial > Soil > Wetlands | place: USA: Florida...
CCTGATCAGCATCCCGGTGACCAATACCTCGGTGAACCCGGCACGCAGCACCGGTCCGGCACTGATCGTCGGCGGCTGGGCGTTAGCGCAGCTATGGCTGTTCTGGGTCGCGCCACTCATCGGCGCGGGACTCGCGGGCGTCGCGTACCGCTTCGTGGCAGGCGAGACAACACAAGCGTAACCGCAGGAGGGCACAGTGGCGTACCGGAGCAGTGGTCGAATCATCCGTGTAGGCGTGGCGCTCAAGCGTCTGTAAGGTGTCCTCCAAAATGCCGGGATGTCCAACACCCGCTCCTACCGCGGTGCCGACGCCTGAACGAGCACGACCACACCAACGTCGATGACGAAGTCGGCATAGACGTACGGCGAGGGGTCATGGCTTCAACGGCTCTTCACGCACCGAAACGTCCGCCATCGTTTAGCTGCGTTCATGACGATACACCTTCGTCTGGGAGCGTGACATTACACAGACCCAGTTCGTTCAGGACCTGCCCACATCCGAGTCGCCGTGCGAATCCTAGAAACGCATCGATCATGTCGCAGCGACTTACGAGACATCACGCTAGTGGACGACGGTGCGAGCCAGCGCGTGCGGGTCATCCTGGGATGAGCGTCCACGCTCCCGCCTCGTGCGGCGGCGTTCGTCTCAACGACTGAAGATCAACTGCACCCCGCAATGGATACAGAATGCGCTGCGGTCGCGCCGCGCCGCGGCGTGCTCCGTTTCGTTGCACGGGCGAGCGTGAATACGCGCGTTTACGACACCGCCACACTGCGGGCAGTGGCCGACGGGCGCGTCTGTCCGTCGATGGTTCAGGTTGTCGCATGGGTTCGGCACCGGTCGCATCATGTCCCGCCTTCCTTGTGTAGGTCCGTCCCGGCAAGCACACTCAGAATCAATCGTTGTCTCACCGTGTCACCGGCACACGGCGGCTTGACAAACTACCCAGCTCGGATGCCGTCCTTGCGGTTACCCGGTGTGTCGCCGTGCCACGCTGTCGTCCTTCCCGAGTGATACTTTGTGAATGGATCGTGCTGCGGGCTTTAGACAGACTGAACCTACCGTATCGCACCGATGATCACGTCGCAATGCGTAAAAGGAAATAGACGCTGTCTGACGCCGGAATTGGCCTCTTCACCACGCGCGCGACGTCACGTGCGCCAACTTCAGCCGCGGCTCGGGCCCAGGGCTTCATGGGTTGTGCCGAAGCGCAGAGGCTGCTAGACAGTCATCCACTCACAACTGATTGTCCGGCGCGAGAACTCCGCCTAGCATTGCGGCGTCTGGCACGCCTCCCGCACCCCTCACTCAGCTACGGCAACGACAACAGGTGTCGCTGCCTCGAAGAGCCAAACGCAACGCGGCCGCGGCGGCGGCCCAGCTAGAAGGAGTTCATGCAATGGGAAGAAAACTGTACGTCGGCAATCTCGGCTTCGACGTCAACAACAAGGATCTCGAAGAGCTGTTCGCGCAAGCCGGGGAATGCGAGTCGGTCGCGGTCATCACCGATCGCGCCACCGGACAGTCGCGGGGCTTCGGCTTCGTTGAGATGGGTTCGAGCGGCGAGGCCCAGAGAGCCATCCAACAGTTCGACGGCCAGGAGTTCAAGGGCCGCGCCCTCAAGGTGAATGAGGCCAAAGAGCGTGAGAACAACCGCGGCGGCGGCGGCAGAGGCCGCTACTAAACGCACACGGTTCGCGCCCGCCGCATGCGGCGGGCGCGAACATTCTCACGCTGGCGCAGCCGTCGTCACCGCCGGAAGAGACGGTGCGCCCAACTCTCCACTCACGCTCCACCTCCAACCCAAGACATCTTTGATGCCTCCGCAAGTGGCTGGTACGTCACCAACGGGCTCATCGTCGCCGAGTCCGGCGCTCTCGATGTGCTTCTCTGCAAAGTGTTTGCGGTCCGCCTCGCCGCCCTGTCCTCTGTTGGCGGCGTTGGCGTTGTCCTCGTCTCTAAAGAGCTAGCTCAGGGATGCGCCTCATGACGTGAGCAAGGAGCTGGGCACGGCTGCCAACGCCGAAGTGACGATAGAGGGCCGTCACGTACTGATGGACGGTCATAGGACTGAGGCGCAGACGCGCAGCGGCCTGTTTCTCACTGTCGCCCTCGAGGAGGCAGGCGAGGGTCTCGCGCAGCCGGGGGGAGAGCCGCTCGACGCCGGGCTCGGTGGCGCTCACGAGCGGGCCGCCGATCAAGCGGCCGAGCTCGGCGTGGAAGAAGTGCAAGAGGCGGCGCTCCCTGGGTGAAAAGTCTCGTTCCCCGATCCCTCGGTTCAACGCGATACCGCTGGTGGCGCCGTCGTGTCTGAACCGAACGACGGACACCATGTGGTGATCGAGACCGCCCTGTCGGTAGTACCGATTGAAGGCTTCGGAGCGATACCAGTTGGCATCCGAGACCACCTGCCGGCGTGTTCGGGTAACGAGATTGCCCGGCTGCTGCTGTACCGCCTGGAAGACCGGGTCGTCGCCCATTCCCCGAGCTTGGTGGTAGGCATGCAACGCTTCATCCGCCGCGGGTTCGGCGCTGGCGCTGTATACGGAGATGGGCTTGATGCCATCGCCCGTTTTTTGCCACCACGCTTCTCCCCCCGCGGCCTGCACGACTCCGAACAGCTGCGACAACGCTTCGAGCAGACGCCGGTACCACAGGCCAGGCTGGCTGCCGAGGTCGCGACACTCGCCGATCACACGGTAGGCATCACGGACGTCTTGCACCCGGAGGTTGTCGGCCTTGCTCATGCCATTCCTCTGTTTAGGGGAATTGCCCCCGTGCTTGACGACAAATAGGATTCGAGGTCGAGGCGCGTGCGTGCCCTATGTCCGCGTATCATGAAAGAGGTCGTGGAGAGTCGCGGATGCCGAGGGTTCGCGGCGGGTCGCATTGGTCGGGGCCGTCGCCTTGCGGGTATTCCTGGCGCCAGGAATATCTCGTTCGGATCTCAAAAGCCAGGCCGTTCACCTCCAGCTGGCGCGGAATTAGGCGTCTCTTCACATTTGCCGAATGACACTACCCGTGTGTTGGCAAGAGAATGAGGTTGACGTAGCCGAGACCCCGATGTTACTCGGGACGTCAATCCACCATCTCTGTGCGTTGGGAGTATCTGCGAGTGACGAGGGACGTGTGCATGCGTATGTCCTGCGCCGTGCCCGGAAAACGGTGACTGGGGCCAGTCCATTTGTCGGCCGCGGGCAGGAGTTGGCGCTGTTGCAAGCGGCGCTCCGCGAGGCGATCGACGGCTGCGGCAACTTGGTGCTCCTGACCGGAGAATCGGGCGTCGGCAAGACACGCATGGCGTCGGAATTCGCCGCCGGCGCCCGTGCCGGCGGGGCGACGGTGCTGTGGGGCCGCTGCTGGGAGGCCGGCGGTGCACCGCCCTTTTGGCCGTGGATCCAGGTCGTTCGGGCCTACCTCGAGCAACACGCTCCCGAGGTCGCGCGTGCTGATCTCGGACGGAGCGTTTTTGACATCGCACGCATCGTTCCCGAGGTTGCAACCGTGACGGGGCAAGCGGAGGCGATATCAACAGGCCAGTCGCTCGCAATCACGCCGGAGCACGAGCGGTTTCGCATCTTCGATGCGCTGACCAGCTTCCTCAAGGTCGCCAGCCGCCGCCAGCCGATCGTCCTGATCCTCGACGACCTGCAATGGGCGGACGAACCGACGTTGCTCCTCCTGGAATTCCTCGTTCGCGAGGTGGGCAACTGCGCCCTGTTGACCCTGGCGATGTATCGCGATGGCGACGCCACAACCAGCGGGGCTCTGCAGAACACACTTGGGGGACTCATCCGCGACCCCCGCTGCCAGCGGATGGTGCTGGGCGGGCTGATGATCACCGACATCGCTCTCTACGTGCAGGGGACGTTGGGGCGCCGCCCGTCCGCCACCCTCGTCACAGCGCTGGCAGAGCGGACGGAGGGCAATCCGTTTTTCTTGCGAGAAGTGGTGCAGTGGTTGGCGGCCGAGGGGCTGCTCGACGAAACGAACAGCGCGGCCTGGGATGTCGTTCTGCCGACCGGTGTGCGGCAAGCGATCACCCGTCGCCTGGCGCCCCTGCCGCCGACCTGCCGTCACTTGCTCGGCCTGGCGTCGGTGATCGGGCGCGAGTTCGATCTCGACGTCCTGCACGTGCTCGCCAGCCACCACGACGTTGGCGACCATCCCAGCCCGATCGAGTCCATGCTCGCCGCGTTGCAGCCGGCCCGTTCCGCCGGCCTCATTCAGGAGGTGAGCGCCAGCGGCCGTCGGTGGACGTTCGCCCACACCCTGATTCGCGAGACCATCTATAGCGAAATCACGACAACCCGCCGCCACACCCTGCACGGACGGATTGCGCACGTCTTGGAGACCTTCTACGCGAATGACCTCGAAGCTCACCTGAGCGAGCTGGCGTACCACTTTGTGGCGTCCGGCCCGGGCCCCGGGGACCAAGCGCGGGCGTTCCTCTACGCGCGTTGGGCGGGTGATCGCGCGCTGCAACACTGCGCCTACGAGGAGGCGGTGCGCTGGTACCAGCGCGCGCGTGCGTTGCACGCGGCGCAGCTGGCGTGGAACGATCAGATCCGCTGCGAGCTGTTGCTCGCACTCGGTGAAGCGCAGATGCGTGCCGGCGACACCGTCGGCGCCCGCGAACGCGCGTTAGAGGCGGCAGAAGTTGCGCGCCGCTTGGGCCTCCGTGAACACTTCGCACGTGCGGCGCTTGGATTCGGGTGGTGGTTCCGCATCGGCGTCGTCGATGCGGAATGCATCGCCCTGCTCACCGAGGCACTCGGTCAGCTGGAAGACGGTGACAGCCCGCTCAAATCCAGGTTGCTGGCACGTCTCGCCGCGGCGCTGTACTGGCTTCCCGGGTCCCACCAGCGGCGTGACGAGGTGAGCGCCGAGGCCGTGGCGATGGCGCGGCGCCTCCCGGACCCAGAGGCGCTCGCCTTTGCCCTCAACGCCCGCCTGTATGCGCTCTGGGTTCCCGGCGACGCCGAACTCCGGCTCAACGTTTCTCGGGAGCTGTTACAACTGGCGGAGTCGGCGGACGACCGTGAACTCGCCCTGCAAAGCCGCCACTGGGTCGTCACTGACCTGCTTGAACTCGGCCAGATTGAATCGGCGGAGCGCGAAATCGCTGCGCACGCCCGGCTGGCGGAGGAACTACGGCAACCGCTCTACTTGTGGTTCGCGTCTGTGTGGCGCGCCATGCGGGCGCTCCTGCAAGGCCGGTTCGACCACGCCGAGTCGCTTGCCGCGACGGCGCTGGAGATCGGCCTGCGCGCCGAGCCCGAGAACGCCGAGCCGGTGTACTCTGCGCTCATGTTCTGGCTACGCCGGGAACAAGGGCGGATGGAAGAGATGGTCGAGGCCATTCGCGCGTACGCCGCTCAGCACCCGGATCTGGCCAGAACGTTTGGCTGTGCGCTGGCCCTGATGTATGCGGAACTCGAGCGCAAGACGGACGCCGAGCGCGAGTTTCAAGCGCTCGTCACCTTCGGATTCGCGAACCTTCAACGCGTTGAGGCGGTCAATTGGCAGATGGCGCTGGCCGCGGCAGCCGAGGCCTGCGGCTACCTCGACGATCCCCATGCCGTCGACCTCTATCCCCTGCTTCTGCCCTTTGCCCGGCGGAATATCCTGGCGGGTATGGCCAACGTCTGCTTCGGTTCCGGCTCGCGCTACCTGGGGCTCCTGGCAACGACGCTGCGCCGATGGCCCGAAGCCGAGCAACACTTCGATGACGCCCTGGCAATGCACGCCGAGCTGCGGTCGCCACCGCTGATCGCACGCACGCAGCATGACTACGCGCGCATGCTGATCGCGCGGGACGCGCCGACGGATCGTGCGCGGGCCCTGGCACTCCTCGACTCCGCCGTCGCCACGGCCCGCGCTCTCGGGATGCGGGCGCTTGTGGAGAAGAGTCTCGCCCTGCAGGCTGCCGTCGCCACGGACACACCGCCGCGCGTGGTCGATCCTGCACCAGTGGGGGGATGCCAGTTTCGGCGCGACGGCGACTATTGGACGGTGTCGTTCGACAGCACGACCTGCCGGTTGAAGGACAGCAAGGGCCTGCGGTATCTCGGCCAGCTCCTGTGGCATCCGGGGCGCGAGTTCCATGCGACTGAGCTGATCGGCGCAGCCCGTAACCACGCCGACAGCACCCGCCACCACCGCGAAGGCCGGCACAACGAACGGATTGTCGCCCACCTCGGCGACGCCGGTCCGCTGCTCGACCGGCACGCCACGCAGCAATACCAACAGCGACTCGCCGAGCTGCGCGAGGAGTTGGCGGAGGCGGAGGCAATCAATGACCTCGGCCGCACGCCAATAGTGCGCGATGAAATTGCCGCGCTCACGAGTCAGCTAGCGAGTGCGGCACGCGGCCGGCGCGCCAACTCGCACGCCGAACGGGCGCGGATGACCGTCACCAAAGGCATCAAGAGCGCCATCGACAAGATCTCCGCGGCCGACCCAAGCCTCGGCCGTCATCTCAGCGCAACAGTCCGGACTGGATACTTCTGCAGCTACACCCCTGACCCACGCCATCCCATCTGCTGGCAGGAATGACGGCGTTCTGCCGTTGAAGCCCCGACAGTTTTCCCCCTTTTCACAACTGTCCCCGGATTTTTCACACATCAGTCGGTAGTGAATCAGCAAGTGGTCTCATCCGACGCGCTCGCCGAGGTGGCAGGCAGCGTCTTCCGCAAAGAGGGCGAGTACTGGACGATTGCCTACGGTGGGACAGTGTGTCGCCTGCGAGACACCCGTGGCTTGCAATACTTGGCCCAACTGCTTCGTCAGCCGGGAAAGAAAATAGCCGTGCAGGCACTCGTGGGCACACCGCCGACCGTGGCGGCCACGCAGCGCACCCCCACGACCGCATCGCAGGCAGCTGTCTGCCGCAGTCGCCTGCGTGATCTGCGCGAAGAGCTCGAGCGCGCACGGTTGGCTCGCGACAACATGCGGGCCCAGCTCTTGGCCCGTGAAATCGATCTCGTCCAACGTCTGCGACGCAGCGCTGCTGCCAGGGAACGCGTCGGTCCGGAGGTCGAGCGCGCCCGGCTCACGGTTACCAAGGGCCTCAAGAGCGCGTTGGAAAAGATCCGCGCCGCGCATCCGGTGTTGGCAGGCCATCTGATGGTCACGTTACGGCGCGGGTACTTCTGCAGCTACACCCCGGATCCACAGCGGCCGATGTTTTGGGAAGAGTAAGGCATGGCGGAATTCACAACCGTGCCGTCGATCTTCACAGCACTTGCGCGACCGGGACCGGAGATCGGCAGCGTCGTAGTTGCGGTTGCCATCGCAGCTCAGCTCTGTGCCGTCGGAGCCGCATGGCCAGCCGAAACGACCGTTGCCGGGCGACGCGTCGTTCTCGAAGGGACGTTGAGTGTCCGCGAAGTCATCGAAGAGAATCGCTCCACCCAGCACGAGCGCACGCTGGAACAACTGCGCGTGCACACCGCCGTGTCCTTCGCCGATTGGCTGCGGTTTGATTCCACCACGCTCGGTGCGAACGGCGGGCCGACCATGAAAGCTGACCGTGCGGGGGTCTACGCGTGGGATGCTGTCTTCCAAGATATGTCGCCGTCGGTAGACTTCCAGGAGGCCTACTTCGACGTGTTGCTGCCGTCGGTCGACCTCCGCATCGGCAAACAAAAGGTGGCGTGGGGAAAACTCGACCGCACGCAGCCAAACGATCTGATCAATCCGGCCACGTACTTCGACCCGTTCCTGGACGACGAAGATGAACTCAAGCTGGGCGTCCCGGCGCTGCAGGCGTCCTACTATCTGCCTGATGCCCCGGCGGTTCCGGCGGAGAGTCGTCTCACCGCCGTCTGGGTACCGCGCTACCTGCCGTATCGCTTTCCCCTCGCCGAGTGCACGGTGCAGGGGAACACGTCACTGTGCAATACGGAGCGGTGGTTTCCGCCCGCGGCCATCCCGATCACCAATTTCCCGGTGCCCGCCGGTATCATCACGCTGCCAGACGGCTCTCCCAACCCAGCCTTCAACGTGCCCCTCAACTACCAGGTCAACAACGGCTTGCTGCCGGCGTGGCGCATGTCGAACAGTGAAATCGGGCTGCGCTACTCGGCGTTGGTGCGCGACATCGACCTGGCGTTGTACTACTTCCACGGCTTCGACGTGCAACCGGCGTTCAACCTGACGGCGACCGTCTTCGGGCAGCCCGATCCCGACCCGGGCAATCCGCTGCACGTCAAGGATCTGTCCGCCGACACCGTACTGTCGCCGAAGTTTCACCATATCGACTCCTGGGGAAGCGACTTCGCCTATGCCCTTGGGTCGTTTACCGTGCGTGGCGAGGCGGCATTTGTCAGCGGCCGCCCCCTTCCTCGCGACCTGCGCGGGCTCGTCACGGATCCGCGACCGATCGCCGCGGAGGTCGTCTATGCGTTGGCGGCGTTGGCGCGGGGTGCCGGACAGGCGCCAGTGGCGCTCCCGCCGAGCTACGCAGTCCGCTCGGCCATGGAATGGGGCCTCGGGGCTGATTACGTCTACGACGGGTACATGCTGCTGCTGCAGGTCAATCAAACCGATGTCCTGCACAACGACGTCGACCTGCTGATCAGGAACGTCGACACGCGCCTGCTCGCCAATCTGCGCAAGAGCTTCTTGTCGGAACGGCTGCAAGCGCAGCTCGTCGCCGTGCAGGGCATCGAGAGCGGCTACACGCTGCTGCGCCCGACGTTGCGCTACGCCCTGACGGATCACGTGGCCACACAGGTCGGGTACCTGTTCATCTCCGGCAGCGCCAACTCGCTCGTCGGCCAGTACCGGCGCAATGGTGAAGGGTTCGTTCGGGTCGAGTACAGCATATGACCATCAGCGGGTCCTGCGCATCATCGCGTCGATAGGAGGGAGGGGATGCAACGCTACGTGGAGTTCATCGTACGCCGCCGACTCGCGGTCGTCCTCACGGTGCTGGCAGTAACCGTGGTGCTGGGGACGCAACTGCGCCACCTGCGCATCGAGTTACGCGACAGCAATCTGTTGCCGCAAGCGCATCCGCACGTGCAGCTGCACAATCGCATCATGGCCCTCTTCGGCGGAGACATCACCGTCGTAATCGGGGTGCTGCCCAAGCACGGCGACATCTTCCAGCCGCGGGTGCTGCAGAAGATCGCGCGCATCACCCACGCCGTCGAGCAGCAGCCGGACGTCATCCGCGACAGTGTCCTCAGCATTGCCTCCGAGCGTGTCAAGTCGATTCACGGGTCGGCGGATGGGATGGAAGTGCAGCCGCTGCTGAAAGAGATGCCGCACGACGACAGTGCCATGAAGAAGCTCAGGGAGACCGTGTTGGGAGAAAAACTGTACCGCGGCACCCTGGTCGCCGCGGACGGTAGTGCGGCGGCCATCGTCGCCGATTTCCACGACATCCCCTACAAGGAAATGGTCGCGCAAATGCAACGTGCCGCTGCGCCGGAGCGGGATGCCGACACCGACATCATTCTGGGTGGGGGGCCGGTCATTGGCGCGGCCGGTGACGACTATACCGCGACCATGGCCATCCTGTTCCCGATCGCGGTCGTTGTCATCGCCCTCATCCACTACGAGGCCTTTCGCACCCTGCAAGCGATGTTCTTGCCGCTCGCTACGGCGCTGATCAGCGTCGTCTGGGCACTCGGCATCATGGGGGCTCTGCGCCAACCGATGGATACCTGGAGTGCGGTGACGCCGGTGGTCATCCTGGCGGTGGCCGCCGGGCACGCCGTGCAGATTCTGAAGCGCTACTACGAGGAGTTCGCTCGCGTGGGTGACAGTGCGGAGGCGGTGGTGCGCTCGGTCACGGCGGTGGGACCGATCATGATCACCGCCGGATTGATTGCCGCGGCCGGTTTCGGGTCGCTCGCCACCTTCGGCGTCGCCAGTGTGCGGGTGCTGGGGTTGTTGCTCACCTTCGGCATCCTCAGCGCGTTGACCGTCGAGATGACGTTCACGCCGGCGTGCCGTGCCATGCTCCCGAGCCCTGCGGGGAACGAGGTGGCTCGCGAAAAGGAGGGGCGCATCCTGAAGGCGGCGTTGGAGTGGATTGCGCAGTTGGTGGTGCGTCAGCCGAAGGCCGTCTTGGCCGGCACCCTCGTCGTGGTCGCCGGATTCTTTGCAGGCGCATTGCTCCTCTACGTCGACAACAGCTTCATGAATTGGTTCCCGGAAAGCTCACAGTTGCGGCGGGCCGACGCCCAGTTCAACCAGCACCTCGCCGGCACGTCGACACTCAGCATTCTGGTGGAGGGCCGGCACGATGGGGACATTGAAGAGCCCGGCGTGCTCCAGGCGATCAGCGACTTGGAAGGGGTTCTCACGCGGCGGCCCGAGATTGGCGCGGCAGTATCGATTGCGGACTACGTCAAGCGCATGCACAGCGCCGCCAATGCCGACGCGCCCGACTTCTACGCCGTGCCGCCGAACAAGGACCTCATCGCGCAATACCTGTTGTTGTATTCGATGTCTGGTCCCGACGATTTCATCTCGATCGTCGATGCGGGTTATCGCCGGACCCTGATCCGCGCCTACGCCAAGACGGACCGCGCCAAGCTCACACGCGCGCTCTTCGCCGACCTGGACGCCTACGCCGACCAGCGCTTTAGCGACTTGCCGGTCACGGTCGAGATCGCGGGTGGGTCGCTCGGCAACACCAGCGCACAGAACGAGTCCATCGTCCGCGAAAAGATCCTCAACATGATCCAGGTCACCATCATCATCTTCTTGTTGTCGGCCGGGGTGTTCCGCTCGATCGTCGCCGGCCTCATCGTGCTCACGCCGCTGGCGGTGGCCGTGATCGTCAATCTGGGGATGATGGGCTTGTCGGGCACCGCGCTCAGCCTATCGACGGCGGCGATCACGTCCATGGCAGTCAGCATCGGTGCCGATTTCGCCATCTACCTCCTCTTTCGCGTGCGTGAGGAATTGACGCGTGCCGACACCCTCGAAGAGGCCCTGCACACGAGCCTGCTCACGTCCGGGAAGGCGATCTTCTTCGTCTCCTCGGCGGTCTCGTTGGGGTACATGGTGCTGCCGTTCTCCGGATTTTCGGCGTGGGCTCAACTCGGCGTGCTCACCGCGGTGATGGCTGCGGTCAGCGCCATGGCCACCCTCACAATCGTCCCCGCGCTGATCATGACCTTTCGACCACGGCTGTTCGCGGTGCACCAAGAACCCGCATGGCCAGCCGAGCAATTCGACTTGAAGCGGGCTACGGCGCGCTGATCTTTCCGGCAATGGGAGGAGGAAAAGTCATGTCCAAGCAATGGATCGTTCTGATTGGGCTCACCTGCGTCGCCACTTCATCCGCAGGCGCGACCACGGCTCGCGAGCTCCTCGATCAGATACGGCAACTGAACCAGACGACGCGCACGTGGAACGACCGGACACAGCATCTGTCGTTGCAGATCGTCGACCGGCTGGGCGGCACACGCCAACGGCAGCTGATCATGCATTTCAAGAAGTATCCCGAGGAGCGCAATCGGTCGTTGGTGTTCTTCGAAGCCCCGAGCGAGGTGCGCGGCGTGAGCGTCTTACAATGGACCGACCCGCACGCCAAGGACGAGCAATGGCTGTTCATGCCGGCACTCAAGCGCGTCCGCCAGATCAGCGCCGCGGCAAAGCACGAAAGCTTCGTGGGCACCGACTTCAGCTACGACGATCTCGCGGTCATCAGCGAGATAACGGATTGGAGCGAAGCCGATGCCGCCACCAAACTGCTGCGTGACGAGGACCTCGCGGGAAAATCCTGCCACGTCATCGAATTCACCCCGGCCGGCAAAGACATCGACTACGGCAAGATCGTCACCTGGCTCAGCGCCGATGACCTCGTGCTGCTCAAGTTTGAGATGTACGACAAGAGCAACAAGCTGGAGAAGGTCCTGACGCTCAGCGACGTCCGCGACGTGGGGCGCATTCCGACGGCGTTTCGCTGGGAGATGAAGAACGAAGAGAACGGCAGCCATACGCTCGTCGAGTTCACCGAGGTCAAGTACAACACCGCCCTCGCGGACGAGATGTTCACGCAGCGCACCCTCGAGCGCGGGTTGTGAGTAAATCTAAACTCATGGTGCTCTGCGTGTTGCGGCCCTTGGAGAGCAGGTAGCGCCGGCATGTCGGGCAGCTTCGGCAAGCGAGTGGATCAACAGCTTCGCAACCGTGACGTGGTCGCGGCCTTCGACTTCGACGGGACACTCACCGTCGTTGACACGCTCATCGGCTTCCTCGCGCGTAGCGCCCCGCTCGCACGCTGGGCGAGTGGCTGGGCTGCAACGGTTTGGTGGGGTTCACGCTTGCTTCTCGGGCGCATCGACAACTCTGCCTTCAAGAGCGCCGTTGTGAGGGCATGGTTGAAGGGCGCGCGTACGGATCGGGTAGAGCGTCGCGCCCGGAAGCACGCCCGGTTGGTGACCCACTTTCTGCGCGGATCCGCTGTGGCGTGTGTGCGCGCGCATCAGGAACTGGGGCACAGGGTCTTTGTCTTGAGCGC
>Ga0335069_10011480_pt1 | contig 12491 bp, 9 predicted proteins | sample Lox_Sample_11_FD_206714 | JGI IMG/M metagenome (GOLD analysis project Ga0335069, IMG submission 206714) | Soil microbial communities from Loxahatchee National Wildlife Refuge, Florida, United States - Lox_Sample_1.1 | ecosystem: Environmental > Terrestrial > Soil > Wetlands | place: USA: Florida...
ATGCAGTCTCGGATTGGTAGGGTCGCAGGGGGTCGGATGACCCATGCTCGCAAGTCCTACCGCCATGACGTTGACCTGTCCCCGAGCTTTCCGACCAGCGATTACGCGGGAGACATGCTCCCAGAATGGAGGGAGCAGATGCGGCAGTCGCCCTCCCCGCGTCGCTCTGCCGCTAGAGGAGCCGCAAGCCGCTCACCGACATCGGTGGAAATCCGTCCATCACCCGATCACCAGGGAAAACCTCCTTGGCGGCGGTCTCTAGAGCGGCGCGGAAACGGGCCTTGCGAGCATCTTTGCGCAGGTCTCGTAAACCGTCTGCGGCTCCAGCTCTCGCAGGCAGGCGAGATTGCGGTGGCAGTCGGCAAGCTTGGTCAGGTAGCAGGGGCCGCAGGACATGCGGCGGGCGACCGCGACAGCGCGCGGCCCCATCGGCGCCCATTCGGCCGGATCGACGGTGCCGGAGTGGATGCCGACCGTGGGCACGCCGACGGCGGCGGCGATGTGCTTCGGGCCGCTGTCGTTGCCGACATAAAGGGCGCAGCGGCTGATCACCACCGGCAGCGCATTGAGTGATAAGTCCCCGGCGACCGACAGCACGCGGTCGGGATGCTCGGTGAGCGCCAGCACCCGAGCGGCGATGTCGACCTCGTCCGGGCCTCCCAGCAGCAACGTACGGAGGCCGTGCCGCGACATCAGAAGATCGATCAGTTCAGCGAAATAGGGCTCGGGCCACTGCTTCATCTCGTTGCCCGCGCCGGGATGCACCGCGACGACGGGTGTGGACAGGAATGCGACGAGCGCGTCAGGCAGATCGGCCGCGGCCTGCAGCGCCGATATCGCTTCGGGCAGGATCCCGGTACGGTCGGTCTCGGCTTCCGCTCCAACCGTGTCCACCAAGTGCAGCAGGTCGTCAGTGATATGATAGCGCTTGCCGTGCAGACCGCGGTCGCCTTCCCACTCCAGCGCGATGTCGAGCCAGGGGAACTGGCCCATATGGTCGAAGCCGGCGGTGATTGACGCGCCTGAGGCGCGCAGCAGGTCGCGCGTGTCGAGATGCTTGCGCAGGTCGATGGCGAGGTCGAAGCGGTAGGGCGCAAGCCGGTCGCGCAACGCATCCATCTCGCCCGCCGTCAGCTCGCGCCGGCCGAGCGCGGAGCGGGCGTGGAAGAAGTCGAATTCGATGATCTCGTCGATCGCGGGATCGAGTGCCGTGAAATCCTGCACCACGTGGTTCGCGAGCACCGAGATGCGGGCGTCGGGGAAGTGTGCGCGCAGCCGGCGGATTGCCGGCAGGGCGGTGACGAAGTCGCCGATGTGATCGGCCTTCACCACAAGGATTCGCCGAATGTCGGAGGCGCGGAACAGCGGATGGCCGCTCGCAATTTGCTGCGCCGGTTCTTCGTCGGGGCGGAAATCGTCGGTCCGGCGGGAGAGATTCTTGTTATGGAATGGGTCGCCCGCGGCAAACCGCAGGCGCCAACGCTTGTCGAAGCGTTCGGTGTCGTAGGTATCGCCGATCTCTCCGCGGCTGGCGAGCTCGTGGTGGATCAGCGTGGCGTGCGGGGTGAACACCGTCAGAAGCCCCGCCTCGTGCGCGCGCAGGCAAAAATCGAGATCGTTGTTGATGACCTCGTGCGCCTCGTCGAACCCGCCGAGCCTGTCGAACGTTGCGCGGCGCACGAGCAGGCACGCCCCGGTCACCGCGATTACGTTGCGCTGCGTGCGCGCGAGGCCGAAATATCCCGGATCGTCCATTGCGGCGTAGCGGAAGGCATGGCGCGCCAGGCCATTGCCGGCGAGGAACATGCCTGCATGCTGCACGCGGCCCGTCGGATAGAGCAGGCGCGCGCCGACCACGCCCACTTCCTCGCGGTCGGCGTGTTCCAGCATCGCGTCGAGCCAGCCGTCCTGGATCACCTCGATGTCGTCGTTGAGGAACAGCAGGAATGCGCCCGTTGCCTCAGCCGCGGCGCGATTGTTGAAGCGAGACCAGTTGAACGGCTCATCGATCCGCACGATGCGATCGGCATGGGCGGCGAGCCACGCCTTCTCCTCGGGGAGATCGACGGGAATGTTATCGATGGCGACGATTTCGACATGAGGATAGGCAGTGCTTGTCCGCAGGGTGTCGAGACATGTACGGAACAGGCCGCGGGCCGCGCGCGTCGGAATGATGATTGAAACCGTTTCCTGCGTGGCCACGTTCCGCCGCAGGCGGTAATTTCCGATCTGGCAGCCCGGTTCGATCTGGGCGGCGATTCCGCGCCGGCTCACCGCCGCTTCGAGCGCCGCGCGATCCCGCTGCGCCATCTCCTCGGCCGTGTCTCCCGGCGTGTCACCCGCCGGCAGGCTGCGTCTGCACAGCAGGCGTGGCACCGCGCGGATGGCGTCGGCATCGGCGTATTCGGTCACGCGCAGCAGTGTGTCGTAGTCGCCCGCGCGCACGAGCGAGCAAACGGTCACGCCTGCGCGCGCGAGAAGGTCCGTCCGGGCGAACCAGGGGCGGCCGATATAATTGGTGGAGAGCAGGAGATCGGGCGAAAAACCGGGCTTGAAGAAACCCTCGGCGGACGCGCCGGGTTCGCTCGGCCGGATTTCGTCGGCGTAGAGCAGCGCGGCGTCCGGGTGCAGGGCGGCATGCACCGCGATCTCGGCCAGGGCGTCCGCGCCGAGCTCGTCGCCGGGGCCGAGCGTGCCGACGAACGCCGGTTCGTCGGCGTCGGCCTCGGGTTCGCCTGCCGCATCATCCGTCTCAGGCGGAAGGAAGGCGATGCGCTCGCGCGCGATCCCGGCGCGCGCCGCCGCCGAAATGGCTGCCTCGCGAAACGCGGCGCCGTCGCCGATCAGTGCGACGGACCAGTGAGGATAGATCTGCGCGGCGAGTGAGGCGAAAGTCGCGTCCAGTCCAACAAGATCCGCCCCAGGGGGCAGATGCAGCAGCAGTCTGAAGCGCGGCGCGCGCCCGAGCCGGCGCAAGGTATCGGCGTAGAGATCAGCCTCGGCCGCCGGGACGCGGCGGCGGATGCCGTGCTCAGTGCTGTCGGCGGGCTTGGCAACGGTGAGGCTGAAGCATTCCTCGGCGACCGCGCCGTCCTCGGCCAGGACTCGGACGGCGATGGTGTGCGGTCCATCCGCGAGGCTGCGGGCGGGGCAGTGGAAGGCGAAGCCGCTGCGCAGCGCCTCCGGCCAGTCGGGAAAGGCGGTGCCGACATCGTGGCGCACGAGGCCGTACTGCGCCGCGCCGAGGCGGCGGCCGTCGAGCAGGATCTCGACCTCGGCCACGCCGTCCCGCGCCAGCGCCCAGCCCTCGATGCTGAGGCGGGAAGTGACGGGCCGCGCCACCGCGCCGCCGCGAAGGGGCGGATTATCAATATGGAAGCGGAACGCCTGCGTATCGGAAACCAGGACGCCTGTGGCACTGCGCGCGGCATCGGCAGCATCTTCCTGCTGCCGGGGAGCGGGCGCGGCGGCGGCGGGCGCGGGGCGCGGGGCTTCGGCGGTGACGGTCGCCGAGAAGCTGCGCAGATCGCCCAGGGTGTTGCGGGCTTCCACTCTCAGGCGGTGCTCGCCGGCGGCTTCCGCCAGCGGACGAGCGATGAGTTCGAAGCCGGAGAAGCGCGCGTCGGCGATGTCGGGAAAGGCGGCAGCGACGTCGAGCCGCACCTGCCCGAGACTCGCCGTGCCAAGCGGCGTGTCGTCGAGCCGTACCGTGACCTCGGCGATGCCGGACGGGCAGACCGCCCAGCCGCGCACCTGCACGCTGCCGTCGGTGCCGAGTGCCATCTCGTCGCCGTGCAGAGTGATCGCCCGGGCCGGGTCGGAAGCTGGCGAGGGCGGCCCGGCGGGCACACTCGCGGGGCGCGACTGCGGGGCCGCCGCGCGGCTCGCCGCGGGTCGTTGGCCGACAACCGGCACCAGCAGATCATAGAACGCGCCATTGCGGCTGACCGCTTGGAGCCGGAGCGTCGCCGCGTTTAGCTTCAGCGCATTGGCGGGCAATGAAAGCGTGAAGCCTGCCATGCGGGCGTTCGGATAGGCAGGGTAAGCGGCCTCCACGTCCTCGCGGATCCCGCCGATGGCGCATGAGCCGACCCTGCGGTCGCCTTCGAATGCCTGTATTGCGACGATAGGATCGTCGGCAACGGCCCAGCCATTCGCCTGCAAGATCCCGCTGCGTACGAACACCGCGCGCTCGGCATAGGCGACGATGGGCGGGCGGCTGCCCGTGCCGGCGACCCCCGCGGCGGCAGGGCCGGCGACGATGGCGGCGGTGCGTGCGCCACCGTGCCCGGGTCGCAGCGTGAAACTGGTCGTGCTTTCCGCGCCGTCACGCGTCCGCACGCGCAACAGGAAGGGCAGGTCGGCCGGGAGTGGCTCGCCGTCCGCCACCGGCAGATGGAAGGTGAAGCCGTGCTGTGCCGCTTCCGTGCCATCGGCGAAGCGCAGCACGCGGCCGGGTTGGGCGCGTCCCAGCCCCATTTCGCAAACGGTGCGGGCGCCGCGCAGCAGCGCAACCGTATCGAGCGGCGTGTGGCTCACCACTCGGCCCCGAATCATGAAATCGGTGCGACCGTGCCCCCGTCCGACGGGCACCGAGGGTTCAAGCTGTACGATGGCGGGCGCGGGTGGTGGCGCGGCGCGGCGGCGCTTCTCGCCGCGGGTAGAAGCAGCCTTGCCGGCGGCGTCCGGCACCGCCGCCTCGACGCGGGACGCGGCCGGACGGCGCTGCACCTTGGTTCGGGTCATGCTGCGTGCCATCCCTGCCTAATTGGGGGGCCGTCCGTTCGCCCCGCCGGCTCCGCAGCCGGGATCAGGGGGGGGTGGGACGCCGTCCCTCGCGATATCCGTCGTTGACGAAATGCTGCGTCGCCGAGTCGAACAGCCCCTTCCGGACGCCTTCGGCCACGTCGGGGTTCTGTTCCAGGTACCACGCTTCGTCCACTTCCAGCGGGCTGGGCAGCCGTCCCTCGAAATAGCCGTCGTCCACGAAGTGCCGCTTGGCGGACTCGACGCTGCCTTCCCCGACTGCTTTCGCAACGTCCGGATATTGCGTCAGGTACCATGCTTCATCGACCTCGGTGTCGGCGACCAGCATCCGGATGATCTGGATGAAGTCATCGTAGGCCACCGAAACGCGCAGCGCGCCCCGGACCGTGGTGATTTCCACCAGGCGGCGAATAAGATCGAAAGGCGGTAAATACTTCACGACTCCTCCGTCACCGGGCGGCAGCGCGCGGTCGCGCGACGAGGACGGCGGGAGCTGCGACCGGGTGTCGGAGCGACGTTCTGCATGGCTGAGGCATCATAATGGAAGGATTGCGGCGCGTTTGGTAGTGGGTTGCGTCATGAAGGTCCGGTTTCCACTGCACCCCTGCGGAGGTGGCGTTCAGACAGCAAGCGGTCAGCGCCGATGACGGTCCCGCCGACCGACGCGGATCTGGCCGCGGCTGTGCGCGCACTGGCGGGCGCGCACGTCCTCGTGCTCGGGGACGTCATCCTGGACCGCTACGTCATCGGCCATGCCGCCCGCCTGTCGCCCGAGGCGCCGATCCCTGTGCTGCGCCCGCAGCGTGACTACGCGACGCTGGGAGGTGCCGCCAACGTCGCACTGAACGTCGCGACGCTGGGCGGACAGGCGTCGCTGTGCGGCGTGGTGGGGACCGAAGCGGCGGCCGAGGGGCTGCGCCGCCTCCTGGAGGCCGAGCCCGCCATCCGCCCCCGGCTGGTCGCCGCGGCGGACCGGCCGACGACGACGAAGACGCGGTTCATGGCCGGGACGCATCAGCTCATGCGGCTAGATGACGAAACCACGGCGCCGCTCGACAGGGCGTCGGCGACCGCGGTGCTGGCGGCGTTCCGCGCCGCGCTGCCGGAGGCCGACATCGTCGTGCTGTCAGACTACGCCAAGGGAGTGCTTTGCGACGCGGTGCTGCCGCAGGCGCTTCTTCTGGCGCGGGAGGCGGGCAAGCGAGTTATCGCCGATCCGAAGCGGCCGGATTTCGCTGCCTATCGGGGCGCGGACATCCTGACGCCGAACGAGTTGGAGGCGCGCGCGGCGACCGGCTTCGACGCCGCGTGCGAGGCGGGAGCGGAGCAAGCAGGGCGCGCGGCGCTGGAGGCGACCGGCGGCGAGGCGGTGCTGGTGACGCGCTCGGCGCGCGGCCTTACGCTGGTGCAGCGCGAGGGCGGGGCGCTCCACGTGCCGACCCGCGCGCGCGAGGTGGCCGACGTGTCCGGCGCGGGCGACACGCTGGTGGCGGCGCTGGCCGTCGCGCTGGGCGCGGGCGCGACGCTGCCGGTGGCAGCGGCGCTGGCGAACTTGACGGCGGGATTGTCGGTCGCGAAGCCGGGCACCGCCACGGTGAAGGCGGCGGAGCTGATCGGCGCGCTGCATTTGCGTGAGCTGGTCGCCACCGACGGCAAGATCAGCACCGCGGAGCAGGCCGAGGCGCATGTCGCCGCGTGGCGCGCGGCGGGACTGAAGGTGGGTTTCGCCAATGGCTGCTTTGATCTGATCCATCCCGGCCATGTCCGCCTGCTGACAGAGGCGCGCGCGGCTTGCGACCGGCTCATCGTGGCGCTGAACACCGACGCCTCCGTTCGCCGGCTGAAAGGGCCGAGCCGCCCCGTGCAGTCCGAACAGGCGCGCGCGACGGTGATGGCGTCACTCGCGCCGGTCGATCTTGTGGTGCTGTTCGCTGAGGACACGCCGCGTGAGCTGATTGCGCGATTGCGGCCCGACGTGCTGGTGAAGGGATCCGATTACACGGTCGAGACGGTCGTGGGCGTCGATCTCGTCGCCCCCTACGGTGGACGGGTGCTGCTGGTGGATCTTCAGGAGGGCCACAGCACCACGGGGACGATCCGGCGCATGGGCGGCGACGTCTAGCAGGCGATGGATCCTTCCGCTTCGCTCGGCACTGTGCTGCGCGTCCTGGGCTATTCCGGGGCGGGGATTTTGGTATTCGCCTATTTCCTCAATCAGCGGGGCTCGCTGCCGTCGCAAGATTGGCGGTTTCCGGCGCTGAACCTACTGGGCTCCGCGGGGCTGATGATCTCGCTGGTTTGGGAGCCGAACCTGCCGTCGATCGTGATCGAGCTGTTCTGGTTCTCAATCAGCCTGTACGGCATGCAACGCAACCTGCGCGCCCGAGGACGCGGCGCGTCATCGGCCTAGTCCGTCGCGCAGCCCGTCGCGCAGGCGCTGCACCGCGCGCTCCATCCGGTCGGCGGACTGGGCGAAGCAGATGCGCAGATGGCCCTCGCCGGCCGGGCCGAACGCCATGCCAGGGGCGACCGCCACCTTGTGCTCGGTGACGAGGCGCTTGGCGAAGCCGAGGCTGTCGGCCAGCCCCTCGATGCCGACGAAGGCGTAGAACGCGCCGCGCGGGGCGGCGTAGCGGACGCCGTTCAGCCCCGCCAGCGCCTCGCCGCACAGATCGCGGCCGCGCGCACAATGGGCGCGAAACGCCGCCACCGCCTCGGTGTCGGCCACCGCCGCCAGCCCGGCACGCTGGATGAAGGGGGCGACCGAGGAGTGCGTCACCTCGACGATCTCCGATACCGTTTCGCGCGTGCCGGCGGGTAGAGTCATCCAGCCGAGCCGCCAGCCGGTCATCACCCAGGTCTTGGAGAAGCTGTTGCAGACGATCACCCGATCGTCCGGCTCGGCGATGTCGAGCAGCGAGGCCGCGGCGTCCGCGCCATCGTAGATCAGTCGCGAATAGACCTCGTCCGAAATCAGCCAAACGCCGCGCCGGCGACAGATCTCAAGGATCGCACGCAGTTCGTCGAGCGTTGCAGTCCAGCCGGTCGGGTTGTTCGGAGAGTTCAGGATGAAGACCCGTGCGCCCGCCAACGCCTCGTCGAGCCTGTCGAGGTCGAGCGTGAAGCTGCCGTCCGGCAGGCCGGTGAGGCCGATCGGGTCCACAACAGCGCCGCGGGTCAGTGCCGCGTTCCCCACGTTCGGCCAGGCCGGGCTGTGCAGCACCACGCGGTCTCCGGCGCGCACCGTGGCGGCCAGCGCGACCGAGACCGCCGCCATGCCGGAGGCGGTGACCTGCACCCGTTCCTCGGCGACCGGCAAGGCGTGCAGCGCGGTCATATGGTCGGCGAGAGCCCCGCGCAGCGCGGGCAGGCCGCGCACGTCCTGGTAGGTTGTCAGACCCTCGTCGAGCGCCATGCGCGCCGCGCGGTGCGCGCTGGCGGGGCTCGGCTGGTCTGATTCGCCGAAGCAGAGGAAATCGACGTCGGGCGTGACCCAGGCGAGTTTCCCCACCTCGACGATTCGGGAGCCGGAGATCTTGAGCAGGTCCATGCGCGGCTTGTAGCCGTTTCCGCGCCTGCTGCCACAGCCGGTTTGGCGGGGCAGGAGCGCGCGCCCCGACGGCGCCTACAGCGGCGGCCAACGCTTCGTGCGATCCTGCTCCTGCGCCGGGGTCAGGGTACTGGGGCCGTTGGCGAGGGGCGGGGCGATGTTGGCCATGTCCTGCGGATTGGACCAGCAATCCACAGTGCCGATGCTTCGCGTGCAGTACTGCGGCGCCGGCGGCGGCGGTTCGACCGATTTGCAGTAGGACTCGCCCTTGTCGAGCCACACAATAGAGCAGTCCCTGCCGGTGATCGCCGAATAGACCGCATCGATCGGCGTACGGTGGATGGCGGCGACGCTGCCCACGGTCAGCGCGGCCCCGGCCTGTGCCGCAAGCGGCGCGGCGGGTCCGCAGCCGGTAAGCATGACCGCACCCGGCAACGCGCCCAGCCAAATCCGAAACGGGATGCGCCGCATCGCGCAACCATCGGATGCCTGCGTTAACGGCAGGTTGTTTTGGACTGATTTCCCGCCCCTTCCGCGCGTTTGCCCGACTCAAGGGCCGCCGCTATGGTCCGCCCCTCGCGGACCGGCCGGGCCCTCCGGAGTTTCCGCCGCTCTGATACGAGGCGAGGCGTGGTCGATATATTTGACGAAGTTGAGGAGGACCTACGCGCCGAGCGGGCCCAGCAGCTGCTGCGCCGTCACGGCGGCACGCTGGTCGTCGCCGCGTTTGCGGTTGTGGCGGCAGTGGCGGGCTGGCAGGCGTGGCGCTGGTACGAGGCTCGGCAGGATGTGCGGTCCGCCTCCGCCTTCATCGCGGCCATGAATCTCGCGGACGCCGTTCCGGCAGACGCCAAGCCCGAGGCGCGCGCACCGGTCGTTGCCGCGCTGCAAAAGGCCGCCGAGCAGGCGCCCGCCGGCTACCGCTCGCTGGCGCAGCTCTGGATCGCGGCCGAGCAGGCTGACACCGGGCAGACCGGTGCGGCGTCCGCGACTTGGACGACGTTCGCCGATGACAGCGCCACTGATCCGATCCTGCGCGGCCTCGCAGGGCTGCTCTGGGCCGAGCATAACCTCGACAAGGGCGATCCGCCGGAGATCGAGGCGCGGCTGCAGTCGCTGACCGGGCTCGATAACCCGTGGCGGCCGCTGGCGCAGGAGTACCTAGCACTGCTTTACATGCGGACCGGCAAGCCGGATCAGGCGCGCCAGACGCTGAAGCAGGTAGCCGGAGACAGCACGGCGCCGGACGGCTTGCGCAACCGTGCTGCGGGCCTGCTTGCGCAGCTTGGTGGCTGAGCGCATGGCGCGATCCCGATCGATGCTGACACGCCGTGCCGCGTTGCTGCTGGGCACGGCCGCTCTGGCCGGCTGCGACTGGTTCGAGAAGACCAAGCCCAAGCTGCCCGGGCGGCGCGAACCCGTGCTGGCCGAAAGGCGCGGCCTCGCCGTCGATGCCGGCGCGCCTCTGAAGGTCGTGCTGCCGCCGCCCGTTGCCAATGCCGGCTGGCCGCAGGCGGGCGGCAATCCGTCGCATCTCATGGGTCATCTCGCGGTGCCCGAACGGCTGACCGAGGCCTGGACTGCCGATATCGGGCGCGGCGGTGGATACCGGCGCAAGATCCTGGCGCAACCGGTGGTAGCCGACGGGGCCATCTACACGATGGATTCGAATGCCGTGGCCTCCGCATTCCGCGTCGCCAACGGCGAGCGCATCTGGCGCTTCGACACGCGCAACGAAGACGCCGACAGCACGAATATCGGCGGCGGCCTCGGTGTCGACGGCGGCGTGGTCTTTGCCGTCAACGGGCTCGGCGACGTGGTGGCGATCGACGCCGCCAAAGGCACCCAGAAATGGCGGGCATTGCTCGATTCCCCCGCCCGCTCGGCGCCCACCATCGCGGACGGACGGCTGTTCGTGATTACGATCGAGGACAAGCTGCGCGCGCTTGCCACGGCCGACGGGCGCAGCCTTTGGACGTATCAGGCGGCCAATGTTGCAACGAGCCTGCTCGGCCGCGCGGCGCCGGCCTATGCGGGCGGGCTCGTCATCGCGGGTTTCGGATCGGGAGAACTGGCGGCGTTGCGCGCCGACAGCGGCACGGTGGCGTGGACCGACAGCCTTGCCGCGCCGGCGGGCGGCGGTGGCGTTGCCGACCTGTCCGCGATCCGAGGGTTGCCGGTGATCAGCAATGATCGCGTCTACGCCATCGGCCTTGGCGGGCTCATGCTCGGTCTCGACCTGCGGTCGGGCCGCCGCCTATGGGAGCGCGAGGTCGCCGGGGTGGATAGTATCTGGACGGCCGGGAACTGGTTGTTCGTGATCTCGGTCGGGCAGCAGATCGGCGCCGTGAGCGCCGATGACGGGCGTGTGGCCTGGGTCGCCGACCTCCCGTATTTCGCCGACCCCGAGGACAAGAAGGACAGCCTGCAATGGTTCGGCCCGTTGCTGGCGGGCGACCGGCTGATCGTTGCCGGCACGAACGAACAGGCGCTCTCGCTGAGCCCCTACACCGGCGAAGTTCTCGGCAAGCAGGAACTGTCCGGCAACGCGTCGCTGGGGCCGATCGCTGCGGCAGGAACGGTGTTTATCGTCACCGACGACGGCCGCTTGCTCGCGCTGCGCTGAGCTGAGCCGGGCGGAGCCGACGCGCCATGCCTCCCGTCGTCGTGATCGCCGGCCGGCCGAATGTCGGCAAATCGACGCTGTTCAACAGGCTGGCCGGAAAGCGCGTCGCCATCGTTGCCGACACACCGGGGGTGACCCGCGACCGCAAGGAGGCCGAGGCGCTGCTGCGCGGGCGGGCGGTGCGGCTGATCGACACCGCGGGGCTTGAGGAATCCGCGCCCGAGACGGTGGGCGGGCGGATGCATGCCTCTTCGGCAAGCGCGATCGGCAGGGCCGATCTGGTCGTCTTTGTCATCGATGCGCGGAGCGGCGTGACCGAGGCCGACCGGCATTTCGCGCAATGGCTCCGACGACAGAGCCGGCCGGTGCTCCTGGTCGCCAACAAGGCCGAGGGGCGAGCTGGTGCCGAGACTGTCCTGGATGCCTACGCGCTCGGTCTCGGTGAGGCACTGCCGGTATCCGCTGAGCACGGCGAGGGCATCGCGGCCTTGATGGGCGAGATCGCCGATCGTCTGCCTGCGACCGTCGAAACGGCGGATGCGGACAGGATTGAGGATCGGCCGCTGAAGCTCGCCGTCGTCGGCCGGCCGAATGCCGGCAAGTCCACGCTGCTCAACCGGCTAGTCGGCGAAGAGCGCATGATCACCGGCCCCGAGCCGGGGCTGACCCGCGACGCCGTGGCGTCGTTCATAACCGATGCCGAGGGCCGACGCATCGAGATCGTCGATACCGCCGGGCTGCGGCGGCGGGCGCGCATCGAAGCGCAGCTTGAGAAGCTGTCCGTCTCCTCGGCGTTGCAGGCGTTGAAGATGGCCGAGGTCGTAGTGCTCGTGGTGGATGCGACCGAGGGCGCGCTGCACGACCAGGATCTGCAAATCGCCAAGCTGATCGAGCGCGAGGGGCGCGCGGTGGTGATGGTGCTGAACAAGTGGGACGCAGTGGCGGACCGCGCGGGCGTGCGCCGCGCTATCGCCGAGCGGCTGGAACGCAGCTTGGCGCAGCTGCACGGCATTCCGGTGGTGACGGTCTCGGCGCTGACTGGCGCTGGAATGGACGCGCTGCTACCCGCCGTCTGGCGCGCGCAGGCGGCCTGGAACACACGGGTTCCGACCGCCGCGCTGAACCGTTGGTTTGAGCAGGCGCTGGAACGTCATCAGCCCCCTCTGGTTCAGGGCCGGCGGCTCAAGCTGCGCTATGTCACCCAGGCCAAGGCGCGCCCGCCCACCTTCGTCGTGTTCGGCACGCGCGCCGAGCAACTGCCGGAGGATTATCGGCGGTACTTGGTGAACAGCCTGCGCGAGACTTTCGCGCTGCCTGGCGTTCCCATACGAATCCAGGTGCGCGGCACGAAGAATCCGTATGCGCCGTCCTGACGCTCTGAACGGACATTGAATCAAATCCATTTCGGCGTGCCCTCTCGCCGCTGTGACACGATATCCTGCGCCAAACAGTGCCGGTCGGTCCGAACTGGCCTATTGACTCATAAAATACTGTCCTCGCTCGCAAAACCCACGCGTTCAGTCACGTCGTCCGATGGACATGATTTTC
>Ga0335069_10011483_pt1 | contig 12490 bp, 10 predicted proteins | sample Lox_Sample_11_FD_206714 | JGI IMG/M metagenome (GOLD analysis project Ga0335069, IMG submission 206714) | Soil microbial communities from Loxahatchee National Wildlife Refuge, Florida, United States - Lox_Sample_1.1 | ecosystem: Environmental > Terrestrial > Soil > Wetlands | place: USA...
CCATTTCCGCGAGGATGTCGCCAAGATCAAGGCGGCGGCCAAGTAGGCGCGCGAGGCAATGCGCGCCGGCGCGCCCTTGCCCAAGGCCTGGGTCGAGGCGGCCAAGCCGAAGACCGGCTTTTTCGAGCGCTATGTCGAATTCGACGAGGTGAAAAAGATCTATCCGACGCCGAAAGGTCCGCTGACGGTCGTGGATGGCTTCGACCTCAACATGAAGCGCGGCGAATTCATTTCGCTGATCGGCCATTCGGGCTGTGGCAAGTCCACTGTCCTGACCATGGTGGCGGGCCTGACCGACGTGTCGCTGGGCGGCATCGTGCTGGACGGTCGCGAGGTGCACGAGGCCGGCCCCGACCGCGCCGTGGTTTTCCAGGCGCCGAGCCTGTTCCCCTGGCTCTCGGCCAAGGAGAATGTGCTGCTGGGCTGCGACGAGGTCTATCCGACCGCGACCCGCGCCGAGAAGGAAGAAGTCGCCGAATATTATCTCGCCCGCGTCGGCCTGGCCGATTCCCTGGACAGGGTGGCCTCCGAAATGTCCAACGGCATGCGCCAGCGCGTCGGCATCGCCCGCGCCTTTGCGCTGTCGCCGAAACTCCTGCTGCTCGACGAGCCCTTTGGCATGCTCGACAGCCTGACCCGCTGGCAGTTGCAGGAAGTGCTGATGGAGGTGTGGACCCGCACCCAGGTCACCGCGATCTGCGTCACCCATGACGTCGACGAGGCCATCCTGCTCGCCGACCGCGTGGTGATGATGACCAACGGTCCGAACGCCAAGATCGGCCGGGTGCTCGACGTCGACCTGCCGCGCCCGCGCTCGCGCAAGGCCCTGCTCGCCCACCCCGATTATTACCTCTACCGCGAGCAGGTGCTGAGCTTCCTCGAGGAATATGAGCAGGGCCACCACGGCGCGGGGGCGCCGAAGGCGGCGTCTCATCCGGCAAAAAGCGCAAGCGGCGGCAAGGAGGCTGCATGATGGATATTGCTCTCGACAAACCCGCGCAAACCTTCATTCAGGTCGCCGAAGTCTGGGCGCCCGAAGGCGACCGCCTGGTGCTTTCGAGCGGAAATTACGGCGAACTTTCGGATTTCGCCGCCGTCTCCGGCCAGCAGAGCTTCGCGCGCGGCGACGGCCTGCCGGGCAAGGCCTGGGCGGAGGCGCGCCCGGTCGTGCTGAAGGGGTTTGAAGGCTCCTATTTTCTGCGCGCCGAAGCGGCCAAGGCCGCCGGCCTCACCAGCGCGGTAGCGGTTCCGATCTTTGCCGGCGACGTGCTGAAGGCGGTGGTGGTGGTCATCTGCGGCGACGACGAGAACCGCGTCGGAGCGATCGAAGTCTGGCGCGAGGACAGCAATCTGTTGCGTCTCGCTGACGGCTATTACGGGGCCGCGAAACATTTCGAATGGGTGTCGCAGCATACCCAGTTTCCGCGCGGGCAGGGGCTGCCCGGCGGCGTCTGGGCGGCCAAGGCGCCAATGCTGATGCGCGATCTCGGCTCCGGCTATCGCTTCATGCGCGCCGACGCCGCCGGCAAGGCCGGCCTGACCACCGGCCTCGGCCTGCCGGTCCCGGCGCCGAGCCGTGCGGCCTATGTGCTGACGCTGCTCTCCGCCCGCGGCACGCCGATCGCCCGCCGGTTCGAAATCTGGGACGCCCGCGCGGCGGCCGTCGGCAAGAAGCACGAAGCGGTGCTGATCGATGGAATCTGCGCCCGTGAGGGCCGGTTGTGGGCGGAGGAGGGCGAAGCGCCCCGCCGCGCCACGGCCTGGTCGGGGGTGATCGGTCGGGTTCTGGGGTCGGGCCTTCCGGTGGTCGAGGGCAGGCAGCCCGGAATCGCGGCCGGCTACGACAACATGGTCGCGCTGCCGATCCATCACGAGGACGAAGTCGCTCATATCGTCGCCTGGTATTGCTGAGGACTGCACGCATGAAAAAACTGGTCGTCATAGGCGCCGGCATGGCGTCCGGGCGGGCGCTGGAACATCTTTTCGAAGCCGACCCGACTGCTTACGAAGTCACTTTGTTCAACGCCGAACCGCGCGGCAATTATAACCGCATCATGCTCTCGCCTGTTCTGTCCGGCGAAAAGAGCTTTGAGGAAATCGTCACTCATGACGACGCCTGGTACGCCGCGCGCAAGGTGACCTGCCGCTTCGGCGAGCGCGTCGCCGCGATCGACACGGCGAAGAAGATCGTCGTCGGCGAGAAGGGCGAGGTTGCTTACGACAAGCTGCTGATCGCCACCGGCTCAGCGCCCTTCATCATTCCGGTTCCGGGCAAAGACTTGCCGGGCGTGGTCGCCTATCGCGATCTCGAAGACACCAACGCCATGATCGCCGCGGCCCAGCCCGGCGCGCGCGCTGTGGTGATCGGCGGAGGCCTGCTCGGCCTCGAAGCCGCGGCGGGCCTGCGCCTGCGCGGTATGGAGGTGACAGTGATCCATCTGATGGGTCATCTGATGGAGCGCCAGCTCGACGAGGCCGCCGGCTATCTGCTGCGCAAGGATCTCGAACGGCGCGGGATCTCGGTGCTGGTCAACGCCTCGACCAAGGCCATCGTCGGCGAAAACAAGGCCGATGGCGTCGAACTCGCCGATGGAACGGTGATTCCGGCCGAAATCGTGGTGATGGCGGTTGGCATCCGCCCGGAGACCCGCGTCGCCAAGGCGGCGGGGCTCGAGGTCAACCGCGGCATTGTGGTGTCGCCCCGGATGACGACTTCCGCGCCCGACGTACTCGCGCTCGGCGAATGCGTGGAATTTGAGGGCCAGCTTTTCGGCCTGGTCGCGCCGCTCTATGACCAGGCCAAGGTGGTCGCCGCGACCTTGCTCGGCCAGCAGGCGGCTTTCGCGCCGAAGGAGCTTTCGACCAAGCTGAAAGTCACGGGTTGCGACCTGTTTTCGGCTGGCGATTTCGCGGCGGCCGAGAATCGCGAGGACATTGTTCTGCGCGATCCCTCGCGCGGCATATACCGCCGCCTGGTGCTTGAGGACAATCGGGTGGTCGGCGCGGTCATGTATGGCGACACCGCCGAGGGCGGCTGGTTCTTCGATCTCATCCGCGATCGCAAGGACGTTTCCGACATGCGCGACACCCTGATCTTCGGCCAGGCCTACCAGGGAGGATCCCCGCTGGACCCTATGGCGGCCGTTGCAGCATTGCCGGATGAGGCGGAAATCTGCGGCTGCAACGGCGTTTGCAAGGGAGCCATTGTCGGATCGATCAAAGCGCAAGGCCTCACCACGCTTGACGAAGTCCGCGCCGTCACCAAGGCCTCGGCCTCCTGCGGCCAATGCACCACCAAGGTGGAGCAGGTCATCGCCTTCACGCTCGGCGACGCTTTCAAGGGCGCGGCGCGCAAGACGATCTGCAAATGCACGGATCTCACCCATCGCGAGGCGCGCGACTTCATCCGCGCCAAGGAGTTGAAATCGATCCCGGCGGTGATGCAGGAGCTCGGCTGGAAGACGGCGAACGGTTGCGCGACCTGCCGCCCGGCGCTGAACTATTATCTCGTCTGCGACTGGCCGGGCGAATATGACGACGATGGCCGCTCGCGCTTCGTCAACGAGCGCCTGCACGCCAATATACAGAAGGACGGCACTTTCTCGATCGTGCCGCGGATGTGGGGCGGCCTGACTACCGCCGCCGAACTGATCGCCCTGGGTCAGATCGCCGAAAAGCATCGGGTGCCGCTGGTGAAGATGACTGGAGGCCAGCGCGTCGATTTTCTCGGCATCCCGAAAGAAAATCTCACTGCGGTTTGGAAGGATCTCAACGACGCCGGGATGGTCTCAGGCCACGCCTATTCCAAGGGCTTGCGCACGGTGAAGACCTGCGTGGGCAGGGAATGGTGCCGCTTCGGCACGCAGGACAGCATGGGGCTCGGCGTCAAGCTCGAAAAGCTGATGTGGGGCTCGTGGACTCCAGCCAAGGTCAAGCTGGCGGTCTCCGGCTGCCCGCGTAATTGCGCCGAGGCGACGGTCAAGGACATCGGCGTGATCTGCGTCGATTCCGGCTATGACATCCATATTTCGGGCGCCGCCGGCCTGCATGTGCGGGCGACCGATCTGTTGTGCCATGTCGATACCGAGGACGAGGCGCTGGAGGTTTGCGGCGCCGTCTTGCAGATGTATCGCGAGGAGGCTTTCTACCTCGAGCGCATCTACAAATGGCAGGAGCGCGTCGGGCTGGAGACGATCCAGAAAGCGGTGGTCGAGGACATCGCCGCCCGCAAGGCCTTGTGGGAGCGTTTCCTGCTGTCCCAGACCTACGCGCAGATCGATCCCTGGGCCGAGCGCGTCGCCGGCCTCGACGCCCATGAATTCCAGGCGATCGAAATCGTTCCTGCGGCCGCCGAGTGAAGTGAGGAGTCTTCCATGATTGCTTGGTATGATATCGGCGCCCTCGATGAGGTCGCACCGCTCGCCGCGCGCAAGGTGCGGATCGGCGACAAGCAGATCGCGGTTTTCCGCACCGCGGACGATCAGGTCTTCGCGGTCGAGAACAAATGCCCGCACCGCGGCGGCCCGCTCGCCGACGGGATCGTGCACGGCCACAAGGTGACCTGCCCGCTGCACAATTGGGTCATCGATCTTAAGACGGGCGAGGCGACGGGCGCTGACGAAGGCTGCGCGCACGCTTTTGCGATCGAAGTCGTCGGGGGCCGGATCCGCCTCGGCCTGCCGGCGGCGGTCGCCGCCGAATGATCTGAAAAGGAAACGGGCGGCGGTCGCGCCGCCTCAGGGCCAGGCCCCGGAAAGGCCCGTTCGACGACCGACGGCGACGTCGGCGCAAGGGATGCCACATGTCCGAAATCATAAGCTCCACCCTCACCACCTGTCCCTATTGCGGCACCGGCTGTGGCGTGAAGGCCGACCTTTGCGCCGACGGATCGGTGGTCATTTCCGGCGATCCCGATCATCCCGCCAATTACGGCAAGCTTTGCGTCAAGGGCTCGGCGCTGGCGGAGACCCTAACCCGCGAGGGCCGGCTCGAATATCCGGAAATTTCGGGCCGGCGCGCGAGCTGGGACGAGGCGCTCGACCTGATGGCGACGAAATTTGGCGAGGCGATCCGCGATCACGGCCCCGATTCGGTCGCGCTTTATGTCTCCGGGCAGATCCTCACCGAGGATTATTACGTCGCCAACAAATTCATGAAGGGTTTTGTCGGCTCGGCCAATATCGACACCAATTCGCGGTTGTGCATGGCGTCGTCAGTCGCTGGTCACAAGCGCGCCTTCGGCACGGACACCGTGCCGCAGACCTATCAGGATCTCGAATGCGCCGATCTGGTGGTGCTGGTCGGCTCCAATCTCGCATGGTGCCATCCGATCCTGTTTCAGCGCGTGGCTGCAGCCAAGGCGGCGCGCCCCGACATGCGGGTGGTCAATATCGACCCGCGCCGCACCGCGACCAGCGAATTGGCCGATCTGTCGCTGGCGATCGCGCCGGGCGCCGATGTGGCTTTGTTCTGCGGTCTTCTGATTCACCTCGATCGCGCGGGCAAGCGCGACGCCTCTTTCGTCGGCGATCACACGAGCGGCCTCGACGCCACGCTCGAAGCCGCGCTCCCCTTCGCCGAACTGGCTGCGGTCGCTGAGGCGACGGGGCTGTCTGTCGCGGACATCCGAAATTTCTATGAATTGTTCGCCGCGACGGAGAAGACGCTCACCGTCTTTTCCCAAGGCGTCAATCAATCGTCGGCGGGCTCGGACAAGGTCAACGCCATCATCAATTGCCATTTGCTGACGGGCCGGATCGGCCGCGAGGGCTGCGGCCCTATTTCGGTGACCGGGCAGCCCAACGCCATGGGCGGCCGCGAGGTCGGGGGCCTCGCCAACCAGCTCGCCGCCCATCTGGAGCTGACGGAGCCCGCCCATCGCGCATTGGTGCAGGAGTTCTGGCGCTCGCCCCAAATCGCCGCAACCGCTGGACACAAGGCGGTTGATCTGTTTCGCGCGGTGGAAGGAGGCCAGATTAAGGCGCTGTGGATCATGGCGACCAATCCGGTCGACAGTCTGCCGGACGCCGATCGCGTCAAGACGGCGCTCGCCAAATGCCCTTTTGTGGTCGTCTCCGATGTCACGCGCGACACCGACACCATGAAATTCGGCCATGTCCTGCTGCCGGCGCTCGCCTGGGGCGAGAAGGACGGGACGGTGACCAATTCCGAGCGCCGAATTTCGCGCCAGCGCGCCTTCGTGGAGGCGCCCGGCGAAGCCCGCGCGGATTGGGAGGCGCTTGCCGAACTCGGGCGCCGCATGGGATGGGCGGACGGCTTCGGTTTCGACAACGTTGCCGAGGTCTTTCGCGAACATGCCGCTTTGTCTGGACACCGTCTGGAAATAGTGCGCGATTTCGACATTTCGGCGCTCTCAAGCCTGTCGGACGACGAATTCGACGCCTTGACGCCCTTCCAATGGCCGCGCCGGGCCAATGAGTCGTTGCGCAACGACGATAGCCGCTTTTTCGCCGACGGCCGCTTTTTCACGCCCGATGGGCGGGGCCGCTTCGTCGCCACGCCTTTTCGTCCGCCGCGCTCCAGGCCAACGGCTGAACTGCCGTTCTGGCTCAATACCGGCCGCATCCGCGATCAATGGCATACGATGACCCGCACCGGCGTCTCGGCGCGGCTGTCGGGCCATATCGCCGAACCTTTCGCGGAGATCGCGCCGGCCGACGCGCAGCGCCTCGGCATTGCGCCGGCGAGCCTTGTTCGGGTGAAGAATGCGCGCGCGGAAGTGATCGTCCGCGCGCTGGTGACCGATCGCCAAAGCGAGGGCGCCGTATTCGTGCCGATCCACTGGACCGACCGTTTCGCCGCCAAGGCGCGGGTTGACGCGCTGGTCGGGCCGGAAACCGATCCGGTTTCCGGACAGCCGGAATCGAAAGCCGCGACCGTCGCGCTCGAACCCTTTGTGGCGCACTGGCATGCCTTTGCCGTGACCCGGGAGGTTGAGCCTCAACCGTCCGTTGCTTATTGGGCGCGGGCGCGGATCGCCGGTGGGGCGCGGTTCGAACTTGCCGACGACGACGCGCTGGACGTTGAGGCGCTCGCCCGGCGCCTGTTCGGCGAAGCCGAATGGGTTCGTTTCGCCGATCCCTCCCGCGGGCGGATTCGCTTGGCCGCCATTCGCGAACATCAGGTTGTCGGGCTGCTGTTTGTCGCGCCTGAGCCGGTCGAAGTCGCACGTGACTGGATTTGCGAGGCTTTCGGGGAAACGCCGATCGAGGCGGGCGCGGCCATCGATCTGCTCGCGGGACGACCGGCCGGCGCCCGGAAGGACCCCGGCCGCCGGGTCTGTTCCTGCTTCGGGGTCGGAATCAACCAGATTCGCGTCGCCGCCGAAGCCGGCTATTGGACGGTCGCCGAAATTGGCGAGGTCCTGAAAGCCGGCTCCAATTGCGGATCGTGCAAGCCTGAGATCGCCAAGATCCTCGCCGAAGGCGCCAATCGCGCCGCCGCCGAATAGACGCCTGCCGGCTTCAGATCGCCTTGAGCGCCTGGTCGAGGTCGGCCAGAATGTCGTCGATATGCTCCAGGCCGATCGATAGCCGGACATAGCCGGGCGAAACGCCGGTGGCGAGCTGGGCTTCTTCGGCGAGTTGCGAATGGGTGGTCGAGGCCGGATGGATCGCCAGGCTGCGAACGTCGCCGATATTGGCGACGTGATAGAACAATTTCAGGGCGTCGATGAATTTTTTGCCCGCCGCCGCGCCGTCGGACAATTCGAAGCCCATCAGCGCGCCATAGCCGCCGCTGAGATATTTGTCGGCGCGGGCCCTGGCTTCGCCCGTTTGCAGCGAGGGATGGATCACCTGGGTGATTTCCGGCCGTCTGGCCAACCAGGCGGCGACGGCGTTCGCGTTCTGGCAATGGCGTTCCATGCGCAAAGGCAGGGTTTCGAGGCCCTGCAGGGTCAGGAAGGAATTGAAGGGCGATGGGGCCGCGCCAAGATCGCGCAACAAGGTGGTGCGAATCTTGATGACATAGGCGACCGGGCCGATCGGCTTGACGGCCTCTGTCCAGACCGCGCCATGATAGGATGGGTCCGGCGTGTTGAGCGCGGGCTGGCGCTCGGCGAAACGTTCCCAGTCGAAATTGCCGCCGTCAATGATCGCGCCGCCGATCGCCGCGCCATGGCCGCCGATGAATTTGGTGGTCGAATAGACAACCACGGCCGCGCCATGGTCGAGCGGACGGGCGAGAATTGGCGCGGCGGTATTGTCCATGATCAGCGGAACGCCCAATTCGCGGCCGATCGCCGCCACTTCGGCGATCGGGAAGACGGCGAGCTTCGGGTTGGGCAGGGTCTCCGCGTAATAGGCGCGGGTGCGCGCGTCGGTCGCGCGCCGGAAATTCACTGGATCGGCCGGATCAACGAAACGGACCTCAAGCCCCTGGTCTTTCAAGGTATTGGCGAACAGGTTCCAGGTGCCGCCATAAAGATCGGTCGAGGAGACGACATTGTCGCCGGCGCGCGCCAGATTTTGCAGCGCATAGGCAGACGCCGCCTGGCCCGACGAGACGCAAAGCGCGGCGGCGCCGCCTTCGAGGGCGGCGAGACGCTGTTCGAGAATGTCGGTCGTCGGATTGCCGAGGCGGGTATAGATATTGCCCAGTTCCTTCAGGGCGAAGAGATTGGCGGCGTGCTCGGTGTCACGGAACTGGTAGCTGGTGGTCTGGTAGATCGGCGGCGCCACGGCGCCGGTCGTCGGGTCGGCGCGCCAGCCCGCATGCAGGACAATGGTTTCGGGCCTCTTGGTCTCGACGGCCATGACGTTTCCTCGATGATTGGTCTGGATTCGGCCCGGGAGGGCCGCGTTGTGGAGATTGCGATGCGGGAACCGACTTCGGCAAGGCTGCGGCATAAATAAGTTAGTCAATAAAATTCGCCAAATAATACTGCGCGCCGCCGACGGGCGCGGGTGAAGGGCGCCAGCAGACGAAGCCGGCGCATTGGCGGAGGCCCCATCGATCAGGGAAAATGAGGCGCTGCGAGTCTGATGTCAGTTGGAAAGCAAATGGGCGAATCGATGGGTGGAACGCTCGCCTCGTCAGATCGGGGAGGAAGTCGCCAACGAGGGCGGAGCCGCAGCCCCCACAATTTTCGATGGCTGGTTTGACGATATTGCATCTGGTCCGGCGCCGCCCAAATCAGGCAAAATCAGTGAAATCCCCATGCCCTTCTCACAGAAGGAAGCTTGCGGCCATCGAGAAAAGCCGGCGGAAATAACGAGGCTTTTGCCGTTTGCAGGTCTCGATTTCGCTCATATAGGGGAAGGACATCCCAAACATGGCGTCGGCCTTGGCGAAAATCCTGAGTTGTTCGCGTCCGAATTGATGGACGAGATTTTCAGTCAACATGGCCGACCTCATAGGTTGCCTCGTCTGCGTGCGCTCGTATGCTGGAAATGACGCCTTGCTGTCAAGTAATGAATGAATCGGAACGATTGATATCTTGGCTTTCATTTCGCCGTGAGCATAGGCCGGCAAATGTTGATTTTCGTTAAAATTGGAATGCTTTCCGCCCGGCGGCTCCGTTCATGGTAAGCGTCTGGTAACTTTTGACGATGCGCGGGGCGCGACGACGACCTTGCCGCCGTTTGGCAGCATTCAAGTCCCATTCCGGCGCCGGAGATTGGCGCCGTGGGTCAATGGTTTGGCGTATCGCGCGGCGAAGGAACGCCTTCGCGGATGATCCGCGAGAAATTCGGGGCGTCGTCCGCCGCGCGGGCGCGGGCGCTGATACGGGAACGCGCGCGCAATTCATCGAGCGAGATGCTGGTGTCGACCGCGCCGCGATCATGCAGATAGTTCGGCAGGAAGCCGTTGACGATCAGGCGCCAGTCGAAGGGCATGTTGCCGCCGGCGGCCCGGATCAGTTTCACCACCGCCGTCGTGCAATTGGTGGTGATCGAATTGTAGAATTTCGGCTCGGCCGCGAGCGCGTTCGATTCCTCGACATATTGCAGCAGCAGTATGCGGGCGACGTCTGGCGGCGTTTTGAGACGATAAAGCTGGACGTCCTCGTAGCGGATGTTCGAGCGCAGCCGCACCACGTCGCGCTCCTCCGAGGCGATGATCACCAGAGGATTGGCGCGAAACAGGTCGGCGAGGGGCGAAAACTCGCCCCCCTTGCGGCTGCGGACCTCGACCGACCAGGCCAGCCAGCGGCCGTCCTCGAAGCCGAAACTCATGATCACATGGGTCATTTCCGGCCCGGCCCAATAGGCCAGGAACAGGTCGAGATATTTCAGTTTCGACAGGTCGTAGCTTTCGGTGACCCAGCGCTCCTTGAACTCGGTGCGGCTCGTCCAGTCGAAGTCGCGGACATTGGTGAGAGTCAGAATGTCGCCTTTGACCACGCCCGTCGCCTGGCGGGCGACGTCCGGCGACCAGTTCGCCTCAGTTGGCGGCTTGATCGTGCTCCACCAGGCCAGCATGGCGACAAAGGCGAGGGTGAAAAGGCCGAGCGCTCGCGATCGCCGCCCATAGAGCAGGCCGATGATGCTGGCGAGCGTGAACAAGCCGAAACCGGCGGCGGCGAGCGCGCGAAGCCATTCGGGGCCTGGCGCGCGGAACCACAGCGCGAGCGAGGCCCAAAGGCCCAACGGCAGAAGAATCAACGCGGCGAACAGGCCGGAGGCGATTGCCGACACATAGAGTCTCAGTCGTTCCAAATCGCGCTCTCCGGATTTTGCGGTTGCGCAAGCTTTACCGAAGGTACGGGAGCAGCGCAAAAATTTTCCGCCGCCGTGCGGCGCAAGTTTCGGCGCCGGGCCCGGATTTTACGCTTGATTGTGTTATACTCGGACGAGACAATATATAGTACGATGACATAGCGCTCGTTGCGCGCCCGATGTTAGGCGTAGGCGACGTTGCTGGAGTTGAGGCCAGGCCGTGCGTAAGCGCCAATCCCGGCGATGGATTGAACCGATGAATGCAGTCAGTATCTCGCCGCTCGGCCTGTTCCTTCAGGCCGGGATGGTCGGCAAATTGGTCATGGTTATCCTGTTTTTGGCGTCGATCTGGTGCTGGATTCTGATCATCGAGGCGTGGGTCGCCGCGCGGAGACTGTCGCACGCCGCCCGCGAAGCCCGCGCGGGCGAAGGATTGTCGCCATTGGTCGCCCCGATTCTACAGGCCGGCGAGGCGGCGGCGGCGAGCCATGTTGGCGCCGAAACGCACGCCGACCGGCGTTGGCGAATCGGCGAAAGCATGACTCGTTCGGCGCGCGGCCTGCTCCTGCGCGCGGAAGGCAGCCTGCCGAGTCTGGCGGTCATTTCCTCCACCGCGCCATTCGTCGGCCTGTTCGGCACGGTCTGGGGCATCATGTCGTCCTTCGCCGGCATTGCCGAAGCGCGCGACACCTCGCTCGCCGTTGTCGCGCCGGGTATCGCCGAAGCCCTTGCCGCCACGGCCTATGGCCTCGCCGCGGCCATCCCGGCGTCGATCGGCTACAATCGGCTGTCGGCCCTTTTCGCGCGGGTTTCGGCCGAACTTGATTGTCTGGTGCAGGAGCGCGCCGACAGTCTGGTCAGCGGCCGCGCCGTCGTGGCCCAGGCGCGGGAAGCGGCCTGATGCAGTCTTCCTCGGTGAGCAAGTCGAACGGCGTCTATCACGTTCAGGCCGAAATCAATGTGACGCCACTGGTCGACGTCATGCTGGTGCTGCTGATCATTTTCATGGTCACCGCGCCGATGATGGCCGCCGGACTTCATGTCAGCCTGCCGCAGGCCAGAGCGGCGCAAAAACTCGATCCGAAGCCGCCGGTGGTGCTGACCATAGCCCGGGACGGCAAGGTCAGCCTCGATGGCGAGGAGTTGGCGCCCGATCGGCTGGTCGCGGCGGTGGAAGCCAGGATCGGCGATGACAAGACCCAGCCCGTTCACCTGCGCGCCGACCGCGACGTCAGTTATGGCGACGTTGTGATCGTGATGGACCAATTGGCCTCTCACGGCCTTACTCGGCTGGCGATTCTGACAGGCCCGCCGGGCAAGGAGGAGCCGCCGTCGGCGGCCGGACAGGGCCCGCGTCCGTGAGCGTGGCCGAAGCTCAGCCTGCCGATTTGTTGCCGCGCGGCTTGCGGGTGGCGGTGGCCGCGGCGGCTTGCGCCGTTCATGTGGGCGCGCTCGTTGCGCTCAGCCTGTCGGGGCGCGAAATCCAGGTCCTGGCGCCGCTCAATGTCGATCTCGTCCCGCAAGGCAATTATTTCGTCGATACGGTGGAGATCGCCGGCCCGGCCGCCGAGCCGACGCCGCCGCAGGCGCCGCAAGAATCGCAACCGGAACCGCAACCCGAACAGCAGGCATTTGCCGCGCCGCCGCCGGAACCCGCCGCCGAGTCGCCTGCCGCGGCCCCGCCGGATGCGCCAGCGCCGACCGCACGCGCCCCTGAACCGGAGCCGGAAGCCGAGGCGGCGCTGGAACAGCAGGAGAAGCTTGCGGCGCGTCGCCGCGCCGAAGCAGCGGAGGAAGCGCGCGAAAGG
>Ga0335069_10011484_pt1 | contig 12489 bp, 11 predicted proteins | sample Lox_Sample_11_FD_206714 | JGI IMG/M metagenome (GOLD analysis project Ga0335069, IMG submission 206714) | Soil microbial communities from Loxahatchee National Wildlife Refuge, Florida, United States - Lox_Sample_1.1 | ecosystem: Environmental > Terrestrial > Soil > Wetlands | place: USA...
ACTTCTATACGATTCCAATGCTCGAAATTTTCCCACTTACGATGCTGGTTCTAGGACTAGCTCCGCTAGTTGGCGTAACGATTGTGTTATTTGTAGATCTGTTTCGAAAGCATGACTTGGCAGTTCTGTAACCTATCGGCTCATCAGCTGCGTTAAGAGCGTTCTCTACGACCCTCGTAGAGCCATTTTATCATTCCACCCTTTGGCAAAGTGCTTGAAGAGATCAGCATAGTGGGCTGAATGTGTATACGAGCTAAGTTTATTGTGCTAATGCGCAGACTTCGACGCTCATGCCCAATTTTGATCTGCGCGGAGTCTTTGTCGCGCTCGTAACACCATTCGATTCTCACGATAGGTTAGACGAACAGAGATTGAGAACCCACGTCGATTTCGTTCTAGAGAACGGAGTTCACGGGCTGTTTCCTTGCGGAAGCACGGGCGAAGGACCGAAGATGAGGGTTGAAGAAAGGAACAGAGTGATCGATGTGGTGGTGAATCAAACGAAAGGAAGAGTGCCCGTGCTCGCAGGTATAGCTGCGGCGAGTACGATTGAAGCAGTAGAATCCACCAAGTATGCTGAAAATGCTGGCGCAGATGCGGCAGTGATCTTACCACCTTACTATTACCGGCCTTCGCAAGCCATGCTAAAGGAACACTACGAGACAATCGCTCGAGCCACGAGTCTACCTATTTTGCTGTACAACATTCCGGAGTTCGCGGGATACTCATTGAGCGCGGACCTTGTCACAAAACTGGCAGAAGGCGGGACTATAATTGGGCTTAAGGATAGCAGTGGCGACATGGTCAGATTCCACGAATTGATTCGCACCATCGGAAACAAAATCAATCTGCTCCAAGGTCTTGAACCCCTCTACATTTCGTCATTCGTCCTCGGTATCCGCGGCGCAGTATCAGGCGACGCCAACTTAGCACCAAGACTAGCCGTACAGGTGTACGAGGATTTCATGAACGGCAACCGTGAGAAGGCCATTGAGAATCAATTCAAACTCGCCCTTCTTGACGTGACCCTAAGCAAGAGTGATTTCATAGAAGCCATCAAACATGGATTGACATATCTCGGAATGCCTTTTGGTCACGCGAGGAAGCCAAGCATGCCTCTCTCAGCATTAGACTCGGTAGAGCTCGAGAAGGTCATGGTGTCACTCGGACTGAAATCAAAATTGCCCCCGAATTGATTGCCCTATAAACGGGTGTCACTCACTAGTGACCATGACTGTACTCAGCTACTGAATTACAGTCATGAATGAGAATAAGCGGACCCACAGGAAGTATCCGTGGGGAAGTCATATATATATACTGAAACCGATTTTACGTGTTGATCATTTTGGCGGATTCACCTAAGTCTGATACGAATGCCTCGAGACGACGGTTCCTGAAATACGCCGGCGCAGGTGTCGTTGCTCTTGCGGCTGCGGGAATCGGAGGCTATGAGGTTTACAACAATTACCTCGCCCCGAAGCCACCCCTTACTATCGCGTGGTGGGGAGGCTCCGAACTCGATGCACTTCAACCGGCCATCCAACAGTTCAAACAGGAGACGGGAAGCGACGTAAATGTGATACTCCACAGCGGCGGTTCCAGCAATACTATACCCAAGATTGCTGCAGCCTGGCCTAACGTAGTAATTGACCTAATTGGAATAAGCACTTCAGGAGGCCTCAAACTCGCTCAGCAAGGTTTCAGCATACCACTAAGTGCGACTGACGTTCCTGCTCTGAGTAACTATCCTGACAATCTATATGTGAAATTCAACGGCACTAATGCTTCCGTAGCGTTTGCCACGGTGTCGACTGTCATCGTTTGGCGAAACGACAAGATCCAGGACCCTATTACGTCATTTCATGACCTTATGCGACCTGAACTCAAGAAACATGTAGCGGTTGGAGATCCCACGGGTGGAGCAGGCATGTATCTACTCTCCTGGTGTCTCGACTACGGCGGCGATGAGAATAATGTGGATCCAGGTTTCACGGCTCTTCAACAATTAGGACAGCAGGGTAATCTTGCAATGGTCTGGAGTGAGGAACCCTTCGCCCTTAATGCGATGCAATCTGGAGATATCTGGGCCATGGAGTATAGCGACTATGGAACGGGAGGACTCATAGCGAAAAATGCTGCACAGTACTCCAACATCAGTATCCTCAAGAACCCAGCAGGAGGCAAAGCGGTCTTCGACGCGGACACCCTAGCAATTATCAATGGTCCGAGAAAAGACCTGGCTATGAAGTTCGCAGATATCTTCCTAGCCCCAGACATGCAGGCAAAATTCGCTCCTGTCAACGGCGAAGCCCCTGCGAACCCGTTGACTCCAATGGATCCGACACTAGAACCATGGGTCAACAGCGGAGCAGATCTGAAGAAATACGGCTACTTTGCGAATCGTCAAACCGTCGCTGCGAACATTGATTCTTGGGCTCAACGATTCGATCAGCAAATAAGGCCACTGGTTAGCGCCTAAATCGCTAACCTCCCTTTCACTTTTTTAATAGCGCAATTCAGCGACTTCGTAGTGTAAACCTTGCTTGGCCTAGAAGTCAAAGATATCCATTCACAATACGGAGCAAACAAGGTACTGAACGGCGTCTCGCTGTCAGTGGAAGATGGGAAGTTTCTCACTTTACTGGGACCCAGCGGTTGCGGCAAGACAACATTACTCAGAGTCGTTGCAGGTTTCAATCAACCAACAAAGGGAGAGGTCTACATAAAAGGCGAAAGGGTAGATCTTGATCCTCCTTACAAGAGAGACGTAGGCCTTGTCTTCCAGAATTATGCGCTCTTTCCCCACATGACCATATTCAACAACGTAGCCTATGGGTTGAGGCTCAGAAAACTAGGCAAGTCAGAGATCAGCGATCGCGTGAGAGAGGCCCTCGAACTAGTGCGCTTATCGGGTTACGAAGACAGACTTCCCAAGCAGTTAAGTGGAGGAGAGCAACAGAGAATTGCGATGGCGCGCGCTCTCGTCATCCGTCCGAGGATTCTGCTCCTGGACGAACCATTGAGTAATCTTGATCTAAAATTGAGACAGCACCTCAGGCTAGAAATCAAATCAATTCAAAGCAAGACTGGCCTTACCACTCTTTATGTTACTCACGATCAGACCGAGGCATTGGTTATGTCTGATCAAGTTGCCGTACTAAACAAGGGTGTGATCCAGCAAATCGGGTCGCCAACTCACATCTACGAGTACCCAGCCAACCGGTTCGTCGCTGACTTTGTTGGGGAAGGAAATGTCTTCGAAGGCAAGTTTTCCCAAGACGGGACTTTCACCACAGAAGATGGTCTGAGCATCCAAGTATCCGAAGGTCGAACAGCAAACGTGGAGAGGGGTGTCCTTTACGTCAGACCAGAAAAAATCTCGATCACCAAGACAGCGAAGAATGTCAACTCGTTTCCTGGAAGAATTCGGGTAATAGTGTACGAAGGTCCAACTGTCAGATACCTCATTTCCTTGACGCCCAGTCGTGAAATCCTCGCCGTCGAACAGATAACTGAACTAGCATCCCTTCGAAATGAGGGCGATGATGTCTACGTGAGTTGGTCACCTGACGGGTCAGCAGTCGTAGCCAGCTGAAGGAGTAAAGAACCGTGAACTATCTCATCAGACGAAACTTTCCACTCATCGTTGTTGCATTGATTGCCATTGTGCTGTTCGGGATGTTCTTCTTGGCGCCAATGTTCTTCCTGCTGCGAACGAGCTTCTGGAAATATGCACCGAATGCAGTTGGCGCAAGGGGATTCATGATACCCGCTTTCACGTTCGAGAACTTCCAGAGAGCTCTAACTGGAACGTATCTAGACTATGTAATTCTCACCCTTCGGGTTGGTGTGGTCTCCACTGTTGCTGCGGTAGTTCTGAGCTACCCAGTAGCATATTGGATTGCCAGATGGCAAGGGCATACCAGATTGAAGAGGTTCTTACTGATCACATTAATTGCGTCCTTCCTAGTCGGATCGATGGCTCGAGTTTTTGCCTGGTACTCAATGCTGACGGGTCAGGGTTTCATCAATTCACTGTTGTCAATTCTCGGGTTCCAAAGATTTCGTTTCATAGGGACAGAATTGGCAATTGAAATTTGTCAAGTTCAATACTTGATCTCGGTGGCTACTCTGTCCTTAGTTTCGCCGCTGAAGAACCTCGACCCTAAGTTTGAAGAAGCATCCAAATCTCTCGGAGCTGAGGAAGTACGTACGTTCCTTAACGTGACGCTGCCCCTCAGCCTGCCTGGAATTGTTGCGGCAAGTCTGCTCTGTTTTGCAATCACGGTCAGCGCGTATGTCACACCTTTGGTTCTGGGTGCAGGGGGCATCCTGATGGTTTCGAACCTTGTCACAGTGGCGTTCCTACAAGTTTCCAACTACCCATTAGGCGCTGCTTTCGCGGTAATTCTTCTGGTAGCCTCTTTCGTCTCAATGTACGTTCTAGAGAAGGCTCTCCTCTCTAGGGTGCGCACATGAGGTGAATGAACACGTCTAATCTTACTAGACTCTTGGGGCGCATTATCATTTGGGGGACAGTAGTCGCAACCATTCTTTATTTGTGGGCTCCACTTGCGATCGACCTGCTAATGTCGTTTGAACCAGGCGTTGTACTCCGCTTTCCCATAACCGGTGTCTCTCTGAAATGGTACCAGTTCTTCTTCACTAACCCGCTCTTCATCAACGGCATGGTAGTCAGCTTCAGTCTGGCTATCGTTTCTGCAATATTGGCTGTCGCGCTCGCGATTCCATGCTCAATGGCTTTCGTAAGATTTCGATTTCCTGGGAAAGGAGCGCTTACGTCACTTTTTACGGCACCTCTCTCAACTCCTTCCGTCGTACTGGGAGTTGCGTTATTGTACTTTTTCAGCGTGATAAATTTCGGAGCGTCATTTCTCAATCTGATCATAGGACATTTGCTTTTGACTTTCCCATATTCCCTAAGAACAATAACTGCTACGATGTTCGGGTTTGACATGTCGCTTGAGGAGGCGTCAATGAACCTTGGCGCCAATGAAATCGAAACATTCCAGAGGATCACTTTGCCCATCATCAGCCCCGGGATAATTGCCAGCTTCATATTCGCCATTGCCGTCTCGCTGGACGACGTCGGCATGACACAATTTCTCGTCACCGCTTCGACTCAAACGTTGAACATTGCATTGCTGGGGTACTGGCGTTGGGTTCTTGACCCAACTGTTGGAGCAGCTTCTGCCTTCTTGATATTCGTCGGGGTTGCATTAACGCTACTAGCTGAGCGAGTAGTGGGCCTCGAACGATTTCTCCTGTAAGTTAATGAAACAGAGGATTAACAAAATGAAACCTATCGCTCTGTTTCTCACTATCTTCAAATTGCCAGCTGACTTGTTAGGTAATTAGCGTACTCTCGGAACCTCTCTAAAGTGAACGTAACTGGCACATCATGATCGAGTCCTGCCAAGTATCCACCTGTCTCCTTCATGAGCGGTAGCTTGGAGTCTATCTCATTTCGCATCGCTTCTCCACCCTTCTCGATTTCCTTCTTATCGAAATTGCCGCCGAGGAATAGTTTCTCGCCGTGGAGTTTTCTGACTGTTCGTACATCCATGCCAGCGTTTACTTCAAGTGGCCATGTTCCATTGATTCCTGCTTCAATGATGAGGTCCAATATGGGCTGGATATTCCCGTCGCTGTCGATCATAATTCTCTTGATCTTGTTCTTGTTGAGGAAGCTTGTGACCGTCTTGTAGTGGGGAAGCAAGAATTCCTTGTAGAGCTTTGGCGAGATGTTTGGGCCATGACGTTCAGCCATGTCTTCCCACCAGTACACCATGTCAATGCGGTCTTTGAGAGTCTCCACGGCGTCTCTTAGTGTTTGGATGGTGAATTGTTCCCAGAGGGTTACCATGTCATTAATGAGTTCTGGATCTTTGTAGAATGATGTGACAAAGTTAGTTATTCCCATCAGTTCAGCGCCGAATCCGTAGAATCCTGTGATTCCTAGCGTTGTAGGGCCGTTTTGGTATTCTTCGAAGACTTGGATGTACCCTTCCTTCTCCCAGTCTTTAGGGTATCTTCGTGGGTCTTCAGGATTCAAGCGCTTTTTGTACTGTTCCCAACTTGCTCTATCTTTAACGGGGAAATCATAGAATTGTGGCATAGAATACCAGACCACTTTGGTTCCTTTGCTGAATCGTCGTGAGAGCGCACCAGTTTCTGTAAGGTACTCTTCATACCTCGGTCCCGCTCCAATTCTACGTTGTTTGAACCGAGGTATGGGACCTATGTCAACAGGGACGATGCAGCCTGTAAGATTGATGCATCCTAGGTACTCATAGGGATCAAAACCGAGAACTTTCGGCCAGTTAAAGAGAAGGAAACCGTCAAGGAATACTCCCCATTGTATCGCAGTAACTTCCTGGATTGGCACCCCGCTCGAGAGGAAATTCATCAGAATTTCTTCATCTAGGGATTCTACCCATGGAATCGAATCCACTTTCTTGAAATCCATTGCGTTTCTTGTTCTTTCTCTGGGTGTCATGGTCTCTGATTCACTCATTTCTTGGTCCATCTCACACAGTAGTTTAGTCCTTGGACAGCATCGACCGCCGCGGCGTCAGCACCTATCTCTCTTCTGAAATTCTCGGTAACTGCATTGCCTCCCAGCAGGACCTTGACTGTATTCTTCGACCCTGACTTTTCAAGTTCCGTAATCGTCGTTCGCATTTCTGGAAGGGTTGTTGTCAAGAGCGACGACAATCCAAGAACATTCGGTGACACTTCACCTACGGATTCCCTAAACTTCTCTGGGGATACATCTACTCCTAGATCATGAACGTCGAACCCGCTTGCTTCCGCCATCATTTTGAAGATGTTCTTACCAATGTCATGAATGTCTCCTCGGACAGTGCCGAGAACAATTCGTCCTTTAGTTTCTGCCTTCTCAACCTTAAGGCTTGGACGTACGACCATCATAGCCTGATCAACGAGCGAAGCACCGTACAGAAGTTCGGAAAGGAAGAATTCTCCTGATTCATACTTCTGACCCAGCTCGTGCAAGCCTTTTCTTAACCCCTTTTCAACTACGTCAGCAGACGAAACCCTCTCCTGCAAGGCTCGGTTAACAAGTTCAACCAATTTCTGCGAACTTTCGAGAGTCACGATCGCTCGAGCTATATTGTCCAACGTTTCGCTCATCGTCATCACATCAGACGGTGACTGGAGGTTTGCTCCGATCTTGCGAGATTCACCACAGCTTACTATGTCTTTTTCCCACTTCTCTCTCATAGATTGCGTCGCGCAATTCAGTTAGGTATTTCCAATTTCGTCTCCTATTGACAAGAAATATAACGTTGCCAAGTTGACCTGTTTTCTCGGTAAGTTCACATGTCTCGTGTCGCTCCATTTGAAGACCGAATCTCAGAAGAACGTGGCAAGTATAAAGTCCCTCGAGATGTACTTCTGTCTCGAGTCGAAGAGGCGGCTAAAGGTCCTGAAACTAAGAGACTCATGAAGGAACTTATCAAGTATGAATCGGTTGGTCACCTTCACTGGGCAGTTTTTCGTTGTCCACCGGTCTTGAAGGCAGGCAAGGGAGCGACTTTGACAGATGTGGATGGAAATAGCTATGTAGATTTCATGGGCGGTTTCGGAGTCCATAACGCTGGCCTTTCGCATCCTGACGTTGTTAAGGCGATAAAGGAGCAAGCGGAGCAACTCACACAATGGGCTGAGATGCCGAGCGAACCGCGAATCGCTCTTGCGAAGAAACTTACAGAAATTGTGCCAATGAAAGGGGAGAAGCGCGTCCAATTCAACACTACTGGAGGCGAGTCCGTTGAAGCAGCCATCAAGCTAGCTAGGTACTATACTGGTAGACCCACTATCCTAACCTTCTCTGGAGCTTATCACGGACGAACAGCAGGCGCAGCAAGCCTAACTGCAAACTACTCCATGAAGCACTTCAACACTCTGCCCATCGACACGGGCATAATTCGATTTCCGTACGCATACTGCTACAGATGTCCTTTCGGGAAAACCTACCCCGATTGCGGCATGTTTTGTGTTCAGTACATAGAGCGCTGGTTCGAATCTGTCCACTATGGGATACGAGACCCTGACCGAAAGGTGACTTCAGTCGCGGCCATTGTAGTCGAGGCTTGCCAAGGGCATTCAGGATACATAGTTCCGCCCGATGATTTCCTACGCGGGCTTGAAAAACTCTGCGACAAATTCCAGCTCCTACTATGTTGCGATGAAGTAATGGCAGGCATGGGAAGAACCGGAAAGATGTTCGCTTACCAGCACTCTGGAGTATCACCTGACATGGTTACGTTGGGCAAAGGAGTAGGCGGTGGGATTCCACTCTCAGCTCTAGTGGGCGTTGCAAGCGTCATGGATGAGTGGGGGCCTGGTGGCCACGGAACCACCTACGGTGGCAACCACATCGGTTGCGCAGCTGGCCTAGCTCTGATAAACGTACTGGAGAGAGAGAAAGTCCCCGAACATGCTGCTTCAATCGGTGACTATGTACTGAAGAAGTTGAGGGACATACAAGCTGAACATCCGATACTCGGCGATGTTAACGGAAAGGGCCTGTTCATTGGGATAGAATTCGTTCGAGACCGAGAAACGAAAGAACCAGCAACTAAGGAGGCTGACTGGATTCAGCGAGAATGCTTCCGTGAGGGACTTCTCATCCAACGTGCAGGATACCACGGAAACCGCTTCAATGTCTATCCTCCGCTATCACTCACCCGGGAAGAAGCTGATAAGGGCCTCCAAATCCTAGAAGAGTGTATTTCGGCAGCTGAACGCGAATTCGGAAAGGCAAAACAATAAGCGGTCACAAAACGAATCTGCTGAGTTAGATGAGCGAGTTCAACGTTAAGTGGTACGCTAGTGACTCGATATTGGAATAATCTCGAAAAGTGTTAAATGCGAAGAAAGCGCCGACTCTTAGTTCATGACAAGCGAAAAAAAGGTCTTCTTAAGAGACGCAACCGGCCTTGTCAGAGGATTAACCTGGTTCGACACATTCGGCATGAACATGACGTTCATCAACTGCGTCGGCGGTTTCCTTGTAACTCTACTCTTCCTCTACTACTTCCCCGGCGTGAACATTCCATTGATGTTCGCGCTAGGAGCGGTCCCAACAATCGGGATGTTCATCGTCTATTCCATACTTTCTGTGGCAATGCCCCGCACAGGCGGGGATTACATATTCACCGGTAGAGTGTTGGGACAATCTATCGGGTTCACGCAAGCCTTCATGAACATGGTAGGTTTCTACATAACTACACTCGGAGGCTTCAACGCGTGGCTTACCGTTTTCACGGATGGTCCACCACTACTGTACGCGATGGGGCAGACGACCAATAATCCGGCTCTAACTAACGCGGGACTATCACTCGACGCTAACCCAGCGTTAGGGTTCAGCCTAAGCACTATCGTCGTCATCATTGGAGCACTTCTCGTAATTTTTGGACTCCAATGGTACCGTAGAATGATTAAGTATGTTTTCGGAACATACATGATCTTCGGCGTAATCCTAGTGATCTTGATGATACCCCTATCAAACCCTCAGTTCATAACGGCATACAATACGTTGGCTGGCAGTAGCACTGCATATGCGGATACGTTAACGGCCGCTGGTCAATATGGAACCTTCGTCCCAAGCCTAACACAGACATTGCTCGCATTCATACCGTTAGGTTTTCTGACGTTTACAGGCTTCCAGTCAAGCGTGATCGTAGGAGGAGAGGTACGAAATCCGAAAAGGAGTCAACCTCTAGCCCTCGGCCTATCAGTAATAGTGACGACAATTCTACTGATAATTCTCTCAGTACTTTCCGTTAACATATTTGGGGCATCATTCTTAGAAGCTGTCAGTTATCTCTGGGCATTGGCGCCAAGTAAGCTACCAATTCCAGTTACACCATTCCCAACGCTCTATGTAACGATAATGTACGGCAATCCGGCTCTAGCTTTCATAGTTAACGTTCTTCCGCTGCTAGGGAACTTTATGATGGGTCCGTCAGTCATGCTGGTCGGTAGTCGACTGCTCTTCTCCTGGTCATTCGACAGAATTATCCCACAGAGGATCGCTTCAGTTAATGAGAAATTCCACTCGCCCGTCATCTCCGTAATACTACTTGCTATATTCATTGAAATATGGACCTACGTACTCTACTTCCAGGGCATCGTTACCGGATGGCTCGTTGTATCACTCGTGATCCCTGTTTCATGGATGCTGCCAGGAATCGCAGCCATGGTCTTCCCGTTCATCAAAAAGGATCTTTACAATCGAACCGTCGGAATACTGCCAGGATGGTACAGCAGGAAGATCTTGGGACTACCATCTCTAACTTGGGGAGGAATAATACTTACAGGGACAATGCTCACATGGATCATTCAACAAACCGTCCCCATCATTACGTTCACATATCTCGGCGCTTCGCTTCCTGTGGCTTCTGGACTGACCGTAGTACTATTCGTGTTAGGGCTCGTCATCTACAACGCAGCAAGAATCTATCACAAGAATAAGGACGCTCTTGATATTTCGCTAGCTGGAAAAGAGCTTCCTCCGGAGTAAAATAACTGACATAGTCCTTCCCAAGCTGGGAAAATGGTAATCGCACAACAACAATATCTATTTCATTTGCAACTGCTTCGCTGGGACCGCTCGTGAAAGCATACGTTTTACACAAAACCGATTTAGTCGAGAATAACCCGCTGAAGTACGAAGAATATCCTGATCCGATTCTGAAAGACGACGAAGTGCTTGTGAAGATAGATGCATGTGGAGTATGCCATTCTAACCTCCATACAATCGAAGGCGATTGGAAGTCAATTGGGATTCCCGCTAAGCTGCCAATAGTGCCCGGCCACGAAATTGTAGGAACGGTAGAAGATGTGGGAAGAGCTGTCAATGGATTCAAGAAAGGTCAGAGAGCGGGCGTACAAGTCCTCTACAACACTTGCGGTCACTGCGAGTACTGCCTCACAGGAAGAGAGAATCTCTGTCTAAACCAGGACGGTACCGGTGAAAGTGTTGATGGAGGGTTTGCTCAATACATCAAGGTTCGCTCTGAACACGCATATTCAGTGCCTGAAAACCTTAGCGTCGTGGACGCAGCGCCTCTTTTCTGTCCAGGGGTCACCGCGTACAGGGGAATCCGCCGAACAGGTCTAGCGTTTGGACAGAGAATCGCAATATTCGGAATAGGAGGTGTCGGGCATCTCTCACTCCAATTTGCTAAACTTGCAGGCGCAGAAGTGATAGCAGTGGACGCAGGACGAGCACAACTTGAATTGGCGAAGGAACTCGGAGCAGACTATGCTGTGCGCCCCGAGGAAGTCGAGAGCCTTATCACTAAAATTGGTAGACCAGATATCGTTGCCATTCACGCGTCGCCGCAGAAAGCCATCGACCAGGCGTTTCAAACAGTCAAGCGTGGAGGGACAGTCTTGCTGGCTGTTGTCGGTAGGCCGTTCATAAATGCATTCGAAGAGTATACCGTTCTAGGAACGGAGGTTGGAACCCGTCACGATATGAACCAGGTGCTGAAACTAGCAGAAAAAGGCAAGATCAAAGTGAAAACGAACTCTTTCAATATGTCTCAGGTCAATGAAGTCTTGCTAAAATTGAAGAACGGAGAGATCGCCGGAAGAGCAGTTCTCGTACCATAGTTTCCGGTCGATCAGAACATTACTTGGCCGCCAGTTACATTAATCGCTTGACCAGTCATGTAGTCAGCGTCATGGCTTAACAAGAAAGCAACAGCCGTCGCCACGTCTTCAGCAGTTGCCAGCCGCCCTAATGGCACCTGAGCCACGTAACCATCTTTGACCTGTTGCGGGGTCATGTTTCGAAGCTCAGCCTCCCACACCAGTTCTCGTTCCTGCATCGAGGTCTGTACGTAACCCGGACAAACACAATTTACGTTAATCTTCAAGGGGGCAAGTTCCAATGCCACAGCCTTTGTGAATCCGACAACCGCGAATTTCGAGGCAGTATAATGTGGCAAGAAAACGCCGGGAATCTTTCCAGCCATAGATGCAATATTGACGATTTTCGGCCTGTCTGCGCCATAATCACGTTGAATCATCTTTCTAACCATCGCAACTGTGACCAGAAAAACTCCCTTCGCGTTCACATCCATGTTGAAATCCCAATCTTCCTCGGTCAGGTCAACTAGGCGATTCATAGTTGAGACGCCTGCGTTATTTACGAGAAAGTCAATGTGCCCTAACCGGTTCCATAAATCCTCTGCAACGCTGGAGACCTCTCTGGAGGAGGTAACATCTAACTTCGCTGCGATCGCATTACCGCCATTCTTCTCCACTTCTACAGACGTACTTTTCGCCCAATCTGGATTGACGTCCGTAACGGCCACTCTTGCTCCCTCGGACGCTAACCGTAGCGCGATTGCGCGGCCTATTCCAGTCCCTGCACCTGTCACGAAGGCATTCTTTTCATTGAATCTCAATCAGACTCGCCTGCGATAA
>Ga0335069_10011485_pt1 | contig 12489 bp, 11 predicted proteins | sample Lox_Sample_11_FD_206714 | JGI IMG/M metagenome (GOLD analysis project Ga0335069, IMG submission 206714) | Soil microbial communities from Loxahatchee National Wildlife Refuge, Florida, United States - Lox_Sample_1.1 | ecosystem: Environmental > Terrestrial > Soil > Wetlands | place: USA...
AGGCGCTGGCCGGTCTCGTCCTCCTCGCCGAAGACGACGTCGAAGCCGGCCGACGCCACCCCTCCCTCGGCCAGCCGGTCCACCAGGGCCGCCATCTTGGCCCGGCTCCAGGGCCAGCGCCCCTCGGCCTCGACCGACCGCTCGTCGACGGCCACGATCACCACGCGTCCCGAGGGCTTGCGGGGCCCCCGCCATCGGGTGAGGAGCTGGTCCTGGGCCGCCTCCTCCACCCGCCCGACCGCGGGCAGCTCGAAGCCCCTGCCCAGGAAGACGCCATTCAGGAAGGCCAGCGCGGCGAAGCCCAGGCCGACCCAGAGGGCCAGCCGGTAGGCGTCCAGGCGGAACAGGCGGCGGAGACGCGGCACCGGCCCGATGGTAGCAGGAGGCGGGGCGCAGGGGCGGGGCGGCGGACACCTCGCCGCCGTCGGCCGCGGGCGCGCGCCGGGCCCGACCCGCCGATATCGCTCCGGGATCGATGGCACGCCGCCGCCCCGCTCTGTTACCATGCGTGCATCACCCACCGCCGGAGCCGCTCTCGTTGCGCACCTCCATCCTGGTCCTCGCGGCGCTCGTCCTCCTCGCCGTGGTTCTGTGATCGCTCCGCTTGCGGCCCGCCGCGGGCCGCGGTAAGGCCGGGGCATGCTCCGCCTGGGCGTGCTCGCCTCCGGCTCCGGCACCAACCTCCAGGCGCTGCTCGACGCCTGTGCCGCCGGGAGGATCGCCGGCCGGGTGGAGGTGGTGGTCTCCAACGTCCCCGGGGCCCAGGCGCTCGATCGGGCCGCGCGGGCCGGCGCCGCGGCGGTCGTGCGGCCGTCGAAGGCGGAGCCCGACCGCGCCGCCTACGACCGCGCCCTGGTGGAGGTCCTCCGCGCACACCGCGTCGACCTGGTCTGCCTGGCCGGCTACATGCGGGTGGTCACCCCCGCTTTCCTCGCCGCCTTCGGCCCGGCCCCCGCCACGCGCGGCTGCCCGCGGGTGATGAACATCCACCCCGGGCTCCTGCCCTCCTTCCCCGGGCTCCACGCCCAGCGCCAGGCGCTGGCCCACGGGGCCCGGCTCGCCGGCTGCACCGTGCACTTCGTCGACGAGGGGACCGACACCGGGCCCATCGTGGTGCAGGCCGCGGTGCCGGTGCTGCCCGGCGACACCGAGGAGTCGCTGGGGCGCCGGATCCTGGCCCAGGAGCACCGCATCTACCCGCAGGCGGTGCAATGGTTCGCCGAGGGGCGGCTCTCGCTCGAGGGGCGCGCGGTCCGCCTGGACGGCGCCGCCGTGCCCGAGCCGGACGCTCTCGTCAACCCTCCGATCGAGCCGCGCTGAGCGAAGGGGTCCCGGGGGGGCCGCCGCCCGCGGAGGACCCGGGCCCGGTACCGCACCGCGCGCCTCGGCGATTGGCGCCGGGGCACCCCTCGCGTACACTCCGCCGCCGTGGCGCAGACCTACCGGCCTCCCGCGACCCAGCGCATCTACGACGTCTGCATCGTCGGCTCCCAGCTCGGCGGCGTGGTGGCCGGAGCGCTCCTCGCCCGCCGCGGGCTGCGGGTGCTGCACGTCGCCCACGGCGACCTCGGCCCGGGCTACGCGGACCACGGCTACGCCCTCCCCTGGGGGCCGGTCGCCGTGCCCAGCCCGCGCCACATGCCCGCCGCCGAGGCGGTGCTGGCCGAGCTGGGGCTGGCCACCGACGTGTCCCGCGCGCTCGAGCCCTCCGACCCCGACCTCCAGCTCCTCCTGCCCCGCCACCGCGTGGACGTGAGCCGCGACCCTTCGGTGCTCTCCGCCGAGCTCCGCCGCGAGTGGCCGGGCGAGGCCGACACCCTGGCGGCGGGCCTCTCCGCGCTCTCCGCGCACTACGACGTGGCCGGGTTCTTCCTCAAGGCGGCCCCTCCGCTCCCGCCCGACGGCCTGGGCGAGCGGCTCGCCGTCCGCAAGGCGCTCAAGCAGGCCCTGGCCGCGCCCCACGCGCCGCGCGAGGCCGTGGGGAGGCGTTCGCCGCTCGCCGGGCTGGACGAGCACGAGCTGGTCCGGAGCCTGCGCGCCGCCGCCCGGTTCCTCACCTACCTGGACGGCCCGCTCTCCCCGCTCTCCGAGGTGCGGCTCCTGGGCGGCGCGCTGCGCGGCACCCACCGGCTGGCCGGGGGCCAGGGGGCGCTGCGCGAGCTCATCCGCCGGCGCATCGTGGAGGCGCGCGGCGAGCTCAAGGGGGGGCCGGGCGAGGCGGCCGTGGCCAGCGCCATCGAGCTCGACGACGGCCGGATCGCCGCAGTGCGCCTGGCTGGGTCGCCGGACGCCTTCGTGGCCCGCGCCTACGTCCTGGCGGCCGACGCCGAGACCATCCTCCGCCTGGTGCCCGCCGAGGCCGCCAGCGCCCGCGCCGCCCGCACCCTGGGCCGCATCGCCCCCCGCCGCCGGCTCCTCTCGGTGAACCTGGTGGTCAACCAGGCCGCCCTCCCCCCGGCCCTGGGCGAGAACGTCCTGGCCCTGCGCGACCCGGCCGGCGGCGACGGCCCGGAAAACGCGGTGTTCCTGCAGATCCTGCCGGCCCGGCGGGACGGCAAGAAGGCGCCGGGGGACCTGGTGCCCAACGAGCGCGTGGTGTGCGCCAGCGCCTTCATCCCCGCCGGCGCCAGCTCCCGCGAGGACCTGACCGCCGCCGCCGCGGGCATCCGCGAGGCAGTGGCCGACGCGGTCCCCTTCTTCGAGCGCCACCTGGTGGCCGAGTCCACGCCGATCCTGCAGGCGCCTCCCGAGCTGCAGGAGGGGGTGCGCCTGCTGGCGCAGCCCCTCTACGAGACCGACCTCGACAGCACCCTGGGGATCACCGGCCTCTCGGTGCGGGCCCCGTGGCGAAATGCCTTCTTCGCCGGACGCGAGGTGCTGCCGGGGCTGGGGCTGGAAGGCGAGTTCTTCGCCGGCATCCAGGCCGCCGGCCACGTCGCCGCAGCCCTGGGCCGCAAGGAGGTGTTGAAGTGACCCCTTGCGCTTTCGGCCACGACGGGTAATATGCCGCGCTCTTTCGGCTTTCGGAGCACGACATGGCACGACGTTGCGAGATCTGTGGGAAGGGCCCGCTCGTCGGGAACACCGTCTCCCACGCCAACAACAAGAACAAGACGCGGTCGTTCCCCAACCTCCGCTCGGTCCGCGCCAACCTCAAGGGCGAGGTCCGCCACATCCGCGTCTGCACCCGCTGCCTCAAGGCGGGCAAGGTACTGAAGGCCGGCCGGGGCCGGCCCGCCGCCGCGACGGCGTAGCCCGCCGGCGGGGCCGGGCGGTGTCCTGACCGGGAGCCTGGCCCGCGAGGCGAGCCCCGGCAAGGGCCCGGCCCTCGCGAGGAGCGACATGCCGCGGGGCGACGGCAGCACGAAGGTCCCCGTCACCGAGGAGCTGCACCGCGACGGCCCGACCCTGGGGCGGCTCACCACGCTGCGCCTCCTCTCGCGGCTCCATGCCGGCGACGCCGAGGCGGTCCGAGCCGTGTCGCGCGCCCTCCCCTCGCTGGCCGGGCTGGTCGAGGAGGCCACCGCGGCCCTGGCGGGCGGGGGCCGGCTGATCTACGCCGGCGCCGGCACCTCCGGCCGGCTGGCCGCCGCCGATGCCGCCGAGTGCCCGCCCACCTTCGGGGTCGCGCCCTCCCGCGTGCTGGCGCTGGTGGCCGGCGGAGCGGCCGCGCTCGGCCGGGCGATCGAGGGCGCCGAGGACGACCGGGAGGCGGCCCTCTCGGCGGTACGGCGGGCGCGGGTCGGCGCCGGCGACCTGCTGGTGGGTGTGAGCGCCTCCGGCCGGACGCCCTACGTCCTGGCCGCGGTGGCCGAGGCCCGTGCCCGCGGTGCCCGCACCGCACTCGTCACCTCCAACCCGGCGGCCCGCGGGCGCGCCCACCGGCGGGTGATCCTCGACACCGGGCCGGAACGGATCGCCGGCTCCACCCGGATGAAGGCGGGGTGCGCCGCGAGGATGGCCCTCGGGCTCCTCACCAGCGCGGCCTTCGTTCGGCTGGGGGCGGTCCGGGACGGGCGGATGGCGGCGCTGCGGGCGACCAGCGCCAAGCTGCGGGCACGGGCGGTGCGCAACCTGTCCGCGCTCCTCGGGGTGGACGCCGCCCGCGCCCGGCGGCTCCTCCTCCGGGCCGGGTGGAGCGTGGCCGAGGCGATGGCGCAAGGGCGAACCCATCCTCGAGCCCGGGGCCGGGCTCGGGCCGGGAGGTAGCGTGGCGGCGAAGGAGAAGGCGCTGGCGCGGGCGGAGGTGGAGACGGCGCGGGCGGCGCTGGCGGCGGCCTCCGGGCGCCGGCGCCTCGACCTGATCCTCTCCGCGCGCGACCCCGCCGCGCTGGTGAGAGCCCTGCCGGCCCAGGACCTCTACTTCACCATCCGCGAGATCGGCCTGGCCGACGCCGCCCCGCTCGTCCCGCTCGCCTCGCTGGCCCAGTTCCGCACCTTCCTCGATCTCGATGCCTGGCGGGGCGGCCAGCTCGACTCCCAGCGCGCGCTCCTCTGGCTGCGCGCCGCCCGCGCCGGCGCGCAGCGCGACCCCCGGGCGGCGGCGGGCTGGCAGCGGAAGCTCCGCGGCATCGACCGCGAGGTGCTCTTCGCCGTCCTGCGGGCGAACCTCATCATCCACGACCTCGAGGACGACCCCGATCCGGTGACGCAGACCGACCGGATCCTGCCCACCGCCGAGGGCCGGTACCTGGTGGAGTTCCTGCCCGAGGGGCCCGAGCACGCCGCCCTGCGCGGCATCCTCGACGACCTCTACGCCGAGGACGCCTTCCTGGCGGGCCGTTTGCTCGCCTCGCTGCGCTGGGAGCTGCCCAGCGAGCTGGAGGAGGAGGCGCGGCGCTTCCGGGACGCCCGGCTCGCCGACCTGGGCTTCCCCTCGCTGGAGGAGGCGCTCTCCTGGTTCGCCCGACCCCCCACCTCGCCGGCGGAGCCCGCCGGGCCGCCGGCGAGGCCGGCCGGGTTCTTCCTGGCCGCCCTGGCCTCGGGGGCGCTCCTCGACCGCGGCATGGACGCGCTCCCGCCCCAGGAGCGCGCGGCCGTCGAGGCGCAGGTGGTCGCCGCCGCCAACGCGGTGCTGGTGGCGGACCAGGTCGACCCGGCCGACTCGCAGGCGGTGCAGGCGGCCTTCCGGGCGGCGCGGGCCCTGCTCGAGCTGGGGATCGAGGCGCGGCTCCGCGCCGAGGGGCTGCCCGAGGACGGCGCCGGCGCGGCGGCGCTCCTGGGCGGGACGCCGGTGAAGCGGCTCTTCCAGGAGGGCTTCGGACGGGTCCTCTCGCTGCGCTGGCGGGCCGAGCGGATCCTCGCCGCCGGGGGCGCGGGCAGCCGGGAGGCGCCGCTCCTCGACCCGCCGCTGGGCGAGGCGCTCTCCGCGCTTGCCGCCCGGCGGCCGCTCTACTTCCCGGGGCTGGAGACGCCGCGGGGCGAGTGGGGCAGCCCGGGGGCCGGGGCCGGCCTGCCGCGCGCCTTCCTCTCCTCGGGGGAGCTCGCCCGGACCGGTGCGGCGCTCGACCTCGCCGAGGCGCTCGCCGCGCTGGCGCGGTCGCTGGGGCTCTCCGCGGCCCCGGCCGCCGAGCCGGAGCCGCGCCTCTCCACCCTCTACCTCACCGCCCTGGCCGATGAGCGGCTGGGGCGGGCCTTCGCCCCCCTGCCCCTCTCCCCGGCCGAGCTCGCGCCGGCGGCGGCGGCGCTTCGATCCCTCGACGACGCGCGGCTGGCCGGCGCCGGGGAGGCCGGGGAGCTCCTGCTCGCGCTCGCCCGGGCCAAGGCCGCCGAGCTCGGCGCCCTGGAGGCTGCCGGCGAGCTCCACCCGGATCGGGTGGCCGGGCTGCTCCTGGTGGCCGGCGGGTGATGCTCAGGCGCCAGGCCGCGTCGGCGGTGAAGGTCGCCCCGCGCCCAGCGGAGGGCCCGGTCCTTCCCGGAGAGCACGCCGCCCTGGCGGGCAGCCCCGCCCGCCAGGATCTCGTCGAGCTCCAGGGGAGCTCGCGGGCCAGGCGGAAGGTGAGCCCGGCCTTGCCCGCCCTGCTCCATCAACGCCCGGTCCGTTCCCCGCAGCGCCGAATGGAGGATGCGGTCGAGGTCGCGCGCGCCCCCTCGTCCCGCTTCATGGGCTGGAAGCGGGGCGAGGACCGGGTGCGCCCGGTCCACGGGGCGTCACCGCCAGGTGCCGTCGAGCGCGCTCGCCTCGCCGGCCGGCCGGCGCCAGCTCCCTGGACTCCCAGCAAGCCGTGGGCGCGGAGCAGCCCTGTTCGTGGGCGATCGACCAGGGGACATGGGGCGTCACCGCACCGCCCACGTGGACGTGGAGGTCCGACAGCTCGCGCGCCGTGCGGGTGGGTGGCACGGTGACGGACCCACGCCGCCGGCGCTGGCGATACTGCTCGCGCGTTCAGCCTTCTCCCCGGCCCTCGTCCGGCGCCCCCAGCGAGAGTCCGCAGTCGGGGCACTCGACCGCGCCGCCCCGGGGCACGAAGGCGTGGCCGCAGGCCGGGCAGGTCACCTCGCCTCCGGCGTCGAGGTCAACCCCGTCGACGCCGCGGCGAGCCGCCTCCACGGCGGCGTCGTCCCCGAGCAGGCTCCGCCAGTCCTGGCCCAGGAGGCCGGCGGCCTGCTCCGCCTCGCCACGGGCCACGTACAGGTTCCAGCGCGGTGCTTGGGCTTCCTGCTCGTTGGCCGAGGGAACCCGCTCCATCGCCGGCGACAGGCCGGCCTCCTCGAGCGTCCCCATCATCTCCCGGACCGACGCGTAGTCGAGCCGGACGAGCAGGGCCATCCCCTCGGCCGCCGCCGCGCAGGTGACGCAGCGCCCCTCGGGGTCGAGCGGCGTGGAGCAGGTGGGGCACCGCTGCATGAGATCCTCCCGTCCCGCCGGGCGCGGCGAGGGCCAGATGATACCCGGAAGCCGCGCCGGTCCGCGACCTCGGGCCGCCCCGCGCGGCGGGCCCGCCGGGTATACTGCGCGCCCCATGATCATGGACGGCAAGGCCCTCGCGGCAAAGGTCCGCGCCGAGGTGGCCCAGCGGGTGGCGGCGCTCCGGGCGCGCGGCGTGGCCACCGGGCTCACCGTGGTGCGCGTCGGTGACGATCCCTCCTCCGCCATCTACGTGCGGGGCAAGCGCCGGGACTGCGAAGAGGTGGGCATCGCCTCGGTGGAGCACCACCTGCCGGCCGACACCAGCCAGGCGGACCTCATGGCCCTGGTGGACCGGCTCAACCAGGACCGGGCGGTCCACGGCATCCTGGTCCAGCTCCCTCTCCCCGACCACCTCGACGAGCAGGCGGTGATCGACGCCATCTCGCCTGCCAAGGACGCCGACGGCTTCCACCCCTTCAACGTCGGGGCGCTCTCCATCGGCATCCGCGGCGTCCCCCGGCCCTGCACGCCGTCGGGGGTCATGCGCCTGCTGGACGAGGCCGGGGTCGAGCTCCAGGGCAAGCGCGCCCTGGTCCTGGGCCGGTCCAACATCGTGGGCAAGCCCATGGCCCTCCTGCTCCTGGAGCGGCACGCTACCGTGACGCTGGCCCATTCACGAACAGTAGACCTGGCCGGCGAGGTGGCGCGGGCGGAGGTGCTGGTGGCGGCCGTGGGGCGGCCGGAGCTGGTCCGGGGCGGGTGGATCCGGCCGGGGGCGGTGGTGGTGGATGTGGGGATGAACCGGCTCGCCGACGGGCGCCTGCTGGGGGACGTGGAGTACCCGGCCGCGGCGGCCCGCGCCTCCGCCATCACGCCGGTCCCGGGCGGGGTCGGGCCCATGACGCGGGCCATGCTCCTCGTCAACACGGTGGAGCTGGCCGACCGGGCGACCCGCTGACCGCCGGCCGGCGGTCCCGCCGCCCGGTGCGCTTGACCCCTCCTCGCGCCCCGTGGACAATCCGCCCGCTCCCACCCGAGGCCCCATGGCCCTTCGAACCCCCTTGTACGACACCCACCGCAAGGCCGGGGCGCGCCTGGTCGAGTTTGCCGGCTGGGAGATGCCCGTGCAGTACGAGGGGATCCTGGCCGAGCACGAGGCGGTCCGGACGCGGGTGGGGCTGTTCGACGTGTCGCACATGGGCGAGGTGGTCTTCCGCGGGCCGGGGGCCCTGGAGGCGCTGAACCGGCTCTTCACCAACGACCTCTCCCGCGTGGCCGACGGGCAGGCGCAGTACGGCTGCCTGTGCGCCGACAACGGCGGGGTGGTGGACGACGTGGTGATCTACCGCCGCGCGGCCGACGACCTCCTGGTCTGCGTGAACGCGGCCAACCGGCAAAAGGACTTCGCCTGGCTCTCCTCCCGCACCGGCGGCGCCGCCGAGGTCCGCGACGAGTCGGACGAGTGGGGCCAGCTGGCGCTGCAGGGCCCGCTGGCCGCCCAGCTCCTGCAGCGGCTCACCAACGTGAACCTCTCCGCCCTCCGTTCCTACCGCTTCGCCCGGGGGGAGGTGGCGGGCATCCCCTGCCTGGTGGCGCGCACCGGCTACACCGGCGAGGACGGCCTGGAGCTCTTCTGCCCGGCCGCCTGGGCGGTGCGGCTGTGGGACGAGCTCATGGAGGCCGGGCGCCACGAGAAGCTGGCGCCCTGCGGCCTGGGGGCGCGCGACTCGCTCCGCCTGGAGATGGCCTACCGGCTCTACGGCGCGGACATGGACGACTCCACCACGCCGCTGGAGGCCGGCCTGGGCTGGGTGGTGAAGCTGGACAAGGGCGACTTCGTGGGACGCGAGGCCCTCCTCAAGCAGAAGGCCCAGGGGATCCTCCGCAAGCTGGTGGGGTTCGTCCTCACCGATCCCGGCATCGCCCGGCACGGCTACCCGGTGCTCCAGGAGGGCGCCCGGGTGGGAGAGGTGACGAGCGGCACGAGGAGCCCGACGCTGGGGACCTCCATCGGCCTCGCCTACCTCCCCCCCGCCCTGGCCGCCGAGGGCTCCACCTTCGCGGTGGACATTCGCGGCCGGCCCGCTGCCGCACGGGCGGTGAAGACCCCCTTCTACGCCCGCAACCCCGGCAACCCCGGCCATCCCTGAGGAGGAGCCATGAACTTCCCCGACGACCTCCGCTACACGCGGGAGCACGAGTGGGCCCGGAAGAAGGGGCGGCTGGTGGTGGTGGGCGTCACCGAGTACGCGCAGGACCAGCTCGGCGACGTGGTCTACGTGGAGCTGCCCGAGGTGGGCGACGAGGTGAAGCGCGGCGAGGCCTTCGGGGTGGTGGAGTCCACCAAGGCCGTCTCCGACCTCTTCGCACCGATCTCCGGCAAGGTGGCGGAGGTGAACGACCCCCTCTCCGACGCCCCCGAGACCATCAACTCAGACCCCTACGAGGAGGGATGGATGGTGTCCATCGAGCCTTCCGACCCCCAGGAGCTCGACGACCTCCTCGACGCCAAGGCCTACCAGGCCTTCGTGGACGAGCAGGAGTAGCGTTGCGCTACCACCCCCATACCCCTGGGGACGTCCGGGCCATGCTGGAGGTGATCGGGGCGAGGAGCCTCGGCGAGCTGCATGCCTCCATCCCCGAGCGCCTGCGGCTCGGCCGCCCGCTCGACCTTCCCCCGGCCCTCGACGAGATCGCCTTGCTCGGCGAGCTCCGGCGCCTGGCCGGCCGGAACGAGACCCACCACCCGCCCTTCGCCGGAGCCGGCGCCTACCCCCATCACGTGCCGCCGGTGGTCGACCAGCTCCTGCTCCGCGGCGAGTTCTTCACCGCCTACACCCCCTACCAGCCGGAGATCTCCCAGGGCACGCTGCAGGCGCTCTTCGAGTGGCAGACCTTCGTGTGCCTGCTCACCGGCCTGGAGGTGGCCAATGCCTCGATGTACGACGGTGCCAGCGCCACCGCCGAGGCGGCCCTGCTCGCCACCCGGGTCACCGGCCGGCGCAAGGTGGTGGTGAGCGCCGCCGTCCACCCGGAGTACCGCAAGGTGGTGGCCACCTACCTCCGCTCCGGCCAGGCATCGGTGGTCACCGTCCCATTCGGCCGGGACGGGCGCACCGATCTGGCCGCTCTGGCGCGGGCGGTCGACGCCGAGACGGCCTGCGTGGTGGTCGGCTACCCCAGCTTCCTGGGCGTGGTCGACGCGCTGCCCGAGGCCGCCGCCCTGGCCCGCAAGGCCGGGGCGCTCACCGTGGCCGTCACCGCCGAGGCGGTGGCGCTGGGGCTGCTGGCCGCGCCGGGCGCGCTGGGGGCCGACGTGGCGGTGGGCAGCTTCCAGAGCTTCGGCAACCCGCTCTCCTTCGGCGGCCCCGCTCCCGGCTTCCTGGCCGCGCGCGAGGACCACCTGCGCCAGCTCCCCGGCCGGATCGCCGGCGCCACCGTCGACAAGGTGGGGCGACGCGGCTTCGTGCTCACGCTCTCCACCCGCGAGCAGCACATCCGGCGGGAGAAGGCCACCTCCAACATCTGCACCAACTCCGGGCTGTGCGCGCTGGCGGCCACCATCCACCTCTCGCTCCTGGGCCGGCGCGGCCTGGACGAGCTGGCCCGCCTCAACCACGCCCGGCTCCTGCTCCTGCGCGAGGAGCTGGGAAAGGTGGGGTGCCCGCCGGTCTTCTCCGCCCCGGTCTTCAACGAGCAGGCCTTCGACGTGGGCGACGCCGAGGCGGTGGTGGCGGCCATGGCCCGGCGGGGCATCTTGGCGGGCGCCCCCCTCTCCCGCTGGTTCCCGGACGAGCCCTGGGCCCGCGGCGCGCTCCTGTGCGTGGCCACCGAGCTGCACGACCCCGAGCTCATCCGGCTCTTCGCCCGGTCGGTGAGGGAGTAGCCATGGCCAACCCCACCGGCTGGAAGCCGAGCACCGAGGCCGAGGCGCCGGCCGCCGCAGCCGAGGCGCCGGGTCTGGGGGGCGCGGTGCGGGGGCTGGTCCACGAGGAGCCGCTGGTCTTCGAGCGCGGCTCCCCCGGCCGCTGCGGCGTGTCCCTGCCCGCAGCCGAGCGGGGCGTGGACCCGGCCCTCCCCGCGGCGCTCCTGCGCGAGGGGGGGGTCGCGGGGATGCCCGAGCTCTCCGAGCTGGAGGTGGTCCGGCACTTCACCCACCTCTCCACCTGGAACCACGGCATCGACACCGGCTTCTACCCGCTCGGCTCCTGCACCATGAAGTACAACCCGAAGTCGAGCGAGGCGATGGCCCGCCTGCCCGGCTTCGCCGATCTGCACCCGCTCTCGCCCCCCGAGCTCTGCCAGGGCGCGCTCGAGCTCATGTACGCGCTGGAGCGGGCGCTCTCGGAGATCGCGGGGATGGACGCCACCGCCCTCTCGCCGGCCGCCGGCGCCCAGGGCGAGCTGTGCGGGATGATGCTGATCCGCGCCTACCACGAGGCCCACGGGTATCCGCGCCGCAAGGTGCTCATCCCCGACACCGCCCACGGCACCAACCCCGCCTCCTCGGCACTGAACGGGTACGCGGTGGTGCAGCTCGCCTCCGGCTCCGACGGCCGCCTCCACCCCGAGACGGTGGCTGCGGCCATGGACGAGGACGTGGCGGCCATCATGATCACCAACCCCAACACCCTGGGGGTGTTCGAGAGCCACGTGGCCGAGATCGCCCAGATCGTCCACGGGCGCGGCGGGCTGGTGTACGGGGACGGCGCCAACATGAACGCGCTGCTGGGCGTGGCCCGGCCGGGCGACATGGGCTTCGACGTGGTGCAGTACAACCTGCACAAGACCTTCGCCACGCCGCACGGCGGCGGGGGCCCGGGCTCCGGGCCGGTGGCGGTGAAGGAGTCCCTGGCACCCTACCTGCCACTGCCCCTGGTGGTGCGCGAGGGGGCGAGCTACCGGCTGGTCACCGACCCGGCCGAGCGCCCCCGCACGGTGGGCAAGCTGCGCGAGTTCTGGGGCAACTTCGGCATGTTCGTGCGGGCCTGGGCCCTCATCCGCGAGTGGGGGCCGGCGGGAGCGCGGGCCACCGCAGAGCTGGCGGTGCTGAACGCCGCCTACCTTCGGGCTCGGCTGGCAGGCGCCTACCACCTCCCCTACGAGACGCCGTCCCTCCACGAGGTGGTGCTCGACGACAAGCACCAGCAGGCCCAGGGCGTCACCACCATGGACGTGGCCAAGCGGCTCGTCGACCACGGCTTCCACCCGCCCACCATCTACTTCCCGCTGGTGGTGCACGGCGCGCTGATGATCGAGCCCACCGAGACCGAGTCGAAGGAGACGCTCGACGCCTTCGCCGCAGCCATGCTGGCCATCGCCGAGGAGGCCAGGACCGATCCCGCCGCCCTGAAGTCCGCGCCCACCCGGACGGTCCGGGCCCGCCTGGACGAGACCCGCGCCGCCCGCAAGCCGGTCCTGCGCTGGACGCCGGGCTAGCCCTTCTTCTCGACCGCTCGACCGTGCTCGCCGTGGAGGAGGGGCGAGCCCACCTGGAAGCCGGCGGCGTGCGGCTGGGGCTCGAGCGGTCCCTCGAGGAGGACGTCGAGGTCGCGCTCGAGGTCTTGGCCCCCACCTGCTGGTCCCCGCCCAGCCGCCCGATCCGGAACCGCGAGGCCGGTCAGGCCCTCCCCGGCGCC
>Ga0335069_10011486_pt1 | contig 12489 bp, 10 predicted proteins | sample Lox_Sample_11_FD_206714 | JGI IMG/M metagenome (GOLD analysis project Ga0335069, IMG submission 206714) | Soil microbial communities from Loxahatchee National Wildlife Refuge, Florida, United States - Lox_Sample_1.1 | ecosystem: Environmental > Terrestrial > Soil > Wetlands | place: USA...
GACAACGAACAACGGCAGGCGTGGGTTTCGGCCGGCACAGCCGGCCCTACAGGGCAGGCAGCGCGGAGGCCTCACGCACGCTGCCTGCCGAACGCCGAACGGACAACGGCCAACGCGGCCGCCAGGAGTGGCGGCCGAAGGCCGCCGCTACTGGCCGCCGCGCTTCGGGCACTTGCAGGCGCTGTCGGAGTCGCTCTGCGCAGCGGTGACCTCGAGCAGGTCGGTGAAGTTCATCGCCTTGGCGACCTTGCCCTTGTAGAGGACGCACATCGCCACCTTGCCGTCGGGCGGCTCGGAGTCGGCGATGACGTGCAGCGACTTGGCGGTCGCCGCCTTGCCGTGTACCGCGAAGTCATCGTGCTTGTTGTCGCTGTGCCAGTTGACCAACAGCTCGTCCTTGCCGCCGGCGGCGCCGGCCGAGATCTTGATCGCCGACGCTTCGGTAAAGCCGCGGCAGACGCGCACCACCCAACCGCCCTTGGCGAAGGCCGGTGTGGCCGACAGCAACATGATGGCGACTACACTCACTCCACGCTTGCTCATCGTCTCTCCCCTCCGTTTCGCGCATGTCATCGCGGGCGCTCCCAGCCCATCCCCGCGGCGCTTCCGTGGTCACTCTCGCTTCGCGGCATCGAGGTCAACTGAAACCAAGCGGCGCGGACGCTACTGCTACACGCCAAAACGTGTCAAGCACGGGCCGCGCTTGCTTTCCCACCGGTCGGCGCTATGCCTCGGGGCCATGGGTCTGGCCGACGAATACCTCGGTCGCATTCTGCGCGCGCGGGTCTCCGACATCGCCGTCGTGACGCCGCTCGACCCCCTGCCGCGCCTGTCCGCGCGCCTCGACAACACCGTGCTGCTCAAACGCGAGGGGCTGCAGCCGGCCTTCTCCTTCAAGGTGCGCGGGGCCTACAACAAGATGCGCGCCCTCGACGCCGCGCAGCGCGGGCGCGGCGTGATCGCGGCGTCGGCGGGCAATCACGCGCAAGGGGTCGCCATGGCCGGGCGGGCGCTCGGCATCGACGCGCTCATCGTCATGCCCACGACGACGCCGAGCATCAAGGTGGATGCCGTGCGCGACCTCGGCGCCCGCATCGTGCTGCACGGCGACGCGTTCGATGACGCCTTCCAGCATGCGCTCACCATCGCCCTGGTCGAGCAGCGCGTCTTCATCCATCCCTACGACGATCCGGACGTCATCGCCGGCCAGGGCACCATTGGCGCCGAGATCCTGCGCCAGTGGGGCGGCCCGCTCGAGGCCATCTTCGTCCCGGTCGGTGGCGGCGGTCTCGTCGCCGGCATCGCCGTGTACGTGAAGGGGCTCTTCCCCGAGGTGCAGATCATCGGCGTGCAACCGGACGACTGCAACTCGTTGTACGCCGCGCTCGCCGCCGGGGAGCGGGTGACGCTCGACTCGGTGTCGCTGTTCGCCGACGGCGTAGCGGTCAGACAGGTCGGCGCCGAGCCGTTTCGCATCGCCCAGCAATACGTGGACGAGGTCATTCTCGTCTCCACCGACGAGATCTGTGCGGCGATCAAGGACATCTACGAGGACACGCGGGCGATCGCCGAGCCCGCCGGCGCCCTCGGCGTCGCCGGGCTCAAGCGCTACGTGGAGCGCTGCGGCGTGCGCGAACGCGCGCTGGTCGCGATCGAAAGCGGCGCCAACCTGAACTTCGACCGCTTGCGCTACATCTCCGAGCGCACCGAGACCGGCGCGCACGCCGAGGTGCTCTTGGCGGTCGCCATTCCGGAGGAGAAGGGCAGCTTCCGCCGCTTCTGCAACGTCCTGCACGACCGCTCGATCACCGAGTTCAACTATCGGTACTCCGACCGCGCGCGCGCCGACATCTTCGTGGGGCTGAAGGTCACCGCCGGCGAGGTCGAGCGGCGGGTGCTGGTCGACGAGCTGCGCGCCATGGGCTATCCGGTGACCGACCTGACCGACAACGAGCTCGCCAAGCTGCACATCCGCCACCTGGTCGGCGGCCGCGCCGCCGTGCCGCACGAGGTCCTGTACCGCTTCGAGTTCCCCGAGCGCCCCGGCGCCCTGTTGCGCTTCCTCAACCAGATGGGCGAGCGCTGGAACATCAGTCTCTTCCACTACCGCAACCACGGCGCGGCAGACGGGCGGGTGCTGGCTGGCATTCAGGTCGCGCCCGAGGACGAGCCGGCGTTCCGCGATTTCCTCACCCAGCTCGGCTACCCGTACCACGAGGAGACCCACAACCCCGCCTACGAGTTCTACCTGGCCGGCCGCTGAGCCGCTGCCGTTCCCGCTGCGGCGAGCCATTCCGCGCGGTTGCCAGCGCGGCCGGTTCGTGCGTTGGTGCCGCGAGCCGGAGGAGGATGATGACCGACGTGGAGCGGACGAAGGCGCTGGACGCGCGTCGCCTCTTCTCCGTGCGCGCCTGGTGGCGCCAGGCGGTGTGGGCGCTGGCAGCCGTCGCGGCCGGGGGCAGCGCGCTCTACTTCATCTACGCGGAGCGCCAGGCGACCGAGTTCACGCGCCAGGCGATGCAGCGCTCGCCGTATCTGGCGGCGGTGATCGTCGCGGTGGGCATGATCGTCATCTGTCGCTTGCGCGACCGCGTCTTCCCCGGCACCCAGGGCACCGGCATCCCGCAGGTCATCGCGGCGCTGGCGATGGGCGAGCAGCCGGCCCGAGCGCGCGTGCTGTCGCTGCGCATCGCGCTCGGCAAGCTCGTCCTGCTCACGCTCGGCCTGTTCTCCGGCACCACCATCGGCCGCGAGGGGCCCAGCGTCCACGTCGCGGCCTGTTGCATGTACGTCAGCCGCCGGTGGGCGCCCTTCCCCGCCCACCTGATCGAGCGCGGGCTCATCCTCGCCGGCGGCGCCGCCGGCATCGCGGCGGCGTTCAATGCGCCGGTCGCCGGCGTGGTGTTCGCGTTCGAAGAGATCGGACGCGCGTTCGACAAGCGCAACCTCGGCACCATGGTGCGGACGGTCGTGGTCGCCTGTCTGGTGTGCATCGCGGTGCTGTCGAACTATCTCTACTACGGTCAGGTCGACGTTCAGCTGCGCAGCCTGCGCGACTGGCTGGCGGCGCCGGCGCTCGGCCTGGCCGGCGGCCTGCTCGGCGGCTGCTTCGCGCAGGCGGTCGCCAGCACGACGCCGCGCGTCGCTCGCCTGGCGCAGCGGCGCCCGTACGCCGTGGCCGGATCGCTCGGCTTGACGCTGGCCGTGCTCGGGCTCCTCAGCGACGGCGCCACGTACGGGAGCGGCGATCAGCAGGCCGCAGCGATCCTGCTGCACGGCCAGGTGCTGTCGAGCACCTACCCGCTGGTGAAGGCGGCCGGCAGCTTCGTGACCCTGATCAGCGGCATCCCCGGCGGGTTGTTCGCTCCCAGCCTGTCGGTCGGCGCCGGCCTCGGCCAGCTCGCGGCCGGGTTGCTCCCGGAGATGAACCGCCAGGCAGTCGTGCTGCTGGCGATGGGGGCGTACTTCTCCGGCGTGGTGCAGAGCCCGGTGACTGCGGCGGTGATCATGATCGAGATGACGGCGGCACGCGGCATGGTGCTGCCACTGCTGACGGCCACGGTCCTCGCCTATGGCGCGTCGCGTCTGGTCTGCCCGGTGTCGCTCTACGAATCGCTCGCCGACAGCTTCCTGCGCGCCGGGGTGCCGGAGGCGCCCGCCTCGATCAGCTCGGCAGCAGCAGGTTGAGGATCAGGCCGAGGACGAAGAACCCGCCAGCGGTGCGGATGAAGCTCATCGCGAAGGCGACGTACCACAACGGCCACACCGGGTAGCCTTCGGGCGGACGGGTGGGACGTTCGTTCGCGTAGGCCACGTGCAGCAGGCGCAGCCGCGGCAGGCCGAGGAGTGCCAGTAACACCCACGGACCGGTGGTGCGGGTGATCACCAGCGCGGCGACGGCGATCAGGAAGAGATGTGCCAGACGGACGACGAGCTGGCGCGACGGCCCGGCGCCGATTCGCACCGGCAGCGTGCCGACGCCCTTGGCGGCGTCCTGCGGCAGCTTGTCGAGGTGCTTGCCCACCAGCACCGCGCCGACCAGGATCCCGTACGGCAGCGACAGCAGCCACACGGCCGGCGGCGCAGCGCCGCGCAGCGCGTAGTAGGCTCCGCAGATCATCAGCGGACCCCAGACCACCGCCGCGGTGAGCTCACCCAGGCCGCGCCGCTTGAAGGAGAACGGCGGCGCCACATAGGCGATCGAGAGAAAGAGGCCGGCGAGCGCGAACCCCGCGATGCCCCAGCCGACCACGGAGATCAGGACGACGAGGATGACCAGATCGATGGCGTGCAGCACCGCGGCGGCCGACAGCACCTGGTTCTTGGTGAGCTGGCCGGAGAGGATCGGGTGCGGGGCATACTCGGTGCGGAAGTATCCCTCGCGGTCGATGCCCTCGTGCACGTCGATGTAGTCGTTCAGCAGGTTGTTGCCGGCGTGCGCGGCGAGCGACCCGAGCAGCACCAGCAGCGCCAGCCCGGCACTTGCGAACCCGAACGGGCCCGCCCCGGCCGCGAGCAGAATGCCGATGAGCACCGCGATGGCGGTCATCGGGAACACGCAGGGGCGCACGGCCATCCACCACAAGGCCGCGCCGGTGAGCCGATCCGACCCCTCGCAGTCGCAGGTCCGCAGCAGCTCGACGTAGACGTTCTGCCGGCTGGCGGCACTCGACACCTGCGTTTCCGCGATCGCGCTCATCGTGATCTCCTCTCCGGGGAAGCGGTTCACCGGCATTCTTCCAGATCGCGGCACCGCTGGGTAGGTGGGGCGGGGGGCAGCGCGGCGGGGCGCCGCGCGTTGTCCGTTTACCGTTGTCCGTTCGGCGTAACGCTCTGCTTCGGGGCGGTCGGCGCGGCGGGAATCGCGGGTAGGGGGTCGACGCGGGCGATCTGTTGCGCGAACACAGTGGGGTCCGAAGTGGGAAGGTCGCAGACGCGCTGCGCGCAGACGTAGGCGGTCGGCTTGCCGTCGCGCGCGACCTTGTCGGCGACGAGCGGGACGGTCGCGGCGAGGGCGCTCTTGTCGGCCTCGCTCACCACGACCACGACGCGATTGGGCAGAAACGTCTCCCGCAGCCGGGCCAGGAACGGCTCCGCCTCCGCGGCGGAGCCGGCCGTCACGATGACGATCTGCTTGGGCCGGTCGAGCCAGAAGTCGACGCCGCTCAGCATGCGCGGCAGGGCGAGCGGATCCGACGCGAAGCGCGGCTGGAAGGCGCGCAGCGTTGCCTCGGCGCGGACGCGGTAGCGGTCGTCGCCGGTCAGCTCGTACAGACGCAGCAGGTCGAGCAGCATCACGGCGTTGCCGGTCGGCTCGGCCCCGTCGTAGTCCGGCTTGGCGCGGGCGAGCAACGCCTCGGCGTCATCGGAGGTGAGGAAGTAGCCGCCCTGCGCGCTGTCGCGATAGTGCCGATCGACCACCGGCTCGAGGGCGATCGCGCTGCGTAGCCAGCGCGGATCGAACGTCGCCTCGTAGAGATCGAGCAGGCCGGCGATGACGAACGCATAGTCGTCGAGGTAGCCGTCGCCGCCGGCCTGGCCGTCGAGCGCGCTGTGCTGCAAACGGCCGGCCGCGGTCCTCTTCGCCAGCACGGCGTCGGCGGCGCGCTCGGCGGCGCGCGTGTAGGACGGGTCGCCGAGCACCTGGCCGGCGCGGGCGAAGGCGGAGATCATCAGCCCGTTCCAGGCGGCGAGGATCTTCCGGTCGGTCTGCGGCGCCGGGCGCAGTTGGCGCGCCGCGTAGTGCTTGGCGCGCGCGCTGTCGATCTGCGCCTGCGCCGTCGCCGGCGGCAGCCCGAGCTCGCGCGCGACCGCGTCCAGCGGCCGCGGCGTCGACAGCACGGTCTCGCCGTGGAAGTTCCCCTCATCGCCGACCCCGTAGTACGCCCGCGCCACACGCAACTCGTCGGCGCTCAACACTGCCTGTATCTCGGCCGGCGTCCACACGAAGAAGGCCCCTTCCCCGCCGTCGCTGTCGGCGTCGCTGGCGGAGTAGAAGGCGCCGTCGGGCGCGGTCATCTCGCGCTCGACGTAGGCGAGGATCTCGCGCGCCACGCGGGCGAAGTCGGCGCGTTGGGTCACCTGGTACGCCTCCAGGTAGGCGACGGCGAGCAGCGCGTTGTCGTAGAGCATCTTCTCGAAGTGCGGCACCCGCCAGTGCGCATCGGTCGCGTAGCGGTGGAAGCCGCCGCCGACCTGGTCGTACACCCCGCCCGCCGCCATGGCGGCGAGCGTGCGCTCGGCCATCTGCAGCGCCTCGGCGTCGCCGGTGCGGCGGTGGTAGCGCAGCAAGAGCTCGAGCTGGACGCTGCGTGGGAACTTCGGGGCGTCGCCGAACCCGCCGTTGGCGGCGTCGAACTCGCGGCGCAGGCCGGCGACCGCGCGGTCGAGCGCGGAGCGGTCGGGCAACCCGGCAGCGGGCGCAACCGCCAGGCTGGTCTGGATCTGGCGGACGAGGTCGGCGGCCGCCGCGGTGACCTCCGCCGGCCGTTCGTCGTACACCGCGCGCAGCTTGCGCAGCAGGGTGAGGAAGCCGACGCCGGCGCCGCGCTCGCCGTCGTGCGGCGGGAAGTATGTGCCGCCGTAGAACGGCTGGCGATCGGGGGTGAGCCACAAGGTCATCGGCCAGCCGCCGCCGCCGGTCATCTGCTCGACGGCCTCCATGTACACCGCGTCGACGTCGGGACGGCGCTCGCGGTCGACCTTGATCGCGATGTAGTTGCGGTTCAGATACTCGGCGATCTCCGGATCCTCGAATGACTCCTCCTCCATCACGTGGCACCAGTGGCAGGTGGAGTAGCCGACGCTGAGCAGCACCGGCCGGCCCTCGGCACGCGCCCGCGCGAACGCCTCGTCGCCCCACGGGTACCAGTCGACCGGGTTGTGCGCGTGCTGTTGCAGGTAGGGGCTGGGCTCGAGGATCAGCCGGTTGGTGTAGGTGGGCGAGCCGTCGGGGTTGCGATGGCGCGTGCGCGGCGGTCCGCTCTCCGTGCTCCGCGCAGCGCGCAGGCGCTCCTGCAGCGCCGGCGGATACGGCGCCGCTCCCGGCGGCGCAGCGATCGTTGCCGATGTCGTCTGCGCGGCGATGGCCCGTGCCAGCACCAGAGCCACGGCGACGACGGCGCCGGCCGACGCGCTGCTCCGGCGGGATTCCGCACGGCAATGGAGAGGTTGGTACACGTAGGGGCGGTCCGCGCGGACGGACATAACGAGGCGATCGAGTCGCTGCACCCGGCTCGAGGAGAGCCGGGTCGAGAGCAACTCGATATCCGGCGGGCGCCGCTCGTTCAAACGGCGCGCGGCTCGCCGCTAGGGCTCGATGCGCAGGTTCGGATGGCGGCGCCGGAAGTAGATGCCCATCGCCGCGGCGGCCAGCAGGTTGCCGACCAGCACCGCCGGCCAGGCGAGTGAGCTGAGCACCACCTGGGCGAAGATCGTCGTCACCGCGACGAAGCCGAACTCGAACACGACGAACAACAGCACGATGCCGAAGCCGACGTTGGCGGTGCGCTCGGCGAAGGCGAGCAGGCGCGCGGCGAGGCCGCCGATGGCGGCGAAGACGAGCGCATGTACGAAGGTGAACTGCATCACCATCTCGAGAGACACCGGTAGGGCCGCGGGCTGATCGAGCCCCGCGCCACCGCGAAACAGCGCCGTGCCGAGCACCGTGGGCGTGTACAGCGGCCGGCCGTTCACCGTGTCGACGATCAGAAACCAGAGCGCGATCGTCGCCGCACCGAGTATTCCGGCGACGATGCCCTCGCCATAGACCCCCGAGAGCTCGCTTTCGCGGGCGGTGGGGCCGTGTGCCGCCACTGCTGGTTGAGCCATTCCGCTCTCCTTTCCGGACCACAGGTCCGAGCAGCAGACGTTCTGATCCACAGCATAAGCCCGGCTGCCCGGCCAGCCAAGGGGGATATGGTACTTCCCGGGTCCATGTCCGGTAGGGCCGGCTGTGCCGGCCGTAACGCGCGCTCGCGCTGTTCGTGAAAGCACGCACGCGCGGGGTTCGGCCGGTTGCTCGCCCGCTGCCTGGGGCGTTAGGCTTTGCCGCATGCACATCACCATGGTGAAGAAGCGGCTGCGCGACGGCCGCGAGTGCCGCAAGTGCGCGCAGGCGACCGCCCAGCTCGAGCAGCGCGGCCTCCTGCAGCGCATCGACGAAATCATCGAGGCCCAGGAGGGCGACCCGATCAGCCCCGGCACCCAGCTCGCCGCCCGCGTCGGCATCGACACGGCCCCCTTCTTCATCGTGCGCGACGACAGCGGCGAGCACGTCTACACCAGCGTCATGCGCCTGATTCAGGACCGCCTGGGCACGGCCGTGTCGGATCAAGATCGGGCGCGCGCAATCGATCCCGATGACGTCGGCGGAATCTGAGAGGCCCGGGGGGCTGAGGGGGACCCTAACCACCTAACCCCCAACCCCCTAACCCCTCCACCTCTTCAAAATCACCCGCCGGCTGCCGTCGCTTGTTGCGCGGCCGCACGACTACAGCGGTACTGCCGCATCGTGTTCGTCCGGCCAGCGCTCCTGCTCAGCCTGAGAGGGAGACACGCAGCTACAGCGGTTGGTTCGGCACGCCTTCGAACAATTGCTCGGTCGGCCCAACGGTCTGTAGATGCAACACTTTGGTGATGAGATGGGGGGCGAAGACCGAGAGATACACCGCGTGGCCGATGACGACGACAGCCGCAATCGAGAGGAAGGAGGAAGCGAGACGGCTGTTCGACTTCGAATCGGCCCACGCTTCGATGAGGGTGCGCCCCTGTGAGTCGGTTCGTCCGAGGATATACGTGAAGACCATCATCTGCACCCCCATCGCGAGCGAGTCGTAGAGCGGATACTGGTGCTTCGTGCCTGGCCACAGCGCGAGCCCCTCGATCACGCGGCCGTAGTAGACCACGCCGAGCTGCGCCCCGAGGATCGCGTTGAACGCGAAGGCCCAGAGGGAGCCGACGACGAGGCCTGCGATCAGCAGCGTGATCGGTGCACGCCACTGGAATCTCGCGCTCAGCCGGCGCCCGAGCGCGGCACCGATCACGGCGGGAAGCGCGAAGTAGGCGATGTAGCCGGGCGGAACCGATGCCGGCAGGCCGCCCCAGGTCAGGTTCAACGGCCACCAAGACGGCATCCGCGGGATAGCGGGCGGGAACTGTGCGTACACCGCCCAATCATAGGGCGCCTCGATCCAAGAGAACGAGATGGCGGATATGCACACGAGCAAGAGCGGGTGCAGGCGCCCTCGGCGGTAACTCAAGACGACGCCGGCGACCACAAAAGCTACCCCGCCGATGTAGGCGAAACTGATGGCCACCTTCAGCAGCGGGGTTGGTTCAGACATCGTCGAGCCCAGGACGCTCCGAAGGTCCGCGTGCCTCAGGATCGTAGCGAAGCACCAGTGCGAAGATGAGGACGATCAGGCCGCACAGCGTACCGAGCATGATCAACGCGCCCAAAGTCACGCCCTCCGGGGTCTGACGAAAATTCCCTCACCGCGGAGATGCGGAGACACGGAGAAATAGATGGGAATGCGTCTCGCGGACCTCCACGCAAGCGAACCAGCAAGAGTGTTGTGTAGAAGCTTCGCCAATATGTGGCAAGCACTGGATCTCCGCGCCTCCGCGTCTCCGCGGTGAAGAACCTATCTCCTAACGTTGGAGTTCAGCCGTGCGCGACAGGCGCAGCCGGGCACACGTCGGGTGCGGCGGCTTCAATGCGTGCCCTTCCGCTCGAGCAGGCAGAAGCCATTGCCAAATGGATCGCTGCAGAAGGCAGCGGACCCGTGCTCTGGGTTCTCGAAGACTTGCTCGCGCGTGCCACCGTGTGCCTCGACCCGTTGAAGGGCAAGCTGCAGGTCCTCGATATGAAAGTCGAGGTGAACGGGAGTCCAGTGGCGCTCGTAGCGACGCCGGTCGGTCGCCGGCTTTAGGGGGGTTAGGTTGCTAGGGGTTAGGGTCAAACACCCCTAACAGCCTACCCCCTGACCCCCCTAGTCCTCTCACCCCCACACTCCCGGCCGCCTGCCTGCCCACGGCGCGGCTTGCTCGAGCTGCGCGGCGACGCGGATCAGGACGTCCTCGCGGCCGATGGCGGCGACGAGCTGCACGCCAACCGGCAATCCGTCGGGGGTCGAGTGCAGGGGCAGCGAGACGGCGGGTTGCCCCGTGACGTTCCACGGCATGGTGAACGCGGCGATGCGGCCAAAGCGGCGCCCGATGCGCAGGGGCTTGGCCGGATCGGGGCGCAGCTCGTCGAGCAGGGGCGGCGGCTCGGTGGAGGTCGGCGTCAGGAGCAGATCGTAGCCGCGCGTCCACCAGCGCGCGACGCGCCCGGCGTACTCCTGCTGCACCGAGCACGCCAAGGCGTAGTCGGCGGCGCTGTAGCGCTTGGCGTATTCGGCCGTCGCCCACGTGTACGGCTCGACGTCGGCGGCGGTGACCGGACGGCCGAGGAGCTCGGCAACCTCGAGCAGATCCTTCGCCGTCATAACCGACCAGATCGCCTGTGTCCGGCGCGCGATCTGCTCGTCGAACAGCGCCTCGGGCCAGGCCGGCTCGACTGCATGGCCGAGCGATTCGAGCAGACGGGCGGCGGCATCGGCGGCGCGCACGCACTCGGCGTGCACGTCGCCGAGCGGCGAACGGGTGAGCAAGCCGACGCGCAATCGACCCGGCGCGACCCCGACCTCGACAGCGTAGGGCCGGGCCGGCGGAGCCAGGACGTACAGGTCGCCCGGCTCGTTGCCGTGCACGGCGTCGAGCGCGACGGCGGCGTCGCGCACCGAGCGCGCGACGACGTGCTCGACCTCGTTGCGTCCCACCCAGCGCGGCGGCGGCGCCGTCCGCCCGCGCGACGGCTTGAGCCCGACCAGCCCGCACCAGCCCGCCGGCAGCCGGATCGATCCGCCGCCGTCGTTGGCGTGCGCGATCGGCACCAGCCCGGCCGCCACGGCGGCGCACGAGCCTCCGCTCGAGCCACCCGGCGAGCGCCGCAGGTCCCACGGATTGTGCGTGTCGCCGAAGGCGAGCGGCTGCGTGGTCGGCTGCGGGCCGAGCTCGGGCAGGTTGGTCTTGCCGAGGGTGATCAACCCGGCGGCGCGAAAGCGCGCCCCGAGCGCGGTGTCGGCCGGCGAGCGCTGCCCGTGGTCGCGCAGCGCCTTGTTGCCCCGCCAGCACGGCTGTCCCTGCTGCTCGGCGCCGAGGTCCTTGACCAGAAACGGCACGCCGCGCAGCGGCCCGTCGGGCAGCGACGGCGAGCGCGCCCACTTACGCGCCGCGTCGAACAGCGGCGCGATCACGGCGTTCAACGCGGTGTGGTGGCGCTCGATGCGCGCGATCGCCGCGTCGACCAGCTCGAGCGGTGTGACCTGACGCCGGCGGACCAGCTCCGCCTGCCCCACCGCATCGAGCGCCGCGATCTCGTCCATACCGACCCTCCCGTTCGGCCGCGGACGATAGCCCACCGCCGCGGGGGGTGGATAGCGGCGCGCGGCCTATCGACACCGTCGCGTCTCGGCGCGCTTGGCGTTTCCATTTTCCTCAAAACATCGGCTGTGGCAGTGTCGACGGACTCACTACAGGGGGACTCGGATGCACAGAATCGGAATGGTTGGCGCCACGCGCTACCTGGCGCTGGCAGCGGCCCTGTTTGGGCTCGCGGGACGCACCGTTGCACCGGCTGCCGCGGCGACGCCGAACGAGTGCGTCGGCGATGCCGACGGCGACGGCGTGGTCAAGATCAACGAGCTCATCATCGCGGTCAATAACGCGTTGGAGGGCTGCCCACAGCCCGGCGGGGCGCTGGGCACGCGCTCGTTCACCATCGCGCCGGTGTCGGCGGCTCTGCGCACGGCGCTGTTCAGCAGCGGGCTGAACGGACAGAACGTCGCCAGCGTGATCGCCGGCGGACCGCTCCAGCTGGTGGGCGGCACGCCGGACGCCAACGGCGTGGCGCCGCTCAGCCTCGGCGCCGACGCGGAGTTCACCGTCAAGATCATCGACACCAGCATCGTGTGCTTCCGCCTCCTGGCCGCGGGCAGCAGCGGCAGCATCGACTGCGACGGCGGCACCGCCTACGACGTCGAGGTGACCCAGGACGCCGGTGCCAATACGACGGAGACCCTCGAGACGGGCCTCGGCACGGACGCCGGCGCCGGCGCGGCGACGCTCGAGGTCATGCAACAGAGCGCGCAGCTTCCGGCGGGCTCCAATGCCAGCGCCTGTGCGACGGCGACGTACGACCCACCGGTGCAGGCGGTCTACACCACCGCCATGGCGACCGCGATCAAGGGCACACTCATGTTGTCGCAAAGCGGCGAAAATTTCTCCTGCGCGAGCTTCGCGACCACCGACGGCCCCGGAATGCTGGTGTCGCCGTCGGCGGCGAACGACCCGCGCGCCGGGGGAGACGTCGTCAACGCGCTGCGGCTAGCCGACTCGCCGACCGCCCCGGCGCAATAGCCTGCTCGAACACCGGTGCCCATCGCG
>Ga0335069_10011487_pt1 | contig 12488 bp, 13 predicted proteins | sample Lox_Sample_11_FD_206714 | JGI IMG/M metagenome (GOLD analysis project Ga0335069, IMG submission 206714) | Soil microbial communities from Loxahatchee National Wildlife Refuge, Florida, United States - Lox_Sample_1.1 | ecosystem: Environmental > Terrestrial > Soil > Wetlands | place: USA...
CCCCTCGCGTCCCCCGCCCGCCCGTAATTGGGGCCCCCCCCCCCCCCCGCCGCCCCGACCCTCCGCCTTGGCCGCGGCGACCGAACGGCTGCATTCCCCCGTCGACCGCCTTCCGGTCGCGCGGCGCCGACGTTCCGGAAGACGAAGCACGGGCCCGACGGATTCACGATGAGCCCGGAAGCCCGCGGTGACTCGCTAGTTCTCGCCGCCGACGTCGGCGGGACCAAGACGGCGATCTGCCTCGCGAGCGCGCTCGCGGGCGAGCCGTCGCGCTCCGAGCGCGTCCCGAGCGCGACCTACGGCGACTTCGAGACGCTCGCGCGGGACTTTCTCGCCGGCTCCGGCAGCCCTCCGCTCGCCGCGCTCGCGGTCGCAGCGGCGGGCCCTCTCGCCGACGACGGGTCGCGCATCGACGTCACGCATCTGCCCTGGCGCATCGAAGCGGAGCGGCTCGCGCGGGCACTCGGCACGCCGCGCGTCGCGCTCCTGAACGACGTCGCCGCGAGCGCGCTCGGCATGCTCGAGCTGCCGGCCGACGCCTTCGCGCGCTTGCAGGGTGACACGCATCGGCGTCGCGGGACGCTCGCCGTGCTCGGTGCCGGAACGGGACTCGGCGTCGCCATCGTCGCCTTCGACGGCGAGCGCGTGCGCGTGCTCCCGAGCGAGGGCGGTCACGCTTCCTTCGCCGCGCGCGACGCGCGAGAGATCGCGCTGCTCCGGCACCTCGCGGGTGCGGCGACGTCGCACGTGCCGGTCGAAGCCGTCGTCTCCGGGCCGGGCCTCGTGCGCATCCACGAGTTCCTGCGCGCGCGCGCCGGCTCCGCGGCGACGCCGCGGAGCGACGCGGCCGCCATCGCCGACGCCGGGCTTCGTGGCGACGACCCGCTCTGCGTCGAGGCGCTCGAGCTCTTCGTCACCTGCTACGGCAGCGAAGCCGGCAACCTCGCGCTGCGCGCGCGCTCACAGGGCGGCGTCTGGCTCGGCGGCGGGATCGCGCCGAAGATCCTGCCCGCGCTGCGGCGCGGCGCATTCGTCGAGGCCTTCTGCGCGAAGGGCTCTCAGCGCGAGTGGTTGCGCTCGCTGACGCTCGCCGTGTGTCTCGCCGACGACGCGCCGCTGCGCGGCGCGCTGCGCGAGGCGAGACGGCTGGCCGCACGGACTGAAGAGCTTCTCTGATCTTCGCTCGCCTTTCGGCTCGCTGCGCGGCGCGTCCTACCTACTGCGGGGGCCCACCTCCGCTCGCCCCTGGCTCGCTGCGCGTCGGCCGACTCACGAGTCGGGCTCCTTGCGGACGCGCCTTGCATGGAAGGACTTGGGCCGCGTGAGCGGCTCGAAGCCGATGCGCGAGAGCGTGCAGCCGCGGCCCGAATCCTTCACGCCGGTCCACGCGAGCATCGGGTCGAGGTAGTCGCAGCGGTTCACGAAGAAGGTGCCGGTCTCGACGCGCGCGCCGAGCGCGAGTCCGGCCGCCTCGTCCTGCGTCCACACGCAGGCGGTCAGCCCGAAGCGACTGTCGTTCATGCGCGCCACCGCCTCGTCGTCGCTCGCCACGCGCGCGATCCCGACCACCGGGCCGAAGCTCTCCTCCGTCATCACGCGCATCGAGTGGTCGACGTCCACGAGCACCTGCGGCGCGAGGTAGGGCGTGCCCGCCGCGTCGCGCGGGAATCCCTTCGGATCGATCAGCGCGCGCGCGCCGCGGCCGATCGCCTCGGCGATCTGGTCGCGCACGAGCTGCGCCGCGCTCGCGCGCACCATCGGGCCGAGCGTAGTGGCGGGGTCGAGCGGGTCGCCAAGGCGGTAGGCGCGCACGGCTTCGGCGTAGGCCTCGACGAAGCGCCCGTACACGTTCTGGTGGACGTAGATGCGCTCGATCCCGCAGCACGACTGCCCCGCGTTGAAGAACGCGCCGTCCACGAGCTGCGCGACCGCGTCCTCGAAGTGCGCGTCGGGACGCACGTACGCGGGATCCTTGCCACCGAGCTCGAGCCCCGTGCCGATGAAGCGCGCCGCGGCGGCGCGCGTCACCGCGTGGCCGCCGTCGACCGAGCCGGTGAAGGCGACGAAGTCGATGCCGTCGCCCGCGATGAGACCCAGCGCCGCGTCGTGGTCGCAGTGGAGCACCTGGAAGACGCCGGCGGGAAGGCCCGCCGCGCGGAAGGCGTCCTCGAAGCGCTCGGCACAGAGCGGCGTCTGCGCGGAGTGGCGCAGGATCACCGCGTTGCCAGCCAGGATCGCCGGCACGACCGCGTTGACCGCGGTGAGATATGGGTAGTTCCACGGCGCGATCACGAGCACGACGCCGAGCGGCTCGCGCCGCACGAAGCGCGTGAAGCCGGGCTTCGCCGGCGGCACGACGTCGGCGAGCGCCTCGGGCGCGAGCGCGGTCATCGCGCGCGCACGCTCCGCGAGGCCGCGCACCTCGCCGGGGCTATGCGCGATGGGTCGGCCCATCTGGAGCGTGATCTCGTGCGCGAGCTCGGGCGCGCGCGCCTCGAACGCCTCGACGAAGCGGGACGCGACGGCCTGGCGCTCCGCGAGCGGCACCTGCCGCCACGCCGCCTGCGCGCCGCGCGCGCGCGCGAGCAGCGCCGCGATCGCCGCGCCGTCGGCGAGCGCGCGCTCGGCGACGATGCGTCCGTCCACGGGCGACACGACCCGGATGCGTTCGGACATGACCACCCCCCTGCTCGGCTATTGTGCCTCGCCATGGCGCTGCCGGCCGAGGCCTATCCCTTCCGCTTCCGCTGTCAGCGCTCGGGCAACTGCTGCTCGCGGCCCGAGGGCGAGGTGCGCGTCGGACCCGCCGACGTCGCGCGCATCGCCAGGCACCTGCGCTTGTCGGAGGAGGTGGTGCGCCAGCGCTATGTCGCGCGGCGTGGCGATCGCCTGATCGACTCGCCGGGTGGGCGTTGTGTCTTTCTGCGCGACGGGAACGAGACGGCTTGCAGCGTCTACCCCGCGCGGCCGAAGCAGTGCCGAACGTGGCCCTTCTGGCCGGAGCTGCTGCGCTCGCCCGAGAACCTCCGCGAGGCGATGCGCCTGTGTCCCGGCATCACTCCCCTCTTGGAACCGCCTGCTCGGCCTGCGGAGCCCCTCGCCTTTCGGAGGGGCGCCGGCATCCAGAACGATTGAGCGGCGAGGACACCCGCCCGGGCGCGCTCGCGGCGCTACGCGAGCGCGACTTCGCGCTCTACGCAGCGGCGCGCTTCCTCGCCACGCTCGCGTGGCAGATGCTCTCCGTCGCGGTCGGGTGGCAGGTCTACGCGTTGACGCGCGACCCGCTGATGCTCGGCTGGGTCGGCCTCGCGCAGTTCCTGCCCTTCGTCGCTCTCGTGCTGCCGGCGGGGCAGGTCGCCGACCGCGCACAGCGGCGCCGCGTGTTGATCGGCGCCTACGGCACGGACCTCCTCGCCTCGGCGATCCTGCTCGCCTTCTCGGCCAGCGGCAGCGAGCGCGTCTGGCCGGTCTTCGCGGCGATGGCGCTCTTCGGCAGCGGGCGCGCCTTCTGGATGCCGGCCGGCCAGGCGATCGTGCCGAGTCTCGTGCCGGCGACGCTCTTTCCGAGCGCGATCGCCGCCAACTCGGCGCTCTTCGAGATCGCCGTGATCGGCGGCCCGGCGCTCGGAGGACTCCTCTACCAGCTCGGCCCCCTCGTCGCCTATGCGAGCGCCGTCGCGGCGATGCTCTGCGTGGTCGTACTGATCGCCTCGGTGGGCCTCAAGCAGCCGCCGAGGCGCACCGTGGCCGGGCGCGAGCTGCTCGAGGGGCTCCGCTACGTGTTCCGGCGCCGCACCTTGCTCGGCGCGATCTCGCTCGACCTCTTCGCCGTGCTCTTCGGCGGCGCGACGGCGCTGCTGCCGATGGTGGCGAGCGACGTGCTGCGCGTCGGCCCGGCGGGCCTCGGCCTCCTGCGCAGCGCGCCGGCGGTCGGCGCCGGCCTCACGGCGGGCGTGCTCGCGCTCCGGCCGCTCCACCGCCACATCGGCCGCTGGCTCTTCGGCGGCGTCGCCGTCTTCGGCCTCGCGACCGTCGTCTTCGGGCTTTCGCACGATCTCTGGCTCTCCCTGGGCGCGCTCACCGTGCTCGGCGCGGGTGACATGGTCTCGGTGTACGTGCGGCAGATCCTCGTCCAGCTCGAGACGCCCGACGCGATCCGCGGGCGCGTCAGTGCGGTCAACTCGATGTTCATCGGCGCCTCGAACGAGCTCGGCGAGTTCCGATCGGGCGTGACGGCGAGCTGGCTCGGCCTCGTCCCTTCGCTCGTGCTCGGCGGCGTCGCCACGCTCCTCGTGGTGGCTGACTTCGTGCGGCGCTTCCCCGAGCTACGCCGCATGGATCGCCTGCCGGAGTCGGCGCCGCCGCAGGAAGAAGGGGCCCGAGCAAGGAGGCCGACTCGAACCGAGTCGGCCGACGCGCAGCGAGGCGAAGCCGAGCGAAGTCGATCAGGTTAGTCCGCGATCCACGCGTCGAGCGGACGCCGCACGGCGCCGCGCCGGATCGGCACGCAGTCCTCAGGCCACGCCTGCGCGATCTCGTGGCCCGCCGTCTCGAGCACGTCGAGGAACTCCGGGAGCCGCGCGGCGGTGTCGGCCACCGTGTCGTGCAGCACCACCAGCGCTTCGCGGCGCCCGCCGATCTCTGTGAGTGCGCGATCGATCCAGCCGGCGTCCACCCAGTCACCCGGCACGCAGCTCCACAGCACCAGCGTGTGGCGGCCGGCGACGAGGCGCGCGAGCGCGGCGCGCGAGAGCAGGTTGCGGTCGAGGCGCCCGCCGCCTCCGAACGGACGGAACGGGAGATCCTCGTGCACGAGCTCGCCGAGCAGGGCCTGCGCGCCGTCGATCTCGCGCGCCGCCGCCTCGAACGACGGGTCCCGCCCGAGCGGCGTGCCGTGCGAGTAGCTGTGGTTGCCGATCCAGTGTCCCTCGCGGCGCGCGCGCTCGAGCAGCGCGCGGGCCCCTGGCCGCTCGAGCCGCCGCCCGACGGCGAAGAAGGTCGTGCGCAGCCCGCGCGCTGCGAGCGCGTCGAGCACGCGCGGCGTGCCCTCGAGGTCCGGGCCGTTGTCGAAGCTGAGGGTCACGCGCGCCATCGGCTGCACTCTAGTTCGCGTAGGTCGACACGAACCACCAGGTACCGAGCGCGTTCATCGCGATCGAGGCGACGAGCAGCGCGAGCCCCGTGCGCGTAAAGCGCATGCCGGCGCCGAGCCAGGCGAGCGGCAGCAGCAGCGGCTGGACGTCCGCGGAGTAGCGGTGCCCGAACTGGATCTCCCCCGTTCCGATGGTCAGCAGGACCGGCACGAGCACGGGCACCACGCCCGCCCACAAAATCGCCGCCTGCGGCCGCGTCTCGCGCCGCAGGCTCCGCAGCAGATAGAGATAGAACGGGGTCGCCAGGAAGATCGAGAGCCCGTGCGGCGAGAAGGTGGCGAAGGGGAAGCGCGCGCTCGCGATCGGCGTCGCGATCAGCAGCGCGTTCAGGTTGCGCGGCAGATAGTGGAGGTCGAAGAGGCCGTAGCGCTCGAAGTTCGTGCGGAACATGCCGTGCATGTTCTGGTAGCTCGTCCCCGTTTCGAAGGCATTGCCGAAGCGCGCTGCGTCGAACGCGAGGAGCAGCGCGACGCCGGCGACGCCGAGCGCGGCCGCCGGCGCCAGGCGACGCAGCGACGTGTCCCACGTGCCGCCGCGCCGCCGCTCGCGCCAGAGGTAGAGGCCGAGCGGCGCCGACGCGACGAGCACGACGTGGCTGCGCGTCCAGAGCACGGCGACGAGCGCGAGAGCCATCGCGACCGGCCGTCCGGCGAGCGCCGCGAGAAGCGCGAGCAGCACGCCCCAGATCGTGACGACCTGCGACAGCTCCCAGTGGTTCGCCGTGACGACCAGGTACTCGTGCACCGTGCCGAACAGGAAGAGGGCCGTCAGCAGCCCGCGCTCGCGCTCGTCGCTGCGGGCGAAGCCCTCGCGGTCGAGTGCGAGCAGCAGCCCGTAGAAGAGCGCGCCGTCGAGCGCGCCGAGCAGCACCGAGACGAAGCGGTCCGGCAGGCCGATGCCGAAGACCACCACCGCGGGCGCCATCAGCAGCGACGGGAACGGCGGGTGATAGAGATACGCGCGGCCGTGATAGACGACGAGGTCGAGCGCCGCCGGCGGCAGCACGTCGAAGTGAAGCTGCCCGTCCAGTAGCGCGTGCGCGTAGTAGACGTAGTAGGGCCAGTGCGACTGCGCGAAGAGCTGGCCCGTGTGGAGCCACTGCGCGCACGCGTACACGACGAGGCCGGCGAGGAAGAAGCGGGTGGCGCCTCGCGTCGGCACGTCTTTCCCCCTTCCCAGGGTCGGGACCGTGCGCTGCGTTGCGCCACCCGCGGCCCCCATGCTACGACGGCCGCGCCGGTGGCGCGCAACCCCCTTCACGACGTCGCAATCGTGGGCGCGTACCACACCCGCCAGGCCCGGGTGCTCGAGGGCGTGCGGGAGATCGACCTGATCCTCGACGCCGCGCGCGGGGCGCTTGCCGCCGCGGGGCTCGGCTGGGACCAGGTCGACGGCCTGAACCTTCGCGGGACGCGCTCGCGGCTCCACTCCCGGGAGGCCGCTCACCTGTTCGGGGGGCGCCCGCGCTGGACCGGGCTCGGTCTCGGCATCGAGGGAGTGCTCGAGGCGGCCGGCGCGATCGCCACGGGCCAGTGTCACACGGTGCTGCTCGCAGACGCGCAGGCCGGCGAGTACGTGGACCGCGCCGCCACTTCGCCGTGGACGCGGCCGTCCTCCGAGTTCGTCGAGTGCTTCGGGCTCTACACGGCGGCCGAGTTCGCGCTCTGCGCGAAGCGCCACATGCACCTCTACGGCACGCGGCCCGAGTCGCTGGCCCACGTCGCGGCGACGATCCGCAACCACGGCGCGCAGCACCCCGAGGCGGTGCACTACGGACGTCGCGTGACGCCGGAGGACGTTCTCGCCTCGAGGCTCGTGGCCGAGCCCTTCCACCTGCTCGACTGCGCGATGAACTCCGAGGGCGGAGCGGGGCTCGTGCTGACCCACGCGTCGCGCGTGCGCGATCTCGACGTCACGCCGGTGTATCTCCTCGGCGGCGCGCTCGAGCGCCTCGGCATGGCGTATGTGGCCGCGCCGGTGTGGGATCACTGCGGCCACGTCGGTCGCTGGGCCGCCGAGCAGGCGTTCGCCGCCTGCGGTCTCTCGCCGGCCGACGTCGACGTGTGCGAGTTCTACGATCCCTTCTCCTTCGAGCTGATCCGCCAGTTCGAGGCCTACGGCTTCTGCGGCGACGGCGAGGGCGGCGACTTCGTGCAGGGCGACCGGATCGAGATCGGCGGCGAATTCCCGCTCGTCACCTGCGGCGGGCTCATGTCCTTCAGCCACGCCGGCACGGCGCAGCTGCTGCAGAAGGTGATCCACAGCGTCCACCAGCTGCAGGGACGCGTGCCCGACGCGCTGAAGGTGCCGGGCGCGTCGGTCGCGATGACCAGCAACGGCGGCTCCGGAGCGCTCTTCACCGACGTGCTGCTGCTCGGTCTCGACCGCGCATGAGCGGCGCGCGCGGCATCCCCCTGCCCCACCCGACGCCGCTCTCGCGGCCGCACTGGGACGGCTGCCGCGAGGGCCGCCTGCTCGTGCAGCGCTGCGGCGCCTGCGGCCGACACGTCTTCGTGCCGCAGCCGCTCTGTCCGACGTGCCAGAGCGCCGAGCTCGCGTGGGTCGAGTGCCGGGGCACCGGCTCGCTCTACAGCTTCACGGTCGTGCACCGGCCGCAGCGGCCCGAGTTCGACGTGCCCTACGTGGTGGCGATCGTCGAGCTCGACGAGGGCGCCTTCCTGCTGACGAACCTCGTCGACTGCCCGCACGACGCGATCGAGATCGGCATGCGCGTGGAGGTGACCTTCCGGAAGATGTCCGAGGAGATCGCGCTGCCGTGGTTCAAGCCTTCGGCTGCTTCACGACCCGCAGATACGGCTTGAGTGTCTTCCAGCCTCCCGGGAACTTCTTCTTCGCGTCCTCGTCCGAGAGCGACGGCACGATGATCACGTCCTCGCCGGTCTTCCAGTCGACCGGCGTCGCCACGGAGTGCTTCGCGGTCAGCTGGAGTGAATCGATCACGCGCAGGATCTCGTCGAAGTTGCGCCCGGTGCTGGCGGGGTAGGTGATCGTCAGCTTGATCTTCTTGTCCGGGCCGATCACGAAGACCGAGCGCACCGTCAAGGTCTCGTTCGCCTTCGGATGGATCATGTCGTAGAGCTGCGAGACCCGGCGGTCGGGGTCGCCGATCAGCGGGAAGTTGAGCGCGGCGCCCTGCGTCTCGGCGATGTCCGCGGCCCACCTCTTGTGGTCGGTCACCGGGTCGACCGAGAGGCCGATCACCTTCACGCCGCGCTTCTCGAACTCGCTCTTGCGCTTCGCGACCGCGCCGAGCTCCGTCGTGCAGACGGGCGTGAAGTCCTTCGGGTGCGAGAAGAGCACCGCCCAGCCGCTGCCGATCCAGTCGTGGAAGCGGATGCGTCCTTCGGTCGTATCGGCCTCGAAGTCGGGGGCGACGTCGCCGAGCTGAAGCGCCATGGGGGGTCCTCCGGGTTCGCGGTCGGGGCGCGCCGCGCCGCCGCGAGACGTTTATGATACGCGCCCATGCGAGGAGGAGCCGATGGCGGAGTGGAACGGCGGTCAGCTCGCGGCGCGACAGCTCGCCGCGGAAGGCATCGACACGATCTTCTGCGTCGTCGCCGGGCCGATGATCGAGGTGCTGTCGGGCGCGGTCGAGGCCGGGATCCGCGTCGTGAACTGCCGGCACGAGGTCTCGGCGGGCCTGATGGCGTCGGCTTGGGGCTTCGTCAAAGGGAAGCCCGGCGTCTGCGTGGTCGGGTCGGGGCCCGGCATGACCAACGCGCTGACGCCGATGTATGTCGCCAGCGAGAGCGCGATGCCGCTCGTCGTGCTCGGCGGCTCGACCTACGGGCCGACGCGCGGGCTCGGCGGCTTCCAGGAGGCCGACCAGACCGCCTTCGCGAGGCCCGCCTGCAAGTGGACGCAGCAGATCGACTCGACCGAGCGGATCCCCGAGTGGCTGCACCTCGCGCTCGGGAAGGCTGCGAGCGGCCGACCCGGAGCGGTGTATCTGGACTTCCCGGGCCACCAGGTCTCGCGGCGCGTCGACGAGAAGCACACGCGAGTGCGGCCGCGCGCGCCGCGGATCGCGGTGCCGCACGCGGATCCCGCCGCGGTCGAGCGCGTCGCGGCGCTGCTGGCCGGCGCGGAGCGACCGCTGCTGCTCGTCGGCAAGGGCGCCGCCTGGGCCGGCGCGGGCGACGCGCTGCGCAGGCTCGCCGATCTCGGCATCCCGTACGTCTGCTCGCCGATGGCGCGCGGAACCGTCCCCGACGACCACCCGAGCTTCGCGAATGGCGCGCGCGGCGAGGCGCTCGCCGAAGCCGACGCCATCCTCATGGTCGGCGGCCGCTTCAACTGGATCTTTGGCTTCGGCAGCGCGCGGCGCTCCGCGCTGCCCGCACGCATCGCGCAGATCGACGTCGCCGCCGAGGAGCTCTGGAGCGGCGCCGACCTCGAGGAGGGCCTCGTCGCCGACGCGCGCGCCGCCTGCGAGCAGCTGCTCGCGGCGCTCGCGGGACGGAAGATCCGCTGCGCCGACGGCCGCTGGCTCGCGAAGCTCGCCGCGAGGCGCGCCGAGAACGAGGCGCTGCTCGCGCGCGCGATGACCTCCGACGCCGTCCCGATCGACCCGCACCGCCTCGTGCGCGAGCTGCGCGACGCGCTGCCGCGCGACGCGCGCATCGCCGTCGACGGCGAGACGATCATGGGCATCGCGCGCCAGATCCTTCCCTGCTACGTGGAGCGCGGCCTGCTCAACGCGGGAACCACGGGCTGCATGGGCACCGGCGTGCCCTATGCGATCGGCGCGAAGCTCGCGCACCCGGAGTCGCCGAGCGTCGCGCTCCTCGGCGACTACGCCTTCGGCGCGGCTGCGCTCGAGGTCGAGACCGCGGCGCGCGTCGGCGCGCCCGTCGTGTTCGTCGTCTCGAACAACGAGGGCATCGCCGGCCACGCGATCCAGGACGGCATGTTCCCGCCTGGCGCGCCGCGCATCGCGAGCCTGCTGCCGGCGCACTACGAGAAGCTCGCGGAGCTCGTCGACGGCCACGCGGAGCGCGTCGAGCGACCCGAGGAGATCCGGCCCGCGCTCGAGCGCGCGCTCGCGTCGGGCCGCGTGTCGGTCGTCCACGTGCGCGTCGACCCGAAGGCCACGCGGCTCTCGGGCGGCGTCTATCTGCGCTGAGGAGGGACTCCCATGCCGATGCCGCTCGAAGGCCTGCGCGTCCTCGACTGGACCATCTGGCAGCAGGGTCCCGTCTGCTCGGCCATGCTCGCCGACCTCGGCGCCGAAGTGATCAAGCTCGAGTCGCGCGACGGCGGCGACCCGGGGCGCGGGCTCGTCAGCATCGGCGGGGCCGGACTCGCGAAGCGCCCGAACTTCTACTTCGAGGCCAACAACCGCAACAAGAAGAGCCTGACGCTCGACCTCAAGCACCCGGAGGCGCGCGAGATCGTCTACGAGCTCGCGGCGAAGTCCGACGTGTTCGTGCAGAACTTCCGCAAGGGCGTCGCCGCGCGGCTCGGCCTCGACTACGCCACGTTGCGTCGGCGCAATCCGCGCTTGATCTACGCGAACGCGACGGGCTACGGGCCCGAGGGACCCGACAGCGCAGAGCCGTCGTTCGATCAGCTCGGCCTCGCGCGTTCGGGGCTCATGCTCGCCGCGGGCGAGCCCGGCATGCCGCCGCTGCCGATCGCGGGCGGCATCGCGGACCAGATGGGCGCCGTCGTGATGGCCTACGGCGTGCTCGCCGCGCTCGTCGCGCGCGAGCGCTACGGCATCGGCCAGGAGGTCGACGCCTCGCACCTCGGCAGCATGTCCTTCCTCCAGGGCCTCTCGCTCTCCTGCAAGCTGATGGCGGGCTTCGCCTTCCCGCGCACCTTCCGCGCGAAGGCGCCCAACGCGCTCTGGAACCACTACCGCTGCGCGGACGACAAGTGGCTCGCGCTCGGCATGCTGCAGTCCGATCGCTACTGGAAGGACCTGTGCCGCGCGCTCGGGCGTCCGGAGCTCGGCGACGACCCGCGCTTCGTCGACTTCCGCAAGCGCACCGAGAACGCGGGCGACTGCGTCGGCTTCCTCGACGCCACCTTCGCGACGAAGCCGCGCGCCGACTGGATGAAGATCCTCCACGACGGCGGCGACTTCATCTTCACCATCGTGAACAGCGTCGACGACCTGCCCGAGGACCCGCAGATGAGGATCAACGGCTACATCGTCGATCTCGACCATCCGCAGTTCGGCAAGACGCCGATGGTCGGCGTGCCGGTGCGCCTCTCGGAGACGCCGGGCTCCGTCCGCGATCCGGCGCCCGAGCTCGGCCAGCACACGGAAATGATCCTGACGGAGCTGCTCGGCTACGACTGGGATCGCGTCACGGAGCTGCGGAAGAAGGGCGTGATCTGAACGCCCGAAGGCAGGCGTCGATCACCACGAGGCCTGCGACGAGGCTCTGGCTTTTGTTGCTCGTCTCGTGTGTCGCGGTGACGTGCAGCCAAGGGCCATCGAAGACGACGCAGATCGTCGACAAGATCCGGTCCGAGATCTCGATCGGCATGAGCCGTCTGGAGGTGGAGCTGAGGCTCCGAGCGATGCCCGTCACCTATGTCTACGTCCCGTGGCACGTCCTCTCAGAGACGAGGCAGGAGACCACGTTCGAGGGGGCGCCGCTGAGCGGGCGGTTCGATGTGGTAACACCGCCGGAACCTCAGTTCTCCTACATGGAAGAGGCTGCGATCTACATCGAGCTGAACGACCGCGAGGAGGTGGTGAACGTGCGAATCGATCAGATCGGCGGCACGGAATGACCCTTCCCGACGCGGGCACCTTGCTCCTGATCCACAACCCGCGCTGCTCGAAGTCGCGCGCGGCGAAGGCGCTGCTCGAGGAGCGCGGTGCGCGCTTCGAGCTGCGCCTGTACATCGAGGATCCGCTCACCCGCGACGAGCTCACCGAGCTGCGGCGCCGGCTCGGACTTCCGGCGCGCGACTTCGCCCGCCGCGGCGAGCCGGCGTTCTCGGCGGCCGGCCTCGGCCCGGAGAGCGGCGACGCGGCGGTGCTCGACGCCATCGCGCGGCATCCCGAGCTGCTCGAGCGGCCGATCCTCGTCCGCGGCGACCGCGCCGTCGTGGGCCGGCCACCGGAGAAGGTGCTCGAGCTGGTGTGAGTCGAACGATGTCAAGGAAGCCGACCTTTATCGTCGTAAACGATGAGAATCGCTCTCACCTGGGTCGGTTTGCAGGCTGGTTCCACCAGGACTTCTCCCACCTCGGTGGCGACTTCGACGAAGGCGGGCGGGACTACTTGAAGACGCTCTCCACACCGGAAGTCGACGCTCTGCGGCGCGAGCTCGCCGCTTTCATCCGGGAGCA
>Ga0335069_10011488_pt1 | contig 12488 bp, 11 predicted proteins | sample Lox_Sample_11_FD_206714 | JGI IMG/M metagenome (GOLD analysis project Ga0335069, IMG submission 206714) | Soil microbial communities from Loxahatchee National Wildlife Refuge, Florida, United States - Lox_Sample_1.1 | ecosystem: Environmental > Terrestrial > Soil > Wetlands | place: USA...
GCGCAGTACGCGGCGAAGGTCGGTTCGCTCGTGACCGGCGTGCTCGAGGGATACCCTGGACCCTGATGCGCGAGCAGATCAAGCAGCTGTTGAAGAACTCCGTCTACCGCGCGATCGGCGAGACCGCGAACGGGCTCCGCGCGGTGAACGGCGACGGCCGCAGCCTTCGCGTCCTCATGTACCACAAGGTCAACGACCTCCCGAACAACCGCATGTCGATGCCGGTCTCCCGGTTCGACGAGCAGATGGCGGAGCTGAAGGAGCTCGGCTACACGGCGGTCGACCTCGACGCGGTGCTCGCGCACTACGTCCGCCACGAGCCGTTGCCGGACGGCGCGGTGCTGATCACCTTCGACGACGGCTATCGCGACAATCTCGTCAACGCGGCTCCTGTCCTTGCACGTCACGGCTATCCGGCGGTGCAGTTCGTCCCGATTGCATACGTCGGCGACGCGCGGCCGCTGCCGCACGAGAAGTACCTCTCGTCGCACGGCGTCCACAACCCGACCGTCGACTGGGACGAGATCCGCGAGCTGGAGCGGCTCGGCGTCCGCATCGAGTCGCACGGGATCAGCCACAAGCCGCTCGCGGAGCTCGAGATCGACGAGGCCGCGCGCGAGATCACGATCTCGAAGCTGAAGCTCGAGGAGCGGCTCGGCCGACCGGTGCGCGCGTTCTCGTACGTGAAGGGCTCCGAGGCCGATTACAAGCCTGTGCACCCGAGCCTCGTGCGCCAGGCGGGCTACGACCTCGCCTTCACCGCCGTCTCCGGCGCGAACACGCCTGCGAGCGACCCGCTGCAGCTGCGCCGCTACAACGTCGAGCCGTACTCCCCGCGGACGTTCGAGCTCGTCCTCGCCGGCGCGTGCGACCTCATCGCCGTCAAGGACACGGTCACCGGCACGCATGCGCGGCGTCTCTTCAACGCCGCGCTCGGCACGTCCTCGAGATGAACGTCGCGCCGGCCGGGCGCGACGACTTCCTCGCGCTCATGCGGGAGAACTACGGCTCGGCGATGTCGCCCGAGGAGTTCGACTGGTGGTTCGACGACAATCCCGCCGGGCCCCGCATCCTCACCGAGGCGCGCGACGACGACGGGACCCCGCTCGGCGTGCTCGCGATGAGCGGTGCGCGGATGAGCCAGGGGCTCGCCTCGTTCGCGGTGCACGCAGTGACGACTCCGGCGGCCCGGGGGCGCGGCGTGTTCTCGACGCTCGAGCTCCACAACGAGGAGGAGGCGGCGCGGGCGGGCGCAGCGTGGGCGCTCGGCTTCACGAATCCGATGGCCGGCCCGATCCTCGTCGGCAAGCTCGGCTGGGAGGACGTCTGCTCGCTCCGGATCTGGGTGCGCCCGAAGCGGCTGCGGAAGCGCAGCGGCGGCGGGCTGCGCGTGGCGGCGTCGTGCCCGCCGTTCGAGCCGCGGCACGAGATCTCGTTCGCCGCGCACTCCTTCGTGCGAGACGTCGCGTACCTCGACTGGCGCTACGCGCGCTCGCCGCGCGAGTACCTCCGGGTCGACGGCGACGAGGGCTGGGCGGTCGTGACGCACGCCGTCTGGCACGGGTTCTCGTCCGCGGTCGTCTGCGACGCGGTCGGGCGCGGGCTGCCCTCGCTGCTGCGCCGCTGCTCCGCGGCCGTCGACGCCGACATCGCGGTGGCGATGGTGAACCCGGGCGAGGAGCGCGCCTACCTCGCCGCCGGCTTCTTCCCGACCCCGCGGCAGATCCGCTTCATCGGCAAGCGGCTGACGGACGACGCGCCGGAGCTGCCGAAACGGCGCGACGGCTGGCGCTTCTCCCTCGGGGACATGGACTTCTTCTAGTGGCGAGACGTCTGATCTTCGCGACGCAGAAGCTCGACCCCGACGATCCCGTCCTCGCGGCGACCGTGCCGATGGTGCGCGCGCTCGCGGCCCGCGTCGACGAGCTGGTCCTCCTCTGCGACTCGGCGGTGCCTGCGGCGGTGCCGGCGAACGCGCGCGTCCGCGCCTTCGGCGCGCGGACGCAGGCACAGCGCGGAGCGAGGTTCACCGCCGCGCTGGCGCAGGAGCTGCGGCCGCGGCCGGTCGGCGTCGTCGCGCACATGGTCCCGCTCTACGCCGTGCTCGCCGCACCGCTCGTCAGGCCGCTCGGAGTCCCGCTCGTCCTCTGGTACACGCACTGGAAGGGACACTCGGTCGTCCGCGCCGCCGAGAAGGTGTGCACCGCCGTCGTCTCCGTCGACGTGCGGTCGTTCCCGCTCGCGTCGTCGAAGGTGCGCGGCATCGGCCACGGGATCGACCTCGCCGAGTTCGCGTGCAGCGAGCCGCCCGCCGGAGACGGGCCGCTGCGCGCGCTCGTGCTCGGGCGCTACTCGCCGGCGAAGGGGCTCGAGACCATCCTCCGCGGCGCCGCCCTCGCGGGCGGCGTCCGCATCGAGGCGCACGGCTCCACGGGCGGCGGCGAGTACGACGCGCACGTGCACCGGCTCGAGCGTCTCGCCCGGGAGCTCGGCGTCGAGGCGGAGCTCGCCGCGCCGGTGCCGCGCGCCCAGGTGCCGGCGCTCTTTGCCCAGAGCCACGTGCTCGTCAACAACATGCGCGCCGGCGCTCCCGACAAGGTCGTCTACGAGGCGGCCGCGTCGTGCCTGCCCGTGCTCGCGTCGAATCCCGTCTTCGACGACCTGCTGCCGCCGGAGCTCCGGTTCGCGCGGGACGATCCCGAGAGCCTCGCCGCACGGCTCCGCGGGCTCGACCGGCGCCGCCGGCCGGAGCTCCGCGAAGTCGTCGCCGCACGCCACTCGGTCGAGCACTGGGCGGACGGCGTCCTGGCTACCGTTGAGGGGCGATGAAGCGCGACGTCGTCCTCCATCTGCAGAAGGTCGCCGGCATCTCGGGCTCCGAGGCGCACCTGCTCGCGCTGCTGCCGAAGCTCCGCGAGCGCGGCTGGGACGTGCGGATGCTGATGCTCCACGAGAACGAGCCGGGCGCCTGGGAGTTCGCGCGCGAGCTGACCGCGCGCGGCGTGCCGCTCGACTCGATCCCGCTGCGCGCAGACGTCGACCCGATCGCGTTCGTCCGGCTCGTCGCGTACCTCGGGCGGTTCCGGCCGGCGATCCTCCACACGCATCTCGTCCACGCCGACGCGTACGGCCTGCCCGCCGGAACGCTTGCGCACGTGCCCGTCCGCTTCTCGACGAAGCACGGATTCAACGAGTTCCGAGAGGCGCCCTACTTCGGGCTCGCAGACCGCTCCGTCGCCGCGCTCGCGCACGTCCACATCGCCATCTCCCGCGGGCTCGCCCGCTACCTCGAGGACACCGAGGGCTTCGACGACGAGAGCTTCGAGATCGTCCACTACGGGATCGACCCCGACGGCGAGCCGACGGCGTACGGCGACGGGGTGCCGCGGCTGCTCTGCGTCGGCCGGCTCATCCCGATCAAGGGCCACATCGTGCTGCTCCGCGCGTTCGCCGACGCGAAGAGGGAGCTGCCGGAGCTGCAGCTCGACGTCGCGGGCCGCGGCCCGCTGGAGCCGGCGCTGAAGGCGGTCGCGACGGAGCTCGGCGTCGCCGACTCGGTGCACTTCCTCGGCCACGTCACCCCGATCCAGGCGGCGATCGAGCGCTCCGCGGTCGTCGTCGTCCCGTCGATGGGCGAGGGCTTCGGGATGGTCGCGCTCGAGGCGATGGAGCGCGCGCGGCCGGTGATCGCGGCGGCGATCGGCGGCCTCGGCGAGCTCGTCCGCGACGGCGAGACGGGGCTGCTCGTCCCGGCGGGCGAGGCGGAGCCGCTGCGCGAGGCGATCGTCCGCATCGCCGGCGACCTCGAGCTGGCGCGGCGGATGGGCGAGGCGGGCCGGCGCCGCGCGCTCTCGCGCTTCCTCCAGACGTTCTGCACCGACCGGACCGAGCTCCTCTACCGCGGCGCGCTCGAGCACGCCGCCTAGTGTCTCGTCCGTGACGAAGTCGGAGCTCCTCGCCCACGTCCCTCCGCTCTACCGGCTGGCCCAGAGCCAGAAGGACAGGCGCTACCAGCGGACGCACGAAGAGACGCGGGGAAAGCACGCGCTCCTGCGCGACGCCGCGCGCCGGCACGGTCTCCGCATCCTCGTGGAGACGGGGACGCACACCGGCGAGACGGCGTGGACCCTCCGCAAGGAGTTCGACCGGATCGAGACGATCGAGCTCGAGCCGACGCTCGCGAGGCTTGCGCGCATCCGCTTTCGCCGGACGCCGTCGGTCACCGTCCACGAGGGCGACAGCGCGAGCGTCCTGCCGGTGATCCTGGCGTCGCTCGACCGCCCGGCTCTCTTCTGGCTCGACGCGCATCCGTGCACCGACCGGTCGGCGAGGGACGCGCCGGTGCCGCTCGTCGCCGAGCTCGGCGCGATCGCGGCGCATCCCGGCGGGGGACACGTCGTCCTCGTCGACGACCTGCGGCTCATGGGCACCGACGGGTTTCCCCCAACGGAGGCGCTCACGCTGCCCGGGTACCGGCTCGAGCGGATGGGCGACGTCGGCGTCCTCACGCCGGGCCCGGACGGCGGCGGGCTTCCCGGATGACGGACGTCGAGACGAAGTACGACTCCCTCGCCGAGCGCTGGAGCGACGACGCCTACGCGGATGCCGCGCGCTTCTACCGGCGTCGCGCCGACGTCGTGGCCACGCTCGGCGGAAGGCTGACGCCGGGGATGCGGATCCTCGAGCTCGGGTGCGCGGACGGCGGCCTCACGGAGATCCTGGTCGGCGACGGGTTCGACGTCGAAGGCGTCGACGTCAGCTCGCGCATGATCGACCTGGCCCGGCTCCGGATGCCGGACGGCGCGAGGTTCGCCGTCGGGAACCTCAACGACTACGCGCCGGCCGAGCCGGTGGCGGCGACGATCGGATTCCGCGTGCTCCCGTACGTCGACGACCTCGCGGCGTTCTTCGCCCGGGCGGCGTCGTTCTCGACCGAGAAGATCCTGTTCGACCTCGTTCCGAGCTCCGGTCCGACGCTGGAGGCGGTCGAGTCCGCGTTGGGCGAGGCCGGGCTCGGGCGGGTCGAGGTGCGGCCGTGGCTCCTGCCGGCGCGGACGCGGATTCCTCGAGGAGCGACGGCGATCGTGTCCGGCGTCGAGCGTCTGCGCCCCGTCGCTCTCGCGATCAGCCGGCGGCGCTTCTCCGTCGTCGTCGCCGCGCCGACGCGCCGCGGCTAGACCAGCGTCTCGTACAGCGTCCGCACCCGGTCGGCCATGCGTCCGACCGAGAACTCGGCGTGCGCGCGGTCGCGGCCCGCGGCGCCGAGCGACGGCGCCTCGAGCGCGCGGGCCACGCCGGCCGCGAGCGCTGCCGGGTCGTCCGGAGGAACGAGGACCCCGGTCACTCCGTCGACGACGAGCTCCGGCAGCGAGCTGACGTTCGACGCGACGACCGGCAGGCCGGCGAGCATCGCCTCGAGCACGGCGAGCCCGAACCCTTCCCAGCGGGCGGGGTGGACGAGCAGCGTCGCGCGGCGCAGCCAGGCGGCGACGTCGGGAACGCGGCCGAGGAGGAACACGCGTCCGGCGACGTCCAGCTCGCGCGCCAGCGCCTCGAGCGCTGCGCGCTCCGGCCCCTCGCCGAGCACGACGAGGACGGTGTCGCCGGGCAGCGACGCGAGCGCGCGCACGGCGACGTCGACGCCCTTCTGCTCGGTCAGCCGCGAGACCGCGAGCAGCACGCGCGCGCCTGCGGGCACCGTGTCCGGCGGGTTGACGCCCCACGGCTCCGGGAGGTCGTCCAGGCCGTAGTGGATCGTCTCGACCTTCGCCGCCGGGATGCCGACCTCGTCGACCGTGAACCGCCGCAGCGAGTCGGTGATCGTCACGATCCGGTCGGTCACGCGGGCGAGGCCGCGCTCGACGTAGCGGAAGGGACCGACCCGGAACGGGTCGTCGTTGTGCTTCGTCGACACGAGCCGCTCGCCGCGCAGCTTCGCCGCCACCCCGCCGTAGACGTCGGCGTGCACGAGATGCGTGTGCACGACGTCGGCGCCGAGGGAGCGAACGAGGCGCGCGAGCAGCAGCGGATCGAGGTCGCGCGGCGACGGGATCCGGATCGCCGGCACGGCGAGCGCGCCGTAGAAGTCGGCCGGGTCCCATGCCGGGTCGTCGAGCCCGACGAGCACGGGCTCGAGTCCGCGCTCCGCGAGCGCCGGCAGGAGCGTCAGCAGGTGCCGCTCCGACCCGCCGATCCCGCGAATGCGGTGCACGTGCGCCACTCTCACGTCCCTGGCCGCCTTTCGCTCCCGCTCGGCGGAGCCGGGCTCCGCGAAAGGCTGACGACGCTGGCGGCACGCTCCGAGGTCCGGCGGGCCGTGGCCGTACCCGTATGTACTGTCACCGTCCCGCCGGACGATGGATCGCGCCGCCAGCGCCGCCCCAGGAACGTGAGCAAGCTCACGGCCGGCTCCTGCGCGCCTGCGCCCACTCCCACGCGCGCTTCAGCGTCGCCGTGGCGAGCAGCACGACGAGGAAGTCCCATGCGATCCGGTAGCGCGTCGCGCCGACGAACAGCGCGGCGCAGACGCTCTGGTACGCGAGCAGCAGCAGCGCGAGCACGACGAACGCGCGCGGAGCGAAGAAGAGTCCGCCGATCGCGAGCATGTAGACGACCCACATGTACGCCGGCTCCGCGATCCGCCGGCCGAGGTCGAGGTTCGTCCCGGCGCCCGGCCGCCCGCTCGTCTCGAACACGTTCGGCTGCCAGAGGAGCTGCAGCGACAGCGCCGCGACCTTCGCCTTGTCGCCGGGATGGTGCTTCCAGTACGCGACCGTCTCGTGCTCGTAGAAGCGCATGGCGACGCATTCGTCCGGATAGACCTTGTACGCGACGTCGGGCCGGCCTTTCTCGAGGTAGCCCCATGCCTCCTCCGGCGTGTCCTGGTTCGGCCGCGGAGGCCGCGGCGAGGAGTGGCTGACGTTGTCGATCCACTGCCCCGACGAGAGCAGCCCGTAGGTCTGGACGTTGTTCGCCTTCCAGAGCGCGCGCCCGTCCGTCGTGATCGCCCAGCAGCCGAGCTGCACCTTGTTGCGGACGAGCCACGGCGCGACGGCGACGGCGGCGCCGCCGAGCACGAGCGCGGCCACCCACGCGGTGAGGCGGACGCGCGGAAGACGCCAGGCGAGGTAGCCGGCACAGAGGACGGGCAGGAAGACGAGCCGCGTGTTGCCGAGCATCGCGAGCCCGGTGACGACGCCGAGCAGCGCGGCGAGCTTCTTCGACGGGCGGTCCGCGACGATCAGCGTCAGCAGGACGAGCGCCGCCGAGCAGACCTGGTCGGTGATCTCGCGGTTGACGTGCATGTCGTGCCACGCGAGGTACGGGTTGAGCGTCGCGATCGCCGCGGCGACGAATCCCCAGCGCGCGCCGTACAGGCGCCGCCCGATCTCGAAGACGAGCCACGCGGTGACGATCGCGAGCACGAGCTGCGCGAGCCCGATCGACTCCCAGCTGCGTCCGAAGATCCAGTAGACGGGGACGAGGAACCAGCCGTAGAGCGGCTGCGTGTACGCGGACGGCTTGCCGGCGAGGAAGCCGAACGTCCCGTGCTGCACGAACGTCAGCGCGAAGGTGTCGCTCTTCTCCGTGAACGACGACGTGATCTTGTCCTGCTCGTGGAGCAGGATCGCGAGGCGCGGGATCGCGCAGACGACCGCGAGCAGCGGATAGGCGAGGCGGCGCGTCACCGTGTCGGGACGGGCGCGGCCGCGGGCGCCTCCGCCTCGACGTGCGTCCGCTGCCACAGCTCGAGCATGCAGAGCGTCCAGAGCGCGTGGCCGTGGTCGGCGCGCTCCGAGTCGTGCTCGGCGAGCAGCCGCTCGACGGCCGCCGTGCGGAACCAGCCGCGCGAGCGGGCGCGCTCGTCGAGGAGCAGGTCGCGGGCGAGGTCGCGCAGATCCGTGCGGAACCAGCGTGCGAGCGGGATGCCGAACCCGCTCTTGCCGCGCCCGGCCACCTGGGGCGGCAGGTCGGCCGCGAACGCGCGCCGGAAGGCGACCTTGCCCTCGCGGCCGCGGAACTTCAGCGTCTCGGGCAGCGCGAGCCCGAGCTCGACGACGCGGTGGTCGAGGAGGGGCGAGCGCAGCTCGAGCGAATGCGCCATCGACGCGATGTCCGACTTCGGCAGGAGGTCGCCGGGGAGGTACGTCTCGAGGTCGAGCCGCTGGAGCCCGGCGATCCCCGGCTCCGGGGGCGGGCCGAGCAGGAAGCCGGCCGAGGTGAGCGGGCCGATCTCCGCCTTCGCGTCGTCGCTCCAGAGGTCGGCGCGGGTCGCGAGCGGGAGCACCTGCATCAGCCGCCCGTAGCGCTCGGCGCGAGGCGTCGCCGCCGCCTCGAGGAAGCGCGCCGCGCGGACCACCGGCGAGGGGCGCGCGCGCCGTCCCGACGGCAGCGCGCGCAGGACGCGTGCACCCGCCGACGCCGCCGGCGCCGGCACGCGCTCCGCGAGCCCGACCGCGGCGTAGCGCTCGTAGCCGGCGAACGACTCGTCGCCGCCGTCGCCGACGAGCGCGACCGTCACCTCGCGCCGCGCGGCTTCGCAGATGAGATAGAGCGGCAGCGCCGCCTCGTCGCCGAGCGGCTCGTCGAACGCGGCCGCGAGCCGTGGCAGCGTCGCCGCCGCGTCCGGCTCGAGCACGATCTCCTCGTGCCGTGTCGCGTACCGCTCCGCGACCGCGCGCGCGAACTCCCGCTCGTCGTAGCGCTCGTCCGCGAAGCCGACCGTGAACGTGCGAACCGGCTCCGGCGACGCCGCCGCCATCAGCGCGACGACGACGGCGGAGTCGACCCCGCCGGAGAGGAGCGCGCCGAGCGGGACGTCGGCGACGAGCCGCCTGCGCACGGCCTCGCCGACCGTCTCCCGCACCCGTTCGAGCCAGGTCTCGTCGGCGAGCGCCTCGCCGCCGGGGTGCGGCTCCCAGTAGCGCTCGATCCGCTCGCTGCCTCCCTCGGCGACGAGGAGCGACGCCGGCGGCAGCCGGTGGACGCCGCGGAGGCCGGTGCGGTCGCCGGGGACGTACTGGAGCGCGAGATACGCGTCGAGGGCGGAGAGATCCGGATCGCGGCGCAGACCCGGCAGCTCGAGCAGCGCCTTCAGCTCGGACGCGAACGCGAGCGTCCCGTCGTCGAGCCGCGTCCAGACGAGCGGCTTCTTCCCGAGCCGGTCGCGCGCGAGCACGAGACGGCCGCGCGGTGCGTCCCAGAGCGCGAGCGCGAACATCCCCTCGAGCCGCTCGACGAAGCGCGGCCCGTGCTCCTCGTACAGGTGCGGGATCACCGGCGTGTCGCCGTGCCCGCGCACCTCGTGGCCCTTCGCCGCGAGCTCCTCGCGCAGCTCGGGGAAGTTGTAGAGCTCGCCGTTGAAGACGGCGACGACGTCGCCGCGCTCGTTCGCGACCGGCTGGTACCCGAGCTCGAGGTCGATCACCCGGAGCCGCTGGTGGCCGAGGACGCACGGGCCGAAGGCGTCCGTGGAGCCCTGGTCGGGACCGCGGTGGCGAATCCGCGCGCGCATCGCGTCGACGAGCGCCGCCGGCGGCTGCCCGGACGCCGCGTAGAGTCCGCAGATCCCGCACATGCGTGACAGTGTGCCTTCCGTGTCCGTCGAGCCCGCAGCCGTGGTGTCGTGCCACCTGGAGCAACCGCTCAGCGACGACTCGTGGGCGCGCTTCGACGCGCTGCAGCGGCGCCGTCCCGGCGGCTTCGACGTGATCGCGCTGATCCGTCCTCCCGACCCGGCCCACGGCGAGGCGGAGGAGCCCTGGCTCGAGCGCGCGCGTGCCGCAGCGGCGCGCGGGCCGCTCGGGCTGCACACGCACTGGACGAGCCCGACGCACGCGCGTCCCACCGGGGGCGACCCGGCGGAGCGGGTGCGCGCCGAGGCGGCGTGGATGCGCGAGCGCGGGCTCGACCCGGTGTACTTCTGCGGCGGCGGCTGGTACACGGACGACGCGGTGCGCGCGGCGGTGCGCGAGCTCGGGCTCGTCGACTGCACCCCGCGCGGCGGCCCGCCGTCGCCGGGGATCCTCCCGACCACGCATTCGCTCGGGCAGCTCGCCCGCGCGGTGCTCGGGCGGCGTCTGCCGCCGTACGTCCACGCGTACTTCCACGACTACGACCTGCTCGATGCTGCGCGGCGGTCCGCGCTGCTCGCGTCCCTACGCGTGCTCGGCCGGCGATCGGCTCCCGCCGACCCGATCGCGCTCGCGAACCCGGCGGACGAGCCCGACGACGGCGGCGGACGCAAGTAGCGCGAGGACGAAGTCCCACGGCACGCGGTACCGGGTCTCGCCGACGAAGACGACGGCGACGAGCGTCTGGTAGCCGAGCAGGAGCAGCGCGAGCCCGGCGAAGAAGCGCGGCACGAGGAACAGCCCGATGACGCCGAGGACGTAGAGCGGGATCATGTAGGCGGGCTCCGCGATGGAGCGCATCGTGTCGAGCCAGGTGCCCGCCCCGGGGAGATCGGTGACGTCCACGACCGACGGCTGCCAGAGCAGCTTCGCGTCGAGCGGCACGAGCTGCGCCTTGTCGCCGGGATGGTGCACCCAGAAGGAGATCACCTTGCTCTGGAACTGCGACGCCTGTGCGCACTCGTCGTACGGCAGCACGACGCCGGTCTTCACCCAGTGGTCGTAGACGTCCTGCGGGGACGGCGGAAACGACGCCGGCTGCGGCACGTGGTCGATCCACTGCCCGCTCTCGAGGATGCGGTGCGTGTTGACGTTGTTCGCCTTCCAGAGCGAACGCGAATCGGTCGTGACCCCCCAGCAGCCGACGTCGGCTCTCGTTCGCACCACCCATGGCATGACCACGACCGCGGCCGCGGCGACGAGCGCGCCCGCGGCGAGCGCGGTGCCGCGCGAGAGTCCGGCGCGCCAGACGAGGTACACGAGGATCACGACAGGCAGCGCGACGAGGCGCACGTTGCCGAGGATCGCGAGCCCGAGCACCGCGCCGAGCGGGACGGCGCGGCGCCAGCCGAGCCGCTCGGCTGCCCAGAGCGTCAGGAACACGGTGGCCGCGGCGAGGAAGTGGTCGAGGATCTCGCGGTTCATGTGGACGTCGTGCCAGACGAGGTACGGGTGGAGCGCGACGGCGAGGCCGGCGAGGAGTCCCACCGCCGCTCCCAGCCAGCGGCGTCCGATCTGCCAGACGATCAGGGTCGTGCCGACTGCCACGCAGATCTGCGCGAGGCCGACGACCTCCCAGTTGCGACCGACGATCCAGTAGAACGGGATGAGGAACCAGCCGTAGAGCGGCTGCGTGTACGCCGAGGGATGCCCGGGGATGAAGCCGTACGTCCCGCTCGCGAGGAAGGTCCGGGCGAAGATGTCGCCCTTGTCGACGTTCGAGGTGACGATCGTGCCGCGGGCGTGCAGCAGGGCGGCGAGGCGCGGGAGCGCCGTCGCGAGGACGAGGACGAGGGCGGCGGTGCGTGTCCGCACGGCGGTTCAGCGTACCGTGCCGGCGGCGGGATCCCGACGCGTGCGGCGTACAATGGCCCTCTCGTGGCGACGAAGCCTGTTGTCGGCGGTGGCACTGACGTGGACGGCGCCGAAGCGCCGGGCCGCGCGGGGCAGGCAGCGGACATCCGCGCCACGAGGATCCTGCCGCACGGCGGCCAGGTGCGTGGGGGACTGCGCCGCGCCGTCAGCATCGTCGCGCTCGTCGTCATCGATCTGTCCGGGCTCGCCGGCTCGATCTACCTCGCGCTCGTCCTGCGGGAGCTCTACTACGGCGAGCGGCCGATCCTCTGGGGACTGCCGTGGGACGCCGAGCGGAATTGGTTCCCGTTCCTCGCGCTCGTCACCGTGCTCGTCTTCTGGCGCGCCGGCCTGTACGCGCCGCGCGAGCAGCGCGCGGGCGTCGGGCGGATCGTCTCGTCGCTCATGCTCGTCACGGTGATCACGCTGGCGTTCGCGGTCGGCACCGGCTACCAGCACACGACGTTCGGGCTGTACGTCACGGCGTTCGTGATCAGCGCGATCGTCATCTCGCTGCTGCGTTCGAGCTACGAGGTCGTCACCGCGGACATCTGGCGCGTCGCGGGGGCGCGCCGTCGCGCGGTGCTCGTCGGCGAGGGCGAGCGGCTCGTCGCGCTGCGGCGCGCGCTCGGCCAGACGCGCAGCGGGATCGACTACGAGTTCGTCGGCGTCCTCTCGTCGGACGGCGGCGCCGCGGGGCTCCCGGTGCTCGGACGCGTCTCGGACCTGCAGCGGGTGCTGGACGAGCAGCCGCTCGACGAGCTGATCGTCAGCGGTGTCGATCTCGAGGAGGACGAGCTGCTCGATCTCGTCCAGGAGGCGCACCGTGCGGGCGTCAAGGTGCGGGTCGCGCCGACGACGGCGGAGCTGCTGCGCCAGCGGGTCGAGTACGTCGCCGGGCAGGGCGTGCCGCTCTTCGAGCTGCGGCCACCCGTCTTCGCCGGGCTCGACTGGGCGGTGAAGCGCGCGTTCGACGTCGTCGTCAGCGGCTTGCTCGTCCTC
>Ga0335069_10011490_pt1 | contig 12487 bp, 15 predicted proteins | sample Lox_Sample_11_FD_206714 | JGI IMG/M metagenome (GOLD analysis project Ga0335069, IMG submission 206714) | Soil microbial communities from Loxahatchee National Wildlife Refuge, Florida, United States - Lox_Sample_1.1 | ecosystem: Environmental > Terrestrial > Soil > Wetlands | place: USA...
ATTCGGCGTGCAAGGGTGGTGGGACCTGTGCCGTGACAATGTGCCTCGGATCCAATGGTGGACCCGAATGCCCCGCGGCTGATTATGCTAGTTGTCCGGCGCTGCTTATCCTGAACAACTTCTTCGAGAATGCCATTGATCCGGTCAATTCCAAGGCGATCACCACGCGCCTGACTTTTGTACCGTGCACGGAGAACGCCCTTGATCAGAGCCCGGATGCGCAGCCGGTAACCCGGGTACAGTTCCTGGTTTTCAACGAGTTCGAGCAGCGGATGTCTACGGCCACCATCGTGCAATGCTACAAGGATACAGCGCTTTGGGAAATCGATGCAAAATCGCAGGATGCTTCGATATTCAACGTCAGCGTGCAAGGAACGTTAGTGGGCCAGACGAGGATGCGCCCCGTGCAGGTGCCGAGCGACACAACGGTTGGCCACGGTTTGCTGGCGATCGCGGAAGAATTCCACGGGCCTGACGCCTCTGTTGCGGTGAACCTCAACGAAAGCGGCGTGCTTAGCGGAGCCAATTTCGTGCGCTACTTGCCTACGCCGTGAGGCTGGACGAGAAGCGGCGTCAATAGCAATAGTAGCGTTCCTTGCCCGTGCACGGCTAGAACACGGCGCAGGTTGGCTAGACGGGGCCGGTCATCCCTTGGGTGACCGGCCCTTTTTGCGTTTGTACCGCGGCGAGGAGAATCGTCGGGAGGAGAAGGCGAGGCATGGCAAGTGTGAAGCTTCTTGTTGTTGAGGACAACCTCGACAATCGCAGAATCCTGGTCTACCGACTGAAGCGGATAGGGGAGTTCGAGATTCTCGAGGCCAGCAACGGCCAGGAAGCCCTCGCGTTGGTGGAGGCCGAGTGTCCTGATTTAATCTTCATGGATCTGAAGATGCCCGTTATGGATGGCTGGGAAGCCACGAGACGGATCCGTAACATGGGGATCGGGGCGAGTATCCCGATCATCGCGCTGACCGCGCAGGCGATGGCTGGTGACGAGCAGAAAGCGTTAGCGGCAGGCTGTGACGATTACGTTGCGAAGCCGATTGTTGATCCGGAGGTAGTCAGGGAAAAGCTCGAACGCCTTCTCGCACGGGGAAGACAGGGTAAGGATTCGTAGGGTTCGCTCTGTCCGTCGTAATGGAGGCGAAATAGGCGGGGCTTTCGGGATGCTGGCACGCGCGAGAGTAGAGGCAAGGGTACTTTAGATGCCAAGTTTGCTTGAAGTTCCCGTGTCTGAGGCTGGACGCGCCGACGTGCGAGGCGCTGTGATGACGATCGCTTGTGTGGTGGGGTTTCTCTTGTTCGAAGGGCCGCCAGGGGTATTGGCGCTCCCAGGGACGACCGCCTCCGACGGGGTCCGCATGGAGAGTTGTAGTGGGTGGAAGTCACGAGGCATGCTGTTTGTTGTTGTCCCCTTGGGGGTACAATTATTCGGCGGAACCGTTCTGGACACTGACACGGCCGAGCGGGTGTTAGCTATCAGCGCAAGCGACGCGGTGAACATGCTAGGGAGGGGCATCCGAAACCTCATCTGGTTCTTGCGCTGGTCGGCAAGTCGGTGGGCAGAGTGGTTGTTGCGCGCCACGCTGTTCTTTGCTCTCACTATCGTCGCGCCGCTTCTCGATCCGGAACTCGTGTTGGCGTGGAGAGAAAAGGGGTGGCGTGGGGCTCGGCGTTCGCTATTACTGGGGGCCGCGGTCCACGTGCGATTGCTGCTGGATCGGAGATCCCCACTAGTCGGCAAGCTGGCGGTCGTAGTCGCCCTTGGTTACGGTGTCGTGTCAAGCGACTTGCTGCCCGACAACTCCCTGCCCATTGGTGCTCTCGATGACGTGTTGGCCATCGTCCTAGCATCTCGCGGATTCATGCTACTCTGCCCGCAAAGCTTAGTAGAAGACCATGCGATGCGAGCCGCTAGTGCTCCCGATAGAGAGCGCGCCTGGCAGGGGTCTGCCGGATAGGCACCTTTCTAGGAGGGCGCGCCAGGTTCCGCGGTCAGCCGCTGCGGCAGGCTTGCCGCTTCGTTGCCTTGCGGACGAATCTCCTTCGACTTGAGGTTGACGCGCCAGACGGCCACTTTGCGCTCTGAGCCTTCGGTCCAGAGCAGGGTTACCTGATACTCCGGTCCATCCTGTTGCATTGCGTCCCAGCTGAATTCACCGATGAAGAGGTCCTTCTCTTTGGCCTTCAGCGAAAAGGCCCGGATCATGTCGTACAGGGTGTCCGTTCCCTGAGGCTTGGAGTCTCTCACCAACTGAATGGCGTCGGCTTTCTTGTCGGCCCAGCGTTCTCCAATGATCAGTGGCGCACCCACGTACCACGCAAACCCAATCGCAAAGACTGCCAAGCTGCCCCATCCCGCGATGGCGGCGAATGAACTTTCTCGCTTCTGGCTGGTGCTCGCCATGTTTCACCCCTCCTGGGTCACCGGTGCGCGACACCGTGCTCGAGTCTGACAGATAACGATTATCCGCAACGGCCTCGGGCCGGAATTACCCGACCTGTTGCGCGAACGCAAGCGTGAGTTGTGGATGGGTCCCTTGCTTGTGGCGCGGCCGAGCCACGGCCAAAAACGCACCATCCTTGAACGACATTGGCGACTGCTCGCTTCAAGATCGGGGTTTGGAGCATCACCCTCGCCGAGCCTCTGGTGGCATGGACTTTGCCCTTAGGTTGGACGGCATGAAGTGCGGGTCGGAATGACGAACAGCAAGCCCGCTGGTGGGCAAATCCGGGTGGACTCCACACCGGGAAATGGATCCACCTTCATAGCTCACGTTGCAAGCCGCCTCTCTGGCGCTTGAGAACGGAGGTCAGGAATGAGCGCGGAACGCAAGAAAGTCACGATTCTCTTGGTTGAAGACGATGACGGCCACGCCCGACTCTTGGAGAAAAATCTGCGGCGGGGCGGGATCATCAATCGCCTCGTTCGCGTCACCGATGGCCAAGAGGCGGTGGACTACGTCTCGCGCGCTGGTGCGTACCAGGATACTAGTGCTTACCCGGATCCGAGCGTCGTACTGCTCGACGTGCGCATGCCGCGGCTCGACGGCTTCGAAGTGCTGGCTCACTTGAAGAACGATCCCTCCCTTATGAAGATTCCCGTCATTATGCTGACCTCGACGGATAATCAGCACGAGATCAACCGCGCCTACGAACTGGGTGCAAACGGGTATGTTGTCAAACCGGTGGGCATGGAGTCATTCATCGACCGGGTGGCCAAGTTGGGGATGTTTATCGAAGTCATCGAACTGCCGGAGAGCCAGCACGCGTCCAATGGAACCGGAACCGCACGACATATTGCTAGTTGAGGACGATCCGGGGCAAGCGCGTCTGGCGCAAAGAGCACTGCAGCGCGCCGGCTTCCGAATTCGCCATGTCCCTGATGCCGCCGGCTGCTTGGCCGGCGTGCAAGCAACGCCACCGACGTTTGTCTTGCTCGACCGCGGCTTGCCGGATGGTGACGGGCTCGAGGTCCTGCGGCGACTGCGTGAGGATCACCCGTCCGTCTGCGTGATCATGCTCACCGGTGCGGACGACGCGACCCTGGCGGTAGACGCGATGCGACTCGGGGCCTGGGACTACATCGTCAAGCGACCCGACTTGTCGCACCTTACGGACCTGCCGCTGGTGTTGCAGCGAAACCAAGAGCGGCGCCGTCTCCTGCGCGAGCATGAGGCGTTGAATCAGGAGGTGCACGCTTCCGCGGAACGCTTCCGCGAATTGTTCGAGAATGCTTCGGACGCGATCTTTGTCTGTGACGGCGATGGCGTTCTGCAACAGGCAAATGAAGCCTTCTTGAACCTTGTCGGCCGTCCGCGCGCTGCTACCGAAGGTAGGCCCCTCGCGGAGTTGCTGGCTGCCGCAAGCCCAACCCCAGCTCACGAGCTGCGGCGCCGCGGGCTCCGCCCTGATCAGCCTTCGAGCGAAGTGCACCTGGCCTGCGGCGATAAGCGAAGCGTGGTTTTGGAGGTGAAAACCCGGCCGATCGTCGTCAATGACGAGGTCTGCGGCTTCCAAGGCATCGGTCGCGACGTCACCGAGCGGCGACAGATCGAGGCCATGAAGGCCGACTTCCAGGCGATGATCTCGCACGACATGAAGAACCCGATTAGCATCATAGTCGGGTACACCGAGATCCTGTTGAACGATTATGGGGTCGATTCCGCCTGTCGGGAGATGCTGGTCAGCATCGACTCGAGCGCGCGCGGGTTGCTGCATTTGATCATGAATTTTCTCGACCTCTCGAAGATCGAGGCTGGCGCGCTGCGCTTGCATCGCGTCGAGACAGACATCAATGAAGTACTACACCAGGTCGTTCGCTACCAAGATCCGCTGGCCCGCGTGAAGCGCATCGAGCTCACCGAGAGCCTCGGCCAGGTGCCGGCGCTCTACGTCGATCGCATTCAGATGGACCGTGTGTTCGTGAATCTGGTTGGTAACGCCATAAAATACACACCGCCCACGGGCCGTGTCAGTGTCCAGACATCGACTTACAACGGCACCGTCGAGATTCGCATCAAGGACACTGGGCCGGGAATTCCGCCCGAGCAGCAGGGGCAACTGTTCGGCAAGTACCAGCGGTTGTCGCCCGCAGCTCAGATGGAGGGTACGGGCCTTGGGCTATTCATCGCCAAGTCGATGATTGATGCGCATGGAGGGATGGTGCGCGTGGAGAGCGCTCCAAATCAGGGTGCGACCTTCATCGTCTCGTTGCCAGTAGCACCCGTCAGCTAGTCCCGCAGTCGTCGATAGAGGACATATTCAACTTCAAGCGTCAGGGCGTCGTTGATCCGCGTCGCTACTGCACCATCGATGTGAGCGAGCGCTGTCTGAAAGCTGTCAGCTGTCGCCCAGTGAGAGACCGACCCGACTGCGAGGGGGTCATCGATGCCACGCAACAGCACGTGTGTGATGTGGCCCGGCTGGCTCGCCAACGCCTTCCATAACCCCAACTCTGTTTCCCTCCATGCCTCGGACGGGGCCTTCATTCGGCCTATGGCGCATGCCGCGACCGAATTGTCGGGCAGATCGAGGCCCTTTGTCGACGTGATGGGACCGGCGATTTCGAGCACGGTTCGTTGTGGTGCAGCGGCAAGCATGGCTCGGGCACGACGCATCAGCGGCGTGCTCTGCAGGTACTGCCGCGCTCCATCTACCGCCTTGACGCTCTCCCACTCCGAATAGACCAGGCGCTGCAAGGGGCTGTTGAGCTGCTGATAGATTCGATGCGTGACGTAACCCTGCTTGCGTCGGAGGATTTGCCAGGCCTCGTGTTCCAGGCGACCACGTTCCACTTCGGCGCCAGGGGTTAACGTCATGACGAGCAACTCTGCGATCGGCCGCTTCATGAGTCTACGCTTGCCCCTTTTCTTCAATGAGAGCAAGCAAGGCTGCGCTGACGCCGGCACTTATCGGATTTGGAAGCCCACAGCGACCAACGGGAGCGGGCCATAGCAATGACGCCGGCCGCAGGCCCTCAGAGGCGCCGCGGTGTGGGCGTGCCGCGCACATCGCGGCGGCCCCGCCGCAATACTGGGATCGAAAGGATCTTACTTTCCTGCAGAATTTCCCAGATCACTCCTCGCGGGCGCGGGTGCAAGCTGGGTGCAGCGATGACCTGGTCAGGAGTAATAACGAAGTCGACCGGAATGTCGTGGCCACGCATGGGGAGGCGCTCCTCGATGATCTGTAGCGCATGCACCGTGGTCAAGATGGGTGTGTACTCACGCACCTTTCCCTCGGTACGCAGGAGCGCATATTCAAGGTCGCAGTAGCCACCACCACGCCCCACGCGCGCGCCCTGCCGGGTTACAGCTACCGAGCCGCATACGATGAGGTCGACCGGCCGCATCTCGTTGGGTGGTACGAGGCGCCCGAAACGCATCGCGCCCTTGATACTGGCGACGCGGAGGATCTTGTTGCCGAGCTTTGCGGGATCCAGCTCAACGAAACAACGCTCGCTGCGCAGCCGCGGGATGGCCATGTAAACCACCTTGTTCTCGCGCAACGCCGCGCGCCGAATGGCCAACTGCGGCGCATCGCAGTTGACGCTGATCACCTTGGCACGTTTCCACATCGGCAGCTCGCAGAGGAGCTGGGCCGCCTGGTCCGAACCGGCGAAGTTCGGGATACGTCCGGCGATACCTGGGAACCGTGCGACACCCGCTAGTTGGAGTCGCGCACGCACCTTCTGGCGAATCTCGTCCTTCGTCATGTGAAAGATGAAATCGAGACAATGGAAATCGGTACTACAGGTGTCTGTCGGAGTCAACGCATTTCCGCCTCGACGACGCGGCGTGCCACGACGACGAAGCCGGTGTGCGCTACCATGCGGTGCTCTGGCCGGATGCTCAGGTTCTTCACGTGCCAGAAACGCTGCAACGTTTCGAACGATTGCACGGCCGCAAAGCCCCCATGGGCACGTAGGTTGTCAACGAACTGCTTCACCTGCATCACCGTGGGCACATACCCGAGGATGAGTCCACCCGGGCGCAATGCCTCAGCGGCTGCCGGTAGCAAGTGCCACGGTTCCGCGAGGTCAACCGTCATGCGATCGACGTCGCGCTCCGTGATGCCGTCCAACACGTTCGCGTTCTTGACCGACCAGTTCGGCGCATCACCGAAGAACTGTCGAACGTTGGCTTGTGCCATCTCGGCAAAATCGGCACGCAACTCGTAGGAGATCAGTCTGCCCGCAGAACCAATGGCCCGTAGCAAGGCCATGCTGAGCGCGCCGGGACCGGTTCCGACCTCGATGACCGTGGCGCCAGGGTAGATGTCACCCCACATCAGAATGGGGCCAATGTCTTTGGGATATATGACCTGCGCCTTGCGCGGCAGGTGGGGGATGAGCTGCGCGAAACTGGGCCGCAGCATGAGGAACGGCTCCTGCGCGGTGTTGTACACCACACGGCCCTCGGCGAAGCCGATCAGGTCATCCGCTTGCATCGTGCCGCCGCGAATATGCACGCGCGCACCCGGTTTGAGGACGCGCAAGTACTCGCGCTCCTTGCGGTCGATGAAGAGGACGGATTCGCCGGGCCGCAACAGGGCACCCCCACCTCGTTCCATACTCTCCATTTCCTTCGTGTAGGGTTACTCTCGGCTCAGTGGCCGTCACTTGCGGTGTGCGTCGTTTCCCAGGCGCGCTGTTTGTTCTCGACCTCACGCCGCAAGCGGCAGTATGAGCACAACGCCCCAAACGATGGCATACCACAGCCTTCGCACGTCTGTGGCGTATCGTCAGCGGCGGCCGAGAACGCCGACCGCCCGGAGGTGAGAAAGTCCTGGATGAACGTGAGCTTTGTACCCGGCATGGCCGCCTCGAGCCGATTGAGCGCGTCCTTGTACATCAACTGCGTCGCGCCGACACTGTTGGGGCACTCGTCGACCACATAGTCGATGCGGCGGAAGAAGGCGTAGACAGCCGTTTCGTACTCACTCACCCGGTAGAGCGGCTTCACCTTGCGCGCCAATCGCTCATGTGTCGGCTCGAGGATCGGAGCCTGTTTTGCCAGATAATGCAGCTGCCACCGCATCACGTTACCGAGAAGCCGGGCGGCCTCATCGTCCAAGTTGTGCCCGGTAGCGAGAACTTTGAAGCCATTCTCGAAGGCCACACGATCGAACTCGTGGCGCTTGGTCGTGCCGCACGCCGCGCACGCCGGCCGATTGGTGAAACGCGCCAGCTCCGGAATCGTACCGCCGTCCGCTTCCAAGTCGACAGTGATCAGTCGCAAGTTGCGACGGCATGCAAACTCGAGAGTTCTCGTGCGCGACGTGCGCGAGTACTCACCGATACCGAGCGACAGGTGCAGCCCAACAGTGTGATACCCGAGCTCGATCAACGCATCCCACAGCGCCAGGCTATCCTTGCCACCGGACACGGCGACCAGGACCTCCTCCTCTGGAGTGAACATGCGGTGCTTCTCGATTGCCCGCTGTACCTGCCGTTGAAAGACGAGGATGAAGCAGGGGCGGCAGAAGGCGGCGTTGTGGTGCCGGATCTGCACCTCGGCTTTGGAGCGGCAGCGTTTGCACTTCATCATCCACCGGAGATGACGTTGCGTATTTCTATCGAGTCCGTGGCCTCGACGACCTCCTCGTCGGTGACCAACTCGTCGCCGCGGATCACCATGACGGTGCCGGGCAACAAGCCCAGCTGGTGCAGGATGTCCGCTACGCGCCGGCGACCTTCGATCTCGATCCGTTTTCGTTGCGGTAGGAGCGTGATGAGCATGCAACTGCCTCGACAATAGGGAAACCCACCCAACGAGTCAACGCGGTGTTCGCGTTCGCGGCGTCAGTTCAAGGCCTCGAGGAACCCCGTCAGTATGCGGTGGGTCAAACCCCAGATCGTGTGGCCAGCATAGACGAACGCCGGATGCTCCAGCTCCTGTCCGTTGAAAGTATGGCGGTAGGTGCCGCGGGCATCATGCCGCCGCAGCGATGCGAGCGGCACCCAGAGGGCGCTTTGCACCTCATGGGTGTTCGGTGTCAGTCTCACCGGCACATGTACGGCGCACACGAAGGGTCGGATGATCAAATCGAGAGGGCGACCGCGCCCGACGGCGCGCAGGTCGTCGAGGTGTCCGAGCAGTGTGCCGTCGCGATCCAGGTCAACACCGACCTCTTCGCGCGTTTCGCGTACAGCGGTTGCAAACAGGTCGCTGTCGTCAGCTTGCTCACGTCCGCCGGGCAGGGCCATGTGACCCGACCAGGGATCTCCGCGGCGATGGGCGCGATGGATGACGATGAATTCCACTCCACTGTCGCCGGGGCGCAGCACGATTGCTACGGCGGCGCGCGCAAACCCCTGCGGCTCCACCACCAGGGGTTGGTAGTGCGACAAGCGCTCCTGAATGGTGTCGATGGTCATGGTGCCGAGGCCTTCCCGATCTCAGATGACGCTGCCGAGGGCGTGCACGACGTCCTCGCTGGTCGTGATCGTCCCCAACAGCGCAAGGATGCGCTCGATGGCAAAGCGGTGCATTTCATCTGGGGTGCTGGCGCAGCAGTCCTCGGGAATCACCACTTCGAAGAGTCGGTTGACGGCACCGCGTACCGTCCCCTCGACGGCGAAGTTGGTCGACACGCCCATGGCAACGATGAGCGTACGGCCCAGAGCCCGCAGGGTGCCGAACAGGCTCGAACCATACGAGGCATCAACGCTCAGGAACCGACGAATGACGTAGTCGCCCTCCGCCGGTGCAATCGCAGCGTGGACTTCGGCCCCCCAGGTCCCCTCGAGGAGGATGGGATGGCGGCGGCCGATACGAAAGATCGGCGCATTGGTTGTTGGGACGCCTGGCTTGCTCTCCTTGTTGGCATACAAAACGGGCACGCCCGCCACGTGCGCCGCGCGCACTACGTTCGCAATGTGCGGCAGGACGTTGCGATCACGTACCGCCGTCGCCAAGGCGCCGCTGATGCCTGGCATCCCAATCCTCGACTCGTGAATGAGATCGTTTTGGCATTCAATCACAACCACGGCGGTGCGATCGCGGGGAAGGGTCAGCGCCATAGAACCTCACAGGCTCGGCGCGGTGCGCGACGCTGCACGGTGTCCCGACGGCACGGACCCCTTGTCCAGCGATCAGTCGAGTGCCTGCGGATCGGCGCGTGCGATGAGACCGCGCAGTCGCTCGCAATGCACGTGCTCCTCGCGGCAGAGATCATCGAACAATGCCGCGGTTTCAGGGAGCGTTTCGGCAAAGTGCACCGCCAGTTCCCGCAGGCGTAGGGTCGAGGCTCGATGCGCCTCGAGATCTTGGACCAGCCGTGCCCAGTGATTCAGGGCGCCGTGCGGGAGAGGCGTAGCCGCGGGCGGAGCTACGGCTTCACCGGCGGCGCGCAGGGCGGCGCGCAGTCGCTCGGCTTGTTTCGCTTCGGCGTTTGCGAGCTCGGCAAGGCCTTCCGTGCTTTGCGCTTGCGGCGCCATCGCTGCGTGTCGGCTGAGTTGCGCAGCACGTGTGGCACACTCTTCATAACACTGTCGCAGCGCGGTGGTTGCCTCGTGCGTAGTTGCGCTAGGACTCCCCACGACAAAGCGCGAGATTTTCTCCAACATGCTCATGCGCAGCGACACCGTAGTAATCGGTGTGGTGACTGTCAAGAATCGTCGCGCGGGCGTGGCACTCAGCGGCCTGTCGGGTGTGGTACTCAATCGTGCTGCAGAGAGCGGTCCCGCGGGGCCTAGGAAGCGGAGGTCATCGGGCATGCCGTCAGCGTATTGTTGACGGCAGCGATGATCTCGTTCACCGTGATCTCCCCATCACCATTGGCATCGCCTGCTGGACAGTCCGAGACAGGGGAATTGCCGAGCGCGATGTTCACCATGGTGATGATTTCGTTGATCGTAACCTCGTTACTGTGATTGCAGTCGCCAACGCAAGGGAGCGGCGTCGGAGTCGCGGTGCCTGCGACGGACGGCGTGAATGTCTGGCTCGGGGTGAGAGAAGCGGTCTCTGTTGGCGAGGTCGTCGCAGTTGCGCTCGGTATCGATGTGGCGCTGGCGGTCATCGTCGCGGTCGGCTGCGGCACGACCTCGACCTTACCGTCCACGCCCACGGCGGCAACCCGGTTGCCGAGAGGGTCGCTCAGCACCACCGTGCTCACCGCCAACGCGTACTCTCCCGGCACCGCTGCGGGAGAGATGTTCAATGTGCAGGTGTACAATATCGATCCGTCTGCGATCGGACTGATCGGCGGCGCGCTTGAAAAAACAGCGCTGCGTAGCATGGTGCACATCGCACCGGTGCACCCGGTCGGACGGAACAGGAAGAGTTGTCCCTTGTCAGCGAGATCGGGATTTTTCACGCAGTCGGGTCCGCCGCTGGGCAGGGCCGCAACCAGGATGTTGGAGCTGTCGAACGTGATGTCGTTCTGGGCGCCGCCAACGATTGCACCTCCGGTTTCCAAGGTTGCACTGAATGTCACCTGATCCCCCGGGCTACCGGTGGCGTTGCTCAAGACGATCGCGGCGCCGCCGGGAGTGATGGTCGGTAGAAGGGGCGTCGGTGTTGAAGTTCCTGGCACGGGGGTACTGGTTGGCGTAACCGTCGGTATCTCGGGAGTGGGGGAAGGGGTGGGAGAGGGCGTCGGTGTAAACTGCACGGGCCCGGGAAACTCGTAAGCACCGATATCGCAGGTATAGATGCCGTCCATATTCCCGTCGGCGGGTCGCGGTTGGCCCCGCTGGTCGGTTGGAGGGCAGTGTCCGTTGTCGCCGGCGTCGATGGCTGGACTACCGGGAGACAGCGCAAAGACGAAGCTCCCGACAAGGGCGCCCAACGCTGGATCGGTGTTTGAGAGGTCGCCCGGAGCGCTGAGGAAGCAGCTCCCCCCATCATCGATGTTGTAGCCCAGTGATTGGATGGCGCCGCCGGTGCAGTTGAGACCTGCTCGGCTGTTGGCAACGATCGTGTTTACCAATTCGGCATCGCCAAGGTTGTCGATGTTCCCCCCTTGGAACGCCCCGTTGTCGGTGAGCGTCACATTGACCAGTTGCATCGCGCCGCCGACGTCGTTTGCGATGCCGCCGCCCCGCGAGAGCGCGACGTTCCCGTTCAGGGTCACGTTGGTCAACTCCAGCCTGCTCCCGCTGAGATTGGCTATGCCACCGCCATCACCGTTCTGGACCGTGTTGTTTCTGACGGCGACGTTCAACAGCGTCAAATTGCCCGCATTCCGAATCCCCCCGCCGGCTGCGTCGGCCGCGGTGAGGAGTCCGCTCTGGATCGTCAAGCGCGACAGGGTCACGGTTGCGCCGGGCTGGACGTCGAACACACGATCGCCAATGCCAGTGACGACTGCAATGCCGACCCCCGTGCCGATGATCGTGAGCGTGCCGGTGATGTCGAGATCACCCGTGGCGGCAGAATCTTCATTCGCCCCCTGAATCAGGAGGGAATAGCTGCCCGCCGGTATATTGATGGTGTCGGCGCCTGTGCCGGCGTTCGCTTCCTGAATCGCCGCACGGAGCGTACACTCGTCCGCCGCGGTTGCGCATGTACCGTTACCGGGCGCGGCGTCAACGGCGTCCGCCGTGCTGTTTACCGTGAAGGTTGCCGCGTTGACCGGCGCCGCATGACCCGTCGCCAGCAGCGCTGCACTCACCAACGAGAGCGCGCCCACCATTGTGGGGTGGATCATCATTACTGCACGTCTGATCATTGTGTTGCCGGTGCCTTTCCGTCGCATCCTACTAACTCATTTGAAGCCTTTTGCGCCAGCATTTCACAAGAGTAAAAGGGGCCATGGGCAACCGACCGCCTGGCCCCACGCGGCTGATCGCTGCGGCACGGGCATTCAACGCCGGCCACTACTTTGAAGCGCATGAGATCTTGGAAGACGGCTTGGAGGACATTCCGACCGAGCTCTGGGACCTTTTTGTCGGCCTGATCCAGATTGCAGTCGGCTATCACAAGGTGACACAGCAGTCGCTGGGCGGCGCCACCCGTATGCTGCAGATCGGGCTCGAGAA
>Ga0335069_10011491_pt1 | contig 12485 bp, 5 predicted proteins | sample Lox_Sample_11_FD_206714 | JGI IMG/M metagenome (GOLD analysis project Ga0335069, IMG submission 206714) | Soil microbial communities from Loxahatchee National Wildlife Refuge, Florida, United States - Lox_Sample_1.1 | ecosystem: Environmental > Terrestrial > Soil > Wetlands | place: USA: Florida...
CTGGATCGGAAATTCGCCTGGTGGCAGCCCGACGAGGACACACGTGCCGCGTTTGCGCGTCATGCCGACTCCCTGTTTGAATGCCGCGAGTGAGGGAGCTGTGATCAAAACGCCATGCGCTCCGCCGTCTGTCACCTTTCTCACTGCTGTTGCCGGGTCGTCGGCCCTGGCATTGACGATGGCATCCGCGCCTAGACTTCTGGCGTGAGCCAATTTTCCGTCATCGATATCGACGGCGCAGACTCGAAGCCCCATGGCCTTGGCATACTGAATCGCGAGATGGCCCAACCCGCCAATACCCGAGACGGCCAGCCACTGACCGGGTCTCGCGGCCGTCTCCTTGATCCCTTTGTAGGTCGTAATGCCCGCGCAAATCAGTGGAGCGGCCTCCACAGGTGAAAGGCCCGCAGGAATACGGGCGACATAATGCGGGTCTGCAAGGAGGTACTCGGCAAACCCGCCGTTTTTTGTATAGCCGCCGAATTCGGCGTACGCGCAGACCGTCTCCCAGGCGGCCCGGCAGTTTTCGCAATCTCCGCACGCCGAGTGAAGCCAGGGCACCCCGACTCGATCGCCCTCCTTGACGTTTTTCACACCCGATCCGAGAGCGGCGACCAGCCCAATCGCTTCATGCCCTGGTATGAAGGGCAGCGTGGGCTTCATGGGCCAGTCGCCGCGTGCGGCATGAAGATCGGTGTGGCATACGCCGCAGGCCTCGGTTTTAACCAGTATCTGTCCCGGCCCCGGTGACGGGATTTCCAGCTCCCGAAGGACGAGGGGCTTACCAAATTGCTCGACCACCGCGGCTTTCATTGTGCCTCTCGTCTTCATATGAGCTCCTCTCCCAAGTTGATATGCAACTCACGGGCCAGGATCCGACGGCTTGCGTGGCCGGCAAAACGAGGTTTATTGCCCGACTCTCGAAGTGCGAGTGACCAGAATATTGCCGCACTGGTTGAAAAATAGCAGAGGAGATAAGAGAAGAGATCGGGGCGAGAGCCGGCGTCGTGCCTCGTTTCGCCGGCAGGGTTTGGAGTCTGGAAGAGGCCGCATTAGGCGAGCATTCCAATCGCGATGACGCATGCCACCGCGCCGATGATAATGATCACTCGAAGTTCTGACATACTGAGTCTTCCGAGTTTCAGTCCTGGCCTGGGGTCTGCGACCTCGGCCGCCGCGCCGGTCTCGCGGACCGCGACGTTGGTCAACAAATGCGGTTTCGTTTTCATTGGGAAGCTCCTTCGGGAGTGGTGCGTAGAAGGCAAGGCCGAACACCATGCCCGGACACTTGCCTTCTACGTTCGGTGGGCATCTCGAATCTTCACGACAGACGAAAGGTCATGAATCGATCTGTGACCGCGGCTGCACCGCCGGCTGGATCTTCAGATCGATCTACCCGAAGTCTGTCCATTGCGATCATCCGCGTGCGGTTTCCCCGCGCCGGCCGCCCTCGAATCCACCAGATGCTCGGCGAGGAACCAGACTTGGGTCTCGTTTAATCGGATGACGCTGCTGACGATCAAATCGTTGGTGCCATCGTCGCCGCGCTCGGCCGCAAGGCGGGCCATCGCTCTGGCCTCCTCCAGAATGACTTCGTGTGCGTGCAGGAGCCGGGAAAGTTGCGTTGCCGTATCCTCGCGACCTTTGGGCGGGCGCGGGATCAGCGTGGCTTCGGCCACGTCCGCGCCCATTGCAATCGCGACGCCGCCCAGGGTCATGATCCGTTCGGCGATCTGATCGATCATCTCATCAATCTGCCCGGCGTGACGATCAAACAACAGATGCAGCGGATAAAACGTCGGGCCGGAAGCCTGCCAGTGGTGCTTCTTGTAGAGGTCACGGAGGGTAATCACATCGGCAAGCAACTGGTTCAGGTCATCGCCGCTCTGACGGCAATCCTCTCTGGCCAGCGCCAGCGGCATCGGAATGTACCACCTGAATGCCTGGATCTCGGCATCTTTCACTCGAGTCTTCGGTGCTGCGGCACTTGGGGCCGTCGTTCGATCGTTCGTCTGTGTCAGCTCGGATAAGTTTCTCGTTTCCATGAACATTCTCCTTGTTCGGGTCCCTATGCAACTTGCGGACCAGAACGCAAAGGTGCGTCCAGAACGCAGTCTGACGAGCGCGGGTGGCTACAGCCTTGCCGGAGTGGGTGAAAACTGGCGCGCCGATAGGCTGAGAGGTGGCGTCCGGGCTTTGACTCCCGAACTCTGAACTATGGGAAAATCGGGGGGCGATCTCATTTGAGAAGCAGAGCGAGAACTTCCGCACAGAGAATCGGGAATATTTCGCACAGCGGAGTGACGGTCGCGTACGCCAATGTCGGAGCATCGGATCGCGACTCGTCGATCGCATACGCCAGTGCGGGTGCGCTAGTCATGGTTCCTGCCAGCCAGCCGGTGAGCGTGATGAAATTCATCTTGAGAAACAGGCGTGCGAAACAGGCCACCAGGGTTAGGGGGACAAATGTGGTCGCGGCGCCGGCGATGATCAGCCCGATGCCGGCATGAGCGGCGCGCTCGATCAGACCTCCACCACATTGGAAGCCCACGCAGGCAAGGAAAACGCAAAGTCCCAAATCTCGAACGGCCTGGTTGGTGCCAGCCGGCATGTACCAGATGATCGAGCCCAGGTTTCCCAGTTGAGAAAGCGCGATCGCCGCGAGAAAAGGTCCGCCCGCCAAACCGATCCGGAGGGAGATGGGCATCCCCGGGATGTGAAATGGGATCGCGCCCACCAGCACCCCCAGTGTCAGACCGACGAATACGGGGAGGAGATAGGTATAATTGAGCGCCTTGGCTTCGTTGCCGACTTCCGCCGCAGCCAGTTCGATCCCCTTCTGCGGCCCCAGAACAGTAAGACGGTCGCCGAATTTCAACGTCAGATCACCGTGGGGCATGATCTCGACTCCCGCGCGGTTTAGCTGCAGAACCGTCACTCCCATTCGCGTGCGAACATGAAGATCGCGGAGGGAGCGTCTGAGCACCGCGGTCCGTGTGACGAGCAGATCCGCACGGCGAAGCTCGGCGGGGACGCTGGAGAGATCGACCTTGGTCGGCCGACCCAATGCGTCGATCAGGCGGTGCACATCAGCCGTCGTCCCCACTGCGCGGAGGACGTCGCCCTCCTGCAATGGCGTGCTGGATCGTGGAACCGAGACAACCCCGCCATGATAGATTCGCGACAGCACCACACCCATAGTCAGAGAACGCGGAAGCTGGTGCAACGTTCGACCGGCGTAAGTCCCGTCTACAATTTCGAAATCAATCATCACGGTCTCGTGTCTGCGCTCGTGTTCGTGCGCGGTCAGCTCCTGCTGCATCCGAACTCCGAAAAGACGCCGCAATAGAGGGATCAGGATTACCGGAGCGATCGTGGCTAATGGATAAGTGATTGCGTAGGCCATCCCGCTTGTCATGAGAGCGTGATTCTCGCGGCCGGGTTGGCCGGCCAGGACCTGCCGAATGACCACCTGACCTCCCGCGAGCGCCGGCGTTGATGTGAATGAGCCTGAATAGACTCCGACGATCGCATCCCGCGTGCTCGGGATCGCATGGGCCACACCCACGACGAGGGCGACTCCAAGAAGCAGCACCGCTCCGGAGAGAAGGTTCAGCCGAAGTCCCTCGGCGCGAAATGACGTGAAAAAGCTGGGGCCAACCTGCAGACCAATGGTATAAATGAAGAGCACGAGCGCGAGGTCGCGTACCACGGGCAGCGCTTCCTGCGGAAATGTGAATCCCGCCTGGGCGAAAGCGAGAGATGAGAACAGCACACCCGTGATACCCAGCCTGACGCCGTGCACCTGCACCCTGCCGAGCAGCAGGCCTGCGGCAACAGCGAAGGACAGCACCAGTAGCGCTGCAGCAGTTGATCCTAGATCACTCATGCCTGTAGGAGTGGCAATCGGCGGGCCAGCCCAGTAATACCGAAGGCTCGCGTACGGGCGTCTGCCTGTGCATACGAGGTACTACCGCGCACGGAATCCGCCAGCTAAATTCTTTGCAGTCAGATCACGAACCGGTCGCACGAAATTTGAAACAAGCCGTCTGGTCGTCGCGTGCGTCAGCCCGCGTCCTCGTCCTCCTCCTCGACGGTCTTTGTGATGCTGATGCCAAGTTCGCGGAGCCGCATGCGGAGCGTCTGCCGGGCGAGACCGAGCACCTTCGCGGCCTTGTATTGATTGCCGTCGGTGAACCGCAGGGTGGCCTGCAGAAGGATGCGATCCAGCTCAAGATGGGCCTCGGCGTGCACGTTTGTACCGCCGCTCTCAAGGCGCTGGCGGATGAACTCTTCGAAACGGAACGCAGGTTCGCTGACCGATGCGCCGGTGACCGGCGAATCGCTTCCTCCCGAAGGCAATTCGGGGAGAAACGCCGGGATCAGCACGCTCCCGGTCGCCTGAAGCAGGGCCTGTTTCACGACACTCTGGAGCTCGCGCACGTTGCCGGGCCAGGCGTAGTCGCGCAGCCGCTGCATCGCCTCGGGTGACACCTCGCGCACATCCCGGCCCAGCTCGCGGTTAAAGCGGCGGAGGTAATAATGAACCAGCATCGGCAGGTCGTCGCCGCGCTCGCGCAGGGGCGGCAGCCGGATGGTGAATACGCTCAGGCGGTAGTAGAGGTCGGGGCGGAACTTCGCCTGCTCGGAAAGCACTTTCAGATCCCGGTTCGTCGCGGCGATCACGCGCACGTCAGTCTCGATGGTCTCGTTCCCTCCCACCCGCTCAAACTTCTGGTCCTGCAGGAGTCGTAGGATCTTTCCCTGGGTCGTCAGTGGCATGTCACCGATCTCGTCGAGGAAGATGGTGCCGCCGTTACATTGTTCGAATTTTCCGATGCGGCGGCGATCGGCGCTGGTGAAGGCGCCTTTCTCGTGACCGAATAATTCACTCTCCAGAAGGCTCTCTGGGATCGCAGCGCAGTTGATGGCCAGGAATGGCTTGTCGCAGCGGCCGCTGTGCTGGTAGATCGCTCGGGCGACCAGTTCCTTGCCAGTTCCGCTCTCGCCGGTGATCAGGACGATCACATTCTGGTCAGTCACGCGGCCGATCGCCTTGTAAACCTCTCCCATCGCGGGACACCGGCCGACGATGACGTCGCCGCGAGCTTCGTCCAGATCGATTGGGTGGGCGGCAGCGGCGACGACCGCGGGCTGGCGCATCAACCGACTCAGCTCCAGCGCCTGGGTGACGACATCCTTGAACCGCTGCAGATCGAGCGGTTTGAAGAGGTATTCGAAGGCGCCGTGACGCATCGCCTCGATGGCTGTTTCGGCCAGGGACGTTCCAGTCACGAAGATCACAGGAATGCGCGCGTCGATCTGTCGGAGGCGGTGGTACACCTCAAGGCCGCCCATGTCCGGCAGTCGCACGTCCAGGAGCACGACATCCGGCACGGCAAGCGCCATCCGCCGGATCGCCGCTTCCCCGGTCTCGGCGACATCGATCTGGACACCGAGCGGTGTCAATGCGTGGCTAATCTGGCTTGCGATCAACTTCGGATCGTCATCAACCAGCAGCAGACTGGCCATAGAAGTTCCTGGAGAGGCTGCGGTGGATTGTCCGATTATCGACCTCCCCTGTCCAGTGAAGCATGAAGATGGACGATGCCGATTAAGGCTGTTGCACTGCATCAGGAAATGTGGCGAATTTTTGACCATGCGGGACACTTCTCTGCCAACGGAAAGTTCCACACCCTTGTCAGATGAGGTGATTTTCGAATTATTTTCAGCAATGCTCAGACTGGCATGTCCCGTGCCATAGCACAAGACGTGCGTGACGCGACGCCGCCATCCGATATATTTGCGCGCCTCGAAACTCCTCTCTGAGGATCCAAATGAAGAGCCTTCGCGCCCCCAAATCTCTCTACCCAATTGAGCGAGAGCTCGCATCCCGTCGTCGCTGGCTACTCTTCGCCTTAATCGTGGGATTTCTTCTGGCTTGCGACGCGCCGGGAGTATCCGCCCAGTCCCGGTCGGACGATTCCTCTGTCAAACTCAAGGTGATCGATGGGACCGATCTTCGCTTCGCGCGCCGGTCCTTCGGAGACAGACAGCCCCAGAGCGTGGTCAGATACATTCTGCAGGACGATCAGGGCTTTCTGTGGTTCGCCACGTTGGATGGGCTGAAGCGCTACGATGGCTACCGCTTTCGATCCTACCGTCATGATCCCGACGATCCCAACAGCCTGAGCGGGAGCTTTATCATGGCGCTTTTCAAAGATCGCTCCGGCAGGCTCTGGATAGCGTCCGATCGCTCTCTCGACTCATACGATCCGGCGAAGGACCATTTCATTCACTATTCATCGGATCCCAAGAACTTCGAGGGACCGGTTTGGCGAATCAACCAGGACCGTGCGGGAGTGATCTGGCTCGCCACCGAACACGGGCTGAGCAGACTTGATCCGATCACAGGGCAGATGATCCGCTACCAGCACAACGCCGAGGACTCCGCCAGTCTCAGCAGCAACTACGTGAACTTCTCTCTCGAAGACAAGGACGGGACGTTCTGGGTCGCCACTACCGAGGGCCTCGATGTCCTCGATCGGAAGACCGGGAAGTTCACGCACCGGATTCCCCAGCGCAGGCCCAGCGGCTCAATACTCTCTCTGTTCGAGGATCGCTCAGGCACTCTTTGGGGCAGCTCAATGAACGGCCTCGCGGCAGTGGATCGCCAGGCCAACAAGCTCATTTCCTACTCTCTCGACGGCGCAGGCGCGGACGAGTCACGATTTCCGCCCGTGCAAGCGATCCTCGAAGATCAAAAGGGGACCCTTTGGCTCGGAACAAGCAGCGGGCTCTTCAAGTTCGACCGCAATCGCGGCGAGATCACCCGCTACCGGCACAATCGAAGCGACCCTGACAGCCTGAATGCCGACCGAATTACTGCCCTGTTCGAAGATCGGGAGGGGACCATCTGGGTCGCCACGCTGGGGGGTGGGTTGTGCCGGCTCAGCCGACAGCTGCCCTTTCAACGCTACCGCCACGAACCCGGCAACCCCAATAGCCTGGATGACGATCCCGTCTTTTCTGTTTGTGAGGACAGCAGCGCCATCCTCTGGACTGGAAGTAAGCAGGGGCTTAACCGCATCGATCGGAAAACGGGCCAGATCACGTTCTACCGAGTTGAAGGGGGAGCCGGCAGCCTCCCTGATCCCTACGTGCAGTCGCTGGTCGAAGACCGCCGGGGGCATCTCTGGTTCGGTACGGTCGGCCAAGGCCTTCGCTCTTTTGATCCTCAGACAGGACACTTTAAGACCTACCGTCACAATCCGGCGGATTCTCACAGCCTCAGTCAGGACACTGTCTACACAGTCTTCATTGACCAAGAGGGCAACTTATGGGCCGGGACCGACGACGGCCTGAGTGCGTTCGACCCGCAGACGGATCAATTCCGGGTATACCGGCCGAGCGGGACGCGGGGCCGCTATCGCACCATCGCCGAGGACGCAGATGGGGCTCTGTGGCTGGGAACAGTTGATGCCGGACTGCACCGCCTCAATCTCGCGACCGGTCAATTCACCACTTACCGCCAGACCCCCGGAGTGCCCGGAAATCTGAGCAGCGACTCGGTCAACGCGATTTGCATCGCCCGCGGCGGCCTCATCTGGGTGGGGACGCCTGCCGGACTGAACCGATTCGACCCGGCAACGCGAACGTTCACCGTCTATACCGAACACGACGGGCTGCCCAATCGATGCGTGACCGGAATTCTGGAGGATGAGCGCGGCGAATTGTGGTTGAGCACGAATTACGGTCTGTCTCGATTTGATCCGGGCGCCAAGACGTTCAAGAACTACTACACCTCCGACGGCCTGGCGGGCGACGAGTTCGTCAACTTTAATGTCGCCTGCAAGAGTCGGAGCGGCGAGATGTTCTTCGGCTCGCGCGCCGGCCTGACCGCCTTCCTGCCCCGCAAGGTGGTTGACAGCCCTCTCGTCCCTCCCATCGTGCTCACCGACTTCCAACTCGCCGGCAAGCCGGTCTCCATTGGAAAAGACTTTCCGCTGAAACAATCAATCTGGGTCACCAACTCACTGACCCTGTCCTACAAGGACATTTTCTCGTTCGAGTTTTCGGCGCTCAGCTTTGTAGACCCTGAACGGAACTGCTATCGCTATCGGCTCGACCCGCTGCAAAAGGAATGGACCGAGACAGACAGCAGTCGGCGTTCAGTCATGTTCACAACGCTGCCGCCGGGAGACTATGTCTTCCACATACAGGGCAGCAACCAGCGGGGCCTTTGGAACGAAACTGGTTCCAGTGTCCACATTCAAATCCTCCCCCCCTGGTGGAGTCACTGGTGGTTCCGGGCACTCTGTGCCGTGCTCATCGCCGTCCTGGCTGGTTCCGCCTACTACGCTCGCGTGCGCGGCATCGCCCGGCGCAATCTCAGCCTGGCAGAGCAGGTGGAACAGCGCACACGGGAGTTGCGCGAAAGCGAGGAGCGGTTCCGCAGCACCTTTGAAAACGCGGCGGTCGGTATCGCCCACATAGATACGTCGGGCCGGTTCCTGCGCGTCAACGACAAATACTGCACGATCGTCGGCTACCCGCGCGACGAACTAATCCACAAGTTGGTTCAGGACATCACGCACCGGGACGACATTGGCAGCAGCATGCCGCATTTCCAGGCGGTTTTACAAGGCAGGTCGCCCGGCTTCGAGATGGAGAAACGCTACATCCGGAAGGATGGCTCAGTGGTCTGGGTTGCTCTTTGTGTCGCGATTCAGCGAGACGCTGAAAACTTTCCGCTCTACAGCATCAGCGTCATTCAGGACATCTCCGACCGAAAACGGCTGGAGGCGGAGTTGCAAGGGCGGATACAGGAAGCTGCTGAGGCCGAGGAACGCGTGCGATCCGTCGTCAACCACGTGGTAGACGGGATTGTCACCATCGACGACCGCGGAACGGTCACGACTTTCAACCCAGCGGCGGAAAAGATATTCGGTTACGCCGCCAAGGAAGTAATCGGCCACAACATCAAGATGTTGATGCCGGAGCCCTACCATAGCCAACACGACGGCTACCTTGCCAACTACCTCCGCACCGGGCAAGCCAAAATCATCGGCATCGGACGGGCAGTAGTCGGCCGCCACAAAGACGGCTCCACTTTCCCGATGGACCTGGCCATCAGCACGTTCCGCATGGGTCAGGACCGGTATTTCACTGGCATCGTTCGCGATATTACCGAGCGGAAGCGGACCGAGGAGGCGCTGCGAAGCATTGCCCAATTCCCGGATGAGAATCCATCTCCCGTGGTGCGCGTAGCCCGTGCGGGCACCGTTCTGTATGCCAACCGGGCCTGCACCGCCCTGCGCGGCGAATGGCAGTCGGAGGTTGGCCAACCGGCTTCTGAGCCTCTGGTGCGCCTCGTTCAAGAGACGCTGGACAGCGGGAGGCCCCAGGAACTGGACTTGGAGAGCGAAGGCCGCGTCTTCTCGTGCCTTTTCGTGCCTCTTGTAGACAGCGGCTACGTGAACGTATATGGCCGCGACGTCACCGATCCAAAGCGGGCCGAGGAGGCGCTGCGCGAGAGCGAGGAACGGTTCCGCGGCACCTTTGAGAACGCGGCCGTCGGCATCGCTCACGAGGCCCTTGCCGGCCATTTCCTTCGCTTTAACAAGACGTTTTGCGGGATCCTCGGCTACTCCCCCGAAGAGCTGACTGGGAAGACGCTCTTGGAGGTGACGTACCCCGAGGACCTGGAGGCGGACCTGGCCAAATTCCGCGCCCTGACGCGCGGCGAATCTTCTAGCTACACGATGGAGAAGCGTTTCCTCCGCAAGGACGGCTCACTCGTCTGGGCCCTTCTGACCGTCTCGCTCCAGTTCGACGCCTCAGGGCAGCCTACCTACTGCATCAAGATCATTCAGGACATCTCCGACCGAAAACGGTTGGAGGCGGAATTGCGACACGCGGTAGACGCGGCGGAGGCCGCCAGCCGCGCCAAAGACGAGTTTCTGGCCAATATCAGCCATGAAATTCGCACTCCAATGAACGCGATCCTGGGCATGGCCGAACTGACGCTCGACACGCGGCTCGGCAACGAGCAGCGCAACCACGTGAACATCATTAAGGCCTCGGCCGAGGGGCTGCTCAGCCTGATCAACGACCTGCTCGACTTCTCCAAGATGGAGGCTGGGCGACTCGATCTGGACGCGACGGATTTCTCGCTCCGCGTGGTGCTCAACGAGACTCTCAGGGCACTGGCCCTGCGGGCCCACAGAAAGGGGCTGGAGTTAGTCTGCCAGGTGGACCGCGAGGTCCCGGACGGACTTTTCGGAGATGGGAACCGGCTACGGCAGGTCCTGCTCAATCTCGTCGGCAACGCCATCAAGTTCACCGAAGCGGGGGAGGTGATCGTTCGCGTGCATGTGCAGGAGGTGGGCGAACAGTCCGCGGTCATCGGTTTTGAAATCACCGACACCGGCATCGGAATCCCGCCTGATTTGCAGGAGAAGATCTTCCAAGCTTTCGAACAGGCCGACAGCTCGACTACCCGACGATACGGTGGAACGGGCCTGGGCCTGACCATCTCTTCGCGCCTCGTGGAAATGATGGGCGGGCGCATCACGGTCGAGAGCATGGTCGGCCGTGGAAGCACCTTCCGCTTCACAGCGCACTTCGGACAATCGGCTCGCGCGCCAGCTGCTTCGGCCTTGGCGCCGGTGGTCGATCTGCACGGTCTGCCCGTCCTCGTGGTCGATGACAACACCACCAACCGGACGATTCTGGAGGAGTGGCTGCGTGCGTGGGGCACCAGGCCCGTCAGCGTGCCAGATGGTCTGGCGGCGATGAGTGCACTGTGGCGGGGGCTGGCCTCGCGCGAGCCCTTCTCGCTGATGCTCCTGGATGCGCGGATGCCCGGCACGGACGGCTACGACCTGGCGACGAAAATCTCCCAGACGCCGGAATTGAGCGCCGGCTGCCGCATCATCCTGCTGACTTCCGAAGACCGGCCCGATGATGTGGCTCGTTTCCGAGCCCTGGGCATAACCGCAATCCTGATGAAGCCGGTTCAGCAGGAGGAACTGCTCGAGAGCATCTATCGCGTCCTCTCCCAGACAAGCGTGCTCGTGCCCGCCACTCCCGCAGCACAGGTCTCGACACCGGAGGGGCTCTCGGTCGCGGAGGATTCGACCGGTAGGCGTACCCCACCGCTCAAGGTGCTGGTGGCCGAGGATAACGAGTTCAATCAGCAGGTAATGCAGCACCTCCTGGAGCGCCGTGGTCATGTCGTGCGATGTGTCCAGAATGGGCGGCAGGCGCTGGCAGCACTGGCTGAAGAAAACTTCGACCTGCTGCTGCTCGACGTACACATGCCGGAGCTGGACGGCTTCCAGGTAATCGAGACCCTCCGGACGCGGGAGCGCGAGAAGGGCGGGGGTGAGCACCTGCCGGTGATTGCACTGACCGCTCTGTCCAGGAAGGAAGACCGCGAGCGCTGCCTGGCAGCCGGGATGGACGATTACCTGGCCAAGCCCGTAAGACGCATGGAGCTGGATGCGGCCATCGAACGAGTGATGAATGGACGATCAATGCCCGCGCCGATTGAGAAGCCGGCGATCGGGCAGCCCCTCGACGCCGAACCGGCGCGATCTGGTGGCTCTCCAATCGACAAGAGCACGCTTCTTGCGGCCTGCGATGGCGACGAGGCGCTCTTAAAGAAAATGATCCAAGTATTTCAGACAGAGGCGCCGCGGCAACTCTCCGCGGTCGAATCTGCCATCCAACGGAATGATTCATCTCAGTTGCGGGAGGTCGCCCATAAGTTGAAGGGGTTGGTGTCCGCCTTCTCCACAACGACCGCGGCGGACTTTGAGTCGCTGGAGCAATTGGGTGCCAACGGTCGCTGCACTCTTGCAACCGAGCAGTTTTTCATTGCCGCACAGCGTGTGCAGGAGTTGCTTGGCTCCCTGCCGAACCTGACGCTGGAACAGCTTCGGAGCTAAGCGCCCGCCAGTTGGATATGGCCGGGATCGGCGCTAAATGACCCCGCTGGGACGTCTCTTGCCTCTCAGGAAACAGATTAGCCACGCTCGCGGACCGGAGTCACGGTTGAAGCGTATCGGGCACGGCGTGGTCCGTGTGGCATGCGAGTTGCTAATAGACAACTGAGTAATGCGCCACCGCCACGCCATAATTTGGCCCCCATCGGTCGAAAGTCAGCCGAGTGGTTACGAAAGCGCACGGTAATCCGGTCAAACATAAGGAGAAGGTCATCATGTTCTGCAATCAATGCGAGCAGTCATTTCGCGGCACCGGATGCGTCGACCATGTTGGCGTGTGTGGCAAAGATGAGGACGTCCAATCCGCTCAGGAATTGATCCTCTTCGGTCTGAAGGGGATGGCGGCCTACGCCAGCCATGCCCGTCGACTGGGAAAGACCGACCCCGAGGTGTCAGCCTTCGTCGAGGAAGCGCTCTTCGCTACGATGACCAACGTCAACTTTGATCTGACTGCGCTTCTTGAAATAGCGATGG
>Ga0335069_10011493_pt1 | contig 12484 bp, 3 predicted proteins | sample Lox_Sample_11_FD_206714 | JGI IMG/M metagenome (GOLD analysis project Ga0335069, IMG submission 206714) | Soil microbial communities from Loxahatchee National Wildlife Refuge, Florida, United States - Lox_Sample_1.1 | ecosystem: Environmental > Terrestrial > Soil > Wetlands | place: USA: Florida...
CATGGTGGGAGTATGCAGGGGGGCCAGGCGACCAACGATGAAGATTTCCCCGGTGTAGTCGTCGAACGATCCTGCAAGGATCTTCATCAGGGTGGACTTGCCGGCCCCGTTTTCTCCGACCAGCGCGTGTACCTCGCCGGCACTGACCTCGAAGCTCACATCGTCCACGGCGATGGTGCCGGGGAAGCGCTTGCCCACGTGTCTCATCTCGAGCGCCAGCCCGGACGATGTTTCGCTCACGGTCTTCTCCTCAAGGATTCACGCCGCCACGGATCGTTCTTCCCGCGCGCGGCCGTGCGCCGGGCGGCATCCCGCTCGGAATCGGCGTCCGGGATCGTGGCAACGATTAGTGCAGTATCCTACGCGGTCCACCCGTCAAGCCGCAACTTCAAAAACTGTCACTTTCTCTCCAAAGAATGAACCCGTGACCGCTTGCGGGGGCCCGTCCCGGCGCCGTCCGCGGCCTCGGAAGGATACCGACCGCGGTACTTCTTGAACAGGGTGTAGAAGTAGTTCACGTTGGAGTAGCCGATGCGGGCGGCAACCTCGCTGGCCTTGAGGGACGAGTATCGCAGCAGGTCGTCCGCCTTGCGAAGGCGCAGCTCGTTGAGGTACGTCGCAAAGCTCTTGCCCACGGCGCGGTGAAACAGTCGGCCGAGGTACGGCGCGGAAACGCCGAACGCAACGGACAGCACCTTGAGGGAAAGCGGCTCCGTGTAGTTGCGGTTCACGTAGCGCACCGCGCGGTCCACGAGGCTCTCCGCCGGCCGCTGCATCGACAGGACGCGGATCACGTCCTTGGCGAGGCGCTTCATCCATTCCATGGCGTTGCGCGGGGTCTTCTGGTTGAAGAGGTTGCGGTACAGGCTCTCGTAGTCGTCGAAGATGGCCCGCTCGTCCACCTCGGCCGTCTTCAGGATGTGGATCAGCGTGGAAAGCACCTCGATGCAGAAACCCCGGAAGAACTCCGGCGTCATGAGCTCGGAATCCAGGAGGCTCTGGTAGGCGTCCTCGAAGAAGCGGTCCACCTGCTCCTCGCTGGCGTCCCGCACGGCGCGCGCCAGCGCCTCCAGGGACACCGAGGAGAACTCGGGCTTCTTGGAGAGGAACTCCTCCACGTTGGCCCGGGTGATCACGTGCTTGGGCAGGTACACGATCGGCGGGATGTCCAGCCCTCCGAGCCAGTCCGCCGCGATCTTCATGGCCAGGGCGCCGTCGGCATGCGCGGACTGGAACGTGATGGCGTGCAGGCCGCCCTCCTTGACCAGCTGCATGCCCTTGTGCGTGCTGCCGGCTCCCACGCGGATGATGTCGTGCCGTCCGGCCGCGCGCACCGCCTCGTTGATCCCGTCCACGATGATGTCGTCATCCGGCCCCACGATGCCCTTGAGGTCCCGGCCGTAGCGGTTGATCCAGCCCTCCACCAGCCGCCGGCCCTCCTGCGGATCGAAGACCCCGTCACGGCAGGCCTCCCCCATGGCGAGGCAGGTCATGTCGGGAGACGTGGCGGCGAGCTCGGTGACCACCGACCAGGTCCGCGCGTCGTGGCAGGAGGAACCGGGGATGTGGCGGATGATGGCGTAGCCGCCGCGGTGTCCCACCAGGTCGGCGAACGTGCGCGCGAGCATGCGGAACTGGCCCCAGTCGTCCGGGCCGCACCATGCCAGGATGTACCGGTACGCCTCTTCCTTGGGGATGTAGTTGCTCACGATGACGGGAATGCCGCGGGAGTGCATCTCGCGGACCCACGGCGTGCAGGCCTCCGAGCTGATGGGCACCAGGATCACGAGGTCGGGCCGGTCTTCCATGGCGCGCCGCACCTCGCGGTCCTGGCTTTCCTCGGTCATGGAGGCCGTGTAGGTGCGGAGCACCACGCCGGCGCGCTCGGCCACGCGCGTGAGCCCTTCCGCGAAGGCCACGTGGTACGGGTGGGTCCCCGGCTGCAGGAACGCGATTCGCTTCCCGCGCGGCCCGTCGCCGGGGGATTCGGGCATGGGGAGCTTCTCCGCGCCCCACCCCGCGTACTCCTTGTCGTGCCAGTGTCGCGCGTCTTCGCGCGGATACCGGTCCGGGCGGTGGGGGCGTATTGGGATTTCCTTGGTTGGGTTGCTCCAGAATAAGAGGAGCCGGTCATCGATGGAGAGCATCGTCCGGTGAGGCCGCAAGGCCGCCACAGCATCATAGTGTCTCGACCCCTTTTGGGCAAGGACGCCGGGGCGATGACGGCCGCGGCCGCCGGTGACTACTGCACGTGGATGGTGACCACGGGGCTGCGCTCCCCCGTGGCCGGCACCCGGAGCTGCAGCCGGTGATCGCCCGGCTGGAGGGGAAGCCGCGCGGCGTACGGGAACGCCGAGCGCGCCACCATCCTGCCGTCCGCGTACCATTCCACCCAGCGCGGGCGCGGCTGCACCGCGGCTTCCAGCGGCAGCGTCTGGAACCTGCGGGGCGTGTCGGGATCCAGCAGGAACCGCGCGCCATCCGCCGGGTAGGTGATCGCGAGGGACCCCGGCGAGGTCGCGGGAGCGTCAATGAACGGCTCCCCCAGGCCCCGGTGCGAACCCCACACGGCATAGATCGCGGGCAGCACGGTGGACGGGCGGAGCACGACCCTGCGCGGGGGCGTGTCGGCGCGGGCCGGCAGGCCGTCGCGGGAATCCACCGCGATGCGCCGGTGCACGGTGCAGGTTTCGCGCGGCGCCTCGGACGGGATGAAGTGCTCCACCAGCGTGGAGGGGCAGTCGGGTCCCGCGACCTGCCCCGAGATGGCGCACACGGTCACCGCCTCGGTGGCTTCCGGCACCGGGAACGGAGGTGCGTCGATGCCTTCCTCCTGCCTCGGCTGCAGGCCCTTGAGGATGCGTGACGCGTAGACCGCGGAGACGATGCCGGCCACCCGGTTCATCGGGTGGTTGTCCGGGTTGCCCATCCAGACGCCCACGATGAAGCGGCTGGTGTAGGCCACGGTCCATGCGTCCCGGAACCCCTGGCTGGTGCCGGTCTTGATGGCCACCGGGAACGGGAACTCCAGCACGCTCATGCGCGGGAACGAGGGCAGCCGGGCCGTGTCATCCGAGAGAAAGAGGCCGATCTCTCGCGCGGCATAAGAAGAGAAGATGCGCCGCGGGGGAGAATCCTTCGCGACCCCGCGGGCGTCCGCGGGGTCGTGGAAGAACCGCAGGCGGAGCTCCACGCCGTCGTTGGCCAGCGTGCCGTACGCGGCGACCAGGTCGGAAAGCGTCACGTACAGGCCCCCGATGGCAAGGCCGTAGCCGTAGTACTCGGAATCCTTCGCGGCATCACGGGCGAGCCCCATGCGGCGGGCCAGGTCCAGGAAGCGGTCCATCCCCACGCCTTCCAGGACGCGAAGCGCCGGGATGTTGCGGCTGTTGGCCAACGCCCGGCGGTACAGCATGGGGCCGAGGTAGGAGTCGTCGAAGTTGACCGCGTGGTATTCCCCGCGCGGGCTCAGCACGAAGAACGGGAGATCCGGCAGCACGCTCGCGGGCGTGAAGGCGCCGGTGTCCAGCCCGAGGGCAAAGAGCAGCGGCTTGAGGCTGCTGCCCGAGGAGCGCGGCACCTGGGCGTAGTCGATGCTGCCGGCGCTCTCCTCGTCGAAGTACGAGCCCGACCCCACGTAGCCCAGCACCTCGCCGGTGGCGCGCTCCGCCACGATGATGGAGATGCCGTGCGCGTCCAGCCGCCGGTTTTCGGCCAGCGCCTCTGCCGCCACGGTGGACACGAGCTCCTGCACCCCGGGGTCCAGGCTGGCGGCAAGCGGCCGCGCGTAGGTCTCCCTGCCTCGCGCTTTTTCCTCCGCCAGGACCCTGAGCGCGTAGTGGTACGAGTTCGCCGGCCGAACCTCGCGCAGCGGGATGGGCATGGCGTCCAGCTCGCGCAGGGCGGCGGCCTCGTCATCCGGCGTGACCTGGCCGCGCCGGGCCAGCAGGGACAGGATCAACCGCGCGCGGTCCCGGGCTCTCTCGAAGCCGGCCCAGGTGAACACGTTCATGCGGCCCGGCTCCCGGGGCAGCGCGGCCAGGAGCGCGGCCTGGGCCAGGCTGACGTCGGAGAGCGGCTTGTGGAAGAAGCGGCGGGCCGAGTAGGCCACGCCGAACACCTGGTTTCCCTGCGGCACGATCTTCAGGTAGTGGCGCATCACCGCCTCGTGCCCGTAGCGCAGGACCAGGCTCACGGCGGTTGCCATCTCCACCGCCTTGCGGAGCACGCGGCGCCGCGCGGGATACTCCAGGCGCGCCACCTGCATGGCAATGGTGGAGCCGCCCTGCCGCGCGCCGCCGCTCGCGTTGTTCAGCACCGACCTGGCGAGGGACGCGAGGTCCACGCCGGGGTGCCGGTAGAACCGCCGGTCTTCCGCGGCGACAAGGCAGGAGACGATCCGCTCGTTGAGCGGCCCCTCGACGTCCCAGTAGCCGAAAGCCGGGTACAACCCGGCGCCCTCGGTGAGGAAGTTGCCGTCACGGTCCTCGATGATGGGCGTGGGCGGAGGGGAGAAGAGCACCGCCCGCGCCAGCCCGGCGGCGAGGATGGGCAGGAGCATGCCGCAGAGAATCGCCGCGGCCGCGGTGGGGATCCACCCCCGCGGTGCGCCCCCCCACGGCAGGGCGGAGCGCCGCGGGGCGCAGCGCCGCAGGGCGCAGCGGGCGGCGGCGAGGATCCTCGTCACCGCCGCGCCCGCGTTCCACCCGGGCACCCTCACGACCCGGAGCTCCCCGAGATGGTGAGCTCGCAGCCGTCCGAGCTGCCGCGCACGTCAAGGTTGTACATCAGCTCCGCCCTGGCGGACGGCTCGGTGAACGAGCCGCTGAAGCTGGCCCGGGCCCGGAAGTAGAAGTCGTAATTCCCCTTCGGAAGCTCGTTGTAATAGAAGGTAACCGCCTCATCCCCGTAGATGGCGTACGTCGGCGGCCGCGTGAGCGTTCCGCTCGGCGTGGCTTCCGGCGGCGCGCCGGCCAGGCTGGGGTTCAGCGGCTCCAGGCCCGCCGCCATGGGAACCGTCACGGCGACAAAGGTATGGTCGTCGAAGTTCACCACCCGCGCATGCTCCTCCACTACCGTGTCCAGCGCCAGCGGCACCGCCGTGCCGGAGGCCACGCGGAAGCTCTGCGTGGGGGCGCCGTCCGCACCGATGAGCGCGAGCTCCCGCTCCACGGCGAACCCGGCATTCTCCCCCTTCACACCGGTACCGCGAGCGGAGGGCACGTAGTCCGTGGACACCACCATGGAGAGGGGCTGGTTCCTGCTCGCCCCGCTGTTCACGGTCACCTTGACGGGCCCCGGGTCATCCAGCGCGAACACGGCCAGTCCCTTGCCTCCCGAGGAAAGCTTCCTCGTTCCCCTGGAGGAGGCGACGGTGAGCGTGATCTCGCCGCCCACCGCGGGGCTGTCGTTCAGGAATGCGCGGATGGCCCGCATGCCGGCCACGTCGTCCTGCGTGTTGCCCCACCCCGAGGGTCCCGATCGGGAGACCAACCAGTCGGAGAGCACGTTCAGCCGCGGCGAGCCGCGGTCAATCGCCAGCATGGCCTGGCTCACGGCGGCGGCGGTCTTCAGCTCGCTCGCCAGGACCAGCCCGCCCCACGGCACGGGAGTTCCCTGCAGGCCCGCGTAGATCTCGCGGGTTCCTTCCTTGCGCGTCACCACGCTTCCCGCCAGGGACTTCGCCAGCGCCCTGGCCTTGGTGGAGCCGGCCATGCCGCGGTGCTGCAGCGCGAGGTACAGACGGGCCTGGCTGTACAGCGGCAGCGCGGAGGCGGCGTTCAGGAGATCGTTGGCGTACGCCTGGTCGAAGCTGCCCGCCGCCTCCAGTGCCGCGAGGGCTTCCACCCGCTCGTACGAGGTATAGCCCGAGATGAGGCGGCTGTAGTCGGAGCGCAGCGCACGCGTGAGCGCGGCTGCCGGCCGGTCCAGCAGCTTCTGGTCGAACTTGATGCCGGCGGTCCTGCAGGCCGAGAGGAACTCCACCGCGTAGGCCGTGAGGCTCACCACGCCCTGCGAGCCGGGCCAGTACCCGTACAACCCGTCATCGTCCATGGTAGAGGCCATGTACGTGAACGTGTCCTGGAACGCGCGGTCGCTGACGGGAAACACCTTTGCCAGCCCCGTGGACTCCATCAGGTCCTTGGCGTAGACCGAGGGGGCGAGCCGGGACACGCGCTGCTCCAGGCAGCCGTGGACGTACTCGTCCAGGTATTCCAGGCTCTGGATCACGGGTACCAGCCGCGGGTCCCGCGCCACCACGATCCGGCGGCTCAGCGTGCCGGGGCGGTACGCCTGCGGCGGATCCGGCAGCACGATCGGCGCCGAGCCGTCCGCGCTCACGCTCTGCGTGACGCGCCGGGGCTCGGCGTCCGGCCGCACGGGAAGCTCGACGCGGAACGCATCCCGCACCTTGTCCACCAGCCGCTGCACGAACAGGCTCACCGCCACGGTGCCGACCTTGCGGTCCAGGAGCCCCTGCGGGACGCTCATGGGGAAGAGGAGCTTCTGCGCCTTCCTGCCCTCGAACGTGAACTGCCGCGACGCGTGGGCCGGGTCCGCCCCGGCCAGCACGAGGCCGTCCACGCTGATGCCCGCGAGGCCCGGGCCGTCCGGGCCCTCGGCGATCCGCCCGATGCCCCCGGCGACGAACGAGTCACCCGGTCGCACGAACCGCGGCAGCGCGGACTGCGCCACCACCGGCAGTCGCACGGACACCGTGGAGCGCGCCACGCCGAAGCGGTCGAACCCGCTCACGGCCACCGCGCGGATGGCGAAGTCGGTGAGGTTGTCCGGCAGGGACACCTCGATGTCCGCCTCTCCGCCGGTGACGGCAATTGCGGGATTGAAGTACGGCACGGTCTTGAAGTTCTTGCGCACCGTGGTGCGCTCCATCAGGTCGCGAAGCAGGTCCATGTCCATTGCCCCGTCACCGCCGGCCACCTCTTCCAGGGGCAGCGTTCCGATGACGAGGTTCCTGCTGTCGCGAAGGCGGAGCGCGCTGGGGGACTTCTCGATGAACGGGTTCAGAGGCGCGAGCGGCTGCTCGGTGCCAAGGGACAGCACCGCGCGGTCCACCAGCCACAGGGCAACCTCCCCGTCCAGCGGGACGCCTTTCCAGTCCCTCAACCGTATATGGATGGGAAGCACGGTGCCCGGCTGGCGTTTCGCCTCGTGCTCCAGCGTCACGGTGACCTGGTTGGCCACCGGCTGCACCACGAGCCACGTGGAAGCCCCGAGGCTGGCGGGCTTGCCCAGGTCCAGCACCGGCGTCGCACCGTCACCCGTGCCGGCTACGCGCCCGCGCTCCAGCAGCACGCTCACCGGCACCCCCGGTGCCATTGCGGCCGTGATGGGCAGCTTGAAAATGCCCTGGCCGCCGGCCACCTTCACCCAGGAATAGGAATTGGACTCGGGCCCCTCCACGACCACCAGCGCGAACCCGTCCTGGTAGGGGCTCTTCAGGAGCAGCGTAGCGGTCATGCCGGGCTGGTAGCTCGCCTTGTCCAGGGCGAGGTCGAATACGCCGGCCTTCTTGCGGTCCCACGACACGGCCGCGGTCCCGGCCACGAACAGGTCCGTGCGGACCAGGATCTGCCGTCCGAGGAGGTCGCGGCCACTGACCTCCAGCACGTACACGCCGGCCTCTTTCACGGCAAAGGAGGGAGAAAGCGGGGCCTCGGTGGAGGTGACGGTGGTCTCCGTCACCGGCGTATCCACCACGTCCGTGATGTAGCGGGCTTCCCCCGTGGTGAAGTCGGTCTCCGCGATATACGAGTGCCACTGCCGCTGGGACAACCGCACGGTGAGCCGGGTCCCGGCGAGCGGCTGCTCGCGGTGATCCAGCACGATGAGCTGGGGCCTGATCTCCAGGGAACCCGTGATGACGCGGTCCTGCCTGATGCCGATGCTGAAGGACGGCAGGGCCACCACCTGCTTCACGGTGGTGACGGTCTGGCGGTCCGCGCCACGCACGGTGGCCCGGATGGAATACCGCCGGGCCCGGGCATCTCCTTCCGCGGCGGGGTTGATCTTGACCCGCGCCGACCCATCGTCGTCCAGCTTGTCGTCGCGGCTCATGATGCCGATGGCTCCCGGGCCTTCGGGACCCGAGAAGCGCTCGTCCGTGGAAAACAGGTATCCCGGCCAGGAAGGGCTGGAGATGGAGTACGGGTTTCTCGTCACCTCCCAGTCCACCGACTCTCCCACCACGCGGCCGCCCGAGTAGTAGTCCGCCGTGAGACCCACCTCGAACGGCTTGTCCAGCGGCACCTTGTCCGGGCCGGACAGGTTGATCTCGAAGGTGGGGACACGGTAGCTCTCCTTGCGGAAGCTTATGGATGCCATCACGCTGCCGGAGTCCCTGGTCTGCAGCGCCGCGGTGTACTCGCCGGTGGGCAGGTCGGGCTCCGCGAACTGCTGGTAGAAGCGCCCGTTGCCGTTGAGCGGGGCGGGATAGCTCCACTCCTTCCCGCCGGGGCCGGTGACGGTCAGCACGAAGTCGGTGGCGCGCGCGGTCTTCAGGATCTGGCCATCCCGCCGGTCGCGGACCCAGCCCAGCACGTGCACCGGCTCGTCCGGCCGGTAGACCGGGCGCTCGGTGAGGATGTACGCGCGGGTCTTCCGGTCGTGGCGGACGGCACGCGGGTCCGCGGCGATCCACTCCAGCCAGGAGCTTCCCCCCTGCGACCAGTGGTTGTTTGCGAACACCGGCGGCGGGTCGCGCGGATCCAGGACCAGCTCGTCATCTCCCTGTCGGACCACGATCCGGCTGGGGCTCGCGCCGAGCGCCGCGGTGTGGCGGTAGCGGTACTGCCCGGTTTGATCCGTGGTCCCGGAACACAGCGGCCTCATGATGTCCGCCGTGTTGTCCGCGTTTCGCGCGCGCGTCTCCACCCGGACCTGCGCGCCGGCCACCGGGGCGCCGGTTTTCAGGGAGGTAACGACGAACACCACCGCGTCCTCTTCCTCCACCGTGGTGAGGGAGAGATCGGTCACGGAGAGGCGCGCGTAGAACCGCTGCTCGGAGCTGTCCAGCAGCCGATACCCCACCAGGTACGTCCCCGCCGCGTTGGCGCCGAACGCGCCGGCCAGGATCGGGCGCAGGTCCACGCCAAAAGAGGAGCGGCTGCTCTGCTCACCGATGGGCAGGTCGATGAGCCGCGACACGTCCGGGGAGCCCAGGAGCTGGACGCGCGTGGGCATGGATCCCGGGTCCTGCTTTTCCTCGCCGGGCATCGGCGGTCGCGCCGACTCGTCCACCGGCAGGGGCTGCGCCGGGAACGGGTAGAACTCCAGGGCCTCGGGATCTATGCGGTAGACGCGAAGGTCCACGCGTCCCATGCCGCGTCCTTCCATGGGAAGGAACTGCGGGCCGTAGCGCTCCACGATGCCGCGGGCGGACTTCCAGACCAGGTACGGGCTCGCCTGCGTGTAGTAGAAGTAGAAGGATGCGTTGGCGAACTTCGCCAGTACCCTTCCGCTCGCGCTGGTCACCGGCTGCCAGGAGAAGCGGACCCGGTAGGGCCGTTCGCGGTCACTCTGGAACTTCAGCAGGAGCCGGCTGCCGTCCGCGGACACCGCGAGGTTTCGAACCGCGGGCTCGAAGCTCACCATGCGCTTCACCAGCTCCAGCGTGGGCGGCGTGATGGTCTCTGAAAACTCCACGAACAGCGGCGCGTTCTCCGTCCCGCAGTTGACCGCCTGCTCCTTCGTGTAGACCGCACCGGTGGCGGTGACCGGGAGGCGCACGGAGGCGGCGCCCACGGCGGTGACGCCGAACTCGGGCTTGGTGGAAAACGAGTAGCGGGCCACGGAGTCCGGCACCGACTCGTCCAGGGAGAGCCGAAGTCGCAGGATCGCGCGCTTGCCGTACGGGACCGGGCTCCGGGGGACCACCTGGAACAGGTTCGCGCGGTCCTTCAGGGCACGGACCGCGAGGTCGGACCCGGACCAGACCACGGCGCCGTCCGAAGAGATCCCCGGCAGGTCCCGGATCTCGATGCTGAGCATGCGGGCCAGTGCGTCACGGTCCAGGTCCGAACGGAACTCCAGCATGAAGGAGCTGATGGGCTCCAGGCCGGTGCTCCCGGGAGACGGGGATACGCTCGAGGGCGGGATGGCCATGGTGACGAGCGTCGAGCGCCCCGAGCGCGTCTGTACGCGGTATTCCTTCATCGGCGGCCAGGCCACCGCGGGAAGGAACTGGATGGTACGCGCGTCCAGCCACCGGTACTCGCCGGGGACCGCTGGCGTGATGGCCAGGAACTGCGACGGCCCGTCCGCGGGCCCGCCGCGGGCCGGCCCCACGGCGGCGGGATAGGAAACGGTGACCGGGTCATAGCCCCGGAGAAAGCGGTCGGGCACCACCGTCTCCGCGCCGGCGGCTTGAGCCGCCGAGGGGATGGCCGCCGCGGCCAGCGCCGCGCAGGCGGCGAGCAGGAAGGTGAGTTTCCGGGCGCCCATTCTCATTCTCCTTGAAATGACGACATCACGTCGTCGGGGATCCGCGCCGCGTTCCCGCGCAGGCCATAGACCACCGGGGCAACGCGCTGCGCCTGTTCTCCCGCCTGCACCAGCAGGTAGTAGGTTCCCCGCTCCAGCGTCCTCAGGAAGAGGCGCCCGGTGGCGAGCGCGTTGAACCGGGCGTCCAGCAGGGAAGCGCTGACCGTGTCGCCCAGCGTGCGGATGCCGCATCCCACGCGCCCGCGCTCGGCCACGGTGAAGCGGTACAGGACCGCATCCCGCGCACCCACCAGGGCCTGCGGGCCTTCGCCCTCCGCGTCCAGCGTGCGCGGCGTGAGCACGCGCGCGCTGACCATCCCCGCCGCGCTTCCCGAGTCCGCGAACGGCCGCGTGTAGATCGTGGAGGTCCCGCGCGGGAGCATCGTCACCAGGGAGCGGCTGCCGGGTGACGCCGCGGCGTCCACGCAGGTCCCCGCCGCGTTGAACGCCGCGAGCACCCCGTCCCCGTCCGCGCGCAGGAGGACCGCGGCGTCCGTATCCAGGGTCAGCGCCCAGGCCTGCGCGGACGGCTGCAGCGCGCCACCCTCCGGCGCCAGCGCGGCCTGCCGCGCGCGCGAGTCCCGCGCCACGAACGCGGCGAGCACCTGGTCCGGGGAGGCAATCCACGCGCGGACCGGCCCCGAGGCGTCCTGCAGCACCAGGCGGCCCCGCTGGGCGGGGAACCACTGGACCGTGCCGAGATCCGTCGCGGCTTCCTGGCCCGCGTAGATCTTCCCGTCGTCCCGGCTGTACAGCAGCGCGGACCCGGCGGCGCCGAAGACATAGAGGCGTGACGCGGATCTGCCCGCGCTCACTTCCAGTGACAGGTCCCCGGCGGCGCGCCCCGTCTCCCAGCCCGAGCTCTCGGAGACCTGCGGGGCGATGATGGCAGGGGCCTCCCGCGCGGTGCACAGGCCGGTGGTGGACCGCAGGTTCATGATCACCACGCTTCCGCCCGCCGGCGACAGGGTCCCGGTCACGGGGTCCGTGGCGGCGTCCACCAGCCCCGCCGGAGCGTTGTTCCAGCCGAACGCAACCATTCCCCGGTCCAGGGAAACCTCCACCGCCGGTTGCCCCGCGGCCAGCGTCAGTACCGCCGCCGCGTTCCCGGAGACCGTGAGCTCCCGGGCCTTGCCCAGCGCGGACTCCGATTCGACCGGAAGCACGCGCATGGACACGCGGATCCGGCGGTCATCTCCTCCTGCCGCCGTGTCCCAGAGCCGGCCGCGGAACGTGCCGTCCCGCAGCCCGAGCGCGGAACCGCGGGCATCCGTGCGCGCCCCGTTCCAGTCGAAGCCCGCGGCGGAAACGGGCACGGAGGCGGCCCCCGCGGAGAGCCCCACGGCGCGGCCCGGGTTCTCGGTCCGGACCAGCGCGACGCTGCGGCCGGGCACCGTCACCTGGAAGCTCGCCTCCGCGGATCCCACCAGCGCCGCGTCGGTCCTGCCGTCCGCGAGCGTGAGCAGCGACAACCGGCAGGCGCCAATGGGCGCGCCGTCCGCACGCACCGCCCACCCCGCGGATGCCGAGCTCACCGCCGCTTCTTCCAGCGGCTGGAATGGCTGGTCCGGCCCCGGGGAGTACCACAGCCCGGCCGCGTCCGATTCCAGCTGGTAGCTGGTCCCGGCCGGGAAGGCAATCCGGAGCGCCGTGGTGGCCACGTCCAGCGATCCTGCCGCGGAGGCGTCGGTGCTGCCTTCCAGGTCGGCGCGGATCCGCACCGAGGCGCGCGTCGAGGAGGAGGTCCAGAACCGCAGCGTGTAGCGGCTGGATTCTGCCAGCGGGATTCGAAGCGGCGTGGGCCCCGCGGCCAGGAGCCGGCCATCGCGGTACACCGCGGCGGAGGCTGCCGTGGTCGAGGCGCCGCCAAGGCGGTAGACGCCGCGGCCCGCGGAGGTGAACGGCACCACCGCGATCTCCTGCCCGAGATCCACGACGGTGTCCACGCCGCCGGAAGCCGCGGGCAGCGCCTGTTCCTGCC
>Ga0335069_10011494_pt1 | contig 12484 bp, 11 predicted proteins | sample Lox_Sample_11_FD_206714 | JGI IMG/M metagenome (GOLD analysis project Ga0335069, IMG submission 206714) | Soil microbial communities from Loxahatchee National Wildlife Refuge, Florida, United States - Lox_Sample_1.1 | ecosystem: Environmental > Terrestrial > Soil > Wetlands | place: USA...
GCAAGGACGCGCGCATGACGTTCGAGTCACCGGTCCACGCTCTCGGTCGTGCCGGCGTCGCCCGCCGGACCGAGTGCCGCGACGTAGGACTGCCGGTCGAGGAGCGCACGCGCCGTGCGGGTCGCGTAGTCATAGGCCGGGCGCGCGCCGGCGGCGAGCGCGCCGAGCAGCACGAGCGCGAGTACGGCCGCGACCGGAACCGGCGAAGCCGTCGCGGCGCGCGCGCCGCGCGCGGCGACCGCGAGCACCGTGATCCATGCGGTCACCAGCACGAGGCTCCACACGACGAGCGCGTCGGGCCCGGCGGCCGCAAGGATCGCGAGGCGCGCGAGCGCGCCGGGAAAGGGTGGCAGGCCGAGCGCCGCGACGAGGCATGCGATTGCGAGCGCCGCGCCCGGACCCGTCTCGGTGTCCACGGCGCGCATCGTGCGATCGGTCGCGAACGCGAACGCGACGGTCGCGAGGCCGAGCGGCAGGTAGGCGTAGGCGGCTGCCGCGAAGCTCGCCTCGCGAAAGCCCCCGACTGCGACCAGCAGCGTCCCGAGCCCGGTCAAGAGCAGCTGCGTCCCGAGCCCGCGAGCGCTGGTGGCCGCGAGCGCGCCCACGCCGCCCGCGGCGAGCGTCGCGAGCCCGAGCGGCAGCACGAGCCCCGACGGGCCGCAGGGGCCCGCGCCGAAGCACGGGAACACGAGCACGTCCTGGCGCCACAGTGCGCCGACGGCCACCAGCGTCACGAGCGCGACCTGCGCGACCCTCGCCGCCGGCGCCGCCTCGCAGGCGTCGCGCAGCCAGAACCCGATCGGCACGGCCCCGGCGCGCAGCGCCCAGACCGCGCTCAGCAGGTACGCGCTGAAGGGCAGCAGCACCGAGTCCCCGGCCGCGACGGCCGGCGCCCGCTGCGCGAGCGCGGCGACGTCGAGCGTGCCGAGCGTCGCCGCGATGCAGCCGATCGCGACCAGGTAGAGGCCCGATGCGGCGGCGCCGGCGACCACCACGTGCGCGTGCGCGGCATCGCCTGATCGGTCGCGCCGCACGAGCGCCGCCCACAGCAACTCGAAGCCGACGAACAGTCCCAGCAGATCGGCGCTGAGCGCGCACAGCGCGAGCCCTCCGAGTGCCAGCAGCCAGCGCCCGTACCAGAGGCGATCGTTGCGGTCCGCGGCCACGCTGATTGCGTGCACCGCGGCGAGCCCGGCGACGAGGGCGCCGGTCACGAGCTCGAGCGCCGCGAAGCGGTCGAGCAGCAGCCGGCCGCCGAACGGCGCCGGAAGGTGCGCGAGCACGAGGCCGAGCGCGGCGCCGCGGTCGGCGACGACGATCATCGCGAACGCGAGCGCAAGGCTCGTTGCGAGCGCCGCGACGCCGAACCGCCGGCGGCCCTCGGGCGACCCGCCGCGCAGCGAAGCGACCGCGGCGATGAGTGGAACGACGAGCGGCGCGAGCAGCCACGGCTCCCCGGTAGCCGCGGCCGCCTCGCGGCCCGCGACGACCGCCCAGATGCAGGCGACCGCGACCGCGGTCGTCGCGAGCACGCGGGCCACGCGCGGCACCGCGATGCCGAGCGCGGCGCACACCGCGCCGAGCACCAGCAGCCCGCCGGCGAATTCGGCCGCGACCATCGGCGCCGGGGCAGCCACGAGCAGCAGCACCGCAAGCGCGCCCGCGAGCGCGGCCAGCGGCGTCGCGCCCCTGAGTCCCCGCGCGCGCAGCAGCGTCGCGATGACGGCGACGAGCAGCCAGCAAGATCCTGCGGCCAGCGGCACGCGGGCGAGCGAGGGCCACGCGTCCGGGCGCGCGCCGACGACGCCGAGGACCCCGGCGGCGGTCGCGGCCGCGGCGAGCGCCGCCAGCGACCCGCCGGTTCGCATCGTCAGGATCGGCCGCCACGCGAGCTCGGCGGCGTTCGCGAGCTCGGGTAGCCAGGGGGACCCGCGCGCCCGGCGCGTGCGGCTCCAGGCGGCGCCGCCCAGGGCCGCCGCGGCCACGGCGCCGAGCGCCGCCGCGCTGCGCGCGAGGCCGACGGCCGGCACGGCGAGCCGTGCGAGCACGCAGATGCCGGTCCCGAGCGTCGCACCGGCGCCGACGAGCGCCATCGAACCGCGCTCGAACCCGGCCGGCGCCGCGCGCGTCACGGCACAGCCGACGACGAGCGCCGCCCAGAGCGCGAGGCGCGGATCGGTCGCAAGCGCGGTCCCACCCGCCGGGCGCGCGCTGCCTGCGACGTCGATGATCATCAGCACCGCGGCGAGGAGCGCGAGCCCGCCCGCCTCGAGCACGACGAGCGCCGCGGCTGCGCCGCGGCGATCCGGCGCGGTGCCGAGCACGGCGCCGAGCACGGCGCCGAGCGCCGTGAGCTCGACGCACAGCCACAGCAGCGCAAGGTCGTCCGCGAGCACCGCGCCGATGAGGCCCGCGAGCATCGCGAGCACGCGCCCGTGCCCGTCGGCGGCGCGCCACCTCGTCGCGAGCGCAAGCGCGCCGAGCCCGATGCACGCGGCGCCGGCGGCGAGCGACGCCGCATCGGCGCGCAGCGCGACTCCGATCGAGAACGCCGGCACGAGCGTCGCGCCCCAGCGCGCGGGCCCCAGCGCCCGGGCGCTCGCGAGCAGGACGAGCAGCATCGCGAGCATCGCCGCGAGGATCGCCAGCGAGGGCACCGCGGGGGGCAGGCGCAGGCGTCGGGACAGCGGCCCGACCGCCGGCGCCGCGGCGAGCGGCAGCAGCACGAGCGCGAGCAGCACGGCGGTCACGTCGGGCACGGCGCGCCGAGGCGCGGGGTCGGGTCAGCGTGGGCCACGTGTGATGCGCGTCTGAAGTTCCGGAGGCGAACGGCCGACGGCCGGCACCGCTAGTATAGTGACTGCGACCCGGCGGCCTCGAGCCGCGTAGCCGACCTGGAGGCCCCATGTCAGATCCCGCTGCAGTCGAACCGCGGCGACGCTTCTTCGATCAGCGGACCGGGGCGCCGACGCTGGTCGGCATCGGCAGCCGATTCGTCGGCGATCTCGAGGTCCAGGGGCCGATGTCGCTCGCCGGGACGGTGATCGGCAACGGGACGATCGCCGGGCTCGTGTCGATCGCCAAGGATGCGCACTGGCAGGGCAACGTGCGCGCCAACGCCGCGATCATCGCCGGGCGCGTCAGCGGTGACCTGACGATCGAGACCAAGCTCGAGATCGGCAAGAGCGCGGTGATCCGGGGCACCGTGCGCGCGCACACGGTCGCGATCGCCCACGGCGCGGTCGTCGAGGGCGAAATCGCGGTGCTCGGCTCGCAGCCGATCATTCGCTTCGAGGAGAAGCGCGCGGCCGCGACCTGAGCCTAGGCGGCGCTCAGGATCGCCAGCACCTGCCGGTCGGCCCAGCTCTCGCGGCGCAGGCCGTCGATGAACCCGCAGTGGCCGCCGCGTGCCGTCGTAGTGATGCTGAGCGCGGCGCTCTTCGCGAGCCGCGCGAGGTCGCTGGCCGGGATGATCGGGTCGTCGAGCGAGGCGATGATCCGCGCCCTCACCGCGAGCGGTGCCAGCACCTCGCCGACGATCGCGTAGCCCGTGAGGTACGTCATCAGGTCAGGAAAGCCGCTGTAGCGCAGCACCAGCCGTTCGGTCATCGAGGTGAGGTTGCGGTCCGCGAGCAGCTCGTCGAGGTCGTAGAGGTCCGGCCAGGCGCGGCGTTTCTTGACGAGCGAGTTGCGCCACTTGAGCACGAAGTAGTTCCGGTAGATCCAGCTGCCGTGCTCGAGGCACTCGAGCGTGTGCACCGGGTCGAGGACCGGGCAGACCGCGACGACCTGCTTCAGCCGGATGCCGGCTGCGGGTGCGCGGACCGCGACCCGAAGTGCGAAGTTGCCGCCCAGCGAATAGCCGACCAGCGACAGAGGCTGCGCCGGAAAGCGTGCCTGCACGGCGCGCACGGCACCGACGACCTCGGCGATGCGGCACGAGTGAAAGAGCTCGGGATTCAGGTGGTGCGTGGGGCCGTGGTCGCGCAGGTTGAGGCGAAACACGTCGAAGCCGCGCTCGTACAGGAGCGCCGCGCACGACAGCACGTACAGCGACTCGGCGCTCCCTTCCCAGCCGTGCAGCAGCAGCACGAGATTGCGCGCCGGCTCGGGCTGCGGCGAGTGGTGGCCGAGCAGTCGCACGCCGTCGCCGCAGTCGACGACGATGTCACGGCTCGCGGCCAGCACCGCGCGCGCGCGACGCGCGACGAAGTGCCGGCGCGGCGCGAGGCTCGCGAGGATCGACTGCAGGTGCGGGTTGCGCAGCCCGCGCGGCGGCTCGAACGGTGCGGCGGCCGGCATGCCGTCAGGCGAGCGTGATCGGCCCGCTGCCGGGCAGCGTCTCGACGTAGCGCGCGCCCATCAGCCGCGCCGGCGTCGTCGCCCCGGGCGCCGCGCCCCCGGCGAGCAGGCGCTCGACGATGCCGAGCGATGCGTGCACGGTGACGGTGTAGCCGTTCGCCGTCACGAGGTGCGCCGTGCGCGTCCGTCCGGCGGCGTTGCGCACCTCGCCCCAGACGCGCATCGGCGTCCTGCCACGCTCGGCCTCGTCGGGGCCGGGCGGCTGGCGGGCGACGCGCGACTTCAGAAACCGCTGCACGGGGGGCAGCGCGAGCAGCCCGCGCACGTAGCGCAGGCGCCGCAGAGCCGCGAGCGCCCGCGGCGACACCGGCACGTAGACCTCGACGTTCGGGATGCCGGTCGTGTGATAGGCGGTGCTGACGTCGCCCCAGGGGATCGTGGTCGCGAGCTTCTCGCCTGCACCGAAGTCGATGCGGCGCGCGCGGTAGCCGAACGGCACGCGCCTGAGCGCCCCGTCCGCGCGCACGCAGCCGCCCTGGCCGAGGCCCTCGACCATCGTGCGCGCGGTGCCGCGGCTGAGCCGCGACTGCGCGTCGAAGCCGAGCGCGAGGTGCGTCGCGTCCGGCAGCGCCTCCTTGAGGCACAGCGCAACGCAGTCGGTCGGCACGACGTCGAACCCGACCCCGGGGCACAGCACGACGCCCGCCGCGCCCGCCGCGGCGCCCTGCGCCTGCGCGAGCTCGAATACCGGGATCTCGCCGGTGATGTCGAGGTAGTGCGCGCGGGCCGCGATGCAGGCGGCCATCATCGGCGCCGCGGTCGCCGAGAAGGGCCCGGCGCAGTTCAGCACGAGCGTGACGCCGGCGAGCGCGCTCGCCGGCGGCGTGCCCTCGAGTGCGAACACGCGGGCCTCGAGGCCGAGTTCCAGCGCGAGCGGCTCGACGGTCGCGCGCGAGCGTCCGGCCAGGATCGGTCGCTGGCCGCGGCGCACGGCCTCGCGCGCGACGAGCGCGCCCGTGTAGCCGTTCGCTCCGTAGAGCATCCAGCTCATGGCGCGGACGGGCGCGGCTCGGGCGTGAACTCCACGTAGTTGCGGCCGGCGGCCACGGCGTTCCACTGCGCCGCGCTCGTCTCCGGCGCCGACGGGTAGGCCTCGGGCGCGCGCGGCGCGTAGGCGAGGCGCACGTCGATGGCGCCCTGGCTGCGCTCGCGCACGCCGGCAAGCAGGCCGGCGAGCGCCGCGGGCTCGCGGTCGGCGGGCTGCAGCGACTCCTCGAACGGGTTGCCGACGACGTCGCAGCGGTTCGCGGGCATCTCGCCGGGCGCGAGGCCGTAGCCTTCGGTGGGGTTGCCGGTCAGGCAGAAGTTGCCGGCGCCGCTCGTGACGGTGACGGTGCCGGCGAAACCGCGCGCCTCGAGCTCGGCGAGGAGCGTGGCGAGCGCGGTCAGCCGCTCGCCGCCGAGCGCCGGCTCACCGTAGGGCACCGCGAACCGCTCGGCGCCGCCACCTGTCGCGGCCGCACGCGCGGCGGTGAGTGCGCGTTCGGCGACGGCGAGCTGCTGGCTGGCCGAAGCGAGGCGCGCCGCGAGCGCGGCGCGTTCGCGGTGCTCCTGCCAGCCGAAGGCGCCGGCGGCGAGCGCGACGACGCAGCCGAGTGCGGCCAGCGCGATCCACGCGAGCGGCGCGCGGGGCGGCGGCGCGACGCGCGGCTCGGCGGCGACGATGGGCGCAGGCTGCGCGGCGGCGATCGCGTCCCGGATCTGCGCGCCGAGTTCGCCGACGACGCGCGTGCTCATTGTCTCGATGCTCGCGACGACGAAGCGCCGCAACTCCGCGCCCTGCTCCTGCAGCATCGGTTCGACGATCCCGCGGAGCTCCGAGTTGGCCGGGGCCGCGCGCACGATGACGCCCGGGACCGGGCCGCTGCCGGCGCTGAGCGCCGGCAGCTCGACGCGGTCGAAGCTGCCGCGCACCGTGCTGCGACGGTCGGGCAGGAGCTTGAGCTCGTAGAGCGCGCTCGCGACGTCGGCGGGCGCCATGCGCTTGGGCAGCACGCCGATGGCGCCGACCGCCTTGGCCTCGCCGGCGTACAGCTCGCCGTCCTGCGAGGTGTACATCATGATCGGGATCGACGCGGTGCCGGGGTCGCTCTTGATCGCCTGGACCGCGGCGAGCCCGTCCATGCCGGACATGACGTGGTCCATGAAGATGACGTCCGGCCGGTGGTCGCGCAGGTACAAGAGCGCGCTTTCCGCGGACTCGGTGGTGTCCACCGCGAATTCGTGTTGCTCCAGCAACCGCGACAGCACGACCCGCGCCGACTTCGAATCGTCCACGATCAGCGCACGCTTCGCCGTCACGACGACCTCGCGATCAGGGGTTACCGGGGAGGGCGCTGAGTGTAGCGCACCTCGCCCGGCGCGCGCGCGGTCCCCGGGCGGTGCGCCCGGGACCCTTCGATCAGGCGAGGCGTGCCGCGACGAGCGCGCCGCGGGCGACGTCGACGACGCCGCCGCCGATGCGAATCTCGATGCCGCGCGAGGTGCGCATCGCGCGCAGGTGCAGCGTCGACGGCCGCCCGATGCTCTGCCCCTGCTCGACCTTGAGGTCGATCGCCTCGTCCTTGAAGTAGCGGTGCTGCACCAGCCAGGCCGCGAGGCAGCCATTGGCGCTGCCGGTGGCCGCGTCCTCCGGCACGCCGTAGTAGCCGACGAACACGCGCGCCGTCAGCTCGTGGCCCGGGCGCGAGGCACCGGGCGCGAAGGCGATCAGCGCCTTGGCGTCGAGGCTCGCGACCAGCCTGAGGAGCGCATCGTCGTTGATCCGGATGCGCTCGAGCGCGCGGCGCGTGCGCACCGGCACGACGAGGTACGGAAGCCCCGTCGACACCTCCTCGATCGGCTGGCTGTCGAGGTCCGATGGGGCGAGGCCGAGCACCGCTGCGATCGGCTTGCGTGGCAGGCGCTTACCGAAGGTCGGGAAGCGCTGGCGCATCCAGTACAGTTCGCGCTTGGCGTCGCGCTCGACGAACACCGGGGTGAGCCCGATCTCAAGCGCGAGCGTCACGCGATCCACGCGCCCGCCGAGCAGGGCATGGCGGATCACGTGGGCGGTCCCGAGGGTCGGGTGGCCGGCGAACGGCAGCTCCTCGGCCGGCGTGAAGATCCGCACCGGCCAGCCGCCGCCCTGCGGCTGGTCGGCCACCACGAAGCTGGTCTCGGAGAAGTTCATCTCGCGGGCAAACGACTGCATCTGGCGGGTCGTCAGCCCCTTCGCGCCGGTGACGACGGCCAGCTGGTTGCCGGCACACGGGCGATCGGTGAACACGTCGACGAGATGAAGGCTGCGGGTCATGCGCGGGTCCTGCGTTAACAATAAGCCCTTTGTACCGCATCGGCGGCTCGCTGACCGCAACGCGCCTCGCGATTTTGAGAACTGCCGCGGCCGGATCGCGCGCCGCGCGGGCCGGGATTCAGGACGCCGCTGCCGGCTGCGCGAGCTCGGGGCCTTCGTTGCGCGGATTGTTGACGCGCCGGCTGACCGGGTGGGCGACGAGCGCGACGCGCGGTTCGCCGGTCAGCAGCGCCTCGAGCGTCGCGGCGTCCGTGATCCGGTGATCGAGCCACGTCGCGTAGTCCCCGGGCGCAACGATCGCCGGCATGCGCGCGTGGATGTCCCTGACGACGCCGGCCGACTCGCGCGTGACGATCACGCAGCTCTCGAGCGGCGTGCCGCTCTCAGGGTCGTGCCAGGACTCCCACAGCGCCGCCATGCCGAACGGCGCGCCGTCGGCGGCGGCGATCAGATACGGCTGCTTCTGCGCGCCGGCCGCGCGCCACTCGTAGTAGCTGTCGGCGATCACGAGGCAGCGGCGCTTCTTCAGTGCGCCGCGAAACGCGGGCTTCTCGTGCAGCGTCTCGACGCGTGCGTTGACGAGCCGCGTGCCGATCGAGCGCTCCTTGGCCCAGGAAGGGACGAGGCCCCAGTGGAGCGACACGAGCTCGCGGCCGCCGCCGGCAGCGGCGCGCACCGCGACGACGTCGGCGCTCGGGGCGATGTTCCAGCGCGGCGGCCAGTCCGGGCCGCCGCGCGCGACGCCGAAGAGCTCGGCGACGGTCTGGTGAGGCGAGTGAAACGCGAAGCGCCCGCACATGCCCGCCTCCGCACTACTCGCGAATGCCGATGCCCTTGTACATGAGGCCCACCGCGATCGCGTACAGCCCGACCGCGAAGCCGACCATGATCGCGAAAGCGAGCCGCACGTCGACGTCCGAGACGCCGAGGAAGCCGTAGCGAAAGCCGTTGACCATGTACAGGATCGGGTTGGCGTGCGAGATCGCGCGCGCCCAGTCCGGCAGCAGGCTGATCGAATAGAACACGCCGCCGAGGTAGGTCAGCGGCGTCAGGATGAAGGTCGGGAACCACGAGATGTGGTCGAAGTTCTTGGCGAACACCGCGTTGATGAAGCCGCCGAGCGCGAACACGATCGAGGTCAGGAACACCGCAGCGATCGTCAGCAGCGGGTGGCTGACGTGCAGCCGCGTGAAGAACAGTGCTACGACCGTGACCACGAGCCCGACCAGCAGCCCGCGCGTGAGCCCGCCGATCACGTAGCCGGCGACGATCAGCCAGTTCGGCAGCGGCGAGACGAGCAGCTCCTCGATGTGCTTGCCGAAGCGCGCGCCGAAGAAGCTCGAGACGACGTTGCCGTAGGAGTTCGTGATCACCGACATCATGATCAGCCCGGGCGCGATGTACTGCATGTAGCCGTAGCCGCCCATCTGGCCGATGCGCGCGCCGATGAGGCTGCCGAAGATGATGAAGTACAGCGTCGCCGTGACGCCCGGCGGCACCAGCGTCTGGCCCCAGATGCGCACGATGCGGCCGAACTCCCTGAGCACGATCGTCCGAAACCCGATCCAGTCGGTGCGCGCCCGCGATACGAGCGGCAGCGGCGCCGCGGCGCTCATCGCGCACCGCCTTCGAGGCCGGTCGCCTCGGGCGCTGCGTTCGCGCCGCGCACCAGGCGCATGAAGAGCTCCTCGAGCCGGTTGACCTTATTGCGCATCGAGATCACGTCGATGCCCTGCGCGGCGAGCCGCACGAAGATGTCGTTCAAGCTCTTGTCCTTCGAGACCTCGATCTCGAGCGTGTGCGCGTCGACGAGCTCGACGCCGAATCCCGGCAGGTTCGGCGCCTCCTTGAGCGCCTCGCGCAGGTTCAGCACGAAGGTCTCGGTCTGGAGCTTGCGGAGCACGTTGCTGATGCGGTCGTTCTCGATGATCCGCCCCTTGTCGATGATCGCGACGTGGCGGCAGAGGTTCTCGGCCTCCTCGAGATAGTGCGTGGTCAGGATGATCGTGACGCCGCGCTCGTTGGTCTCGCGCAGGAAGTCCCACATGGTCCGGCGGATCTCGATGTCGACGCCCGCGGTCGGCTCGTCGAGGATCAGCAGGCGCGGCTCGTGCACCAGCGCGCGCGCGATCATCAGCCGCCGCTTCATGCCGCCCGACAAGGTGCGCGCCGCGGACTTGCGCCGGTCCCAGAGCTGCAGCTGCTTGAGGTAGCGCTCGGCGCGCTCGCGGGCGACGCCGCGCGGGATGCCGTAGAAGCCGGCCTGGTTGACGAGGATCGTCTCGAGCGACTCGAACTGATTGAAGTTGATCTCCTGCGGCACGATGCCGATGCACGACTTCGCGACCGCGATCTCGCGATCGATGTCGTGCCCGAACACCGACACGGTGCCCGAGGTCTTGCGCACGAGCGAGGTGATGATGCCGATCGTCGTCGTCTTGCCGGCGCCGTTCGGGCCGAGCAACGCGAAGAAGTCGCCCTGCTCGACGTCGAGGTCGATGCCGCGGAGGGCCTCGACGCCGTTCGAGTAGGTCTTGGTCAGCTGGCGGATCGAAAGCGCGGGCATGGGTCGGGGGGTGCGACGGGCGGCCGGCCGGCGGCAGCGAGCGCGAAGCGTAAGACCCCGGGTCCGCGGCGGCAACCGCCGCGGCCCTAGCCGCTGGGCAGCGGGGCCCCTGCCGGGCGCTCGGCGCGGATGCCGTCGGCCGCCAGCAGCTGCAGTCCCAACAGCCTGACCGAGGCCGCGCGCGTGCGATCCACGGGCGCCGCGGCCTCGAGGAGCTTCGGCCAGAAGAGGACATGGTCGCCCCAGCGGGCCGACAGACGCGGCAGCGAGCGCGTCGCCGCGTGGTCGAGCGCCGAGAGCGGCAGCGTGCGCCACGCCTGCTGGACGAGCGGCGTCATGCCGAGCACGAGCGCGGCGGTCAGCTCCGAGCTCTGCGCGAGGTGCCAGGCGAGAAAGACCGCCGTGCGCGCGAACGTCGCCTCGTCGGCGAGGCTGCCGTTGCCGGCGCCGCGCTCGGCGATCACGCCTTGCCAGAACGGCGCGTCGTCGAAGCCCAGGTTGAAGAGCGTGTAGGGGCAGGCCGCCGCGGCGCGCAGTGCCCGGGCATCGAGTGCAGCGAGCGCCTCGGCGGTCGCGGGTCGCAGGCCGAACGCGCGCGCCTGCGGCTCGGCGCGGTGGCGCGCCGAGACGAGCGCCAGGAAGCCGAGGTTGGTCTCCCGGATCGCCTCGAGGGCGCCCGGCTCGAGCACCGCGTGTGCGTGGTAGCCGCCGCGGACGTCCGCGTCCTGGATCGCGCTCAAGCGCTCGAGCATGGCCTTTCTCCCGAAGTGCGCGAGTAATTCTCGCTGGCGTGGTCCCGGTGACGAGAGTACAGTTTTTGGTGGATTTATACCAAAAACAGTTGCTCGGGAAACCAATTACCTTCGGGAGAACAACGAGATGAGGATCACCGACAATCGCTATGCCCGCGACCGGCAGCGACTCGACCTCGCGTACCGGATGATCCATCACGAAGCGCGCACCTGCACGATCCGCAGCTGGACCGGGCTCAGCGACGACCGGATCCGCAAGCTCTACCGCTCCTACGTCGCGACCGAGGGCCCGCTCGTGCGCCGCCATCGCGGCAAGTCGCCGGCCCAGACCGCCTTCTTCCTGAAGAACCTCGAGACCCGCCGCCACGCCGCGGCGCTGGCCGGGCTTTACGCGCTGCTCGGGCTCCTCGAGCAGGCGGTGACCGACCGCGGCGCCGGCGGCACGCGCGCGATGCTGCGCTGGGGCGAGCTCTTCTGCCGCACCTACGAGACCTACCTCGCGCTGCACGGGCCGCAGCGCATCTCGTTCGAGCACGCCTGCCACCTGCTCGAGGTGCTGAGGCGCCGCGCGGAGCTCAGGCCCGGCCCCTGCCCGACCTGCCAGGGGCTGATGGTCGTCGATGCGCTGCGCCAGCACCGCGCGGTATGCCCCTGGTGCGAGAGCGACGCGCGCGAGCGCGTGGCGGAACCCGGTTAGAATGCTGGCGCGCCTCCGCGCGCCCCCATGTCACCACCCCGCGATCGCAACGTCTTCGCCGGACCCTACGTCGACCGCGCCAGCGGCCTGCGCAAGGACGCCGCGTGGGTGTCCGCCGCGCTCGCGGACCCGGCGACCCGCTTCGTGCCGGTGTGGCGCCACCGCAGCCTCCTGCGCCGCATGCCCGAGCCCGGCGCCGTGCTGCTCGCGGCCGGCGCGGTCGGCGCGCTCGAGACCGCCGAGGCGATCCTGCTCGGCCGCTACCAGGGCGCCGCATGCTTCGCGGTCGAGTTCACGGGCGATGCGCCGCCCGCCTTCGGCGCCGCGGCGGAGTTCTCGGACCTGAGGCTCGCCGGGGGCCTCCTGCCGCCCGACGAGGCGGGCCTGCTCGCCTACGCGCGCGCGATGGTCTACTGGCGCGAGCGGCACCGCTACTGCGGTGCCTGCGGCGCGCGCACCGTCCCGACGGCCGCCGGGCACGTCATGACCTGCACGCGCGAGGGCTGCGGCACCGAGTTCTTCCCGCGCATCGACCCCGCGATCATCGTGCTCGTCAGCGACGGCGAGCGCGCGCTCCTCGGGCGCCAGGCGCCGTGGCCGCCGGGCCGCTACTCGACGATCGCCGGCTTCGTCGAGCCCGGCGAGAGCCTCGAGGACGCGGTGGTGCGCGAGGTCCGCGAGGAGACCAGCGTCGAGGTCGTCGACGTCGAGTACCAGTCCTCGCAGCCGTGGCCGTTCCCATCGTCGCTGATGGTCGGCTTTAGGGCGCGCGCCGCGGCGACCGCGGTCGCCTGCCCCGACGGCGAGCTCGA
>Ga0335069_10011495_pt1 | contig 12484 bp, 16 predicted proteins | sample Lox_Sample_11_FD_206714 | JGI IMG/M metagenome (GOLD analysis project Ga0335069, IMG submission 206714) | Soil microbial communities from Loxahatchee National Wildlife Refuge, Florida, United States - Lox_Sample_1.1 | ecosystem: Environmental > Terrestrial > Soil > Wetlands | place: USA...
GCGATCTGTCACGGGCTGGGCGGGATGTTCAGCTCCGCCGCCACGCTGCTGCTCGGCACCGAGCGGCCATGAGCGCGGTCGTGCCCGTCCTCCTCTACAGCCGGACGGGATGCCCGCACTGCGACGTCAAGCGCGCGGAGCTGGCGGCGCGCGGCGTGCCGGTGCGCGAGGTGAACGTCAGCGAGCGGCCGGAGGCCATCCCGGAGCTGCTCAAGCTGACGGCCGGACGTCGCATCGTGCCGGTGATCGTGGACACGGGACGGATCGCCGTCGCTCCCGACGGCGGCTCACACTTCTGAATCTGGAAAAAGGGGGGGAACGACATGCGCAAGGCGAGGGCGATCCTGGGGCTCGGTCTCCTGCTCGCGGTCGGCATGACCCGCACGGTCGCGGCGTCGACGTGGCAGGTGGACCAGTACGGCAACTGCTCCCGCGTGTGGGAGCCGAGCGACATGGCGCGCGGGCCGCTGGCGATCATCAACACGCCGATGGAACCGCTCCGCACCCTGTCGGGTGCGTTCATGATGTGGCCGGAGTTCTGGAAGGTCGCGGCGGTGCCGTCGGGGATCATCACGGTGCCGGCGCTCACCGCGTTCGCGGTCGCGATGGGGACGATCGAGGCTCCCATCTGGGCGATCGGGGGCATCTTCGACACGCTCACGGGCGGCTACTTCGAGATCGCGCCCGATCGCGCCACCCAGCTGAGCGTCGATCCGATCCGGCCGCTGTTCATGCCGGTGACGCCCGAGGTGAAGACCACGGATCGCTGCGGTCGCCCGATCAAGTAGATGTCCGACGTCGTCCTCCAGCCGATCGGCGTCGTGCGGAGTCCGCGCCGTGACGTGGAGGACGACGACTGGGGGGCAGTGGTCTCGACCATCGAGCTCGACGCCGCGCAGTTCGGCGCCGAGGTCACGGCCGGCCTCGCCGACTTCTCGCACGTGGAGGTGGTCTATTACTTCCACCGTGTGCCGCCGGAGAAGATCGAGACCGCGGCGCGCCATCCACGCAATCGCACCGACTGGCCCAGGGTCGGGATCTTCGCGCAACGGGGGAAGGGGCGCCCGAACCGGCTCGGCGTGTCCCGGTGCCGCCTGCTCGCGGTCGCGGGACTGACGCTCACGGTCCAGGCGCTCGACGCCGTCGACGGCACGCCCGTCCTCGACGTCAAGCCGTGGATGGCGGAGTTCGGCCCGCTCGGCGACGTCCGGCAGCCGGCCTGGGCGACCGAGCTGATGGCGCGCTACTACCGGTAGAGGTGGTCGATGGACATCGCACGCCGCGTCGTCGCCGTCCTGATCGCGTTGCGGGCCCTCACGAACTTCGCCAAGGCGTTCAACCCAGCCGCCGGCCTCGTCGTGCTGGGCTCGCTCCGGCACGGCTTGGTCAACACCGTGGTCGGGCCGGTCTTCGGCGTGCTGATGGTGGTCTACGCGGTCGGCCTGTGGCAGGCGCGGTCGTGGGCGCGGCCGGCCGCGATCGCGTACGCGATCTGGGCGACGCTCAACGTCGTCCTCTTCCCGTTCGTGGAGGGGATCCCCGCCCGCTTCTCCCAGCCGCTCTACCTGGTGTTCGCGATCCCCGGCATCGCCGTGCCGTGGCTCGCGGTCTGGCTGGCCGGGCGCCGTTGACGCGCGGGCGCGCGGTCGGTTAGAGCCGCGCGCGTACCACAGCAGAGGGAGGTCCCGTTGCGCGCCGCCGTTCTCGAGGAAGCCGCCAAGCCGATCGTCCTGCGCGACGACGTCGACGTCGCGTCGCCGCGCGCCGGTCAGGTGCGCGTACGCGTCACGCACTGCGGCGTCTGTCACTCCGATCTGAGCCTCGCCGACGGCGTGTTCCCGTCGCCGGTGCCGATCGTCCTCGGGCACGAGGCGGCCGGCGTGGTCGACGCGGTGGGGCCGGACGTGGGGGGGCTCGCGCCCGGCGACCACGTCGTGCTGACGCCGGTGCCGCCGTGCGGGACCTGCTACTGGTGCGTGCGCGGCGAGCCCGGCGTGTGCGTCAACGCCCAGAACCTCGCCACCAACACCTTCCCCGACGGCAGCACCGGGCTGTCGCGCGGCGGCGCGGTCGTCTATCGCGGCGTCGGCCTCGGCGGGTTCGGGGAGTACGCCCTCACGACCGCCACCGGGGCGGTGAAGATCGACGCCGACGTCCCGCTCGAGGTCGCGTGCGTGATCGGCTGCGCGGTGCAGACCGGCGTCGGCGCGGTGCTCAACACGGCGCGCGTGGAACCGGGTGCGACCGTGCTGGTGATGGGGCTCGGCGGCATCGGCCTCAGCATCGTGCAGGGCGCGCGGGTCGCGGGCGCGGCGCGCATCATCGTCTCGGACCCGGTGGCGGCGCGGCGCGACGCCGCGCGCCGCTTCGGCGCGACCGACGTGATCGACCCGGCCGCCGAGGACACCGCGAGCCGCACGCTGGAGCTGACCGGCGTCGGCGTCGACTACGCGTTCGACGCGGTCGGGCGCGCGGCGCTGGTCCAGGCGGGCATGGCCGCCTGCCGGAACGGCGGGACCACGGTCGCCGTCGGCGCGGCGCCGCTCGAGGACGTGATCACGATCGCGCCGGCGGCGCTGTTCACGCTCACCGAGAAGCGGCTCGTGGGCTGCGCGCTCGGCAGCTGCAACTCGGTGCGGGAGATCCCGCGGCTGCTGGCGCTCTGGCGTGCGGGCCGGCTCGACCTCCCGGGGCTCATCACCGCCCGCCGTCCGCTCGCCGAGATCAACGAGGCGATGGACGACCTGCGCGCGAGCCGCGGGATCCGGACCGTACTCCAGGTCGCGCGCTGACGCTCACGCCGCGCGGAACGGCACGCTCTCGTAGCCGTGCACGTTGCTCATGTGCACGCGGACGCACCCCGCTTCGTCGACCCGGTAGCGCGGGAAGCGGCGCGCGAACTCCTCCAGCGTGACGCGGCTCTCGAGCCGTGCGAGCGACGCGCCCAGGCAGAAGTGGATCCCCTGGCCGAAGCCGAGCGCGATCGGGACGTCGCGCCGCACGTCGAAGCGATCGGGGTCTGGGAACTGCTCGGGGTCGCGGTTCGCCGACGCGGTGAGCAGCAGGATGCGCGCGCCCTGCGGCACCATGCGCCCGTACCACTCGACGTCGTGCGTGAGGAGGCGGCCCTGGTACTGCGACGGCGACGTGTAGCGCAGCGTCTCCTCGACCGCGCCCGGGATCGCCTGCGGGTCGTCGCGCACGATCGCCCACTGGTCGGGGTGCCGGGCGAACAGCACGGCCGCGTTCGCGAGCAGCTTGGTGACGGTCTCGTTGCCGGCCGAGCCCAGCAGCGTGCAGAAGCCGACGATCTCGCCGTCGGCGAGGCGGGTGGTGCCGCCGTCGTCGGTCTCGATCTCCGCGGTGAGCAGCGCGCTCACGAGGCCGTCGTTGGGGTCGGCGCGCAGCGCCTGCACCAGCTCGAAGAAGTAGCGCACCATGTTCGACATCGCCTCGATCGCCCGCATCGGGACGACCGGCGTGTCACGGTCGCGCTCGAGCGCCACGTCCATCCAGTGCCGCGCCTGCCGACGGTCGGCCTCCGGCACGCCGAGCATCGTGAAGATGACCTCCATCGGGAGGAGCGCCGAGAGGTCCTTCACGAAGTCGCCGCCGCCGCGCGCGACCAGCGGGTCGAGGAGCCGCGTCACCGTGCTCCGGATGAACGGTTCCAGGTCGTTCACCCGGCGCGGCGTGAACGCCTTGTTGACGAGCTTGCGCAGCCGGTCGTGCCGCGGCGGATCCGTGAAGATCATCATCGGCGTGATCTCGAACAGCCGCGGATCGAGCCGCTCGACGGTGGTTCCCTCCGCCGAGCTGTACGTCTGCCAGTCGTGCGACGCCGCCAGCACGTCGCGGTAGCGGGACAACGCCCAGAAGTCGAGCTGATCGTTCCGATAGAGCGGCGCGTTCTCCCGCAGCCAGCGATAGGTTGGGTAGGGATCGTCGTGAAACTCGTGCGCGAACGGATTCAGCTCCATCGCTTGCGGCGTAGCACGAAGCGGTCACGCGGGACCAACGTTCGGGGGAGTCGGGGCGCGGGGGTGCCGGCTGCGCTTCGATTCGGCGCCGACGGCCGCACGGAGCCTCTCTCTCGGCCGCGTTCGGCACCTCATAGGCGCGCCGCCGGCACCCCCGCGCCCCGACTCCCCCGCTGCGCCGTTTCCCCGAGACCGTTGACGGGGCAACGGTCGCAGTCGTAGGGAATGGCTCATGTCCGCGACTGTCATTCCGACGATGCGCTACCACGACGCGCCACGCATGATTGCGTGGCTGTGCCGGGCGTTCGGGTTCCGGGAGCACTTGGTCGTGGCGGACGGCGCTGGCGGGATCGCGCATGCGGAGCTGACGTTCGGGAACGGGATGGTGATGGTGGCGTCGGCCCGCGACGACGCGTTCGGGCGGCTCGAGTCGACGGCCCGGGACGCCGGCACCGTGACGCAGAGCGCGTACGTGATCGTCGCCGACGTCGACGCGCACTACGCGCGCGCCAAGGCGGCGGGGGCGGAGATCGTGCTCGACATCGAGGACAAGGACTACGGCGGGCGCGGCTACTCGGCGCGCGATCCCGAGGGGCAGCTCTGGAACTTCGGCAGCTTCGACCCGTGGGCGTCGCGGAAATGACGCGGCCGCTCGACGGGCGCGTCGGCGTCGTCACCGGGGCGTCGGCCGGGATCGGGGCGGCGACCGCGAGGGCGCTGGCCGCGGCGGGCGCGCGGGTCGTGATCGGCGCGCGGCGGGCGGAGCGGCTGGCGACCGTGGAACGGGAGATCCGGGCCGGGGGCGGCACCGTCGTGAGCGTGCCCACCGACCTCCGCGTTCCGGCGCAGGTCGCGCGGCTGGTCGACACGGCCGCCCGGCGCTTCGGCCAGCTCGACGTGCTGGTCAACAACGCCGCGATCGGCGCGCTCGGCCTGGTCGAGGACCAGACCGCCGAGGAGTGGCGTCAAGTGCTCGACACCAACGTGCTGGCGGTGATCGTCGGCAGCCAGGCGGCGCTCCGGCACATGCTGCCGCGCGGACGCGGCGACATCCTGAACGTCTCGTCGGCGACGGTGCAGTCGGGCTGGCCGTACTTCGCGGCCTACGCGGCCTCGAAGGCGGCGGTGGACGCGTTCACGCGCAGCCTGCGCGCGGAGGTGTCGGGCCGCGGGCTCCGCGTCACCAGCATCAACGTGCACAACACCACCACCGAGTTCGCGGCCGGGTTCGACCAGGCGCTGCTCGCGAAGGCGCTCGGGCGCTGGGCGCAGCTCGGGCTCTTCAATCCCGAGGCGCCGTCCATCGCGCCGAGCGTCGTGGCCGACGCGATCGTGTTCCAGCTCTCGCAGCCCGAGGGCGCGAGCATCCACGAGCTGGCGATCCGCGCGCGGGCGAACTGATGGACGACTACGCCGCCCCGTTCGACCCGACCGTCGACCTGACGCGCTTCTCGCGCCGCGGGCTCGCGCCGCTCGGGCGCGAGTACATGCTCTTCGGCCATCTGCTGAACCGCGCCGGTCTCCCGCCGGTGCACATGGCGCTCGGTCCCGCGGCGCGCGAGGCGATCGCGATCGAGGAGTGGATGGCGGCGAGCCCGATCTACACCCCACGCATGCGGCGCGCGATGGGGATCCAGGGCGACGACGTCGAGACCATCTTCAAGGGCCTCCAGATCGACGTCGGCTTCGCACACCAGTACATGGACGTGAGGTACGAGCTCGAGAGCGGGCGGCGCGGCTTCTTCTGGCTCCAGAGCTGCGGCGCGCTGCTCGAGCTGGAGCCGCACGGCGAGGCGGCGGTGTTCTCGATGTGCCACACGATCGAGGACCCGACCTTCGACGCGACTGCGGTCGCCACCAACCCGCGGGCGCGCTGCCGGCCCGTGCACCGGCCGCCGCGCGCGCCGGCCGACCGCGTGCCGCACTGCCGCTGGGAGTGCGTGATCGACCCGACCGCCGAGCCGGTGCGGGAGATCCCGCTCGCGGCGCGGGTGCGGGCGTCGCGGCTGGCGGCGATCGAGTTCGCGCCCCCGGCCGAGACGGCGGACGGGGGACGTCCCGACTACCGCGGCGCGTTCGACCCCGACTTCCAGCTCGAGGCGCTGTCGCGCGCGGCGCTGATCCGCGCCTGCCGCGAGCTGCTCGTGCAGGACCATCTGCTGGTGCGCGCGCTCATGAAGGCGGTGGCCGAGCGGGCGGGGGAGGAGGTCGCGGCGCAGGTCGGCGCGGCGCAGTGGATCGGGAGCGGCGCCGTCGCGTCGACGCGGCTCCGGAGCGCGCTCGGCATCGCGGGCGACGACGCGTCGGCGATCCTCAAGGTCCTCCAGCTCCATCCCGCGTTCCTCCCCGGCTACACCGACGTGCGCTTCGCGCTCGAGTCGCCCGCGCGCGGGCGGTTCTGGATCGCGCCCTGCCCGGCGCTGGAGGAGGCGGACCGGCACAGCTGGTTCGCGTTGCTCGGCGACGGCCCGCATCCCGCGCTCGACGCGATGGTGCAGGCGGTGAATCCGCGCGCGCGGTGCGTGCCGGCGGGGCGGCTCGCGTGGGACGTCGTCGTCGACGCGAGCGCCGAGCCGGCGCCCGTGCCCGCGGCAGCCGCGGTCGTGCGCGCGAGCCGGGCGGCCGGCTTCGTCTTCGCTGCACGGCCGCTACAGGCCTGAGCCGTCACCCGGACGGGCCGTCCCGGCCATACACCCGACGATGGCCGCCATCGCGCACCGGCTCTGCGACCTCGACTGGGACGATCTGGCCCGCGCGCTCGACGAATACGGCTGGGCCAGGACGCCGCCGGTCCTCACCCCGGCCGAGTGCGCGACGCTGATCACACTCTGGGACCAGCCCGCGCGCTTCCGCTCGCGCGTCCCGATGGCGCGCTTCCGCTTCGGCGAGGGCGAGTACCGCTACTTCGCGAATCCGCTCCCGCGTCTCGTTCGCGACCTGCGCACGGCGGCGTTCGCGCGCCTCGCGCCGATCGCGAACCGCTGGATGTCGGCGCTCGGCGACGCCCGCCGCTTCCCGCCGCGCCTCCCGGAATTCCTCGCCCGCTGCGACGCGCGCGGGCAGACGCGGCCGACGCCGCTCCTCCTGCGCTACGAGACCGGCGGCTGGAACGCGCTGCACCAGGACCTGTACGGCGACGTCGTGTTCCCACTCCAGCTGACGTGCTTCCTCGGCCGCCCGGGCGAGGACTACACCGGCGGCGAGTCGCTGCTCGTCGAGCAGCGGCCGCGCGCGCAGTCGCGCGGCGAGGTGATCGTCGGACGACAGGGGGAGATCCTGATCTTCCCGACCACCGTGCGGCCGGCGCGCGGCGCGCGCGGCGTGCTGCGCCATCACGTGCGCCACGGCGTCAGCCGGGTGACCGGCGGCGTCCGGTGGGCCCTCGGCGTCATCTTCCACGACGCGCGCTGAGGCCGTCACCCGTCCCGCCGGGCTCGTGCGTATGACCGGGCAGGAGGGTACAGAACGATGACGCCGACCCTGCTGCACGAGATCGTCGCCCACGTGGCCACCACGCCGCCCGCCGCGCTCGGCCCGCTGCTCTGGGGCGGCGGCCTGCTCGTCGTGCTGCGCCGGCTCCGGCGCCCGCGGGTCGAGGAGCGGCCCGCGGCCGACGACCTTCGACCGGCGGCGTGATGCGGACCGCGCCCCGACTCGCGCCCGCCGCGCGGCGGGAGCCTGGTGCTCCCGCCGACGCAGCGCTGCTCCGTCGCATCGCCCGCGGCGACGGACCGGCGTTCACGGCGCTCGTCGAGCGCTACGAGCGTCGCTTCTACACCGTCGCGCGCCGGATGCTCGGGCACGACGGCGACGCCGAGGACGCCGTGCAGCTCACGTTCCTGCGCGTCCTGCTGAAGGCGAAGACGTACCGCGACGACTGGCAGGGCTCGACGTGGCTCTACCGCGTGCTCGCCAACGTCTGCATCGACGCGTGCCGGAAGCGCCGCCACGAGAGCGGCGCGCCCGCCGTGCCCGAGCCCGCGCGCGACGAGCGCGGCGTCGAGCGACTCGACCTCGAGGCCGGGCTCCGTCGTCTGCCGACCGAGGCCCGTGTGATCCTGCTGCTGTGCTACGCGGAGGACCTCTCCTACGGCGAGGTCGCCCGCGTCCGCGGCGTTTCGATCAACACCGTGAAGACCCAGCTCCGCCGCGCCAAGCAGCTCATGCGGCGGTACCTGAAGGGAGACGACACATGATCGCCATCGATCGCGACGAGTCGGCGCTGCGCGCTGCGCTGCTGCCGCTCGAGACGCCGGCCGGGCTCCGGGCCGGGATCCTCCGCACCGTCCGACGGCGCACCGCGGGCGGGCTCACCGCGCCGCGCTTCGACGTGACTGCGTCGACGGACGGCGTGGCGCTGGTCCGGCTCGGCGCGGGGGAGGTCGCGGGGCCGACGGCCCGCGCGCGCGGCTGGGCGGCGGCCGCGCAGGAGCAGCTCGCGGAGTACCTCGCGGGAGAGCGGAGCTTCTTCACGGTGCCGCTGGATCTCCATGCGCTCGCGCCGTTCCAGCGCGCCGTGCTCGACGCCACCCGGCGCATCCCGTTCGGCGAGGTGCGCCCGTACGCGTGGGTGGCGGCGCGGATCGGGAAGGCGCGCGCGGTGCGGGCCGTCGGCACGGCGCTCGGGACGAACCCGGTGCCGCTTCTGATCCCGTGCCACCGCGTGCTCCGGAGCGACGGCAACCTCGGCGGCTACGGCTTCGGGCTGCCGCTCAAGAGCCGGCTCCTCGACCTCGAGCGCGAGACGCCGACGCTGGTCGGGTGCACCACGACGAAGATCGTCTGCCGGCGCGGCTGCCCACATGGGCGGCGCGTGTCGCCCGATCGGGAAGTCGTGTTTGCGTCCGTGCAGGACGCGCGCAGCGTCGGCTACCGGCCGTGCCGGGAGTGCCGGCCGGCGTGACGACAAACGCTACGACTTCGGCTTGTCGGGCAGCGGGCGTCCCCACGGATCCGTGCGGGGAATGCGCACCTTCTTGAGCGTGTCGAGCGTGTCTTCGTTCACCCACGGCTGCCCGAGCGCGCAGGGTGTGGGCATGCCGTCCTCGTCGGCCTTCTCGTAGGCCGGGAAGCCGCCCTTCTGGTAGTGCAGGAGCATGCGCTTCGCCACGCGCCTGTGAGTACCCGAGGGCCGTCGCCGTGGCAACCGTGCTTCCCTTGTCGACCCCGACCGGGGTAGATCAATCCGCGATGGATCGGATCGCGGTTGCGTTCTCGCCGCTCAAGGACGCGCAGCCGGACGACATCCTCGGGTGGGCCAGGCGCGCGGAGCGTCTGGGCTTCGAGGGCGTCTTCATCCCGGAGTCGTTCAACGACTCGCTGGCCTACGCGCAGGCCGTCGCCCACGTCACCAGCCAGATCAACGTCGGGACCGCGATCACCAACATCTACCTCCGGCATCCGACGCTGCTCGCGCAGCAGGCGGCGGCGGTGCAGGAGTTCTCGCACGGACGCCTGCTGCTCGGCATCGGCGTCGGACATCGGTCGGTCAACGCCGCGCTCGGGATCGAGATGGGCGACCCGCTCCAGCGCACCGCCCAGGTGATCGCGACGCTGCGCGCGGCGTGGACCAAGGGCGGCCATCAGCCGCGCCCCAAGGTCCCGCCGAAGATCCTCGCGGCGGCGCTCGCGCCGCGCATGATCGAGCTGGCCGGCGAACTCGCCGACGGCGCGATCTTCAACCTGTTCCCGCTCTCCCGGTATCCGCGCGCGATGTCGGCGTTCCGCACCGGCGCCGCGCGCGCCGGCCGCGACCCCGACACGCTCGAGGTCTGCCACTTCACCACGGCCTACCTCTCCGAGGATCGCGCCGCCGCCCTCCACGAAGCGAAGCGGATGCTCGCGCGCTACGCGAGCCTGCCGTTCTACGGCAACATGCTGGTGCAGAGCGGCTTCAAGGAAGAGGTCCACGCGATCCGCGCCGCGTGGCAGCGAAAGGACGTCGCCGCAGCCGAAGCCGCGGTCAGCGACCGGATGGCCGACGAGGTCGCGCTGGTCGGGTCCCCGGCGCACTGCCGCGAGCGGCTCCAGGCGTATCGGATGGCCGGCGCGGCGCGCGTGATCGTGTTCCCGAATCCGGTCGGCGAAACGCGCGCCGCGGCGGTCGAGCGCGCGCTCTCGGGTCTCGCGCCGCGCGGATAGCTCCACTCGTCGAAGGTCTTCAGATGTCGAATCGCAGCTCGCAGGTGTTGATCGTCGTGCTCGTGGGCGCCCTCGTGTCGCTGTCCGCCAGGGACGGCGCGGCGAAGAAGGTGCCGATCGCCAAGCAGTGCAAGCTCCAGTGCCCCGCGACGATCAACGCCTGCGTCTCCGCCGGCGGGAAGAAGGCAAAGTGTCGCCGGCAGACGCTCGCGGCGTGCCGGAAGACCAAGCTCGCCGCCTGCACGCCGACCACGACCACGACCAGCACGACGACCAGCACCACCACCAGCACGATCGTGCTCGGCGACCCGCCGACCATCACCCGCGTCGACCCGAACAACGGCCTCGTCGGCCTGCCGGCGTCGGGGGTGCGGATCACCGGCACCAACCTGCGCCCGGCCGCGCAGGTGTCGGTCGCGGGGCAGCCCGTGCCGGTGGCGAGCTGCAACTACTCCGGGGTGCCGACGCGGATCATCTGCACGGTGCCGCCCGGGAACGCGGCCGGGCCGGGCGACGTCGTGGTCACGAACCCCGACACGCAGGCCGCCGTGCTGCCCGACGGGTGGACCTACACGACCGTCGTCGACGCCGTCGACTTCTGCAACGTCGAGGACCCGAAGGACCAGCTTCCCGACAGCGAAGGGCCGCTGCCGGTGAACACGCCGCTCGACGTCACGGGGCGCGTCCTCAAGCTCGGGCTCACCGACACGCTCGACACCGTCGCACCCGGCGTGCGCGCGCAGCTCGGGCTCAGCCCGCGCAACCCGACCGGCGCCGACCTCGACCCGACGACCTCGAACTCGTGGCGCTACTTCGACGCCGCGCCCAGCCCGGGCTACGACTTCACCGCCGACGAGGACGAGTACGTCGCGACCATCACGCCGACGGCGACCGGCAGCTACCTCTACGCGTACCGCTTCAGCCTCGACGGCGGCCGCTCGTACACCTACTGCGACGCCGACGACACCAACGACGGCTTCGAGGCCGCAGACCTGAGTCAGATGTCCGTCGTGCCCTGACGGCGCGCCCCCTTTGAATACGCGGGACCGCGCTGGTAGCGTGTCGCGCCTTTCCGCCGATGGACTACAAGGACACGCTCAACCTTCCGCGCACCGATTTCCCGATGCGCGCGAACCTTCCGCAGCGCGAGCCGGAGATGCTGAAGCGCTGGTCGGAGATGCGGATCTACGAGCGCCTCCAGGAGGCGCGCGCCGGCCGCCCGCGCTTCGTCCTCCACGACGGGCCGCCGTACGCGAACGGCAACATCCACCTCGGCCACTGCGTGAACAAGGTGCTCAAGGACCTGGTCGTGAAGGCGCGCACGATGGCGGGGTTCCAGGCGCCGTACGTGCCGGGCTGGGACTGCCACGGGCTGCCGATCGAGATCGAGGTCGAGCGCGAGATCGGGCGCGCGAAGAAGGAGCGCATGTCGAAGGTCGAGGTGCGGCAGCGCTGCCGCGCCTACGCCGCCAAGTTCGTCGACGCGCAGCGGACGGGCTTCAAGCGCCTCGGCATCTTCGGCGACTGGGACCGGCCGTACCTGACGATGGACCCGCGCTACTCGGCGACCGAGATCCGGGTCCTCGGCGAGTGCCTCGCGCGCGGGCTGGTCTACCGCGGGAAGAAGCCCGTGATCTGGTGCGCGTCGTGCGCCACCGCGCTCGCGGAGGCGGAGGTCGAGTACGCCGACGTCACCTCGACGGCGGCGTTCGTCGCGTACCGGTTCACGACGCCGCCGAAGGCGCTCGCGCACGTGCAGGACCTCGCGGCCGCGATCTGGACGACGACGCCCTGGACGCTCCCCGCGAGCCTCGCGATCGCCGTCCACCCGGACCACGAGTACGTGGCGGTCGAGCTGGGCGGCCGCGCGCTGGTGGTCGCCGCGGCGCTCGTGCCGGCGCTCGCCAAGGCGATGGGCGTGACGGGGACGCCGCGCGAGCTGGCGCGCGTCCACGGTCGCGACCTGGAAGGCGCACGTGCGCGGCACCCGTGGCTGTCACGCGAGGTCCCGGTCGTGCTCGCCGACTACGTCACGCTCGAGAGCGGCACCGGCCTCGTCCACACCGCGCCCGGCCACGGCCAGGACGACTACGAGACCGGGCTGCGCTACGGCCTGGAGATCCTGGCGCCGGTCGACGCCAAGGGACGCTTCACCGCCGACGTCCCGGAGTGGGCCGGGCTGCGCGTCTTCGACGCCGACCCGAAGATCGTCGAGCACCTGAAGGCGCACGGCGCGCTCTTGGCGGACGAGCAGTTCCGCCACAGCTACCCGCACTGCTGGCGCTGCAAGAACGCGATCGTCTTCCGCGCGACCGAGCAGTGGTTCATCGGGATGGAGCGACGGCAGCTCCGCGAGCACGCGC
>Ga0335069_10011498_pt1 | contig 12481 bp, 18 predicted proteins | sample Lox_Sample_11_FD_206714 | JGI IMG/M metagenome (GOLD analysis project Ga0335069, IMG submission 206714) | Soil microbial communities from Loxahatchee National Wildlife Refuge, Florida, United States - Lox_Sample_1.1 | ecosystem: Environmental > Terrestrial > Soil > Wetlands | place: USA...
GATCTGCTCTGGTGACAGGAAGAGTTGGAAGGTCTTAGGTTTTTTCGGCTTGAAATCATACAGCATGTCTAATCGTAGCACAGCGGTGTCGGGAACGCAACTGAGACGGGCGACCGGTCGCCCCCCCTACGTTTAAACGTATGGATTTCATATGTTTAAACATATTGTGGAATGAAATCTGCCGATGTTTTACCGATCTTTCCAGAAATCCTAATCTATGCCATGTAACATTCCTGCGGTCAGCGATGCCCGTTAGGCCCTCGGCCCGATTGGTCCGGCGGATTGGAGAGTTCGTGGCAAAACAACAAGTCGACGTCCTCGCCCTCGGGCGCGGGAATCTGAACAGCTCAACCGACGCGTCGACCGTGTTTTCGGCAAATAACGTAGTAACTACGTGGAGTTCTTCCACAACTTACGCCCAGTATAATGTCGTCGAGTACGCCGGCAACGCCTACCGATCCAAGATCGCGTCCAACCTGAACAACGAGCCTGACACTAGTCCGAACGACTGGGAGACTCTCTACGTCGGCGTCAAGGACGGTGACGTATGCGTTGTTATCGCTGGTTCCGGTTCTACGATTCTTCAAAGGAAATCAACTGTTTGGAGCGCACTTGTTGCGGCTCCGATCGTTGTTCCGCTGGTGGACGGTCAGGCGTCGCCTGCAACAGCCATTCAGTTTCTAGGAAACTCGCTTACGTACGCGAAGGTAACCTACACGCTAGTTCGCGGGACGTACCCGTCTGCCGGGCGCATGCGGGCCGGCACGTTCAACGTGCTGAACGACGGCGTCGTTTCAAACGTGTCGTACGACCACGAGTTTACCGACATCGGCGCAGACGTGGAGGCGTACATGTCTTGGACTTACTCTGGTACCAACGTGGAGCTTCAGTACACATCCACTTCTCTGGGCGTACCGCTGTACTTCGAGTACAGCATATCGGGGTGGTCATAATGTCTTGTCAGAACTGCAGCTGCGGCCTCAAGCAGATCGAGATGGCTCGCACGATCAACAAGATCGAGATCAAGCAGCGTGATCCGTCCAAGATCATGGACGCGGAAAACACCGTGCTGTTCATGGACGGGTTGCCTATACGGAACGCCTCCTCCATCGAAGTTAAGATAGGACCGGACGGTCGCGGCATCGTGAAGTTAGAGATGTACGCCTCGATCGAGATGTCCGAAGCCGTTGTTCAAGACGCGGAGATCAAATGAATCAGATCATCAAGAAGCGAAAGAAGTGGAAGCTGTCGGACATTACCGCGAAGGACGTGGAACTTCTCCAACAAGCAGCTCACCTTCCCGAGAAGACTTGGTTCTGCTTCGGTTGGGCCTACTACAAACTCTTCGATCTGCATCTCGTCGACGAAGATACGTTCATCACTCCGTACGGCGTCCAGTTCGTACACGCCGTTCCGAGACTGCTTGAGTCTCAAGCGAGGGTAAAACATTGAACTACAATACCCCGCGTCCTACCAATCAGGGTGACGCGAAGCTTTCCGAAGTGGCAGTCGATACGGCAGTCCCTCTCCTGACCGGGTCTGCGCCGCAGTCGAACGCTTTGACGAACACGACGGCTCAGTGGCAAGCAATCTTGGAAGGCGCTCGCCGACACAACATCATGCTCAGATCCGACGGTATCAGCCAGTTCATCTGGGACGGTACGAATCTACGATTCGACTACAACAGCGTCGCCAACACGATCGATCTAGAATTTCTAGCTACCGAGAGCGCGTCTTATCCGTCGTTCATGGTGCAGCTCGTAGGATCGACTTCTGGCAACGGCGCGCAAACGTTCCAGTTCCTCCCGGTCGCCGACGGCGATGTTGTTTACCTGGAGCTGGATTCGACGCAGCTGGCTGGTCAAGCAGGCTCACCGTTCGCTCTGTACAACGCCATCAACGGCGGCGGGCTGCACGTAGGACTGAGAGTTCTCGTTCAGCCGATCTCGGCCGGCATGCCGCAGCTCCAGATCGGCACAACCGGCTCTGGCAGTCTGTTCTACTTTCCTCTCGTGATGCGTCGCGGAGGAAATCTCATGTGGCCCATCAACGGTCAGGTGTGGACGCCAGGCACGACTGCTACGATCGGTCAGGCTGCGCCGGCCAGCACGATTCCGTCGGGTGCGATATTCCCGTTTGCCAGCAATACGATCCCCCCTTCGGGCTGGTTTCTATGCAACGGCCAGGCTATTTCTCGAACAACCTACGCAAACTTGTTCGCGGCGATCGGAACTACCTATGGCGCAGGCGACGGATCGACTACCTTCAACGTTCCGAACCTGCAAGGTTTGTTTCTTCGAGGAGTCGGCTCTCAGACGGTCGGCGGAATAACGTATACGTCCGGATCTCTCGGCGCAGCTACTAGCGACGAGTTCCAAGGTCACCAGCACGTCGGCGCGTGGAACAACGGCGCCGCGCCTTTCGGAGATTGGACAACCCCAGTGTCTTGTCTGAACGGCGTTTCTATCACATCTCAGATACCACCATTAGTAAGTAATGCAGTAGCAGGATCTAACGGCACTCCGAGGTACGGTTCCGAAACAAGACCAGTCAATATGGCGGTCAACTACATCATCTCTGTGTAAAGGTTGACCATGAATAACCCGTCAAACGCATTCGAATTTATAAGGCTCTATCCGAACCTCGCATCGGATCCTCTGACCGGTCGCGTCGGGGAAATGTACTACAACACGACGACCAACACGATCAGGATCTGCACGTCTACGGCGCCGACATGGGGCGGCCTGACCGGCGGCGCGAACAACGCCCTGTCGAATTTGACTTCGCCTACAGCTGTGAACGTCAATCTCCTGCCAGGAACAGGAGGTCTCGCGCTAGGTACCACGTCCTTCCCTTGGGGAGATCTGCAAGTCTCTACGGCGTCGTTCCAAGGCGGTGTGATCTACATCGACAGCACGAACGGCGGGACGGTGTGGACTCCGAACATCAACATTCCGCAGCCGATAGCGTACGGTACGAACTACATCGGGTTCACGGTGCCGTCCATGCTGGCCGCTACCACGATATATACGCTGCCGCCGGACGGTTCTAGCGGCCAAGTTCTTTCCACGAACGGAGCGGGTGTATTGAGCTGGACATCCGGCTCTGGCGGATCGCCCGGCGGTCCGACAAACTCGATCCAGTACAACGCCAGCGGAACGCTGGGCGGTAACTCGAATTTCCTGATCGATACAACGGACGGGCTGATCAATCTCGCCGGACTGGCGCTGTTCATACTGAAAGGTCCGATTACCTTGGCCGATAACCAGTCGACTGCTACGACCGCTTTCTTGTATCCGGGATTAACCTATCCGTTCGCGTTCATCGACTATTCGATAGTTCGAGACGGATACTACCGATGCGGAACGTTAAAGATTGCAAACAATGGTACGACTGCGACGTCGACAGACGACTTCACGGAGACTAACGTCACCGGAATCGTTCTGACTACGATTGTGGACGGATCCAATAACGTGAACGTTCAGTACACGTCGACTTCGACGGGCTTCACAGGAACGATGATGTACGCAATGAGAGCATGGTGAGAATCCTAATATTAACAGTAAGTTTGGAGGAATAGATGTCAGGCGCTAACGCACAGAAATTCGGAAGCAAGGTAATACTCTTGAACGGCTGGGCGATCACTCTCGCCAGCAATGCCTCAGACCCAGGTACTGCCGCAGCCGGCGACATGTACTACAATACGACCGACAACACGATCCACTACTACAACGGCACCGCGTGGGTGAGCGTCGGGTCCGGATTCGCTGAGACCTCTCTTAACAACTTGTCGGCCGTCGCGATCAACACCAGCCTCTTGCCGGCTTCAACGAGCACGATAAATCTCGGATCTCCTTCCTTCAGCTGGGAATACGCGTATCTCGACTACCTCGCTACGCCGTCTTCGGGTCTCACGGTAGTCAACGTCGGAACACAGCAGTTGCTGGATACCAGCACCGAGAAATCTATCGACTGGACTAATCGTCAGCTGTACGATTCGACCGGCAGTACGGTACAACTCTCGTGGTCGACTACCGGCGTAACGATCGACAAAGCTCTCCTCCTCAACGGTTCGACTTCCGGCGCTCTCACGATCGAGGCTGCCGCTACTACGACATCTTACACTCTCACGATGCCGGCTGCCCAAGGAAGTGCAGGCCAGGTTCTAACCGATTCAGACGGCGCTGGTACGCTGACGTGGACTACCCCCGGATCCGGTACGGTCACGTCTGTCTCCGTGGTATCCACGAACGGCTTCGCCGGAACGGTAGCTACTTCGACTTCGACGCCGGCAATCACGATCGAGACGACGATCAACTCTCCGGTCTTAGCCGGTAACGGTACTGCGATCTCGGCTGCTACGACTACAGGCACGGGTTCGACGGTCGTTCTGTCTGCGTCTCCTACGATCAGCGGCACTCTGAGCACCTCTGCGATCTCGGCTTCCGGCGCTCTGAACATGAACAGCAACCAGATAAACAATCTGGCCATGGCTGGGTCTCCTGCCGGCACCGACGCCACGAACGTCACCTACGTCAACGCGCAGATCTCGGCCGCGATCAACGGTCTGACCTGGAAAGGTCCGGTCAGCGCTTACGCTACCAGCAACGTCCCGCTTACCGGCGGCGCGACTCTGACCATCGACAGCTACGCTGTTCAAAACGGCAACTATGTCATCCTGTCCAACCAGACGACAGCTTCGCAGAACAACGTCTACGTCGCGAGCGGTATCGGATCAGCGTACACGCTGTCTCTGGCACCTTCGTCCGAGCTGACCACTGCGATAGGCGATGCGTATCTGATCGAAAACGGCACTGTGTGGGCGAACTCGGCTGTTCAGGCGAACGCCATATCGCCGAACAACACGTACATCCAGTTTGCCGGTCCGAACTTCTACACGTTCATGTCGCCTCTATCGCTGACAGGAACCACAGTCTCTCTCGGATACGACAACTCGACCATCGGCGTAAACGGCAGCAACCAGATCTACGTTAAGAATAACGGAATCACGTACACGCAGTTCCAGCAAGTCGCTGCAAGCAGCTTAGTCGGTAATCCTACCGGCAGCACGGCGAACGCTGAGGGTATCACGCTTGGCGCGACATTAACGTTCTCAGGCACTGTCCTTGAGACGGTAGCGATGACAGGCGACGTTACGACCTCTGCCAACAGCTTTTCGACTACCGTCGCTAAGATCCAAGGCGTGTCGGTAGGAACACCGACTGGTACCGGAAACGTCGTATTCAGCGCGAGCCCGACGCTGACCGGTACGATCACGGCTGCGGCCGCAAACTTCTCCGGCGCGATCGGCGCGAACGGCGGCATCACATCGACGGGCGCTCTCCTTATTAACGTCGACGGCGGCGCGGCTGCCTTGCAGGTAGAGTCTACTAGCTTCCAGAGATCTACCAACGGCACGAACTTCATCACAGAGACGTACGTTGATTCAACCACGCTTACCGACAACTCCGGTCCGACGGCAGTAACCGCTTTCCAGTTCGCGGTGGCAAGCTTCGCGGGCATCGAGATCACGTACGTGATCGAGGCTCCGGACGGCGCGAACACAGGCGACACCCGCATCGGGAAGATCCGGGTTACCGCAAACAGTACCGGTACGATCACTCCGTCGATCACCGACGACTATACGGAATCAGCGGATTGCGGTGTGACTTGGACAGCTACGAACAGCAGCGGTACGATCTCGGTCAACTATACTACTACCAACCAAGGCGCCAACAGAACGATGAGGTCCGACGTCAAGTTCTTCCGACGGTAATAACGCCGTTATAACATTAGAGGATTGGGAATCTAATGAGTCTAAATAGCATGAAGGTGAGAAACGCTCTCACCTTGAAACCGAACACGGTACCTACAAATCCTGAAAGTGGCGACATCTACTACGATCAAACGCTTAAGGCTTTCTACTATTACCAGAATGGTCAATGGGTTAATCTATCCAGCCTCGGCGGATCCAAGAACTATCTGACCCCGTACACCGCTTCCACGTCCGGCGGAACAGCCAACATCGGCAACGGCAACGCTGAACTCGGCGCAACGACAGGATGGTCGCTCGGTACGATCGGCACTTTGACAAACGGATTGCCGACCGGTTCGCCTACATTCGGATCTGGCGCGTCCAGTAACTTGACTTTAAGTACTGTGTCGTCTGGCCAGATCGGCGGCGCGTATTCGTTCTCCTACGCATCTTCCGCAGCTACCACCCAAGGCAATATGATGGCCTCCAGCGCCTTCTACATCGATTCCGGAGATCAAGGGAAGGTGCTTACGTGGAAAGTTTACTTCACGGCTTCCAGCGGTACTGCCACGGCTAATTGGTCGGGCACCTCCAATAATTCGTTCGGTGTGGCGATCTGGGACGCGACGAACAGCGTGTGGTTACCTACTATCGGCGCGTTTGGCTTGACCCAGAGCAGCGGCGTCGGCTACGCTACCGGCACTGTGCAAACTGGCATCACTACTGCACAGATGAGGCTGTGTATATACAACGTCAACGCTACTTCCGGCGCGATCACGATGCTCTTCGACGATATCTCGATCGGACCGCAGACTTCTCCTATCGGACCAGCTATGACGGACTGGAACAACAATCCGTGGACTCCTACCGGTTCGATGACGACCAACACTACCTACACTGGCTACTGGCGTCGCGTCGGCGATACGATGGAATGCCAGGTGCATCTCGCGTGGTCAGGAGCGCCTAACGCAGTCAGTCTGACCGTCAATTTGCCAACCGGTTATTCGATCAATACGTCTAAGATCTTGAATACAAACGGAACATTGAATAATTTAGGCGTAGGTCTATACGCTCATACCGGCGCGCAGACGTATCCTCTCATAGTCACATATAACAGCAGTACTGCCATCGGAGTAAATATCTTCCAAAACGGAAGCGGCGCAGGTTCTGTGAATGGTGGACAAACATTCACTTCCACTGAACCCGCGACGATAGCGAGCGGTGACATCCTGGACATTATATTCAGCGTTCCTATTCAAGGTTGGTCTTCCAATTTAAATATGTCGAACGACACGGACACTAGAGTTGTGGCAGCTGCTGCTACTTTCGGGTCTGGCTCAGTAACCAGCGGAACTCAGATCAATTTCAGTACGGTCAGCTTCGATACTCACGGTGCCATAACAACCGGCTCTTCTTGGAAATACACTGCTCCGGTAACTGGTTACTATTCTGTCGCTTTAACCGGTATGTCTCAGTCCAGCGCCGGTAACAGCGTTTACGTTTATAAAAATGGTTCTGTGGGACCGCAAATCGGATTGTTTCCAGTTGCGAGTACTCCAGGCAACGGAAGTTTGACGATTCAGATGAATGCCGGCGATTTCATAGACCTGCGACCGAACGCGACTCTTACCATAACTGGCGGATACCTCTGCATACAAAGACTGAGTGGTCCAGCAGTCGTTGCAGCGACAGAATCTGTCAACATGCGGTATCACGGATCTTCCAGCTCCCTTGGCACTGTAGCTGCTCCTGACGCAGTTTCATATGCTACGAAGGATTTCGATACGCACAACGCGTATTCTGGAAGTACTTACACGGTTCCAGTATCCGGAAAGTATCAGATCAATGCTAGCCTCTACCAATCAGCTGCTTCTAACGTAATTGCGCAGGCGGCAGCCATTTACATCTATCATAATGGTGCCCAGGTATCCGCAACGACGACCTATTTTCCAACTTCTACAACTTTTCCGATGAGCACACCGGTTAGCGACATCGTATCATGTTCAGCAGGCGATACCATTCAAATTTATGCCGGGAACGGCGGAACTACACCGTCTATCGGTGCTGATAACTTGCGAAACTTTATTTCTATCTCACGCGTAGGCAACTAAGTGAACAGATATTTTGAGATGCTGAACGGCAATATCGATTCGTTCGGCGTGATCACGCAGAATGCTCAGAACAGCTGGGACGGCGGCGACACAACCCAGCGCGAAGGGATGTTCCTGTGTGCGATGTGGTATCACTTTCAAGCCGGACGGATCACCTCGCAAGATTGGGCTCAGTCTACCTCTCGCTATCTTGGTATCGTCAACCAGCTGAACTACAAAGATGGCTGGGCACTCCGTCGCCATCCGGATCCGACGAAGTGGTACCATGATCCTAACCGCATGTCGAGAGATCAACTTACATCGAATATCTGCGCGCTAGGGTATTGCAACCGGCCGACACTTCTGCGACTGATGCTCAACAATCTTCTCCGAGTCGGCTTGTTCACGACCAATACCCGCGAAAACGGCGCCACGAAGGAAAACGGTCAGCCGATCACTACGCTCCAGCGGATATGGTACTTCTTCGGTTGGCGCCCGACGTACCCGGTATGGGCTATCTCGCCGCCAGATTTCACAGATCCTACTATCTGGGGCGCGTACATCAGGGGATTAGGCTGGGAGGCCTTGTGGCCCGTCCTGATCGCCACAGACTGCCTTCTTGCAGCCAACGCTGCCGTCACACTGTATCAAACCAAGCAAGGAGCAGCGGCGGACGATCAACTATCCTTGCAGATGTTGCTTCTTCAAGCAGTGAATCAGATGCCGACTCCGGTCTCGCGATTGGCGATGTGGATCTATAAGAAGACCGTACCCATGAACAGCCTTAACGTTTACTTCGCTCCGGCCAACAACGGCCCAGCCATGAATCAAATCTACCGAGAGATCTGGGCCGACCAGTAATCAGTCTTCCAGATTAGCCAGATCTTGCTCCAGCTTTTCCTGCTCGCGGTTCAGCTCCAGAAACTTGTCCAAGTACTCTGTCTTAGCGATGCCGGTCGCAGCCTTTGCCAGACGCAGCACTTCTAGCTTTTCGTTCTGGAGACGATCGATCTCTTTTTCGAGCTGGTATTCCGTGCTCATATCACTCATTCACTCACGCTTCGCGTCGATCTTACGGAATATGCGAGCCATGCACCACACCGCCCAAGCGGACGATACAGCGTTCATCATCGTCAGTTCCGGCGCCACGGAAGACGTGTACAGGCCTACGGCGATGGTCAGCGCGATTCCGACCACGCATGAGAACTTCAGGAACTTAGCTTCTGGACCCACTGCGACCTCGCGGGAAGAATTGTGCGATGCGGTAGATGATACGATCGAGAAGATTATACCGCTTGAAACGGACGAACCCGTTCAGGACGTACACTTGCTGGTAGTTCGCTTCCGTGGAATTCGGTAGAATTTTCACTTTACCGATCCGAATGTTGAACTTGAGAGGCAGATTCGTGCCGAGTTGGCCTTTATCCGCCAGCTCAATCTTTTCCGCTACTGCTGCCGATACCTTGCCCATCGGCAACTTGCTCGACCGGTAATACTTCGGTCCGATTGTCACTTCCATCGTTTTCTCCTTGTGTTGGTGCATTATTCCACCGTTGACGAAATTTGTCAAGGCGCAAGCTACACAGCTCCGACGACATCCTAGCGGCTATTCCGCCCTTCACGTGCTTCGAAATCAGCCGTTTATGCAGCGTAGGAGCCTTCCTGACGACTTCCAGATACTCGGTCACCATTATACGACCTTCGCCCATGTTGTGCAGGTTTTTGGCCACCATCAAGCCAGCATGCGGATATGTTTCGACGATCACGTCGAAGGCTTTATCTTTAATATTGGCCGGCACGAGAAAGTAGAACTGCGTCGGTAGCGGAGAATGATCAGCGCCTTCTGATCCTTTGTAATCCTCCGCTTTCACGAGTCGCTCGTGTTTCCCGTGCTTCCTCAGATCGGCTTTGAGATCCGAGATAGAGATCTTAGTCTCGACTTCGATCATCTTGCGGCATTGGATAGAAGAATCCGTTCCTAGTACGTCGGCAGATCTGACAGGATCTTCCGTACAGACCAGATCCAGCTGCTTCTGGAACCGAAGCCAGGCCATGGCCAAAGTCTTGAGGTCGTCCGATCCGATTTTATTCGGCACGATCACCGCCTACATTCACGCCATCGCCACCGCCGACCGCTCCAGCGAAATGAGGCGAACCGACGAGTTGATCAGCAACACCAATGGCACTTACCGCTGCCACGACCCCGATATAACCCTTATCATCGGCTTCCTTGATGAACCTTTCGATATCGCTCACTCCGCGCAAGATAACTTCTTCAAAATCCGACTTCTTTGTTTTCGTGACTTTAAACGTCAGGCCGATGTTAGCGGACACTTTCTGCTTCTTGAACTCTCTTCAGTTCTTCCAGCCGGTTCTCTGGCAATTTCTCTCGCGTTTTCGCAGAGATGGTCGTTCCTTCGGCGTCGTCTCAGGCGGCTTAGCTTCTGCGGTCGGTTTCTTTTCAACGCCAAGCGTAGGCAATTCGCCCGCTTTGATTTGAATCTTGTCGAGAAGTCCTGATTCCTTCAATTTTGTGACAAAATCTCCAGGCAGTTCGCGGAGTTCGGATACCAGGTCTTCCAAGATATCCTCGAACGCGTCTCCTTCCACGTTCCTGTTCGGACGAAGGTTGAAAACGTCTACTACGAACCACGCGAACAGCAGCCCGAGCAGGAAGATACTCAGTACGATTTCAGTGTTCATATTAGCCCCAATTCTTTCAAGCGTTCGGTTAGATATGATCCCGCCGTGTGACGCTCAGACAGCACGGTTTTCGGGTTTGCGTGCAAGAACAAAGGCATGCTGTAGCGAGAGACGTTCATCTCTTCGCCGGCCGGATTGACGACGCGGTGCGTAGTACTTCTGTAGTATCCACCGGTCGTCTCGGCCAGCATGTCCCCGACGTTCACGATAATGCCGTTGTCGCCACCTACTTCTACGGCGTGCCAGACTCCTTCGTTGTCGCGTACTTCCAGACCTGGTTTTGTGGCTGCCGGAAGCAAAGTAAGAAAGTTTATGTCCTCGTGCGCTGCCGCCCTCACTGCGCCCGGCTGAGTATCCCTGCCGAGCGGCGGGTAGTGGAGGATCCGGAAGAGTGTGTTCCAGCAGCCGTTCGTAGCTTCCGACCACTTCCTGTCGCACTTCGAGATGCCGATCGGAGTTCCTTTTTCGACCATGTCGAGCAGCTTCACTGACAGCGCTTCCAGAGAGATGAACGCTTCGGAAGTGACCCTGCGGAGATTGAGCGGTAGTCCTGGCAGCTGCTCTGCGATCGTAGGGTTGTTCCCGAAGTAGTGGAAGAACTCTTTGATGTCCGCGAAAGACGCGCCCTTGGCCGTCTCCGACTTCATCGGGAAGTATCCTGACTGAGTTTCTTTCTTGAAAGTGAATCGCGTCTTGTACGAAGGATGCTCGAAGAAGCTGGTCCACGCGGCGTAGCAGTCGTCGAATATCGACGACGGGATACCGTGGCCGGTCACCACCGCGAATCCAGTATCGCGTAGAGACTGGATCAGACGCGCACTAGCGTCCGCGTCCTGCAAGTTTATCGTCTGCACTTTCATCGAGCGTTTCCTTCTGAGGAGTTGGCTTTCTGCGCAACTTCAACCGAGATTCTATCACGTGAATTACCGGTAGCGCAACACAAAGGGCGATCAAGCACAGTATGTCAACTTGCTGTTGGGACACGGATCCTCCACAGACGAACGTATATTGAAAATTGTCGGTCCCAAACAGTTCCTGCGATGTACAAGATTCGATACATTTCGACGATCGTCTTTTCCCACTTCGGTCGGTTAAGCTTAGAGTAGATTCCTACAATCTTCCAGTGCCGCCGGTGGAATATCCACGTCCTGAAAAACAGGCCGAATCCGCAGCCTAGATATTCGTCTGACAGCGGATCGCTTCGAAAGGAGTATACCTCAACCAGTTTCGGCTTAGGAGCCAGGCCTTCTTCTCGCTTCAATGTACAGAACCCTCGTACTCGGTATACATGAAGCTACCGTTAACTCCGAAGTGGGCGCAGTTGTGCTCGTTGTGATGAAGCTCGATGTCAGCGACGGCGACTTCGGTAGGTTGCACGCCGTTGCGCACGAGGAATTGACATGTCGTGTCAGGCGAGCGAGTCTCGATGGAATCGATGACGCGTCTCTCGACTTTGCCGTTCGAATATGTTCTGGTTTCGGTGACCTTCGCTTCGAAGAACTGCCTGTCCGTGTCCATGTTTCGGATGTAAAGTTTGCACGTTCTCATGGGACCTCCATCTTCATGGTATCGGAGGGTCACCCTAGAATCAACTTTATTGTCGTATTGTCTCATAACGATCCGTCACCACGTCCACTTTAGGACGAGTCGCTTCTCGAATACTACCTTCAGTACGAAATACGGCACCCCGCCGTATTTAGCTATCTCTTTGACGTCATCGGTGATGTACCTACGTTCAAGCTGGCGGCTCATCTCGTCGACTTCCCCTTTTAGGCCGCTCTGGGCATACGCAGCGTCGAAGGCGTGCTGTTCTGCATCGTTCATCGGCGGCATAACGCCTGCCGGAGACCGAGACGATCTCCCGATTCCGTAGCGGTTTCTGCGGCGCCGAACGATCTTGGAAGGTTTCCGGGCGTAGAGAATGCCCAGGTAC
>Ga0335069_10011499_pt1 | contig 12481 bp, 12 predicted proteins | sample Lox_Sample_11_FD_206714 | JGI IMG/M metagenome (GOLD analysis project Ga0335069, IMG submission 206714) | Soil microbial communities from Loxahatchee National Wildlife Refuge, Florida, United States - Lox_Sample_1.1 | ecosystem: Environmental > Terrestrial > Soil > Wetlands | place: USA...
CTAATGGCCGCCGCGATCCGGCCGCGTCTGGAAATTTCCCGAGGCGGACCGCGCCGCCTGGTTCACGAAAAGAGAGGCGTGGACGAAGATTATCAAAGGACAACGACCCGCGCTCGAGAAACTGTCCGAACTCACGACGTGATCGCTAGAGTCCGAAGGGATAGGTTTCGGGCTGCGCTTGCTTTGCGCCTGCCGGCAGAGGCGTGACGGCCCGCGTCGTCTCGAACCAGACGTAGGCGTCGAACTGCTCGCTCAGCACGGCTTCGAAATAGTGGCTGAGAAATTCCGTGTCTGGCCGATAGACGACGCCTATCGCGCGCTCAAGACGGACTTCGGCCAACATCTCGTGAATGTCGGCCTTCGTGCGCCAGTCGGTCAACGATCGTGCATGCCCCGTCGTTCGGAAAAGATGTTCGTAGCTGTCGTCGCGCGCCCGACGCACGATCATGAATTCCATTGCTGAATCCCAATCGGACGCGGCGGCGACCGTTCCCCGGTCGGTGCCGAAGCCGATCGCGGTCATGTTCGCGCCATAGGCCTTGCGGCACAACTCGCCGATATTGAATTCGCCTTCCCATCCCATCGATGTCGCTGCGGCATTGCCGATGTGGGAATTGTGCGCCCAGACGATGGCCTTGGCTTTGGGGCCGCGATGACGCATGAGGCTCTGCAGGGTCTCAAACATGTGGCGGTCCCGCAGATTCCAGGATTCGCGCGAGCCCTCATACATGATGCGATAATACTGCTCTGCCGCGCGCACGATGCGGGCGTTCTGGGCCGCATCGAAAAAGTGCTCGCCGTCCTGCGCGATATAATCGATGCGGTGATGGAGCATTTCCAGCAACTGCTCGCGCACCGGCCCTTCGCAGGTGTCCGCTCCCATTGCCGCGCGGCGACCATATAGCGCCGGCTCCGATTGCCAGGGCGTGAGGCAGCCGTAGCGCCGCCTGGCGGTTTTCGCCGCTTCGGGATCGACGCGATCGAGATAGGCGAGCACCGCAGCGATGGAAGCGCCGAGGCTGTAGATGTCGAGCCCGCGGAATTCGATGCGCGCCTGCTCTGGCTTCCGTTCGTTCTCGGTCCTCAGCCATTCGACGAATTCCGCAACTTCGGTATTGCGCCACATCCAGCTCGGGAAACGCTCAAACGCCTTTTCTCTCGATGGCGAAGGGCTGCGATGGCGGACATAGCGGTCGATACGGTCCGCGTCGGGCCAGTCGGATTCGACGGCGACGATATTGAACCCGTAGTTCCTGATCAGATGGCGTGTGATCGCGGCGCGCGCGCGATAAAACTCGCTCGTGCCGTGTGTGGCTTCCCCCAAAAGGACGATCTCGACATTGCCGTAGCGCGCGAAAAAGGCTCCGAATTCTTCGGCATGTTCGGGCGAAGGAAGGTCTTCCGCGGCATCCTGCAACGCGCGAACCACCGCGCTCTGGGGATATTGATAGCGGCGCCGAAGAAGAGTGGTCATCTCCTAATCCTGCTCATCGACCCTCAAGGTCAACAATTCATGCCGGGCCGCATTGACACGCATCAAAATTCGCAAAGCTGGCCGATTACTCCCGTTGTTGATCCTTGTCATGTCCCGGCTGCCTGCGTGCACCTATGGGTTGTCAGCATTTACTCATGGAGATCATCATGAAAAGCATTAGATTGGGTATTGCGGCGGCCGGATTGATCATCGCCGGAACGCTCGTCGGGTCGGGCGCCTGGGCGCAGGAGGGCGGAATCAAGGCAGGCGTGTTGACGTGCAACGTTTCGAGCGGCTGGGGCTTCGTCTTCGGCTCCACGCGCGATTTGCACTGCACCTACAAGCCCGCCAAAGGTGAGACCGAAGAGTATTCCGGTCACATCACCAAGTTCGGCGTCGACATCGGTTATTCGCAGGGTGGGGTGATGGTGTGGGCGGTGTTCGCACCGGCCAGCGACGTGACGCCAGGTGCCCTCGCTGGGCCTTACGGCGGCGCCACCGCCGGAGCGACGGTCGGCGTAGGTGGAAACGTGAATGCGCTCGTCGGCGGGTTCAAAAAATCCATCTCGCTTCAGCCCGTCAGTATCGAAGGAACTACCGGCCTGAACGTTGCCGCCGGCGTGGCGGAGATGACGTTGAAGGCGCATCACTGACGGTTGGAAGGAAGCGTGCGGAGCTCCGTCGTTCCGCCGCTTCTTTTCGGAAACAGATCGCTCGCCAAATACGGGCAAAAGCGCGGACGATCTACCGGAGGAATATAATGGCCATCGACCAGACCCGTGCCGTCGACGAATTGGAGATACGCATCGGTGCGCGCTCGCTGCCCGGCATACTACGCAGACCGCACGCCGCATCGGCCATGATCGTATTCGCGCATGGCAGCGGATCGAGCCGGCTCAGCCCCCGCAATACCAAAGTCGCGGAGGCACTGAACGATGCAGGCTTCGCGACGCTGCTCTTCGATCTCCTCGAACCCGCGGAGGAAGCCGCGCAAAATCGCGCGAAAGTTTTCGACATACCGTTCCTCGGCGCGCGGCTCGTCGACGCGGTAAGGTGGCTCGACGAGGCGACATCGTTATCGGCAATGCCGATCGGCCTGTTCGGTGCAAGCACCGGCGCCGCCGCAGCGCTCGTCGCCGCAGCACAATTGCCGGGCCGCATCGGCGCCGTAGTGTCCCGCGGCGGACGCCCCGATCTTGCCGACCGCGCGCTCGACGAGGTGCGCTCGCCGACGCTTCTGATCGTTGGGGGCGCCGATTATCCCGTGATCGACTTGAACGCGCTCGCATTCGCACGGCTCGCTTGCATCAAGAAAATGGAAATCGTTCCCGGAGCCACGCATCTCTTCGAGGAACGCGGCGCGTTGGAGCAGGTCATCGCGCTCGCAAATGCGTGGTTTCTGAAATATCTGCGCGGATAGGAGTGCAGACATGCCTTTCCACGATCGCACCGACGCCGGAAAGCGCCTCGCGGCGGCGCTCGTAGGTTATGCGGGACGCGATTGCGTGGTTTTCGCATTGCCGCGTGGCGGGGTTCCCGTCGCGGCGGAAGTGGCGGCGAGGCTGAATGTGCCCTTGGATGTTCTGCTTGTGCGCAAGATCGGTGCACCGATGCAGCCGGAACTCGCGATTGGCGCCGTGGTCGACGGCGGAACGCCCGTTTATGTGCGCAACAAGGAACTCTTACGTCTCACGGGTACGAGCGAGAAGGAGTTCGACAGGATAGCCCGTCGAGAGCTCGCAGAGATCGAGCGGCGGCGACTTCTCTATCAGCGAGGCCGAAAGCCGCTCGATCCGAAGGGCCGCGTCGCCATCATCGTCGACGACGGCATAGCCACCGGCGCCACGACACGGGCCGCGCTCCAAGCCACGCGGATGCGCTCGCCCCAGGAACTTGTCCTCGCCGTGCCCGTGGCGGCGCACGAAACGCTCGAAAACCTGCGGGGGGAAGCCGATCGCATCATTTGTCTGGAAACGCCTGATCCTTTCGGCGCGGTCGGCTACTTCTACGAGGATTTCGGGCAGGTCAGCGACGCAGAAGTTGTGATGATCCTCTCGAAATTGCGCACGCCGGCGCAAACTTGAGGCATCGCAACGAACCGGATCGCCATTCGATCTAGTTTGAATGCGAACTGCAGGAGGATCGACATATGAAGGTCAAAGAAGCCATGCATGAAGGCGTGACATGGGTTTCTCCCGACGTGCCGCTAACCCAGATCGCCGCCAAGATGCGCGCCGAGGATATTGGCGCCGTTCCGGTGGGCGAGAGCGACAGGCTGGTCGGCATGGTCACCGACAGAGACATCTGCTGCCGCGGCCTGGCGAACGGGCACGACACCTCTAAGCTCACGGCTCGCGACGTGATGTCGAAGCCGATCCTGTATTGCCACGAAGACGAAACCGTCGAGACGGCGCTCAAAACCATGAAGAAAGGCCAGGTGCGCCGGCTTCCCGTCATCAATGCCCGCAAGCGCATGGTGGGCATGCTGAGCCTAGGCGACCTGTCCGCCAAGGCGAGTGCGGGGCTATCCGGTGATGCGATCAAATCGTTGAGCGCGCATCACGTCAAGCACGCGTGATCGGCAACGGACGAAATGGCCATGGAATTTTGGGATGTCATTCGCGGGCGGCGTGCGACGCGTTCTTATACCGATGAGCCCGTCGCGCGAGGGACGCTCGTTCGTCTGATTGACGCTGCCATTCAGGCACCCAGCGCCATGAATCTGCAGCCATGGCATTTCACCGTCATCCAGAATCGTGGTTTACTCGATGACATCTCGGCCCACGCAAAGCGGCACCTGCTTTCGGCGCCTACGACGCTGCCGGAGGGCATGCGCGAGCACTTGAGCGACGGCGCGTTTCACATCTTCTACCATGCGCCAGCGGTCATCCTGGTCTCGGGTGAAACGACCGCTGCATGGGCCGCTGAAGACGTGGCGCTTGCCGCGGAGAATCTCATGCTGGCGGCGTGCGCGCTCGGTCTCGGCGCGTGCTGGATTGGTCTCGCCCAAGCTTGGCTCGACACCACGGAAGCGAGAAAGCGGATCGATCTTCCCGACGCATTCCGACCGATCGCGCCCATTGTCGTCGGACATATGCGCGCGCGCCCGACGGCCGTGCCCCGAAAGGCGCCCGAGATCAACTGGATCGGCTGAACCGCCTGCGGTGCGCAGATGGCCCGTCCATCATTGACCGCCGTCAAGGTGCCCTCTTTTCCAACCGTATAGGTCTGGGCGCGAAGCCGATCGAACGGTGTGGCCATGACAATTCATAATGCCGAGATCGCGGGACTTTTCGGGCGTTACGCAACCTTGCTCGAAATCAAGGGCGCCAATCCTTTCCGCATCCGCGCTTATCGGAACGCCGCCCGCACCATCGAAAGCCTGCCACGCGACGTTAGCGTGATGCTGCAGGAAGGATACGATCTCGCCGAACTGCCTGGCATCGGTGACGATCTCGCCGACAAGATCTCGAACATCATCGAGCGCGAGAAGTTTTTCGAACTCGAGAAGATCGAAAAGCAGATGCCCGCAGGCCTGGTCGATTTGACGGCCATTCCCGGCCTTGGGCCGAAGCGCGTGAAGACGCTTTTCGACAAGCTCAAAGTCCGATCGTCAGAGGACCTTGCCAAGGCCGTGCGCGCGGGGAGGCTGAAAGGTGTGCGCGGTTTCGGACCGAAGTTCGAACAATCCATCCTGAAAGCGCTCGGTCATCCGGCGGCGGAGAAACGCGTGTCGCTGGCCGCGGCCGAACATATCGCGGAGCCTCTGATTCAATATCTCAAAGCGATACCGGGTATCGAAAGCGTCGCCGCGGCCGGCAGCTATCGCCGCCGGCGGGAAACCGTGGGCGATCTCGACATCCTCGTAACATGTCAGCATCCGGAACCCGTCGTCGAGCATTTTGCGGCCTATGAAGAGGTGAGCAAGACGCTGGCCCGCGGCACGACGAAAGCGTCCGTGCGCTTGAAATCGGGATTGCAGGTCGATCTGCGTGTCGTCCCGAGGCGAAGCGCCGGCGCCGCGCTTGTCTATTTCACCGGCTCGAAAGCGCACAACATCGCGCTCAGGGCTATCGGCCGGAAGCGCGGATTGAAGTTCAACGAATATGGCGTGTTCCGCGGCAAGCGATGGCTTGCGGGTAGAACCGAGGCGGAGGTCTACGCACAGGTCGGCTTGCCATACATCCCGCCGGAGCTGCGCGAAGCACAAGGCGAGTTCGAAGCGGCGCGTGCCGGCCATCTACCGCGGCTTGTCGCTGCGACGGATATCAAGGGCGATCTGCACGTTCACACCGAGGCCAGCGACGGCGACGCAACGATCCGCGAGATGGCGGACGCTGCCAGGGCGCTCGGATACGCGTATATCGCAATCAGCGATCACGTGAGCCGCATCGGCATCGTTCACGGACTCGACGCGAAAAGGCTTGTACGGCAGATGACGGAGATCGACCGCCTCAACGCCAAACTGCAAGGTTTCCGGATTCTGAAATCCGCCGAAGTGGACATCGCTCCGAACGGATCGCTGGCGCTGGACGGTGGCATTCTCGCAGAGCTCGATGTCGTCACCGCGTCCGTTCACGCCAAATTCGATCTTGATGCTGCCGCGCAGACCGAACGCCTGATCCGCGCCATGGACCACACCTGCGTCAACATCATCGGCCATCCGACCGGACGGCTCATCGGCGAGCGTGAAGCCTACCCGCTCGACATGAAGCGCCTCCTGGCCGCCGCCAAGGAACGCGGTTGCTTCGTCGAGCTCAATGCACAGCCGACGCGGCTCGACCTGTGCGACGTTCATGTGCGTCTGGCGAAGGACATGGGCGTGCGCGTGGGGATCGCGACCGACGCCCATTCGCCCGCGACGCTGGCCTACATGCGATACGGCATCGACCAGGCCCGACGCGGATGGCTCGAGCCGGACGACGTCATCAACACGCGTCCGCTCTCCGCGCTGCTGAAGCTGCTCGAACGGTGAGGCGATGCTCCAGCCGCGCCCCCCGCCAGATCCTACGGGAACCCCGATCGAGATCCAGATCGATCATGTGGCGCAGCTTTTTCATACGCTCGATCCGTTCCCGTTCCGCGAACGCGATCTCGACAAGGAGGCGGAGGAGTTCATCGTCGGCTGGGCGCGCGAGCTTCCAAAGCATGAACCCGTCGCGATCATCGTGCACCTTCCCGCTCGCGAAGCCGAAAGCGAACAGGGCCGCGAAATCGCGGATGCCCTGCATCAGTATTTCCGTTATCGCGCCAGTGTCGTAACCAACGATCTGCGCGAGCTGTTCCGCTTCGGTCGCTATGCGCTGGCGATCGGGCTCGTCACGCTTTCGTTCTGCATCGCCTTGGGCCAGATCGCGCGGACGACGCTCGGAGCCAATGAATTCTCGCGCATCCTGGGCGAGGGGCTGGCGATACTCGGTTGGGTCGCCAACTGGCGGCCGATCGAGATCTTTCTCTATGAGTGGCTACCCCTGGTCCGCCGCAGACGTCTGTTCCAGCGTTTGGCCAGGGCACACGTCACACTGGCGCCCCGGTAGCCAGGATGAAAGCGTTTCCCGCTGTCGAAGGTCTATCAGCTGCTCGAGCTTGGTCCGGCCGTGATGCTGACGACGGCGACGAGAGGGCAGCCCAACGTCATGACGATGTCGTGGCACAGAACGCATTCCGCGCAACTATGCTCTGGATGTTAGCGCGTGGTAGCAGGAGCTTTCGCGCAGATTATGTGTCCTCAAGGCCACCTGCGACTCAATTCGAAGCCAATTGTCCGCCGACGACCGACGGCATCAGAGTGAGTTCTCCCTAGGCATTGTTGGCGAAGCCCCGCTACATCAGACCATCCTTCCCCGCCTGTCAAAGACTTGCGGGCCAGTTATGAGTAGCGGCTTTGTCGCCGCATCGTTCGTCGAGCCCTCAGTCGGGGGCCGAGGACGGCATCCTTGCCGCCGCGCCAAGCCGTGCACCGAGTTCAAAGCCCTTGTAGTTTTCGGCCGCGATGGCCTCGCATCGCTCGCGATAATTGCTGAAGCCGCCGAGGTAAACCCCAAAACGGCGCGGCTTTCCGGGAACGTTCGAGCCCAGATACCACGAATTGGCTTCCGGATAGAGAGTGCCATTGGCGACCTCGCTGCAGTGCAGGCCCCAATCGCGTTCGGCATCTTCGTGAGCCTCGATGACGTCGAGGTCGTGGTCTCGCATGTGGCTCAGGCAATTCCCGATCCAGTCGACGTGCTGCTCGATCGCGGTCGGCATGTTCGCGAGGACGGACGGGCTCAAGGGGCCCGTAATCGTGAAGAGGTTGGGAAAGCCCGCGACCATCAAACCGAGATAGGTTCTCGGACCCTCCGCCCAGTGCTCGCGCAATCGGCGTCCACCGCGACCGACGACGTCGATGGCTAGCAAAGGGCCGGTGAGGGCGTCGAATCCGGTCGCGAGGACGAGCGCATCGAGCTCGAAGGCCCCGGCTTCGGTCCGCACCGTGTTTCCTGAAATTGCGACGATCGGAAATGTGCGAATGTCCTCCAGCGAAACGTTCGGACGGTTGAACGTCGCGTAGTAGTCGTCGTCCATGGGCGGGCGTTTTGTGCCGATCGGGTGATCGCGCGGTATCAGAAGCTCGGCTGTCGCCGGGTTCTTCACGACCGAACGAATGTATCTGGCGACAAAAGCGGCGGCTTCCTGGTTCGCTTCGCGATTGGCGAGAAGGTCCGAAAACGACTGTGCGAAGAAGCGCGTCCCGCCGACCATCCAGGCTTTTTCCAGCACGGACTGGCGCTCACGGGGAGAAAGCGCGGTAACGGGCGTCTTGCTGACCTCGAACGGGACGCCGCCGCCGGAGGTCATGCAGGTTTGGCGGATTTGCGGATAGTGCGACTTCACCCATTGCGTGAATTGCGGCGCCATGGGCGCGTTCCAGACCGGGATCACCCAGTTCGCCGTACGCTGGAAAACGGTGAGGTGGCGCGCCTGCTTCGCGATTCTGGGAATAGCCTGTACCGCGGATGCGCCGGTGCCGACGACGCCGACGCGCAGGCCGGAGAAGTCCACTCCGTTTTCAGGCCACCTCGCTGTATAAAACACGGCGCCATCAAAGCTATCGAGCCCGGGAATATCCGGTTTGATGACTTCCGACAGGCAGCCTGCAGCGGAGACGATGAAACGCGCTGATGCGCGTTCGCCGTTGCCAGCGGCGACTCTCCAGCGTCGGGTCGTTTCGTCGAATTCGGCCTTTTCGATGCGCGCGTCGAAGCGGATATGCGGCCGAAGTGCGAACCGGTCCGCCACATGGTTGAGATAGGAGAGGATCTCGGGTTGCTCCGAATAGTGAAGCGTCCAGTTCCATTCGTCCTGCAGTTCTCGGGAGAAGGAATAGGAGTAGTAGTAGCTCTCGCAGTCGCAGCGGGCGCCGGGGTAGCGATTCCAGTACCAGACGCCTCCGACATCGCTGCCTTTCTCGAAGCCGAGCACGGAAAAACCGAGCTTGCGCAATTTGTAGATCGCGTAGAGGCCAGCAAACCCGGCGCCGATCACGATCACGTCATAATCGTTCGCGGATTCCTTTGACGTTCGGACCGTGTCATTCATCTTGACCCTCTCCTGCAGCGCCGGCCTTCATGCTTGGCCCTTTTTGTAACGTGTGTTATGTGTTCTCCGCGGTCGGATTTCGTCACGCGTGATTCGGATAATCGCGACCGCGGATTGCAGCGGGGAAGCCACGTCGCATGCCGGCAGGTTGGAAGCTCGCCAGATTTTATCACACGATCATCAACGCCCGTGACGTCGACGAGACTGTCGCGTTCTACGAGCTGCTGGGCTTTCGTATCCAGAGTGACAGGCGCAACGCCGTCTGGCCTGATGGCAGCGGCGCGTCCTTCGCGCTCATTCCAAATCCGAAGGGGCGCGGGGTTCTGATGGTACTTCCCAGCGATCCGGACGGGCCGATGCTCGACATTATCGAATGGATTGCGCCGAAAGCCGAGTTTCCGCCCCTGTCGCCCACACGGATTCCACGCGTGCTTGCCTTCCGCGCCGAGAACGTTCACCTCGCGCACGCCGAGCTTAAAAAGCAGGGGGTCAGGTTCACGACCGAGGAACCGACCTCGATACCCGAAGCGGGCATCAAGGCGTGCGCCGTCGCATGCGATCCGAACGGCGTACTGATCGAAATGATCGAACTCGAAGAAGGCCTGCGCCATTCGCGCATCGGCGAGGTGTTTGCGCCGAAAGGGAATTAGCGGACAAGGCACGGCGGGACCTACTCGGCTGCGATCGTTTCGGACTGCGCGAAATAGGGTATCAGATGGTCTCCGACCAGGCGGATGCTGCGCAGGACCGCCTCGTGCGGCAACCGCCCGAACTGCATCAGACATAACAGCCTGTCGGTGCCGATGCCGCGATAGGCGTTCATCTTCTTCTTGCAGTGGTCGATGTCGCCGATGATGACGGAGTCAAGCTGTTCGGCGACTTCGTGTGCCTCCTCGAAGCTCACCTCTTCGCCGCGGGCCAGGCGCTTCAGCAGCGCGACCACCGGCACCTCATCGGGCCTGTCCTCGAGTTCTGTCGGATCGTCGCCTTGTAGCGCCGCGATCTGCTGATTGTTGACCAGGTTGCGGGCGAGGTGGGGATTGAGGCCGGCCCGGATTTGATTCCACCAGATCGCGCGAGGAACCTTGAAAACGATCGGCGCGGCGTGAACGTACCAGAGCGCCGACAGGGCCGCGCCGCATTCGATCGCCTGTTTTCTCGTCTCGGCGACGTGCACGAAGGTGAACACGCCCTTCTGGTTGTTGATGAGCTTGCCGGCGGGGTCAGCGCACGCCGCGATCGCCGCATCATATTCGTCGAGCATCGACTTCATGAAGTCGAGCGGGCTGAAGAGCGTCGTGCCGAGCACGCCTACGCCGAGTTCGCCCGCCATCCGAAAGGAATCCGGGCTGCTCGAGGTCTGCCATAACCTAGGATGCGGTTTTCTAACCGGGCGCGGCACGACCTCGCGTTCGAGCATCTCGAACAGGTCGCTCTTCCAGGAAAACTTCGGCTCGGTCCACATCTTGGGAATCATGCGCATCGCCTCGCGCACTTCCTCGCGAGCCGTTGTCGGATCGACGCCGAATGTTTCCCATTCCTTGCCGCCGCTCTTTGCGAGGCCGAGCTCGAAGCGTCCGTTGCTGAGAATGTCGAGCGTCGCGGCGCGTTCGGCCACGCGCAGCGGCCCGTTGATCCGAAACGGCGCCAGAACGCCGGCATGGCCCACATGCATGCGCGATGTCGACATCGCGATCGCCGTCAGAACGACTTCCGGCGCGGCGCTGTAGCTGAATTCGGGCGCTCCGTGATGCTCGACCTGCCACCAGACCTCAAACCCCGCCCTGTCGGCGGCGCGGGCCTGCTCGATGGTCCAGTTGAGGATTTGGCGTTCGTGTTCCGGGGGCCAGGGTTTGGCGATCTGGATTTCGCAGAAAATATCCAACTTCACGTCGCTGTCCTCGGCTCAAATTTATGCCCTTTTGTAACATAACAGCTGTTACGGCAACAAGCCAATTTTACATAACGCGTGTTATAAAAAGGCGAGTTTGGAGCCTGTGCGTAACCCTTCGGCGGCTGGGACAAATGGTGCCCCGCCGCCGGGGAAGGTTGAAGCCGGAAGGATTGCGCCGCATTCTTGGGTGGCGATATTCAGGGTCCTCGGACCAGCCATCTGCCTGGAAGTTCATGCCGAAAAAGGTCGATCACAAGCTTCGCCGCGAAGCGTTTCTGGCTGCGGCCTACCGCACGATCAAGAAGAAGGGTCTCGCGGGCGTTACCGTGCGAGCAGTTGCGCGCGAGGCCGGGTTCACGACTGGTGCATTGGTCCATTATGTCGATTCCATGGACCGGCTACTTGTCGAAGCCGCCGAATACGCCGCCAGGGACGTCCGCGTCGATATGGAGCGCATGGCGCAATTGCCGGACAAGGTCGAGGGGCTTCGCCAGGTGCTCTATCTTGCGCTGCCGCTGGACGAGGACCGTCGCGGCAACTGGAATTTCTGGCTGGGATTCTGGGAACGCTCCGTGCGCAACGCTGCCGTTCGCAGGCTGACGCAGGCGCGCTACAGCGAGTGGCTCGGGCGGGTCGAACATTTGATCGTGAACGCGCAGGGCTCCGGGGCGTTGCCTGCAGAATTGGATGCTCGGCGCGCCGCGCGCCAATGCGTGGCGCTTATCGACGGTGTTGCCGCGCAGACGCTGCGTTCGGGGTTTCCCATTCCGCCCAGCGAACAGTGCCAGATGATCGACGACTGGATCGTCAATACGCTGAAGCCGTTTCTGCCTCTTGCGCCATCAGCACCGGCGCGGCGGCGCCGGCCACGCACCAACGGAAAATCGGCTGGGACAGCCGAGGCGAAGCAGCCTTGATACCCCAACATTTGCCGCCTCGGCACTTTCCTCCCAATTGCGCCAAGACATAACAGTCGTTATTTTTAAAACGAAGCGCGCGGGCACAGGCGCGATGGGAGGCGGGCATGGCGGCAGAGTGGCACCTGGAGCATCTCTATCATGCGGTGATCAACGTCCGGGACCTGGATCAATCTATCGCGTTCTACAAACTGCTCGGATTCGAAGTCCTCAACGATCGGCGCCACGTCGAATGGCCCGACTTCGTCGCCAATATCTTCGGCATGAAACGGGCAAAGGGGCGCGGGGTGCTGATGATCCTGCCCGGTGATCCCAATGGCCCCATGATCGATCTCATCGAATGGCTGGAGCCGCGCCCCCATTTTGCATCCATCCCCGTTGCGGATGGCGAGGTTCCCAGGATCATTGCGTTTCGCACGAAAAATGTTCACGCCGCGTATGAGGCACTCGTCGCTAAGGGCGTGAAATTCACCTGGGAGATCTTCGGACCCCATCCCGGGCTCGGAATAGTCGGAAGCTGCTGCTGCTGGGATCCGAACGGCAATCTGATCGAGTTGATCGAGTTGAGCCCCGGACAACGCCATTCGAAGGCGACCGAAGCGCTTTCGAAGGCGC
>Ga0335069_10011500_pt1 | contig 12481 bp, 12 predicted proteins | sample Lox_Sample_11_FD_206714 | JGI IMG/M metagenome (GOLD analysis project Ga0335069, IMG submission 206714) | Soil microbial communities from Loxahatchee National Wildlife Refuge, Florida, United States - Lox_Sample_1.1 | ecosystem: Environmental > Terrestrial > Soil > Wetlands | place: USA...
GTCGAAAGGGCGCGTCTGCGACAGGCGCCCGACGTCGCTGCCGAGCGTCACTGCGAGCGCCCCTCGGCGTTGGCGACGAGTTTGTAGCCGCCGGCCTCGGTGACGAGAAGCTGCGCCTCGGCGGGATTGCTCTCAATCTTCTGGCGCAGGCGGTAGATGTGAGTCTCGAGGGTGTGCGTGGTCACGTTCGGGTTGTAGCCCCACACGTGCTTGAGCAGCGTTTCGCGGGCGACCGGCTGCTGCTCGGCCCGGTGCAGGTAGCGCAGGATCGCCGCCTCCTTCTCGGTCAGCCGGAGCTTGACCCCATTGGCGTCGACGAGGTTCTTCGAGGTCGGCCGGAACGTATAGGGGCCAACCTGAAATTCCGCGTCCTCGCTCGCTTCATATTGGCGGAGCTGCGCGCGGAGGCGCGCGAGGAGGACCATGAATCGGAACGGCTTTCCGACATAGTCGTTGGCGCCTGAATCAAGGCCCATGACCGTGTCCGCGTCTGAATCGTGAGCCGTCAGCATGATGATCGGCCGGCGGTAGCCCTCGCGCCGGACGCGCTTCACCGCCTCGCGCCCGTCCAGGTCCGGAAGGCCGACGTCCATGATGACGAGGTCGGGGGGCGATTCCGCGATCAGCTTCAGCGCCGCCTCCGCCGTCTCGACCGATTCGACTTGGAATTCAGGGTGGAGGGCGAGTTGCTCCACGAGGGCGTTGCGGAGGTCGGCGTCGTCGTCGACGATGAGAATTCGCCGCGTCTGAGTCATGGGCGGCAGTGTACCGGCTGCATCGCAGCGCCGCTAGCCTCCGAATGCGGCGAGCTTGCGGCGATTTTCCCAACCCAGCTCGTCCGAATTATCGGAAACTCTCACGGCCGGCGCCGCGCAGGCTCGCGCTAAGAAAGGCAAGCAGGCGCTCGCGATATTCGGCGCCGCCGACCGCGGCGAGGTCCACATGCCAGGCGCCCGCAACCTGCCAATAGAACTTTGGCGATCTCGCCCTTTCAAACATGGCGCGGCTTTCCTCGACCGTGGTCTTTTTGTCTTCCGCGCCGGTCATCACAAAGATCGGGGCGGGCGCCGAAGCGATCCCGTCGATCGGGCGCAACCCTTCGACTTCGACGCCGGCGCTGATGCGAATTGCGGCCAAGACAATGGGCGTCAGCGCCCGGCCTGGGGGCCCAAAGAGCAATCCAAGCCGGTTTGAAATCGCCAGCCCCATGCCCGAGGGCGCGGATTCGATGATCAGCGCGTCGGCTTCCATCGGCGCCCCGATCAGCGCCGCCGCCCCGCCCATGGAAATCCCCAGCACCGCCACCGGCTCACCCGGCAGACGCGATCGGAGCCAAGCGAGGGCGGATCGCGCGTCGAGCGACTCACGCCCGCCAAGCGTGATGAGGTCTCCCGTGCTCTCGCCGTGCGCCTGAAAGTCGATCGCGAGGGTCGAATAGCCGGCGTCGCGCAGCACACGCATCCGTTCCGCCTGGACCAGCCGATTTGCATAGATCCCATGCAGAAGGAGAACCGCGCCCCGGCCGGCGCCCGGCAAAAACCAGCCCGCAAGGCGGGCGCCGGACTTTGAGGGAATCGTCACGGCTTCGACTGGCAGCCCCGTCGCCGCGGGTTCGAGCCGCGCGTGCCGCGCCCGCAGCTCAAAGCGGATGTAAACGACCAGGGAGAGGAAGCCCAGGACGATCGCCAGAACGAGAAATGCGAGTATCCGAATCCACATGGCGAGAGCGCATAAGGGCATGTCAGGGCGAAAGGATGAGCTCCCGGGCGCCCAATTTCCTCAGATCGTCCTCGGAGCCGGCGAGGCGGAAGGACTTGACGTCGTTCCAGAGAGCGACGAGATCGCCGTAGTGGCGCGAGAAGATGTGTCCGGACTGGCCGGTCGTGATCATGAACCGCGAATGGTCAGGGTCGCCGAGGTCGTAGATTCCGCGGAAGCCCGCTCCATGCGTACGGGCGAACGGCTGGTCGTTTGGTGCGTCGAAGCCCCCGCCGCGGTCGAGCGTATAGAAGCCGCCGCTTGACGAGACGCTGAGGTCGCTTGCTCTGTCGAGCAGCGGCACATGGGCGAAGACCTTGTGCCGAAGCAGGCTCACATGCTCATGGCCCCAGCGCCACTCGCTCATGTCCGGCCCGTCGCGCTTGACGAGGAGCGCAAGCCCCTCGTCGAGCGCTTGTCCGAGCGTCTTTCGGCAACCGGGATCAGGCTTGCCCGGGTCGTCGCACCAGGAGGGATGGTCCCGCATCAGCGAGACAAGGGTGGCCGCTGCGAACGGTCCCAATTCATCCAAAGGAAGCCCGATTTTCTCGACCAGCACGATTCGGTGCAGGGACCCAAGAAACGCCGTGAAGATCAGCGGCTCCGGCCGGTCCTTGTCCATGACCGCGTTCCACCCGAGCAGCATCGCCTGCGCCTGCCGCGCGCGCTCTCCGGAGGGGACGATCGTTGCGATGAAAGGCTGCAAATCCTTCGCGGCGAGCGACAGTCGGTCGGCCTGCATGGCGGCCGAGGTCTCGAGGCTGTGCTTCTCGATCGTGTTGAAGAACTCCTGAATGCGGCGGGCGCGAAACCCCTCGTCCCAGTCCCGGCCGAACGTTGGCTGGTGCTCGTCTGGAACATTCGCGTTGTTGGCATTGAAGGCGAAGCCCGCCGATGGATTGTGGAGTTGGGGGAGCTGCTCGAAGGGGACGGTCCCAACCCAGTCGAAAGCGCCCGAGGCTCCGTCCACCGGCGCTAGGCCGTCGCCCGACTTGCGGAGAGGGACGAGACCGGGGCTGAAAAAGCCGATGTCGCCGCTCACGTCGGCGTAGACGATGTTCTGCGTCGGCGCCTCATAGAAGCGCATCGCATCGAGGAACTCATTCCAATTGTGCGCGGCGTCGAGGCGCATAAACGCCTCCGCCGTCGTGTCGTGCTCGCTGAGGCCGGTGAAAGCCAGCGCCACGACCTTTCCCGCCGGCGCCGCGCCGCGAACTCGCTCGCTGACGTCGGAAAGGACCGGCCCGTGCCGGGTCGACCGGACCGCAAGCTCGACGTCAGGCGCCCCCTTCACATGAATCGTCTCTTCGTGCGAGTCGAACCGCTTCGGTCCATCCGGCGCGAGGTATTTGGACGGATCGGACAAATCGATCGTCTCGATGAACAGGTCTTGCGTATCGGTGTTGGCCGTCGTGAAGCCCCAGGCGATCGAGTCGTTTTGCCCGATCGCCACAATAGGAGCGCCGGGAAAAGTCGCGCCCTTCACGGACCCCTGGGGCGTGACGATCCGGACCAGATACCAGAGGATTGGGGCTTCAAGCCCCAGATGCGGATCGTTGGCGAGAATTGGCTTGCCGGTGTCGGTGCGCGCTCCGGCGACGACCCACTCATTCGAAGCTCCCTGCGTCAAACCGGTGAGCGCGCCGATCTGATCCTCGATCGCGTCGCGGCTTGCATGGGTTTCGCGGAGATTTGGCAAGGTCGTTATTGGGTCGCCCGCAGCCGTTCCCGGGAGCATCCATCCAGCCCGCTCCGATCCAAGCCTTTCCCGCAGACGCGCGCGCAGCGCCTCCAGCGAATAGTTGTGCGACAGCTGCTGCGCCATCAGCTTGCCCCACACGAGCGAGTCGGCCGGCTTCCACGGCTCGGGCGTGTCGCCAACGAACAGGAATTCGGGCGGTAGGGCGCTCCTGTGGCTGCCGAGAAAGGCGTTGACGCCCGCGGCGTACGCGAGAAGCCGCCTTTGCGCCCACGGCGACAGAGCATCGAAGCTGCTTTGCGCCCGACGATAATAGCCGAGCGTGCGCATGTACTTGTCGACGTTGACGAAGTCCGAGCCGAGGATCTCCGCGACCCGGCCTTGCCCGACCCGCCGGTTCAATTCCATTTGGAACAGGCGCTCGCTCGCGTGGACGTAGCCGAGCGCGCGCGCCGCATCGTCCATGGAGGCGGCGAAAATGTGCGGGACGCCATGGGCGTCGCGCCATATCCTGACCTCGGACGAGAGGCCTGGCAGCGTCTCCGATCCGGAGTAGGCGGGCATCGCGCGCCAGAACACGTAAACGCTCGCAACCGCCGCCAGGACGATGAAGATGATCGCGAGCTTCACACCTCCGATGAGCAAACGTCGTCGGATCGAGCGCTGCTTCGGTTGCAATTTCCTTAACACGGGTTGCTCCTCGCCTTTGACGCCGACGGGAGGCCGGCAAGCCGGCTAGAATACGAACGTCGCCTTAACGGGGGCGTGGTCCGAGGGTCGCTCCCAGCCGCGCGCCGCCCGCAGAACCTCCATCGATCTTACGAAAGACTCAAGCGCAGGGCTGACCCAGATGTGGTCGAGGCGGCGGCCTTTGTTCGCTTTCAGCCAGTCGGGCGAACGATAGCTCCACCATGTGTAAAGCTTCTCGTCCTCGGGGACGAACTTGCGCAACGCGTCGACCCACGGGCCCGCCGATTGCGCCTTTAGCAGCTTCTCGACCTCAATCGGCGTGTGGCTCACGACATTGAGGAGCGCTTTGTGGCTCCAGACGTCGTGTTCGAGCGGCGCGATGTTGAGATCGCCGACCAGAATGGATCGGCCCGCGGCGGCTTTGCTTGTCTCCGCCCATGTCGCCATTTCGTCAACGAAGGCGAGCTTGTGGGCGAACTTGGGATTGAAGTTTGGGTCCGGCTCGTCACCGCCGGCGGGCACGTAGAAGTTGTGCACCTCGACGCCGTTAAGCGCTCCGTCCAGAATGACGCTGAGGTGCCTCGCGTCTCCTTTGGCGCAGAAGTCGCGGACCGAAGCGGCTGCGAACGCAATCCGGGAGACGATCGCGACGCCGTGGTAGCCTTTCTGCCCGCTGACGGCGATATGCCGATAGCCCGCCGCCTTGAACGCGCTATGGGGAAAATTCGCGTCCGGGCACTTGGTTTCCTGCAGGCACAGGACGTCCGGCCGGTGGTTAGCCAAGTACCGGATCACGAGATCGATGCGCAGCCGGATGGAGTTGATGTTCCAGGTTGCGACGGTGAAATCCATATCCGGCTCGAAGCTAACACCGCGCAAGAAGAGCGGGCGACGCCGAATGCGCAAGGGTCGGGAAAAGCTTTCCCACAGTCATCTGCCGCGCCCCATGGCGCTCGGCGTCGTCTCGTCGATGTGGAACAGCGCCGGATCGGGCTTCGACCTCAGGTCCATATTGAAAAGCGTTACGATCGTCTGGAAACCCTGCGCGTCGATGACAGTCCACTGTTTCAACGCGAAAGTCGCCGGATCGAAAATGAGCTCGAGGTGCGCCGTCCCGCCCAGCGTCGCTTTATCCTCGACCTCGATCGTGACCGAACTCTCGTCCTGGGCGACGCTTAAGACCTTGGTGTCCTTGGCTAGGTCGATGTGGTCCGACAGCAGGAACTTCAAGGGCGTCTGACCGATGAAATATTCGTCCTGGGTGTTGAGCTTGTGGTCGATGATCGCGACGCTGCGTCCGTCCGCGACGATCTCGAAGCGGGCAGGGGAAGCGTATTTGAATAGCATCCGGCCCGGCCGGTCGACCGACAGCTGCCCCTCGGCGCGCTTGCCGCCGGGACCGATCTGAACGAAGTCCGCGGTCAGAACGCGGGCGGCGTCCAGCCAGGCGTTGGCGCGGGTAACCGCTTCGGCCGCCGAGAGCTGGGCGATCGGACCGCTCTTCGGCGCCTTCACAGCTTTCGCGGGTCTAGGCGTAAGTTGGAGCGGCACGTCCTCGGCGAGCGCGTCCGCGGCGACCGCCGCGAGCAGGGCCAAGGCCAGCGCGAGAAGCCGTTTCGGCATGTTCTTCGTCCCTCATTACTTGCTGCTCGACTTGCTGCTCGCCCGAATCGGCTCGACCGAGATCCGTCCATTTAACCGCGTCGGGCATTGACGAGGCAGTGTGCTCTTTCTGTGGCGGGCCTTAAGCCGGAAGGATAGAAACACGTCTGCCGCCTGGTGAACAAAATGGTCATATGCCGCTCCGGCCGAGCGCGCGGGAAAGGACGCAAATTAGCGCCAGCGGACTTACGGAAAGGCGGATGAACATGACAGCCGCCGCGGGCAGAAAAGCCGTCTTGGCGGTCGCGCCCAACGGCGGCCGCAAGACGAAGGCCGATCATCCTGCGCTGCCGATGACCGCCGAGGAGTTGGCGCGGACGGCGGCTGAGTGCCTAGAGCGCGGCGCCTCGATGATCCATCTGCATGTGCGTGATCGCGACGGCCGGCATGTGCTGGACCCGTCCGCCTATCGCACCGCGATCGCCAAGATATGCGACGCCGTCGGTGACCGCCTCGTGATCCAGATCACGAGCGAGTCGCTCGGACGCTACACGCCGAAAGAGCAGCAAGCGGTCGTCTTGCAGACGAACCCAGAGGCCGTCTCGCTTGCGCTGCGGGAGCTCGCGCCGAGCGAAGCCGACGAGACGGGGTTCGCCGCCTTCCTCGTCCGGCTGAAACAGATGCGGGTCTGGCCGCAGTTCCTCCTCTATTCGCCGGACGACGCGACGCGCTTGGCGGGGATGCAGAAAAAGGGCCTGATCCCATTCGAGCGCGCGGGCGTGCTCTATGTCCTTGGCCGGTACTCGCTGCTTCGCACCGCCGCGCCGGCGGACCTCCTTCCGTTCATGGCGCCCGACATGCCGCGCTTCGGGTCGTGGGCGGCCTGCGCCTTCGGACGCCGGGAGGCGGCGTGCGTCACGGCCGCCGTTCTGCTCGGCGGCCACGCCCGCGTCGGCTTCGAGAACAATCTCGCGCTGCCGAACGGCGAGCCGGCCGCATCCAACGCCGAGCTCGCCGGCGTGGTCGCGCACGGGCTCGAAACTTTGGGCATTTCGATCCAGGCGGCGCGCGGCCTGCGGGAGGAGATCGACAAGTTGATGCGCTGAAATTGCGGCGTTGGGCGGCCGCTCGTGGAGCGCGCCTGCTGCGGCGATTCGAGGCGTTTCTTTGCGGTCCGCTTGGGTATCCAAGCCATCTTCGAATGCTAAAAGCGGAACAGGGATCGCGAGCGCGGCTAGGCGCGCGAGTTGGCCGATCGTCTCTTTGGGGTTGCGCGACCGCTATCGTTTGCGCGGCAATCGTGGCAGGTTTCGGGTCTTTAAGCGCTTTCTCGTGAGGAGAGTTCCATGCAGTCCGTCGCGTTCAAAGCAGGAGACACCATCATTCGCAAGGGCGACGAAGGCGCGACCGCTTATTTCATCGTGACCGGAGAAGTTGAGATTTTGGTCGGCGAAGGCGACGCGGCAAGGCGCGTTGGCGCGCTGCATGCGGGCGAAGTATTCGGTGAAATGAGCCTCATCGAGCCGGGTCCGCGCTCGGCGACCGTGAAAGCGGTGACCGACGTCGAGAGTCTCGCCGCCTCGTACGAGGAATTCATCACCGCGATCGAGGACCATCCTGAGCGGGCCGTCGTGTTCATGAAGACGCTGGTGAGGCGGCTCCGGCTCATGAACGAACTCATTGAGAAGATCGCCCCCGAGAAGGGCGGGCTTCGAGAATGGATCCAGAAGTCGCTCGGGCCGTGCCAGATCGACCCGCAGGTCCGGGACCTTTCCTGGACGATGCTGTGGTGATCGGGGCGCTCGCACTGCACGCAGCGACCGGAAGCTGCCTTCGAGAACCTAAATCGTGCACGCGACTCTGAGTCCGATCCGTCCCTGCCAGCCGGGGTTGTCGGGTGCGATCTCGTCCCGATAAGCCGAGCGGCAAATCGCCGGGTTATGCGACCAGGATCCGCCCCTGAGGATGCGCTCTCCGCTTCCCGCTAGATTTGCGGCCCCTGTGGGCGAGGCGTCGCTGTAATTGGGCGTCGCCGCGTCGAGGCAATATTCCCACACGTTGCCGTGCATGTCGTAAAGGCCGAAGCGATTCGGCGGGAACGTCCCGGCCGGCGTCGTCTTGCCACGGAAAATCCCGACCGGGCCCTGATCGTAGGCGCCCGAGCCATAGGCGACGCCGTCATAGACGTCCGAGGCGACGCTCTTGCCGTCGCTCTGGCCGCAGACCGCCCCGCCTGTTCCGCAATAGTTGGCGAGGTCGGTGGTGATGGTGGGGCCGACGTTGAACGGCGCGGCGGATCCGGCGCGGCAGGCGTATTCCCACTCCGACTCCGTCGGCAGGCGGTAGGCGCGGCCGGTGATCTCGGCCAAGCGGCGGCAAAACTCGTCCGCCTCGCTCCAGCTGACGCTTTCGACCGGCAAGTCGGCGCCCTTGAAGAAGGCGGGAAACGGATCGAGGCCGCGGGCGACCTTCGCGGGATGCGACATTACCACTGCCGCCCACTGCGCCTGCGTCACGGGCGAAGCGCCAAGGAAGAAAGCGTCGAGCGTGACGACATGCTGAGGCCCCTCGTTGGCGCGCCGCTCGGGTTCGTAAGGCGGCGAGCCCATCATGAATTCGCCGCCCGGGATTAAGACCATGTCGAGGCCGGCGCCGCCGGCGAGGGTTTCAGTGAAGACGGCGGCGGTCGCTTTCGGCGTCGCCAGCCGCGCGCCCTTCCCGTCCACGGCGGCGGCGTCAAAGGCGATTTGCCGCAGCGACGGGGTGGGCGGCTTCATGGCCCAGCGCCGAATGGCGGGAAAGCCGAGCATGCCGCCGGCCGCGGCCGCCGCGACGGCTCCGGCGGCTATGGCGCGGCGTCGCGTCAGCCAAGTTCGGACCGCTCCTTGCGGTGCGCCCGTCGGCCGGGCGGAGGCGCGCGGCAGTTCGATCCATTTCGCCGCCGCCGGGTCGGATGAGGGCGCGGTGCCGATTCCGAGCCGTTGCAGCATCTCCCGAACGTCGGAATGCCAGCGCGTGTGGCTGAGTTCGAAGCCGTTGCGGAAGGCGAGGTCCTTGAGTTCGTCCGGCAGACAGTTCTGCGGCGGCATCGTTGCGCCTTGCAGGAGCACGGGCGTCACCGGAATGTTGCGCTTGAGCGCGGTCGCAATCTCCTGACGCACGAAGTCCGCTGGATCGTCGAGTCGACGGCGGCCGGAGGAGTCGGCGCTGTCCAGCCAGTTCGGGCCGATGAGCGCGAGCAGGGCGTCGCAAGACTCGAGGCTCTCGTGCAGCGATTGCCGAAAGTCGCGCCCCAGCGCGATGCTGTCGACGTCCATGAAGACTGACTGCTCGCCGACGTATTTGGCGAGTTCGATGGAGAGGGCGCGCGCCTGTCCTTCCGCGTCGCCGCGCCGGTAACTGATGAAGATGCCGCTCACCTAGACCAACCCTTCGGCGAGGGCGGCGCTAGTAGTCGACGTCGCATCCGGCCGTCGCGGCGCGCGCCTTTTTCTTCGACTTCTTCGATTTTGAGGCGACCGGACTGCAATTCAAGCCGCGCGGATCGGCCGAACCGGCGGTGGGGGCATGCATGTTTCCAAAGCCGCCCAACCAACCCGCGCCCCCCATTCCCATGCCGCCCCCGCCCATTCCGCCCCCGCCCATGCCGCCCCCGCCCATGCCGCCGCCTCCCATTCCGCCGCCTCCCATGCCGCCGCCGCCCATGCCGCCGCCGCCCATGCCGCCGCCTGGGCGCACACTCCCGCCTCCCATTCCGCCGCCTCCGTCGCCTCCCATTCCGCCGGCCACAAGGACGCCCGGCGCGTCGGCTGCAAAAGGGGAGACGGGACTGGGGTTCGCGAGAGAGGAGCTTGAGACAGGGGAGGCAAGCGCGGCGACATCGAAGGCGGCAATCAGCGCGCCGGCCGCAATCAGGGTGCGCATCGAAGGTCCTCGTGATTTGTTTCAATCATACCACGGTCCGGTCCGGCGCCGGAGACGGTTCATGAGCGGATCAATCCGGCGGCGCGCGCCAGAAAAAGCAAGCCGCGCGCGGCGGCTTTCTGCGGCGCGGCGCTCGCGCCAAGCCCGAGCGCGGCGAAGGCGGCGAGATAGCGCGCGACCAGCGTCCCGTCGCCGACGACATGCGGCTCGGCGTCGGGGAAGAGGCGGCGCGCCTCCTCGACCTCCGCGCCGATGAGGAGCCCGGACAAATAGTCGGCCGCGTCCTCCTCCGGCAGCTTGCCCATGAGCGGGAGCGCGCGCGCCCCGAAGAGCGCGCCCAGGAGACCACCGCCATTCTCGCCGCGTGCGGCGGCGGTCCCGCGCGCGACCGCGCGCTTGAACGCGGCGCCGGGCGGGTTCGGCTTGAGCCCCCGCGCGAAGGCGCCGGCGAGCGTGTGGTCGCGGATCGCCGCGAAAAGCTCGCCGGTTACGAAGGTGCGGAAACGCACGACGCGGCCGCCGTCGATCGCCGCCCATTTCGAGTGCGAGCCGGGCAGCACGACGAGGCGCGCGCCCGATTCCGCAATCCCGAGGATCTCGACCTCCTCGCCGCGCATGACGTCGGGCTGGCCCGTCTCATCCTCATAGGAAAGGCCGGGGACGAGCCAGACGCGGCGGCCGCCGGCCTCGACCGCGACGAGCTTGTCCCCGATGTCGCGCGGGTCGGCCGGGCAGGGAACGTAGGGCGCCTCCTTCCAGCCGTGCCGGCTGCCGACCATGCCGGAGGCGACGACGGCAGCCCTCGGATAGGCAGCGAGCCAGTCGCCGACAAGGCGCGCGAGGGCGTCGGGAAAGCCGCCGGGCGGGATGCTGGCGACCCCGTCGCCGCACTCGACCTCGCCGAGGATCTCGCCCTTGCCCGCCATAAGATAAGCGCGGAAGCGCGACGAGCCCCAATCGACGGCGATGAGGGCGGGGGACATGGGTCTTTGACGCGTCCGGGATGGAGGTTCGGCCTCCCCCTCCTTTAAGCGACATTCGGCGGCGGGTCATCGCAATCCGATGCCCCGCGCCCGCGTCTTGGATTTGCTTGCGACCCTACGTCGGGGCGTTGTTTTCACTTCGAGTTTAACCCAATCGCGTGGGCAAATTTCGGAGCCGGCGCAGGCTTCGAAGGGTTCGGGGGACTATCGCCATCTTGCTATGTTCCGTAAACCAGAAGGATAAGGCGATATTTCCGAAAAAGCAAAGAAAGAAAGCTTTCATAACGAATATGAATAGTGAATTCCTCCACGCCCTTGCGCCGGCCGCCCGATGGCGGCGACGCTCAGCTGCGCTGTTCGCGTTCTGAACTCGGCCAATACGCGACTTCACAGCCAAGCCGCTTTTTGGCTACGTTCTCCCCATTGGCTACACCATCGCCATTGAATCAAGGGAGAGCGCCCGCACCATGATGGATATTCGCACCCAAGTCGTACATGCTCTTCATTGGGATCTCGCAATCCCTCGTCACGCCGTTAGCGCGAGTGTGGACCATGGCTGGGTTACCTTGCAGGGCATTGTCGAACGGGCCTATCAGAAGTCGTGCGCGGAGGCGGACGTGCGCCGCGTGCCCGGAGTCGCCGGCGTAAGAAACGAAATCGTCGTGCGCGCCGCGGCGGTCGCCGAGAGCGTCTGAAACTCGCCCAGTCCGCGGCGTTATGAGGCGGCGTCGGGACGTCTGCATCGCGCTCTGGCGCAGATCGATGCGCCCAGAACGTTACGTCATTTTTCCGGAAGGCCCGCCTTACGCAGGCCTTCGGCCATGCGCTCGTACTGAGCGTTGAAGGTTGGATTGTCGGTCCAGTGGAAACCTAAGAAACCCTGGACCGTGAATCCTGGGTAGACCTTCTGGAGCTGCGCCACAGCCTCTTTCGCTTCCCTGTCGTGGCCGGCCCAGGCGTTGGCGATGGCAAGGTCGGCGATCGGCCACCAAAATCCGGGTTTGCCCGCGACAGCCTTGTTGCACCATTCGACCGCCTGCTCCCACTGCGCCAAGTGATCGTCGAGGCGGCACATGTCGAATTGCCACCATGGCGCGGACGGGTCGTGGGGACTCAGGCGGAAGGCTTTTTCAATTCCGGTGAACTCGACAGTGCCGATGGCCACTTTCCAAAAGCTGGCGTCCGCATGAGCGTACGCGTTGTTAGGATCCTCGGCGATTGCTTTCTCGAATTCGGATATCGCCGATGCATATTGTCGCTTGGTGATTTGGACGTAGCCTTTCTGCCGGTGCGCCGAAGAATTGTCAGGCTGAAGGGCCAGCGCCGCGTTGATGGTTTCTTCCGCGCGCGCCACGTCCTTCTCCGGATCCGGGCTCGCAAGATCGATGAGTCGGTCAGTTAGAACATTCGTCAGACCTATCATCGCAGGCAGGTTCTGCGGGTCGAGGGCGAGCGCGCGCTCGAACAGCGCACGGGCTTCATTGTATTCCTCGCGTCCGTTGGGGCTTGAACGCAGGATGATTTCGCCGCGCATCGCAAGATCGGCAGCGTCGGGATTGTTTGGCCGTTCCCGCATCGCGCGCAGGCTTTCTGCCTTGAGCAGCTCCCAGCCAAGCGAATTCGCGAGGCGTGAGACAAACTCGGCATGCAATTCGCCCAGTCTGCCGCGTTCTCCGTCGAACCGGTCGGCCCACACTTGCGCCCCGGTCTCCGCCGAGATGAGCCGGGCGTTGACGGCGACCTTATCGCCCATCCGCTTGACTGTCGATTTCCGCCGAGATTTGACCCGGGATTTCCATTGAGAACAGACCCGGCTTTGATGATG
>Ga0335069_10011502_pt1 | contig 12480 bp, 12 predicted proteins | sample Lox_Sample_11_FD_206714 | JGI IMG/M metagenome (GOLD analysis project Ga0335069, IMG submission 206714) | Soil microbial communities from Loxahatchee National Wildlife Refuge, Florida, United States - Lox_Sample_1.1 | ecosystem: Environmental > Terrestrial > Soil > Wetlands | place: USA...
GATGCAGGCGCCGGCCACGTTCAACCTCGATGCGGTGAAACAGAAAATCGAGCAAATGATGAAAGATCACGATGGACAGTAGCCTCAGCTGCAGGCGGGCGGCCCCAAAGCCGCCCGCCTGCTACCAGCGGGAGGAAACTTTCAGAGCGTGACCTCGAATTCGGTGTCGAAGGCCACGCGAACCAGAGCTACTCCGTTCCAAAGAGGGAGGCAGCAGGGGTGGTGTAACCCTTCAGGCACTGCTCACGAACGAAGGCAGTAACATTTCGATCAGCTTCGCAGCACAATGTTTCTTGTGAAGGGAAACTGAGGAATTGACGCTTACGGGATGGCTACAGATCTTTTTCAGAAAGTCCGAACTTCATAGCATCCGGATAAGGAGAGTCTTATGGTATACGCGAGGAAAGGTAATGGTGCGGTTCTGGCTGGGTTGCTGTTGTTCGGTTTTCTTGCTCTGCCGACACATGCTCAAGAAAAGATATCCTCCGATGCGGCGGGGAAAACCGGTGACGGATGGCATATTTCAATAGCTCCCTATGCGTGGCTGGTCGGTATCAGCGGCGATGTTACCGTGCACGGCCGCACAGCGCACACGTCGACCCCATTCAACGATATTCTGAAAAACCTCGATTTCGGAGGCCTGATGCAGATTGAGGCCTGGAAAGGGAATTGGGGATTCTTCCTCCAGCCGAACTTCCTAAAGCTTACCCCCACGTCCAGTTTCTCGAGCCCAACCAATGCGGATATCGCTCAGGGAGGCCCCGCTGTCCGTGAAGCGCATGCCCGCCTTGATTCCCAAACCTTGATGGTCGAATTCGGCGGATTCTACAGCGTCGCGAGATGGGGCACAGCCAACAAGCAAGGCTATGGCTCGTTCGACGTACTGGCAGGCGGCAGGTACTGGTACCAGCAGGCCCACGTCTTTCTGAACCTGCCGAATAGAGGCTTTAATATCGACGATACAGCATACGTCAGTATCATCGACCCGATACTGGGGTTTCGCATCCTCTCCTATCTCGCACCGAAGCTCTTTGTCAGATTGCGGGGTGATGCAGGCGGATTCGGCGTCTCCAGCAACACGTCGCATTTCAGCTGGAATGCGGTGGGCCTCCTCGGATACGACATCTCTCCCAAGGCGACCGTAGCGGCAGGTTATCGTTACCTTTACATAAACTACAGTGGCACCGGAAGTTCCGGGGTCAAACTTGACTTCCAGGGCCCGGTGATGGGCTTTGAGTACACGTTCTGAAAGTTAAGAATAGAGAATGGACGTGATGAAGCCTGAAAAAGCACGCGAGCGTTCGAGGCATTTTACAACATTGCCATAACGCCGTGGGCACAGTTGACGCCGGACATCCAGTTCATCAAAGGCGCGCAGAAACAGACCTTTATCGGCGGGGTGGAAACCATCAAATCATCAACCGTGCTGGGGCTACGCCTCAAGCGGGCGTTTTAATGCCGTGCGAGTGGCAACGAGAGAAGGAGCGGCCTACGTGCCGCATCAAACGTTGCAGAGAGCAAGAAATGTTAGGGTACTCAATTGCAGGAACAAGCAGTTAAAAGCTTACTCCGATGAACGAATTAGCCGTCAACGGCCCATTCCCATCCCTGAGCCGCCTAGCGAGCCGCGGCCACCCGCTGGCCGCTGATCCGGCGTTGGAGTATTCTTCTTGCACTCCCCAAGAGAGCCTGTCCCGCATTTTCTCCCATCGGGCCAGGTTGCGCCTGAGAAGTCGGCAGTTGAAATGTTGGCCCCGGTGAGGTCGGCGTCGGCCAGGTCCGCACCCGACAGTTTTGCATGAGACAAATCGGCATTGGATAGTACGGCTTTAGGCAAATTGGCGTGAGAAAGGTTGGCGCCTGATAGATTGGCGTCACGCAGTTGAGCCTCAGGCAGGTCGGCACCGGAAAGATCAGCACCGGAGAGGTTGGCATTGGTGAGCTTGGCGCGGGGCAGGTAGGCATTCCGCAGATTGGTGTTGGATAATTTTGCGTCTGTCAGATTAGCGTCCGGCAATCTGGTACCGGTGAGCTTCTTGCCGGAGAGATCAACAGCAGGCAGATCGGCGTGAGACAGATCACAGAACAGGCATTGCCCCGTTGCCAGGAGTTTGTCAAGATCTTCCTGTTTGAATCCATACAAATTGCCTGAAGCGAAAAACAAACTCACGAGGACAACACTGAGAATAGGCAGGATGCTTGGTTTTTTCATCGGTCCCTCGTTCTCACCGCTCTGTACAATCTTCATTCCTGACTCCACGCTGTTCCAGGTGTCTATGGGTTGTCTCCGTGGCGTGGCAGTACTCTTAATCGTTCCACGCCGTGATCCGATCAGTATCGGGGCACGTTATAGACCCTATAGGGTATTTTTCACCGGATCTATCTCCGGCCTGCCGCGAGCTGTACGCGGTGATCCTATCGATGGTTCTCTGTCGACACGTCGCATCAACCCAGTCGCCTTTCCTGATGTCTGTCGGCGCGAGCGGCCGACCATCCTTACCAGAAGCTATTCTTGCATTGTCCGTTACGAAGAGCAGGTACTTGAATCTGTAACCGGCACGCAGCTCAATCGTATACCCCTTCTCCTCATTGGAGATTCCCGCCACCGTGCCGAACATTGTTGCTCTCAATTCGTTTATTTCTTGCCATTCTGCGGCAGCTGGAGCGCACCAACTCATGACAGAAAACAGTGCGACGAGAGTAGCGATAGATGCTCTCATGTGCAGCACTCCTTTTCATAGGATACATGCTCGGTTTCCGTCAGTCAATGCGCAGTGTGCGCCTAACGCTTCGGACGCTGCTCCCGACCTAAGAATGGACTCGACCTTCCGCCCCCATTACCAAGCCAAAGATGGCAGTAAGCCGAGAATGATGTCTGGTGCTCGATAGACGCGAAACGCGTGGCCAGAAATTCATGCAGTTTGGACTTTTGCGTTGACGGTCACAAGCACGCGGTGCTAATTCGTTGGCTAATCTTTCTTTCGATGTAAATCTGAGAGTTCTTCGTATAACGTTTTATGAGGGGCCACTACTTCTTCCTCCAACAAACGTGAGGCTTCCACGAGAACATCGAGCTTCCGATTCAGTTCCTGATGTTGTGCTTCAAGATGTGCTATCTCTTTTCCGTACTTTTCGATCAGCCGGTCAAGATCATTCATGACACTACCTCCACCCTCTTTTTCTAAGCGCAGCAGTTCAGGAAAGTGTTTTTTCGCTTTCTCATAGAGCCCGTGTTCGTAAGCGCGGCGCAAATCAGGATGTCGGGCAATCCTGTTCAGCAGGTTCTTGATTCTCCCCCACATTGACCCCCCTTGGGTCGGCAGCATTCCACCCCCGAAGTGGGCAATACGCACCTCCTCTCTCTTCTGTTAAGAAATATAGGTCCTTCTTTTGAGGTATCAAGGTTTCTGCAAAGAGCCTTCGGGGGAGCGGCGGCACAAATAACTATTCAAGGGTTTTCCTTATCGGCCCGGGAAGTCAATAACGTATCGGAAACGGCGCAGCAATGCTGCGTCAAACGGATGTTTCGTGCTGGTCGCGAGGATGGCCAGGCCATGGTATGCCTCCATGCGTTGCAGGAGGTATTCGATCACTATGTTGGCGTAACGGTCGTGGCTGTCCTTTACCTTGCTCCGCTTGCCGAACAGCGCATCAGCCTCGTCGAAAAAGAGAATCCAGTTATTTTTCTCGGCTGCATCGAAGAGCCTTGTCAGATTCTTTTCAGTCTCTCCGATGTACTCACTGATGACTGCCGAGAGGTCAATACGGTAAAGGTTTAGACGTAGCTCTCTGGCGATTATCTCGGCAGCTATGGTCTTGCCAGCGCTGCCTTCACCCGCAAAAAGACAGAGACAGCCCTTACCAGGGATGAAATCACTGCAGATATTCTTAAGCCTGGTTGACGTCCCCTGGGAATGGGCCGCTTGCTTCCCGCTAGCCGCTGTCTTGATGAGCCACACCATGCCCTCCAAACCGGCTGGCACTTGATGTGTTGGTCTTTTGGCTCTCTTATTCTTATTCATTGAGCAACAGCGAAGTAAGGCGGGGCCATTCCTGACCCAGCCCTACTTCGTTTGAAGAACGCAAGAGACAGTTACGTCTTGCAGTATCTCCTCTTCCCGTACCCGAGCAGTCCAACCAAACCGAAACCGAGCAGGAGCATTGCAGAGGGTTCACGGAGACATCCTTTGTCAAGCTGCTTTTGGTACTGCTGCTTTTGGTACTAGCATGTGGCTTAAGCTGTACGACTGATGTTTTCGCTCACACGCGGGGCAGCGGCACATCCCCTTTATTGACAACCTGCCCTTCGTGTGAAAGACTCTGACTGCCTGGTGCACGAATGCATTACGCCTGGATCATCACCTTCATGGGCGTCCTCGTTCTGCTCTTCGCTCATGGTTTTGGCAGGATGTCCTATTCGGTAATACTGCCGTTCATGAAGGATCATCTCGTCCTTACCTACACCCAGACCGGCCTGATCGCAACCGGCAACTTCATAGGCTACATGCTCTTTACAACCTTCGGCGGGTTTCTTGCCGCCCGTTTCGGCCCGCGCAAGGTTATTTCGATATCGCTCCTCGCGACAGGCGTCACGCTGTTTCTCACCGGCTTCTCCAATTCCTTCTCTTTCGCCTTTGTCACGAGGCTGATTACGGGCGCGGGCAATGGGGGATGCTTCGTGCCCATGATGAGCCTTCCCGCTGCCTGGTTCGTCGCACGGAAGCGCGGCCTCGCGATCGGGATCGTGAACATAGGCGTGTGCCTGGGTCTCGTCCTGAGCGGACTTCTGCTGCCGCTGTGTATAAAGCATTTTGGGCCCGAGGGCTGGCGTTACGCGTGGTATCTGATGGGTATAGGCGTCTTCCTCTGCGCGTTCCTCTGCTGGGGCTTGGTGAGGAATAATCCGCATGAGAAAGGACTGAGGATGTATGGCGAAGAAGGCTCCAACGAACAGAGCGCGCCACCTCGGACTATGACCCTGTTTGCCGCTTTCCGCCGGGTCATGACGGAGCGTGAGATCTGGAAGCTTGGCTGCGTCTATTTCATGTACGGATTTTCGTATATGATCTATCTGACGTTCTTCGTGGCCTACCTGACAAAAGAAATAGGCATAGATGCTGCGGAAGCGGGTAGAATTTTCGCAATCATCGGCTTCGTCGCTATTTTCGGAGGCGTCCTCTGGGGATTTGTCTCCGACGTTATGGGGAGAAGGTACGGCTGCGTCTGCATTTATACGGTACTCGTCATCGCCTACTCCCTGCCGGGCTTTTTCACGAGCGTTCAGGCTTCGTATCTTTCCGCCGTTATGTTCGGTATAGCCTTTTCAGTACCCGTCCTTATTGCCGCAGCTGCAGCCGACGCAGTAGGCGGTCGGCTTGCGCCCGCGGCCCTTGGCGTCGTCACGCTGATCTTTGCGATAGCCCAGATATTCGGACCTTTTGTCGGCGGCTGGATCAAAGACGCGACCGGAACGTTCAGGTACGCGTTCATGCTCGCTGCGGCCGTCGCCCTTGCAGGAGCACTCTTTTCCCTGTTGCTCAAGAAAAAGGCATCGACGTGATGCGCCCACAGATGAGCCTTACGTATCCCCCAAGCGCACCGGGCAGCTATCTGGCCCGTGTCCAACGGTCTCGTCCACCGTCCGTGGCTCTCGAATGGTATGGCGTTGTCTCCCAGTTTTCCGTGGGCCGGTCAGGATAACCGCGGGGAAAGCTTTTGAGGCATTCGTCAGTTCACCTTCAATCAGGCGGCGGATGTACCTCATAGTGAGTACTATAAACTATGACTTTAAATATCTCAAGACAACAACTTGCTGTGAACCGATGGAGACCAGCCTTCGTAATAGAGAAGCGTTGATCCTCCCCTACTTACGCAGTCCTGTTTTGACAGCTATTTCAGACGCCTGCTTGTATTCTTCGTCCCGCAGCTTTCTCGTCTCAGCAGGTGTCTTGTATTCACAAATGCTCCCCGTGGCGTCAATCTTCGGCTTTGTGGCCTTCACCGCTTTTTCCACCGCCGGCAACAAGACTTTTCTCACCTCATCGGGTATTCCGGCAGGAGCCCACAGCGCGAACCATGATGCCGGCAACTCACCCTTGTAACCCAATTCTCTTAGTGTCGGGATCTGAGGTTGATCAGGCTTTTTGGGATCCATTATGAGGAGTCTCATTCGTCCCGCTTCCACGTGAGGTTTCAGTTTTCCATAGCCATCCAGGGTGGCCTCTACGTGACCCCCCAATACAGCGGTGACGACCGATTCACCCCCTTCAAACGGTACGTGAGTTAATTTGATACCGGTAATTGACTGGAGCATCTCTATGGCGAAGTGAGTATGAGAACCGACGCCGATGGAACTGACACGAATCTTCCCGGGATTTTTCTTCGCATAATCGACGAACTCGGTAAAGTTTCTCCAGGCTGCATCTGCCCTCACTCCGACTGCCATCGGGAAAAAGTAATGAAATCCCAGCGGCTCCACGTCCTTCGCCGCATCGTAGTGAACAACTTCAGGATTAGCGATGGGAGCATAGACGAAAGGCGAAGCGCCGCCGTAAAAAAGCGTGTACCCGTCTTTCTTTGACCTGACCGCCACCTCAGCGCCCAAAACCGTGCCGGCACCGGGTTTGTTATTGGGAATAATTTTTGCGCCTTTCAGATTTTTCTCAAGCTCTTCGATGAGCATCCTCCCGGTGATATCCCCGGGAGCGCCGGGCACGTAAGGAAGGATCATCTGGATGTTACGATCAGGATATCCTGCGGCAACAGATGCTGAAGAACAAAATGTAATGAACCCCAGTATGGCCAGAACAATGACAAGGACTCTCTTTTTCATGATGACGACCTCCACGATCTACACTAAAGATACGTTGCGCCAGGTTTACTCAAGCCCTAATAGCGGATCATTATAATTTCCTGCGGTGTTCGGTGCAGGCGTTCGCCGCCCGTGTCGGTCACGAGGAAATCGTCGCAGCAAAAGGCCCAGGAGTGATCGGTCAATAACAGCGGATGAATGGCGAGGACCATCCCGGCTTCAAGCTCCATGTCTTCGCCGTCCCTGATTAACGGCCGTTCCACGAGGTCATATCCCTGGCCATGGGCAAATATCCTACCTTCCAGGGGATAACCTTTATCAGTCAGGTATTCGTTGTACTTCTTGAAAATTTCGGCTGGCTTCGCTCCCGGCGTGCAAATGCCGGCTACGTAGTGCTGGGCTGACCGCGCATCCGCCCAGCTTTTGATAAGGTCTTCAGGGGGCTCACCAAGAACAAACGTGCGATTGAGTTCGCCGTAATAGCCTCCAGGCCCACTCGGCTCGATCATGATGGCTACCTGGTCACCCCATTCGATACGGTGATTCATGAAATGATTGGGCTGTGTGCCTGCGGGGGTTCCTATCGGAGCCGATCCCAGTTTCATGAGTTGCTCTTCGCTCCCTAAATCGCCGAGCATCCATTCCAGCTCGGTCCTGACCTCATACTCGTACTTGCCGGGACGCACGACTGTTGGCACGGCGGCCATCACCATGTCCTGAGTCTCGGCGGCCAGGCGCACAAAGACCATTTCATCAGCGCTTTTCACCGCCTTGATCCGATCCACCAGATCGGTCACTTCCACGAGCTCCACCCCGGACAGATTTTCTTCCAGGTACTTATAGTAGGCTGCATGCATGCACCCAAGGCCTACAATACCGACCCGTTTGTCTCCGCGATCCTTGATTATTTTTACCGTCGCTTCGGCATCCCAGCTGTTGGTCCAGTAGGCAGTCCGGAAGTAGGGGAAGGAAAGGCGGGTTTTCACCCCGCGCAAGGCCCACGCAGGAGGTCGGGGCGGCCGGGGCGGCCCTCCGTGTGTTATCGTCGTCATTTCGTCGTCTTTCGGGAAAATTACCGTCACCGGGTAGCCGTTTACCGCCGGGAAATCAAGGAAGTACCTTACATAGCCGCCAAGATACATGTTGTCGTTCTGCATGATGAGGGTGTCGATATCCTGGGCTTTCATCGCCTTTCGCACTTCTGCCCACCGCCGCTCCAGCTCCCGCGTGGGTATGGAAGCACGAATTCGCTCATTGATTGCTGCGCTCACTTCAATCCTCCTTTTCAGCGTGAGTTACGATATATGACGCCACGTGCGTGTGAATTTGGAGCGTCGCCATTCCCCACAAAGCAGCACTGCGTTGTTTCTTCGTTTCCATGGTACCTCTGCGCGCGATGCCTGTCAACAGCGGAATGTCCAATGTCCTTGCTGCTTCATGTTGCGTGTGAGTTAAACCAGGGGCGGACCCTGAATTTCCACGCTTTGACCGCGCAAGTCAGGTGGACGGGTGCAGAGGTGTCGTATATATTGAATACATAACTTGACTAATTCGCCATAGCGTCCCGTAGCAGCGCTCGCTCCTTATTTGAGGCTAAAGGCCGGGAACGTCCCTGCGCACAGTATCATACCAGACCGAAACTAACGTATAGAAATGGGCTTGACCGTCACATGCGTAGCTCTGTTGCACGTGCTTTACATCAATCTCGCCATTTTCAGCAAGCCACCGGTTTATGTCACTTTCCAGTTTCGATGCATCTCCCATGTTTGTAAAGATTTTTAGCTTCACAATAGGCCTCCTTCTCCAGCGTAGATTGCATACCTGACACACCTTATTTACTATTTTAAGGTCGAGACTGCCTCTGAGCAACGCATTCATGCGTAAGCGATGAACAAGAAACATGCTTTGGCAAGTCTCCCTCGGTGCGGAAAGCGCTATCCATCACGCCATGGTGCGGGGGATTGAGCGGCGGCCTGTCCCCCGGAAATTGCAAAAGCCCACAGGAACGCCCACAAGGCTATAAGGTTTACAGGGGCAGCGGCGCTCGTGGAATACGCGCCGGCGATGTCACGCAAATGCAAAGAGTCGTCAGGACCGAGGCTCTGCAGGCCTTCTCTTTGCGGCTGCCAGGCCGACTAACCCCGCTGCAAGAAAGAAAAGGCAGGTGGGCTCAGGCACTGAACTCACGTCCACATAATCGACATCGAAGCTCAAGCTGAACTGGTCGGGTGGGGTTTTGTTCAGATCTCCACCGGTCAGCGCCTGAATGAACAGAGGAACAGCCGTGTCCCATCCGGGAGTTATGACAAGCGGCTGCGTCTGGCCACTCACGAGCACCGGATGGCCGCTCTGGTCCGTCATTACCATTTGCGTCCACGGATCGATTGCCTTCTCACGGTAGAAAAAGGTCACGTTTGTACCGTTGTAAACTGCCTGCAGAAAACCTGATGTGATCTCCGACTGGATCCAATTTACATGGACGGGGTGACCTGCTTCATCTGGATCGACCCAATTTACCTCAAGGTATCCTCCCGTGATCCCGTGCGCGGGATCGCCCCGGACTTGACCCCGCTCAATTCTCAACCAATTGTTGCTGCTTCTTGTACCGAGACCTAACGCTGCAACAGATCCTAACCCCTGGGCTCCCGGCGCCGTGTTGTCGCACACATAGTTGCTGAATGGCATGGTAAAGGCGCCTGACGCGTACAGCGCCGTCGATGCCATAATCTGCGGCGGGCTCCCCGTGGCCGAGAAATGCAAATATCCGTCATCTGTCGATTGTGAAAATCCGGTACCCGTGACTGTCCACTTGCCGGTATCGATCACAGGGCCGATGAAATCGTCATACACGGCAGCGTCCGCGCCGGTGACGAATAGCACGATAGCGCAGAAGAGCGCAATCCGAGGCCAGAACAATTTTTTCAGCTGAGTCCCGAAACTTTTCGCCATGCGACATTCTCCTCCATGTTATCGACAGTACGACTGCATGTTATTCATAGCATGCCTTCCCATAAACACGAAGAGGTGTCTCGGAGCCGGTCTCCCAACTTGCGTATACATTGCGTGTCTCTTACCGACGCGGTCTCCGTGATCTGAGCAGGGGCGTCCTTCTCTTACACCCTCACTTGAGGTCGATCGGCTGATACTGCCCCTTGAGCTGAGCCTCTATCACTGTGGCTGCGGCAGCGACGTACTCGTTGAATGCCGCCTTGCCCTGCTCAGGAGAAGCAGTCGTAGGATCGCCGAGGATTCCCTGTGGCGTGACCCTCCTGCCATCTGCCCAGCCGCGCCTCCAGGTCATTAAGTCCTGAACGGTGCTCTCGCTGGATTTGAGCGTCTTCCAGATATCAAGTCTCACAAGATCAGGATAGTAATACCACATGATGCCGGTCTCTCCGCCGCCTGCATGGACCTCGACGAATTTTGAAGGAGGCGGAGGCTCGGCCTTATAGAGCAGCACGTAGGCCTCTTTGCCCGTGAGCCCGAGGCGCTTGGCCAGCCCATCGTCGATGACGTAGTAGGCGCGGGTGCCGGTCTCGATACGTGCCTTTCGGATGGCCGTGAGCAGCGCGAGATTGTGATCCGCGTCGTTATGGTTATTTACAAAAAAGACATTCTCGAATCCCCATCGCTTGAGACTCGCCAGCGTGTCCCACAACACGTTGATCATGGTCTCCTCGCGTACAGTAAAAGAACCGGGGAATGCTGCCGTCGCCATGTTCATCCCCCAGTAGAAAGGAGGCGCTATAACCGTCTTGATACCTTTCTTTTCCAGCTCCGCGCGCAAAAGCTTCGCCTTTACGTAGGCTTCGTAGGTATCCACGCCCAGAGGCAGGGCAGGCCCGTGTTCTTCGATCACGCCTGTCGGGAAAAGAACGATTGCCTTTTCCTGCGCTGCCTTTTCTATCTCAGGATAGGTCATGTCAGCCATAGTCCCATCGAATATCGAGTATCCTCTTGTCGTCACGTCCGGGCCCTTTGAGGCCGCGAAGCCGGCTCCGCTCTCCAGCAGCGTCATCGCAAGCAAAAACACACAAACCACAGTTCCTGTTTTGACCAACGATATAATGAGTTCTGCTCGCATAGCACCCTCCCATCCCAAATGGCGTTCGTACCTACATGGTAGCAAAACGGAGGATCGTGTCAAATAAAATCATTGCTCATGACCGGTGGCTTGCTATACAGGTATTCGCGACGCAATCCCCTCCTGTGTGACTTCCCGCAAAATGGTAATAACATTGCCTTTGCGTGGCGGCCGTGATACTGTGACAAGACGTACGTCTCCATTTCCGATTGGCAAGAGGGGGTCGTGATGAGAAGAACAGTTGTCGCAGTTACGCTACTCTTTGTTTGCCTGGCGTTGTGCACCGCGAACCTATCATACGGCAAAGATTTTCCTACAGGGCCCGTCGAGATTGTGATCACGATGACGCCAGGATCAACAATGGATCTCCTGGGGCGGCTCATCGCGAATACGGCGCCCAAGTATCTGGGACAACCCGTGGTCGTAGTCAACAAGCCCGGCGCCGGAGGAAGCGTGGCTGCAGCCTACGTGATCAGCTCAAAGCCCGATGGTCATAAATTGATCGTGACCACAAATTTTTTCTTTGCGTCGACGACAAAAACGCAGAAGGTGCCGTTCGATCCCTATGACCTGACCCCGATCGCCAATTTTATCGAATACAGAAACGGGTTCGTCGTCAAGGGCGATTCCACGTGGAAAACATTCGGCGATGTCGTCGACTATGCGCGGAAGAATCCCGGCAAGCTCAGATGGGCACATACAGGACGAGGAATTTCACAGCACCTCTACGGCCTGATGCTGTTCCGGAAAGCAAATGTCGAAACGATAGATATACCGTACAAGGGAACACCTGAGGCGCTTTCCGCACTTCTGGGCGGCCATGTGGAGGGGTCGGTTATGGTGTACGGTCCGGTGGCCGAGCAGGTGAAGTCAGGCGCTGTACGCTATCTGGTCGCAGTGAGCGATCAGCGCTTCAGCAACATGCCGAATGTTCCCACGGTGGTGGAACTCGGCTATCCGGAAGTGGCAAAGCTTCCAACCTTTGTGGGTCTCTATACGCACAAAGATACGCCTGAAGCGAGCAGAAAGGCATTGACCGATGCGATGAGAAAAACCTATCAGGACCCCGAATTTCACAAGGGCCTTGAAGCTCTCGGCGAGCAGCCGCGATTCGGAGAGCCGGAATTCATGAAGAAAGCGATCAAGGACGGCGAAATCGTTGCACTCCCGATACTGAAAGAGTTGGGACTCTACGTGGGAGGGAAATAGCTCTTGCGCGGGCGCCTGGCGGGCGTTGGTTACCCGGCCGACGCCATACTTAGCTGCCGGGACCGTGCAGCATCAGTGTGTCAGCGTCGGAGCACGAGACTGTATCCTTCCAACACGCGTGCGACAAGGACCAAACCATGATGACCACGTTGCCGAAGAAACACTGAACTGAGAAGGTTCCCCCGGAGGCGTGACTCTGAAACGCGTGCTGGTTTTTTCTTTGCTCACGCTCTCCATGCTGTGGGCCGAGGAGCCTGGTGCGGCAGAATCACCGCGCCCGCCAATCAATCCGAGCTCCCGCGCGGCCGATCCCAGGGACAGCAAACTGATACCCTACAGTTCTGGCGAGACAAGAGGGAACGTAGTTGCTGGCGTA
>Ga0335069_10011503_pt1 | contig 12480 bp, 9 predicted proteins | sample Lox_Sample_11_FD_206714 | JGI IMG/M metagenome (GOLD analysis project Ga0335069, IMG submission 206714) | Soil microbial communities from Loxahatchee National Wildlife Refuge, Florida, United States - Lox_Sample_1.1 | ecosystem: Environmental > Terrestrial > Soil > Wetlands | place: USA: Florida...
GACTCCGCTCTGAAGCCGCTGCAGGAGGCCAAGCGATCACGGTAACCGCTTCCGGAACGCGACGCGCCGGAAACAGATACTCTCATGACCCAGCAGTTCTGGCATCGCGGATCCCGCCTGCCGATTTGAACGATCAACCAGGAAGGAGGAGGGTCGTCCGCGATAATGTCCGTTGCCGCCAACTAATCGCTTTGGATTCGCGGGCGGAGTTTCTATTCGTACGGTCTGCCTCACGGCAGCGAAGATTGGTATCTGCGCGCATTCTCGTAGGAGACGGTCGATTGGAGCCGTCTCCTATGTTGATTAGCCGAACACAAGAAGAGCCGTCGAATTGTGCCCCGGGTCTCACGGTCCCTGAACTGGAGCAATCGAAGGCAAGTGGGCTGGCAACGTTGCCGTCTTCACATTCCCGCCGTAGCTATGGATACGCAATCGCGAGATTCATCGAATGGTATTGCTCCGAGCCGCGACTCGGATTCAATCGTGCCGTCGTGGTTCGTTACCGATCGTACCTGGAGAGCCTTGCCCTCTCAGCGGCCACTATCAATCTTCATCTCTCCGCGATTCGGCGATTGGCAGATGAATCTGCTGAGAGCGGGTGGCTGAGCCCAGAACTGGCGACAGGCATCCGCCTAGTCAGAGGCGTGAGGCAACTCGGACGAAGGATTGGCAATTGGCTGACGCGCGACCAAGCTCAGCAGTTGCTCTGCGTGGCAGATCGCAGCACCTTGCGCGGAAAGAGAGATGCGGCTGTGATGGGACTTTTGCTGGGATGCGGTTTGCGGCGCTCAGAGGTTGCAAGCCTGCGCGTGGACCAGCTGCAATTGAGAGGGAGTCACTACGCCATTGTGGACCTGAGTGGGAAGGGAGGTCGGGTGAGAACTGTGCCCGTACCAGGGTGGTGCAAGGAACTTCTAGATCTATGGATCACTGCTTCCGCGGTGAAGGAAGGCAAGATCTTTAGACAAGTTCGAAAGAACGGGCCTCGTCAGGAGGCCGGCGTGACCGTCAATGTTGTTTGATGTAGTGAAGCAGAGCGCCACAAATTCGGGCATTGAGCACTTGGCCCCTCATGACCTGCGTCGTAGCTGTGCTCGTCTTTACCACGAATCAGGAGGAGAACTTGAACAAATTCAGTTCCTCCTTGGGCATGCATCCGTCCTGACGACGGAACGCTATCTCGGATTCAAGCAAGAGCTGAGGGAGCCTGTGAGAGACCGATTCCAGATCTCACTGATGTAGAAAGCGTGAGGTCATGAGGTTTGATTGGTGAAGGTGAGGGCGTGGTATTGCCGGTTATCGTTGGCTATAGTCGGCGAGCCGCATTGGTCTTTTTTGTCCTGTACGACAAGGCGACTATAGGCCAGGTGGAGCGTTACAGTGAAATGCACGCTATCGCATTCCTCGACTCTGGCGTATTTCTCGTTACGATCCCAGATCATTTGCTGGGTACTGCGTGGTTGCAGACCAACGCTTCGGATCTCCTGAGCCACGCAACGGTGAGTGAGTCCGCAGTGCAATCAACCCGCAGCACGCAGCTTGCTTTTTTGTAGCGGAATCCTGATCTGCCCCTCGCCGACTACGTTCTCACCAATGGCAAATCGCCCGAGGTATCCCTTTGCCGAATGCCATTCCGAAAACGTCCGCCGGGTTCATCAATCGAACGATTTGTCCCGGGTTGGACTCTTTTCAGGTCAGCCAGCATAGAAGCCTCGTCGCGCCGCTCACCTCTCGAGGGGGTACGAGAAGTGAAACGGCGCGCCGCTGTTGTGCAACGGGACGATTGATCGGACAAGCTGTGCTACTGATTTCCTCCTGCTTTGGTGACATCTTTCACAGCATCAGCGAATGATTTAGAGCCTTTCGTGCGGTGGATCCGGCCATTCAGCACATCGTCCCAGGTGATGTAGGGGTACAGATGATGCGCCTGTGCCTGCTCTTCGAACTCAGCCTTCAGTGCAGCCAGTTTCTCTGGGTACTTCTTGGCAAGATCGATTCGCTCTGTGTAGTCCTCATTCAAGTTGTAAAGTTCCCATGCGTTTTCATCAAACGGCTGTTTACTCGCGGCGTTTCCAGTGATGAAGCTGCTGGGGTAGGCCAGTTCAGCCTTCCAGCCGTCGTGATAGATCGATCTCGAACCAAAGATGTAGTAGTACTGCAGCGCGTGGTGAGTAGGAGCCTTGGCGTCATCGATGGAGTATGCCAATGAAGTTCCTTCGATAGGATCCTGCTTAACTCCTCGAATCTGACCAGGCGCCTTGATGCCCACTAAATCGAGCGTCGTCGGAAGAAGGTCAATGACATGGCTGTACTGCGTACGAATTCCTCCCTTGTCCTTGATTCCTTTCGGCCAATAGACGATAAGAGGATTGTGAGTGCCGCCTTCACTGTTGGCATCCTGCTTCCAGTACTTGAAAGGTGTGTTTGCGGCCTGCGCCCAGCCGAGTGGATAATTCCCCTCAGTCGCCGCGGATGTTCCGATCTCCCCAATCTTCCCCAGGTTGTAGTCAATGTTCTGTTGTTCCGTCAATGGCTTTCCAAACAAGGGGCGATCAATATCTCCGTTCAATGTGCCTTCTTTGCTTGCGCCATTGTCCCCGATCGAAATGAATACAAGCGTATTCTCCAGTTGGCCGACCTCTTTCAGGTGATTGATCAAGCGGCCCACTTCAAAGTCTGTGTATGTCAGATAACCCGCATACACTTCCATGAAGCGCGCATATAACTTCTTCTCTTCGGGTGAAAGTTGATCCCAGGCCTCGATGTCTGGATTGCGCGCTGGCAGTTTTGAATCGGCCGGAATCACGCCAAGTTTCTTCTGACGCTCGAAGACCTGTTCGCGGTAAGCATCCCAGCCCTCATCGAACTTGCCCTTGTACTGGTCGCTCCAGTATCTGTCTACCTGGTGCGGAGCATGCGTCGCGCCTGGTGCGTAATAAAGGAAGAAGGGCTTTTCCGGAGCCGCCTTCTTTTGACGATCAATGTAGCTGATCGCCTTATCGGTGATCTGATCGTTCAGGTGGCGTCCGTCGGGACGGACGTGCGCCTGATCTTCTACCAGGTCCGGCCTGTACTGGTCAGTCTGCGAACCCAGGAATCCGAAGAAGTGATCAAAGCCTTTTCCTGTCGGCCAGCGATCAAATGGGCCCGCATCGGTCGCATCTTCATCTGGAGTTACACCATATTTGCCAACGGCAAATGTGTTGTAGCCATTGTCGCGAAGAATCTCTGCAATGGTTCCGTCCGTTGAAGGAATCCTGCCATCCCAACCGGGAAACCCAGCAGATAGAACCGTGTGTGAGAAGCCGGAAACGTGCACGGATGCACTGTTGCGGCCTGTCAGCAGTGCTGCGCGCGTGGGAGCGCAGATCGCGCAAGTATGGAAGTTCGTATAACGCAGACCATTGTTTGCGAGACTGTCGAATGTGGGAGTCTGGATGAGTCCGCCGAATGTGCCGGCAGCGCCAAAGCCCACATCGTCCAGAAGAATCCATACTACGTTTGGAGCGCCGACAGGCGCCTTTACAGGTTCCGGCCACCATTCCTTCGATTCGGCCAGGGTTCTACCAGCGATACCCTGATACGGCTGTGCTTCTTGAGCATGCAGTAAGAGTCTTGCACTCGTCGCAAGGAATAACGCCGACGTGAATGCTTTCATTACGCTTTTCTCGTTCATAGATCTCCTGTTGGTTTTAGTCATACGGAGATGACTCGGATAAATAGTTCGTTATCGGGTGGCCGCAAATGCGGCTCATGCCAAAGCCCACGCAGTAAAAAGTCGAGAGCAATGTTGAATTGAGCCACCGGAACTTTCGTGCGTCAATGCGCCGCGAGTCTCGAGTCCACAAGCCACCCCTGTCTGAGGGCAGTCGTCAGTTTCTTGTTGAATCAATAACAACTTCTACAAGCGTGAGAAGAGATCATCGTTCCTCCCCGTGGCGATCAATCCGGCTGTGGCTTGCGGATTCATGATGCGCACCCACTCCATCACGCGCGCTGGAGCGCCGCCAGTGTGAAGCTGGTTGGCCATGAAGCGCATATACGGATCGATGTGACGAAAGAAGTGCTTATAACCCGCGCAGAGATAGTTGAGACCGTACTCGCCGGATTTCGCAGTTGTGAAGCGGTGTTTGGGGCACTCGCCATTGCAGGCAAACCGGACGTCGCATTGGCGGCAATCGGAGACCAGCGCCGCCTCTTTCGCGTCGCCGAACAGGGCCTGCTGCCGTGACGAAACCATGCCTGCGAGAGAGCGTTCGAGGATATTGCCCAGTTTGTTCTCTGGATAAACAAAATGGTCGCAGGAGTAGAGGTCGCCGTTATGTTCGACCGCAAGTGCTTGCCCGCATTTCGGCGCAAAGACGCAGAGACTCTGTGGTACCTGCGCCCAAGATTCGAGTGCAACGTCAAAGATCTGCACAAAGATGCGGCCCACGTCGCGACGCACCCACTCATCAAAGATCGTCGAGAGAAACCTGCCGTATTGCAACGGCTCGACAGACCACTCCGAGACATTGGTCTTTTGCTGCGTGAAGGGCTTGAGCAGAATGAGGCCGTTCGGATCAGGCTTCTCGGCCTGTTGCTCTACGACGGGGATGAATTGCAGGTACTTGCTGCCGATCTCCTTGAGAAAGCGATAAACCTCCTGTGCATAGTAGGAATTCTTGCGATTGATAACAGTCAGGGTATTGAACTCAACGCCGTGCTTTTTCAAAATCCGAAGTCCGCGCATTACGTGCGCATGGGTTGGTTGCCCTCCCTTGTCGACTCGATAAGCATCATGCAGCTGTTCCGGACCGTCTACGGAAAGACCGATGAGAAATTTATTCGTCGCCAGGAACTCGCCCCACTTGTCATCAAGCAACGTGCCGTTGGTCTGGAAGCTATTGTCGATCCTCTTGCCATCTGCGTATTTGTTTTGCAGTTCGATGACGTGCTGGAAAAATGGTATGCCGAGCAATGTGGGCTCGCCGCCCTGCCATGCAAAACTTATTTCCTTGCCAGGCTGCGCCTGGATGTATTGGCGGATGTAGGAGTCGAGCACGGCTTCGCTCATGCGAAACTCCCGCCCCTCTTTCGCGTAGAGATTTTGCTTCTCGAGGTAGTAACAGTAGGTGCAGTTGAGGTTGCAGATGGCCCCATGCGGCTTGGCCATGATATGTATTGGCTTCATTCTCAATGTCCTGTCCCGGTTGCTGGTTACGCCAAGTGCGCAAAAGACAAAGCCCACGAGTTCAGTCTCGTGGGCGGGTCTCCGGAACCGTTTCAGGTGGGAGTGATCGCTACCGGGCCACATGCGCACGAGGTTGCTCGACTGCTGTAGAAGCAACAGGTCGACAACAACAGGTGCGGATTGGAAGGCCGAGGATCATTCTGACTCGCATCCCCGACTGCATCGAACAGCGCAAACAGGCGCATCTTGCAGGGAGGAATTCATTCGATGATGCCCGGAACAAGAAATCGTGTCAAGCGGCGCCAGCGTGCGTGTGAGGTTCTTCAGCAAAATGCGGCTTCGAAATGGACGCGTTCTTGACATCCATCGAGCTTCATGGCTCAATACAGGAAATGCAGTGCGAAATTCTCAACTCGCTTCTGACCCTCACGGTCCGCCGACCGGCTCACCGCCGCTCGTGTTGTTGTTGAGCACTAACGCATCCCACTTTAGCCATCCCAATTTCTATTGAAGCTCTCGGTATTCAACCTCGATGAATGCGTCCCTGCGTCTTCGGATTGATTCCAGTTCGTCTGGATCGCCAGCGGGCACGGCCCCAGTTCTCAAGATCACCGAAAGGAAAGACATCATGACCGTCATCACACTGACTTTTGCATTCAATTCCTGTTGTTGTACACGATTCCTTCCTGCAGATGTCCTGTCTGTCGTGAACAGGCGCATTGCTCCAATTTGAAGGCAACGCTCGAAGGCGTGCCTTTCAATGGCTCACGACGTTGTGTCGTGGGCCATTTTACTTTGCGGATCATGATCCGCATCAGGAGGCAGTTATGATTTATCGCAAAGCCACTCTCCGCGGAATCCGCTTTAGTTCTTCGCTCTTGCTCATTGCTCTTGGCTTGCTCTTCACCGGATCTTCTGCACAGGGGCAGGTGGAACGGGGAACCATCACTGGCATCGTCAGCGACTCGACCGGCGCAGTTCTCAACAAGGCCGAGGTAACAATCACTAATCTCTCCACAAGCGCTGTAGCGCACATCTTCACGGACGAGCAGGGTGTATTTGTCGCGCCTCCACTCGAGTCTGGCGACTATGAGGTCAAAATAGAATCTCCTGGCCTGCAGAAGGTTCTCAAGCGCCTTCGCCTTGAAGTGGCGCAGCGTATTCGCGCGGACGCTACGCTAACTGTTGCCTCGGCCTCGCAGACAGTCGAGGTTGAAGCCAGCACCATCCAGTTCGACACGGAAACGTCAACGCTCTCAAGCCTTCGCACAGAAGAGGCGGTCCACGATCTGCCGTTGAACGGTCGTAACTTCGCCGAGTTGCTCGGACTCGGCGCCGGCGTTGTGCCCGGCCAATCGCAGTTGACCACCAGCATTCCGTACGCCCAGCAACGCGGTCCCACAACTTATGGGGTGAACGGTTTGCGCATGACCGACAATCGCCTGCTGCTCGATGGCATCGGCGACAACGAGAATCATAACGGCCTCGGGGTAGTCGTGTTTCCGCCGATCGACGCAGTCGAGGAGTTCCGCGAAGAGACCTCGACGCCCGATGCGCGGTACGGCCGCTTTTCAGGTGGCGTCATCAACTTGGCGTACAAGTCCGGCACCAGCAAATACCACGGCGAGGTTTTCAACTTCTTCCGCAATTCCGCTCTCGATGCAAAGAACTATTTCGACGCCCGGAAACCCGGCTTCCGCATGAATTCCTTTGGCGCGACCTTCGGAGGTCCACTCGGCCACAGGGCCGACCCCAGAACCTTCTTCTTTAGCGATTACGCAGGTCAGCGCATCAGCCAGGGACTGACGTACATCGACACCGTGCCCGTGTGGGGACCGCAGGGCGTCGGCGACTTCTCGCTCTATCCCACTGTTGTTCGCGATCCGGTGACGCATGCTGCGTTTCCTGGCAACGTCGTGCCATCGGCGTACCTTGCGAGCACCGCCTCAAAGGTGGGCCAAAATGTACTTGCTCTCTACACGAAGTATGCAGTGCCGAATGTAACAGGTGCAACGATTGCGAATAACTTCAGGTATACGCCGCAAAGAATCGATAACAGCAATGCGTTCGATGCGCGCGTCGACCACACCTTTTCACAAAGCGATAATGCCTTTTTGCGCTACAGCCATTCAACCGATGACATCCTTCAACCAGGCCCGCTCCCGGCTCCGCTTGTTGGTGGGGTCGTGTCAGGTCCCGCGCAGCAACCCGCACACCAGGCTGTCTTGAGCGAAACGCATCTGTTCTCTCAATCGCTGCTAAACACTGCACGCTTCGGCTGGTCACGGATCTTCATCCTCGCCAAAAACTTTGACCACGGACTTAACCTGCCAACGCAACTCGGTATTCCAGGAGTCATCAACTCCAGCGATGTTGCCAACACCGATGGTCTCCCATTGTTCTCCATCGTTGGCTTTTCCAGCATCGGCGATCCCGTCAACAGCCCCACGCAGATCGGCACCAATAACTACCAGGTAAACGAAAATCTGAGTTGGTTCAAAAGCAAGCATTCCTTTGACTTCGGAGCCGAAATTCTGCGGCCGCAATACAACATCTTCCAGACCTCTTCCGAACACGGCGTCCTCGTCTTTCCTAACCTCTATACGGGTTTCTCACTAGGCGACCTTCTGCTCGGCACTCCCTACCAGGGCTGGCGGCAATATCAGCAAGGAACCCGCGGCTTCCGCCAATGGGACATTTCCTTCTATGCGCAGGACAACTACAAGGTCAACGGCCGTCTTACAATCAACGCCGGTCTGCGCTACGACAATTTCCTTGGCTGGCCGTGGGTTGAGGTCAAGGACAGAATGTACCAGTTCGATCCTTCATTCTCCACAACTCAGGTCTTTCACGTGGGTACAAACGGTGTGAGTCGCAGCGGGACCCGTGGCAGCAATGTGAACTTCGCCCCGCGGGTCGGAGTCTCTTACAAAATCGCGTCAAGAACCACGTTGCATGCCGGCTATGGCATCTACTACGCAGCTTCGAACGTGGTGAACTCATCAGGTCTTTCGGCCAATGCGCCGGCAGACGACTACTGGGCCTTCTACAACGGCGCTTATGGTGCATCCAGCTTCAATTACCTGTCGGACGGATTCGTCCACACTGCTGCTACAAGCAATGCTCCCGCGCTTGCACCTTTAAACTCCGTCGACCCGAATGTGAAGACTCCGTACAGCGAGCAGTGGCACTTGAGCGTGCAGCAGCAAATCGGCTCGTCGAATCGCATCACAGTTGCCTACGTCGGCAATGTGGGCAAGCATCTCGACGCGCTTTATGACATCAACCAGGCAACGCCCGGCACATCGCTCGCGACACTGCAATCCCGGCGTCCATATCCCTACTTCGGCCAGATCAATCAACTACAGACAAACCAAATCTCCAACTACACGGGTCTGCAGATTACGGCCGAACGTCGGGAAAAGAACCTCTCATTTCAAGCTTCGTATACTTACAGCCACGCTCTCGATGAGAACTCGGCAACTTCACTCGGAGCAGGGGCTGCGGTGAACTACTACAACCAACGCGCTGACTACGGCAACTCCGACCTTGACATTCCCAACCGGTTTGTCGGCAGTGTGAGCTACAGCCTTCCCTTCCGCGCTTCCGGTTTTAGCAAACCGCTTGTCGAGGGTTGGCAATTCAATGCGATTGCCGCGTACTCGGATGGTTTGCCGTTCAGCGTTCTCGCCGGCGCCAATACGCTGAACATTAGCGATAGCATCACCCCACGAGCTGCACTGCACACGGGTGTCGGCAACGGATCGTTGCCAACTGGCCGCCGCACGATCAAGGCTTGGTTCAACACGGCCGCCTTCACTAATCCTGGCCCGCAGCAATGGGGTAACTCAGGGCGAAATATCCTACAGGGGCCCGGCACGAAGAACATCGACTTCTCGGTTTTCAAGAATCTGCAATTGCGCGAGAAGGGCCAACTCCAACTGCGTGCCGAGACATTCAACCTTTTCAACACGCCGCAGTTCAATAATCCCAGCGCCACAGTTGGGACATCGAGCTTCGGCACCATCTCCTCGGCAGGCTCGCCTACGACGCTTCAACGAACTTCGCGCGAAATCCAGCTTGCCGCGAAGTTGAGCTTCTAGTCTTGGGGTTACAGCGGCGGAAGCATCAGTCGGAAATGGAAAGAATGCCAGCGGCCCCTCGCCTGGGCCGGAGGATCTCCCATGCCGCGCATGGCGCTATCGCTGTTGATTACTTTGTAAAGCGACCATGGGCGGTCGTACACCCGGAACATCAATCAAAAGGTCCTATTGTTCAAGTTTGAATGTATTCTGAGCGCTCTCGCACCCAGGGCAGAATGAAGTGGGCGAGAATTGGATTTTGGCGGCAAATTGCCGTACAATTTAAGAGGTGTCAAACTGAAGGAGGGAGCCGCCATGTCGACCGTCGCAATTAAGAAGCGCTCCATCAGGGACGCACGCCTGGAAGCTCGCGTTCCCCACGAGACAAAAATTCTCTGGGAGCGAGCGGCTGCCGTTCAGGGAAGAAAAGTCACAGAGTTTGTGGTGAGTAGTGCTGTGGAAGCTGCTCAGCGGGTTCTGCGTGAAAGCGAGCTGTCAAGTCTGACTCGCCGCGACAGGATCGCGTTTGTGGAGGCCTTGCTGAATCCCCCAGCTCCAAATGAAAGGCTTCGGAAAGCTGCCGCACGGCACGCAAAGGTGTTTGGGAGGTAAGCCATCGCTATCCCGAAGTTCAAGGACATCGAGCCGTTCGGAGACAAGCACAAAAAACTCCGGGCGGCCTTTTCATGCGGTTCGCCGGAACTTGACCGATACCTGAAGCAGCAGGCAACCCAGGACATTGAACGGCGGGCCTGCGTTGTCTATGTGCTTACGTCCTATGACGATAAGATAGCGGGCTTCTACACGCTCACGCAGGACAATATTGAAGCTGAAGATCTTCCTCCGGAATTGATCAAGCAATTGAATCTGCCACGATACAAACGAATAGGAGCTTCGCTTCTTGGCAGGCTTGCACGCGATCTCTCCTACAAAGGGAAAGGCGTGGGGGAGTTGCTCTTGGTCGACGCCCTAAAGCGATCTCTTGTAATGAGTCGGCAGATCGCATCCGCAGCGGTCATAGTGGATGCTAAAGACGAAAAGGCGCATAGATTTTATCGGGATTTCGGGTTTATCCCTTTCCCTGAATCCCAAAAGCGGTTGTTCCTGGCGATGGCGACGGTCCAACGGCTCTGCCGCAAGGCTCAGGAGAGTGCGGGATAGCTCGTGTAACCGGCAGCGCCTCCTCCGTAGAAAGTCTTTGGGTCCGGCTCATTTAGACCGGCTCCGAGTTGCAAACGCCGAGGTAGATCTGGGTTGGCCAGGAACGCTCGGCCGTACGCGACAGCGTCGGCATGCCCGCTCCTCAATGCTTCCTCTCCCCTGCGCCCGTCATATCCGCCATTCACAACGTAGAGACCGCTCCAAAGTGTTCTCAGATGAGCCGACAGGGCGAGATCCTGTGCGCTGCTTCCCTTGCTGTTCTGCGCCGTTTCAACGACGTGGAGGTACCCGAGCTTATAGCCGTTGAGTCTTGCAACCGCGACGGAAAAGGTTTCGAGTGGGTTGTCGTCCCACATGTCGTTGAAGCCGCTCGTCGGAGAGATCCGCACCCCCACCTGCCCGCTGTCCCATATTTCCAACACGCGTTCGACTGTTTCGGTGAGAAAGCGGGCTCGATTCCACGCCCCACCTCCATATCCATCAGTTCGCCGATTCGATCCTGTTCGGAGAAATTGATCGATCAGGTATCCGTTTGCCGCATGAATCTCGACCCCATCAAATCCCGCTTCTTTCGCGTTGGCTGCTGCCCGCAGATAGTCGTCCAGGGTCTCTTTGATCCCGCTGGCCGTCAAGGCAATTGGCTCCGCAACCTCTGCCAGACCCGTTGCGATAAGCGTCTGACTCTTGGCACGGATTGCTGAGGGAGCAACGGGGCGCGCGTTGTTCGGCAACAAGGACGAATGAGAGATTCGGCCAACATGCCACAACTGAAGGAAGATCCGACCTCCACTCTTATGAACGGATTCCACAATTCGGCTCCACGCTCGCACCTGCTCAAAGGAATAGATCCCCGGAGTGTTGAGATACCCTTTGCCCATGGGCGAGACCTGCGTCGCCTCAGTAACGATCAGTCCAGCCGAAGCGCGTTGTGAGTAATAAGTTGCCGCCAGTTCGCCGGGCACCCCATCCGCATCAGCGCGGTTGCGCGTGAGCGGTGCCATGAAGACTCGATTTGTCAGGACCAAAGACCCGAGCTGAACAGATTCGAAGAGATTCGACATCGTGTTTCTCCACTTATAACTAGTGGTGTGCGCTGAAGATAAGTCGAACTACTGGGCGTTCGCCGTTCTCGCGTCTGCAACTTATCGCGCTAAATCAGCGTGGGAATGAGCCGGCAACTTACTAGGCTTCCTCTGCTCTTAGCTGCTTCCAAATATCACAAGCAGTGACCAATCCGAGAAGGAGAACGATAGCGGGCATCACAGGCGGTTTGATACCAAGAGGAAGCACAGCAGCAGGCACCCCAGGCTGCAGGTGGACATAGATCGCCACCCCCATCTGAGTAAAAAGGATGAAACATGCGACCAGCAAGATTTGATCCTTGCTTTTTGCCCTCAGCGATCTCCGAAGCCACGGCAGTAGGAAGAGAACGCCTGTAAGCATTTCTGTCAGCTTGCCCGCAAGAATCGCCTCGTGGGGTAGGTGACTTTGTTGAATCTGGACATCGAACCAGCCACGGATCGGCTGGAAGAATTTCAGGAAGCCGAACATGAACATCCAAAATCCCAGGAGCAGCGATAAACCCTTGCTTAGGCGGCTAGACATTTTCTTTCCAACTTTCGAAGTCAGACTTACTGATTAAGACAGACCTGTCTGTCTTGCTCAGTGGCAGTATAGACGGACAAGTCTGTCTTATGTCAACATGTATTTGGATGAAGACCGCCGAAAAATCCGATCCACGGGAGAGAATTCTGGCGGTAGCCGACCGCCTTTTCTACGCCGAGGGGGTCCGCGCGACTGGCACCGAGAAGATCATGTCCGTCGCAGAAGTCGCGAAAGCGACGTTCTATCGGCACTTCGAGAGCAAGGATGCTCTCGTGCTCGCGTACCTGGAAAATCGCGATCGTGCTCTATGGAATTATCTCCGTCAGCCCACTCCCCCAAAGGATCTACGCGAGGCTCTGACCAGGTTCGAACAAATGGCGAACTGGCCCGAAATAATCGGGTGCCCGTTCCTGCGGATCGCATCTGAATTCCCGGATACTTCTCACCCGTTCCATCGCC
>Ga0335069_10011504_pt1 | contig 12480 bp, 9 predicted proteins | sample Lox_Sample_11_FD_206714 | JGI IMG/M metagenome (GOLD analysis project Ga0335069, IMG submission 206714) | Soil microbial communities from Loxahatchee National Wildlife Refuge, Florida, United States - Lox_Sample_1.1 | ecosystem: Environmental > Terrestrial > Soil > Wetlands | place: USA: Florida...
TGTGCGGATCAGAATGACCGGCCGCCGCGTCGCGCCACCCTCGGGAATGTACAGATCCGCCGACAGCGATATCCCGTCGCGCATCGGGATCAGCACGCTCTTTTCCAGCCGCACCTTTTCGGACCCAGCCGGTATCGGGAAGGCGGCGCCGCCGGGCGGGAGCTGATCCGGCCCCGCAGCCGCGAGCCGCACTGTGGCGGTCACTGCGACCGCCATGGAGATCGCCACTGCACGAACCCGCCCAACGCGGCGCGCTACCCTGCTCATCGCTTGAAACGCTCTCCGTTGCGCACGAGATTCAGGCAGTTGTGCATGGTGTAGCGCCGAACCGCGCTGCCGGACTTGGCCCACGGCCGACCGTAACCCAGGAACACGACCAGTCCCTCGATGGAACCGACGATGGTGACGGCGATGTCCTTTATCTCGCGCCTGCTCAGACGCGGATTGATTTCCTCGATGATCTGCTGCAGCGTGACCATGCCCTCTTCGTACATGTCTTCCATCAGCTTCGCGGCAGCGGCGTCATGGTTCGCCAGGGCCCACAACTCGGGGTAGAACTTGCCCTTGTCCTCGATGGGGAAGGCATCGAAGATGCAGTCGATCCAGGCGACCAGCTTCTCTTCGGCGGTCTTGCGCGGATTCTGGAAGATCGACGTGAAGCTCTCGAAGAACCCGTGCACCATGTACTGCAGCAGGTCGCGCAGCAGCCGATCCTTGTCGGGGTAGTAATACTGCAGATTGCCCACCGTCGTGCCGGCGCCGGCCGCCACGTTGCGCATCGTCAGTCCGCCGTAACCCTTCGTCACGAAAACGTCCTTGGCGGCGCTGAGGATCTTCTCGACGCGCTCCTTGCCCTTCGGATACCGCGCGGTACCGGGCCGGTTCAACAGTTGTCTTCGTTTTGTTTCCATCACGCCATCCCGGAAGTTCTCAGTCGCTGCGCGCTGTCGCGGTGGCCGCCACGACCGGTGGGGTCGCCGGCCTGAATATCATCCAAACGCCGCGTGTCGCCAGCGGCAACACGAATACGGCCAGAAAGTAGTACGAGCTGTAGCGATAGCCGCGCGCAATCAGCTCGACGATGCCCAGCGCCGCGGCGAGGTAGACCGACAGCACCATGAGGCCGATCGAGATGGCCGGCCGGGCGCCGCGCGGCATGGCCACGCCCTTTTCACTGAAGTGGCGCGCGAATCTCTCGTTGAGACCGTGCAGCAGGCCCACTCCGGTCTTCAGCAACGCGCCCAGGATCACGATCCGCGCCATGATCGTCAGCAGTGGACTGCCCACCTTGGCCAACACGAGCGTTACAGGCAATGGGGCCGTCACGACGGCGGGATAGAACGCCGAGAGCGCGAGCAGGAATGCGAATCCGGGCAGCAGGATGAGTGGTCCCGCCAATGCTCCTGATATGAACGCTTCGCGCCGCGTGCGCAGGTTGCGGGCCACGAAAGTAAGTACGGGCAGCATCGCGATATTGTAGCCAGCGTAACTGATCGCGTCGCGCAACCCATCGGAGATGCTCAACGGCGCCGCTGCCAGATTGCTCGCCAGCGCGCTACCGAAATGGCGCACGATCATGAAGAACAGGGATCCATAAACGATATAGAACACGACCGACCAGACGGAGATCACCCGCTCGATGAAGGTGCTGCCGAAAAACACGATCACGCCCACCGCCGCGGTGAACAACGCCGAGTCGACCAACTCGCTGGTGCCGGTGATCTCTGAAAGGAGTTTGCCACCCGCGGAGGCGACGACCGACAACACCAGCAGCAGTATGGCGAGGTAACCCCACTCGAACAGGACCCACGCGGGGCCCATGTACACACGACAGAAGCTTCGGTAATCGAACGCCTGGTAGCGACGCGCGAGCTCGAACGAGACCATCGCGCCCAGACTGAAGATCAATGCCGTGAAGGCCATGCCGGGCAGCGCGGTCGCAGGTCCGTCCTTGAGGAAGAACTCCACCAGCTCGCGCCCCGTGGAATAGCCACCGCCCACGAGCACGGCCTGGATGACCAGTCCGGGAATCAGAAGTCGCATGAAACGCAAGATGCCTCCGCCTCAGAGCGAACCGCGCGCGTCGACCGGCCAGATGTCCACCAAGCGGTCGCCGCGCACACAGTGATACCAGTCATGCAGGTTGACGGTCGGATCGCAGTGCGGGGTGACCAGCTCCACTTTCGCACCGAGCCGCAGCCGGGTCGCGCCATGCGACCAGGTGAGCATGCCGAATTCGTCACCATAGAACTGGAAGCGCGCGCCGCGCGGCGCGCCGCGGCGTACCTCCGGAACCGGTCCGTCCATCGCGAAACTCTTGAAGCCCGCATCGAGCGTCGCGGCGCGCCGGTGATTGTTGCTGAGAACCATGCTCTGCACGAACAGAGCCGTGAGCAGAGGCAGGGCCGCGCGCTGCGACAGTTGCACGTCGTTGTACTGAACGTCCATGAACACGTAGGAGCCTGCCTGCGACTCGGTGAACAGACCGGCCCTGGGATCGATATGAAATGTACCGGTACCTCCACCGGTCACGATGGGCGCGCGGATGCCCCGCCGCGCGAGCTCTTCGAGTATCGACTCCAGCAGCGTCAGCTGCGACAGGTAGACGATGGCCCGCTCACGATAGCCGGCGATGTGCTGCACCATTCCGGAGTAACACTGCACGCCCCGGAACTCCAGCCGATCGGAACTGGCCAGGCGTTGTGCCAGGAGCAGCGCGCCGCGCACATCCGGCACACCGGTTCGATGCATGCCGACGTCCACATCGAGCAGGACCCCGACAGTACGACGCGCAGCGCGCAATCGCGCCTCGAGCTGTCGCGCGTTCTCCGAACTGTCAACCACGATCATGATGCGAGGATCGCGCGCCAGCAGGGCCACCAGCGCGTCCATCTTGGCCGGCCCGGCTACGGGAGAGGTAATCAGGATTCCACGCACGCCGGCATCGACCATGGCCTGCGCTTCCCGCACCGTCGCCACGCAGATCCCGACGGCGCCGTTCCGAGCCTGCAGCGCCGCGATGCGGGTGCTCTTGTGGGTCTTGGCATGCGGACGCAACGCGCGGCCGTGCTCCCTGCAGTAGCGCGCCAGACCGCGCAGGTTGGCCTCGAAGGCCTCCAGATCCAGCACGAGCGCGGGGGTCGCCAGCAGCTCACGCGAACCGGCCTTGCCGATCAGTCCGGTATTGGGACTGGGACGCCGACCGTCCCGCTGCGACACGCGCCTTCGTGCCATCTACTGGTGCGCCAAGAGATAGTCCACGGCGAGCGAACTCAGGGTACGTACTCCCACGTTCAGCGCGGGCTCGAACACCATGAAGCGGGCGGAGTGCACGTCTTCCACGCTGTCCGGATCCGACTGCGGATCACGTACACCCAGATAAAGGAACAGACCGGGAATCTTCTCCTGATAGAAGGCGAAGTCCTCGGCGGCGAGGACGGGATCCGGAATCTGCACGTTGTCGCTCCCCAGCAGTCGCGTCAGCGTCGGGAGACTGGCACTGGCCAGGTCCGGATCGTTGTAGGTGATCGGCAGCTCGCGCACGATGTCCACGCTCGCCGTAGCGCCCGCGCTGCCTGCCACCATCTCGACGGTGCGCCGGATTCGCTGCCAGGCCTCATCCACGACCTTTGCGTTGAGCGTCCGGAACGTTCCGGTCAGCTCGACTTCATCGGGGATGATGTTGCGACGTGTGCCGCCATGAACGGTGCCGATGGTGAGCAGCGATACGCCGGCACCCTGGTCGAGCTGCCGGCTGGGAATGGTCTGCAGCGCCAGGATGACCTGCGCGGCGATCGTGATGGGATCGACGCCATGCCAGGGTCGTCCCGCATGGGTCTGCCGGCCGTGAATGACGATGCGGAAGTTGCTTTCATCGCCCATCAGCGCGCCGGGTCGCAGCCCGATGGTGCCGGAGGGCGCCAGGGGGCTGACGTGCAGACCGAAAATGGCCTGCGGATGCGGTTGATCGAGCGCCCCCTGGGCAATCATCATTTTCGCACCGCCCCCCTCCTCGAGCGGCGGTCCTTCTTCGGCCGGCTGGAACAGAAACACTACGGTGCCTGGCAGGCGGGGTCGGATTGCAGCGAGGACCTGCGCCGCGCCCATCAGGATGGCGGTGTGCGCATCGTGACCGCAGGCATGCATTACGCCCACCTTCAAACCATTGTAAGTGGTCGTCTCACGGGATGCGAACGCTAAGTTCGTCTGTTCGACGATGGGCAGCGCGTCCATGTCCGCCCTGAGGGCCACCACCGGTCCCGGCCGCCCCCCTTTGAGCACACCCACGACTCCGGTGTGGGCGATGCCGGTCCGCACCTCGTCGAAACCCAGCCGGCGCAGATGCTCCGCCACGAGCCGGCCTGTGCGGAATTCCCGGTTGGACAACTCCGGGTGCTGATGGATGTCGCGCCTCCAGCCAATCACCTCATCGGCGTGCTGCGCGGCCAGCTGCACGATTTCCGCCCGTAGTGCCTGGTCCGCTTCGCTGGAGGAAACCTCTGATGCCTGCATGATCCCCGCCCACCCCAGACACACACTGCCGATCACGGCCCATCGCAGGGTCCGCCGCGCCGCCATGTCAAAAACTCTTCTTGACGTTGATGCCCACCGTGCGCGGACGAATGGTGTACACGGTAATATCGGGAGAGATGAAAACCCCCGCCGTCAGACGCGGCCGTGAATCGGTCGCATTCTGCAGGAACACGGCGAACTCCCAGTCATCGTGCAGAACCCCGGTGCGGAGGTTGATGACGTCGTACCCGGGCTGACGGTTGACGTACTGCAGTATCGGGTTGCTGAAGTCGTAGCCATCCTGCATCGGACCGGTGTACTGGTAGTCGGCACGCGCGTAGCCATCGAACTTCGGGCGCAACGGCCACGTGTAGGTGGCCGAACCCGAGGCATGCCACTTGGCGACGCCCAGTAGCGGATCGCCCGACACCGCACCGACCTCCTGTGCGTTGTCCGTCAGCTTCGCATCGGTGAGGCTCAGGCCGAGATTCAACTCCAGGCCCCGCAGTGGCAATGCGGCCATCTCCAGCTCGAACCCGCGGCTGCGTGCCTTGCCGCTGTTGACGGTGGTGCTGTAGCCGCAGGTCCCCAAGTTGAGGTTCTGCTGGATGTTGTTCCAGTCGATGTCGTAGGCTGCGGCGTTCAAGGTCAGACGGCGCCCGAAGAACTGCGACTTGATGCCGACCTCGTGATTCCACAGCGAATCCGGATCCACTTGGGTGCGGTTGAGCGGCAGGCCGAGCTGCTCCAGCACCGGATCGCACGCCGAGCCCACCGGGTCGAGGCCGAATCCCGGCCGGAAACCCTTGGAGACGGTGGCGTAAGCCATGATGTCCTCCGTGAACCGGTAGGAGGCAAGGAAGCGCGGCGTGTTGCCCGAGTTGTGCGCCCTGCTGTCCGTCTGGGTGGGACCGCCGTTGAACAGCCCATCCCCCACCGTATTCGTGGTCAGGTCCACCTTGAACTGGCGGATGCCGGCAGCCAGATCCAGCCTGGAAGTCGCGTGCCAGGTCACATCGGCGAACACGGCCGTCTGCGACTGCTCATCCCTGCTGAGGAAGGCCAGGAATACGCCATCCGGCACCACGGGCGCGCCGCCGAACACCTCGTTGTTGAAATCCTGGTCGATCAGGGACTGACGGAACTGCGTATAGACCTTCTGATAGAACCCACCCAGCAGCCAGCTCACCGGTCCTATCGTGGAGTTCACCCGCAACTCCTCGGTGAAGCCGTGGCCGCTGTCCAGATCGTCCAGGTTCCTCGAGACCGGCACGGTCATGCCGAACACGACCGGCAGGACGACGGTCATGTCGATGACTCCGGCAGTGGACCGGTCATAGTAGGAGGTCGAAGACACCACGCTGAACGGACCGGGGTTGTAACGCACCGTCAGGTCGGCCACCGAGAATTTCTCTTCCTGCGGCGCCGGATTGATGTCGTGGGTGACCAGATCGCCGTGGGTGAAGTCATTCACCAGTGGCGAGATGGTGCCGATCGAGAAAGCCGGATCGGTCGGATCCAGGATGACCTTGTAAGTAGGATCACCGCCGATCCGCAGGGACTGCTGCATCCAGGTCGCCGTCGCGTTCAATTCATCGTTCACGATGCCCTTGAGCGCGATGCGCGTGCCGCGCAGGGTCTCCGTATTCACCCGCTTCTCTACATCGTTCGCGCCGACGTCGATGGGTTGCGGGACGACACTTGACGGCGGCGACTGCGGCGCGTGCAGGATGTTGTCGATGTAGCCGCTGTCATCGCGGCTGAATCCCACCACGCGCAAGGCGAGCCGATCCGCGATCAGGGGAATATTGAAGACCGCGCTGCCATCGACATTGGTGGCACCGTGGTGGGTGCGGGAAGTGGTCAGATCCAATTTGCCGCCGAACTGGCTCACGTCGGGCTCATTCGTGATCACGCGCAGCGTGCCGCCCATGGATGAGGCCCCGTACAGAGTGCCCTGCGGACCCCGCAGCACCTCCACACGTGCGACGTCGAACAGGTCGGGGTCGAGAAAGTGGATGGGCGTCTCGTTGATGTAGAAGCCCACCGTATCCGCGCCGCTGGTCGCCGCTATGCCGCGCAGACTCAACGTGGCGTTGCCGTGCTGATCGCCGGTGGGCCCCTGGCTCTGGAAGTTGAGCCCGGGCACCGTGCCGAAGTAGCCCAGATTGTCCGACGCGCCCAACAGCTCGAGCGAGCGCTCGGTGACCGCGCTGATGCTGATCGGCACGGACTGGATGTTCTCCGAGCGCTTCTGCGCGGTAACGACGATCTCCTCCAGGGCGGTGCCGGACTCGGCGGACCGGTCCTCGGCGCGGGCAGCCGGTACCCATAGCTGCGCCAGTGCCGCGACCCACACGGCCGCCGCCGGCAGGGATGCGGCGCTTGCAGCGCGCCGCGCCTGTGTCTTGCCCCCGATTGCGCTCATCTGACTCCCCTTGCCGCTTGAATATTACCGAGCGACTGTACTGTTTATTTAGGGTTGATCGTACGGTATATTTAGTGCATCTGTATTGGATTGTAAAGTGTGACGCCATGCCAGCATGTTCTGTACACACTCAAGAGGGAATGTCGCGCCGCACGGTGACGGTACTCGCGGCGGCGATTCTCGCGGGTATTTCGCAGGCTCCGGCGGCCGCGCCCGCAGCGGGGACACCCGCACCGACGGCCTCCTCGCCCACATCGCCCGCGCCCGCCACCTGCACCGCATCCGGACGCTACACGCTGGCCGTGCACGGCGGTTACGTGGGAGAAGCGCACCCTGACTGGCCGGATGCGGCGGTCAGGGAACTGACGCGCCGAATTCTCGAGCACGGCCGCGAGCGGCTCGCGGCAGGTGCCTCCGCGCTCGACGTCGTCGTGGATTCGATTGTGGTGTTCGAGGATTCCGGCCAGACTGACTCGGGCAAGGGCTCCTTTCAGAACCTGGCGGGTTTCACGGAAACCGACGCCTCGCTGATGGTGGGTTCGACGGGACGCAGCGGCGCGGTGGCGGCCATGCAGAGGTTGAAGAACCCCATCCTCGCTGCGCGACTGGTCATGGAGCGCACACCGCATGTGCTGTTCGTCGGGCCGGCGGGCGAGGAGACGCTGATCGGACTGGGAGCCGAGGTGCTACCTGACCCGAAGTCCTACTTTCGCCCGGTGGCCGAGCCGGAGGCCGACAAGAACAAGGGGCATGGAACGGTGGGTGCCGTCGCGCTGGACCGTTGCGGCGTCCTGGCGGCCGGTACATCCACCGGTGGAACCTACGGAAAACTTCCCGGCCGCGTCGGTGACTCCCCCATCATCGGCGCGAGCACCTTCGCGGACGATGAAGTGGCCCTGTCCTCCACCGGGGCGGGCGAGTTCTTCATCAAGCGCGCCGCAACGCGCGACATCGCCACTCGCGTCGCCTACCTGCACACTCCCCTCAAGCAGGCGGCGGATTACGTCATCAAGGATCTCATCGGCACCGCCGATCACTCGCGCGGCGCCATCATCGCCATTTCCCGGGACGGGCAGATCGTGTTCTCATCCACGGGGTACGGCTTGCTGCACGGCTACGTGACCGAGAAGGTGGCGCCCACCGTGGCGGTGAAGGTTGAATGAATTCCACGTTGATCCAGGTAGAGCGATGCGCTTTGCAGTGAACCCTCGTGCCCTGCGTACGCCGTACACCACTGAAGAGGCCCAGGTGGTCTCACTGGGAGCGGCCAAAGCGGCCTTGTCGGAAATGTCGGGTTGGAGCGGGTACGAAATCTCCCCCTTGTGGAGCCTGCCGAAGCTGGCCGCGCAACTGGGAATCTCGGCGCTCCACTGCAAGGACGAGACGCAGCGGCTGGGCCTCGGAAGTTTCAAGGCGCTGGGTGGCGCCTATGCGGCGGGACGCGCGCTGCGTCGCCTCGACAGCACAGCGGCCAGACCTGTCCTTTGCTGCGCGACCGACGGCAACCACGGTCAGTCGGTCGCCTCGGGAGCGAGGCGTCTGGGCTGCCGGTGCGTGATTTTCGTCCACGAGCACGCCCCGGCCACCAAGATCGAGGCGATGCGACGCCTGGGCGGCGAAGTCAGTGTGGTGGCCGGCAACTACGACGATTCCGTCCGGCACGCCGAGCAGGTCGCCGCGCGCGAAGGCTGGTTGCTGATCTCCGATACCAGCGAAGACCCGTACGACCCGGTAGCCGCCGATGTCATGAGCGGCTACGGCGTACTGTGCCTCGAGGCTTTAGGACAACTGTACGAGCGGATGCCCACGCACATTTTCGTGCAGGCCGGCGTCGGCGGCCTGGCTGCGGCCATGGCGGGCTGTTTTGCCGAGATGCATGCCGATCAGCGCCCGAGCGTCATTGTCGTGGAGCCGGAAGTCGCTGCCTGCGTCATGGCCAGTGGAATAGCGCGGAAGCCCATCCGGATTGAAGGCGATCTGGCGACGCGCATGGAGATGCTCTCGTGCGGACAGACATCGGCACCGGCATGGGTGGTCCTGCAGCACCGCGCGGATGCGTTCGCCACTGTCAGCGATACGCAGGCGGATGAAGCCGCCGCAGCGCTGCGCGCGAACACGGATATGGTGCGGAGCCTGAACGTGAGTCCATCGGCGGCGGCCGGCCTGGCCGGTCTTCAGGCGGTGCTGCGTGAACCCGCCACTGCAGACTCCATACGCCTCGGCGCCGACTCCCGCGTGCTGATCATTGCAACAGAGGGGCTGGATCGATGAGCCGCGGGCTGCGGTGGTGTGTCGCACTGATCAGCGCGGGATTGTGCGTGGCGGGAGTCCCGTTGAAAGCAGCGACGCCGAGCGAGTCATTTGCCGACGCCGCGGGCGCCAGTGCGGCCACCGCGGGCGACTTCTTCGCCGGCACCTGGGAGCTCGTGGTCAAGCGGCTCGACAACGAGCAGGACATGCGACTCACTCTCGAGCCGGACGCGGGAGGGTATTGGGGAACGGCCGGGCCGTTCCAGGTCAGGGGCCATCTGGAGGGAGATGTGCTGGAGGTGCGGTGCCTCGCGGGCGGCCCTTGCGCCCGGATGCACTTGCGCCGGAAGGGATCATCTATCGAAGGCACTGGGGAGATCCGCTCGATCCCGGTCACGTTGCGGGGTCAGCGACCCGCCGAACGACCGTACAGCGAGCCCCGCACCTTTGATTTCATCCCGCAGCGTTTCTCGGGGCAGTTCACGAACACCCTGCCGCCCGTCCTGTCGGTATATCCGGGCGACCGGGTGCACACCAAGACGATCGATGCTGAGGGTTTCGACGATCACGGTCAGAAGATCTCCGCCTACATCAATCCGCAGACGGGCCCCTTTTACATCAACAACGCGCTCCCAGGAGATACCCTCGTCGTCCATTTCGAGCGCATCCGCACCAATCGCTCCACGGCCGACATGTATGGCAATCGGGTGGTCCCGAACGCACTGCAGCCGATGGATGATCCGGCCCGGTGGCAGCCCAGTGCCGGGGCGACGGCCAGTGCAGAGTCGGCAGCCAGCGCCAGCTCGTCGGCCAACGCGAATGGCACGTGGCAGATCGAGAACGGAGTGGCCCGCCTGGCACAACCCACCGAGAGGCTGGCGGATTTCACAGTGGCCACGAAACCGATGCTGGGTTGCGTGGGTGTAGCACCACCGTCCGGCCAATCCTTGCGCAGCGTCAACCTCGGCAGCTACGGGGGCAATCTCGACTACAACGGCATTCACGAGGGGGCCACCGTTTACCTGCCGGTGTTTCAGAAGGGCGCGATGCTCTTCGTCGGCGATGGACATGCACTGCAGGGTGATGGCGAACTCACCGGCACGGGTCTGGAGACCTCGATGGACGTGACGTTCAGTGTCGATCTCATCAGGGGCAGAACACTCGGACAGCCGCGGATCGAGGACGAGGAGTACGAGATGTTCTCCGGCGTCGGTGGTTCGCTGGATGAGGCACTACAGGTGGCCACATCCGCAGCGACGCATTGGCTGGCCGAGACTTTCGCGCTCTCGCCCAGTGAGACGGCCATGGTGCTTGGCACTTCCCTGCACTACGACATCGCGGAGATCGTGGATCCCCAGATCCATGTGGTCGCGCGGCTGCGCAGGGATACGCTGGCTCGAATCCGGCACTGATCGGCCTCCACGGCCAAGTACGCGTCCGCGTTGGGCGCGCGCCCAACGCCTGGCCCACGGCCGGGCACACCGATTGCTTCACTGCACCGATGGCGTGGCCGGATCGCGACGACCCGACTCCACTTTCTGCGGTAAAGTTGAGCGCAACGCGCGTGTCATCGGGCCCACCAATGCGAGAGGGAGTCGTGGATGCTCAGCACGGGTAACCGGTGAGGATGGCGAGGATCGCGGGCAGGTTCGTCCTGCTCCTGGGGCTCACGGCTGCCTGGCATTGCGCGCTGGCCCAGACGCCCTCGCCGATGCAGGAGTGGCAATACTCCGGCGGCGTCATCCTGGCGCGGCTGTTCGAGCCCGACGTTCCAAAGTGGCGCGTGGTCCTGGGCACTGCGGCCGAGGTCCAGCCAGTGTACGACGGCTCGCACGCTTACCGCGTACAGGGTGGGCCGGTCGTGAACATCCAGTACCGTGACGTCGCCTTCGCGACGACCGGTGACGGTGTCGGATTCAACTTCCTGCACGGCGATCACTACCAGGTAGGCATGGCGCTCACCTACGACTTCGGCCGCCGCATGCGCGACGATCTCACCAACCTGCACGGCATGGGGGATATTTCCCCGGCGCCGGTGGGCAAGCTGTTCGGATCATGGGTACTCTCGCGGAAGTTCCCGATGATCCTGCGAGTGGACGTGCGACAGTTCGCCGGCGGCGCACAGGGCGCGGTGGGCGACGCCTCGGTCTATCTGCCGCTGCCCGGCAGCACCAAGCGTTTCGTCATGTTCGCGGGGCCGTCCATCACGATGGCGACCCATCATTATCTGCAGACACTGTACGGTGTCACGCCCCAGCAATCGCTTGCTTCGGGGCATCCGATCTATGAGATTCCGCATGCCGGCACGAGCGCGGCAGGGGTCGGATTCAGCGCCACGAAATTCATGACGGACCACTGGCTGTTCAACGTGGACGCGGCGCTCAACCAGATCCGTGGCAGCCCCGCGCACAGTCCGCTGATCGAGAGACGGACCCAGCGCATACTGGCGATCTCACTCGACTACCAGTGGTGAGCGGCGCGCGGTCCCGCGCTGCTGCGCCAGGTGCCGGTCAGAGACATCACCTGCCCATCGCGGCTATTCGTGCTGCCATCCGGCTCCTGAACGTGGGCAGGCCCGGGACCTCGCTCTTGACGCAGACGACGCCGCCCAGGCCCGGATGCTCGGCGTCCGTCCCTGTAGTCACATACAGATCTGTGAGGTCAGGGCCGCCGAACGCCAGACTGACGATATGAGTGAAGGGGAGCTTGATGGTTCGATCCACTGTCCCGTCCGGCCGGAATCGCAGGATCCTCGCACTCTGCCAGCAGGCAAGCCACACGTATCCTGCACTGTCCACGACCAGCCCGTCGCTGTCCTGCATTGCGGCGAACAACTCCGGCTTTCCCGGTGAGCCGTCCGCAGCCAGCGGGTAGATCCAGACACCGCGCATGGTCTCGGAGTGATACATCCAGCGACCGTCGGGGCTGAATCCCAATCCGTTGGACACGACCAGCCCCTCGCGCAGTATCTGCACCGGACCTTGGGCGGGCAGATAGAAGAACTGCCCGTTGGAGGGTATCTCACCACGCTCGAACAGTGCGGCGAAATCGACACTCCCGCCAAATATCCCGCCACGGGAATCGGCTTCGATGTCATTGATGGCGACGACGGGACGTCCTTCGAGTTCAGTGAGAAGGGGCGTCACGGCGCCGCTGGAGGGGTCGATCCGTACGATGCCTCCCCTGCCACTGCACAGCACGGCACCACTCTCGTCGAGAACGGTGCCCCCGACCCACATGCGCCCGGCAATCAGCGTGTCGATGTCGGTTCTGCCCGGTCTGCGACGATA
>Ga0335069_10011506_pt1 | contig 12477 bp, 11 predicted proteins | sample Lox_Sample_11_FD_206714 | JGI IMG/M metagenome (GOLD analysis project Ga0335069, IMG submission 206714) | Soil microbial communities from Loxahatchee National Wildlife Refuge, Florida, United States - Lox_Sample_1.1 | ecosystem: Environmental > Terrestrial > Soil > Wetlands | place: USA...
CACTCCAACACGCTGGCCGCGCGCCTGGAGCCGCCACGCCTCCGCCCATCAGTCCCGCTGCTTCCACTCCCTCTGACACGATCGAAACAGCTGATGTGTCGGAACTGGTGGACAGTTCCAGCGAGACGCTGATCAAGAGGCTCAACCAGCGAGCCCAGATGGCAAATCCAGCTTGGCTGCTGTACGTAGTTGCCCTGGCATTGGGTGCCTGGGCACTGGCCATGTCAGCTCCTGGCCGGCCACTGCCTGAGGTGACGACGTTGGCTTTAAATACTGATCGGCGCGTGAATTCCACAGACGAGTATTCCTTACTTCTAACGAGGTTTCACCTCAGACCGACGAGATGTATTTCCGTCGTGTCTGAGGATCGCGCATAATCCGAGAGATGGCTCCGGTCGACAATGGAGAACTGCAAGCAGTTCTCGCCAATGATTTAGGCCGCCGAAGCGGCAGTCGATCCCGAAGGATCGGAGTCGTACCGGAGCCGAAATGAGCGTACCACGAACCGTGGCCGAAGTGCTGGCCGATCACGTCACCCTGGAAGTCGAAGGCATTGATCGCATGTACCTCAACGTCTACGTTCCGGGTTTACAGCGGGAACAAGGCGTGGCTTGCTTCTTTCGATTTCGCCGCGGGAACCAGTTCGTCTCCAGCGCCTTAATGGATCCGATCAGCAAAAGATTCATTGCGGCCTTGGAGGCTTTTGCCCGTCAGGAGAAGGTCCCGGTGATTACGTTCCGCAAGGGCCAACGCAAGGATGACGTGGCGGCCGAGCAGCGAAAGAAATTCCAGAAGGCGGAAGGGGTGGTGTTCATCGGCAAGGCGCAGGAGAAGACGCCAGTGTTCCGGACGGAGCGGCGGCGAAACGAAAAGACCGGCGGTACCTATCCTTGGCTGGTACGCTCAACCGCAATGGTGAACCACTTTTACATCTACTGCGTGGACCGAGACTTTGGGCCGTTCTTTCTGAAGTTCAGCACGTACTTTCCTTACAACGCCAAGCTCTGCCTCAACGGCCACGAATACGCCAAACGGCAACTGTCGCAGAAGGGAATCGGATTCGAAGCCCTCGACAACGGAGTGCTGAGTTGTGACGATCCCAAGCGACTGCAAGCCATCTGCGATGGGCTCAGCGCGGAGAAGATCGACGCCTTGTTGCGGAAATGGCTGCGATTGCTGCCGCATCCCTATGAGACCAGAGATCGCCAAGCCGGCTACCGTTACCAGATTTCCATTCTCCAGGCGGAATTCTCGCTGACCCAGGTGCTGGATCGGCCTGTGACGGGGCGGGTGTTCTTCGAAGAAGTCATCCGCGAGAACCTGGATATCGGCAGACCCAGTCAGATGCAATTGATTTTTGACCGCCGCGTGAACAAGACCACGCCGGGCCGCTTCCGGACCCGAGTCATTACGGAGGGAGTGATCCCATCCCTCCATGTCGACTACAAGAACACTCGCCTCAAGCAGTATCACAAGGAGGGTCGCGCGCTGCGCACCGAAACCACGATCAACAATACGCGCGACTTCGGTATCGGCAAGTTACTCAAGAACCTGCCGGCCCTGCGGCAGATTGGTTTTCAAGCCAACCGGCGTCTGCTCGACGTCCAAAAGATTTCTCACGATTGCGCGATTGGCGAGGATGCCTTCGATCGAGTCGTGCGGCCTGCCGAGGTCGATGGTCAAAGAGCTTCGGCCTTGCGGTTCGGTGACAAGCGCGTCCAAGCTTTGTTTACCGTGCTGGTTGTATTCAGTCTCCAACTTCGGGGGTTTACCAACTCAGAAATGCGCGCCTTGCTGGCGCAACTACTGGGCTTCGATCCAGCCAATTATCCTGTCGGGAAGCTGACGTACGACCTTCGCCGCCTCCGCCTCCACGGCATCATCGAGCGCATTCCGCACAGCCATCGTTATCAACTCACCGCAGAGGGACTCCGCATTGCACTGTTCTTTTCCCGGACCTACGCCCGGCTGCTCCGGCCGAAACTTGCCGAGATCATGCCCGCAGCGCCGCCATGCCCTTCAGCATTACGCTCGGCATTCGACCGCCTGGAGTCGGAAATCCACGTCTGCTGCGAACAGGAGCGGCTTGTTGCCTAAACCTGACGCATTCGAATTACAATTTCTCAGACAAGGACTCTAGCGCGCTACGGTCAGCCCGACAAGGTCTATGTGACCAGGCCACTGGGCGTGGTCACGGTGCGCGCAATCCACTACGTTGCAGTCAATTTAAAGGTCGTGTTGGTGCCTAACGGGTGTGTGGCTACCTATGAGAACGCAATCAGCGCCCTCCGGGCAAACGCCGACAAGAAAGCATCTTCGAAAGCGCGGGTCGTAGGCCTGGCACCCTGTAGTGTAGCGGCCAACGCTGGATGGACGATTGTGGGCTACCTGGACACGCCCGAAGACCTTCCCGTATCAGCGGTCTTGGCGAAGGACCGACTCGACGGCATTACAACCAGGCAGACTTCGCCGCCCAAAGTCGAAGCCGAAGCCGTGTCAGCACCCAAACAAAAGTCAGGCTCTCGGACCTCACCGCAGAAGGAACCCCAACCCCCGGATACCCTGCCGTCTCCGGCTGAAGAATGGGCTGCGGCGGAGCAGGTACGGAGAGATCTCGACGCTGCTGACAGGAGCGCGCTGTTTTGGAGACTGGGACTGCTTTTTCCAGCCATCGGCCTATTTGGCGCCGGGATAGCCGTGCATAAGAAGAACACTGAGAAGCGGACTACCCGATTGTTCTATGAACTCGATGACGGCCAGCAGCAAAGATTTAACATCGTACAGGAGGCGGTCGGCCATCTCAGCCAATGTCACCGGCTCTGGCGGATTCACGCGGAATCAGAGACCTCCGATTGGAAACGTAACGCGGGTGCATCCAGCTTAGTTCGCCGGGTACCGGTCAGCGCGGGACGCTCCAATCCACCGCGTGTAGAAGCCAACGTGCCCATTTCCAGCCTCAGCCTTGGCTCAGTGCACTTTTTCTTTCTTCCCGACGTGATCTTGTACCTGGAACACGGAACGTTCGGTGGCATCGCCTACGACGACTTGCGCGTCGATCCGAGTTCGACTAGGTTCATCGAAAGCGATGGTGTTCCGGCGGATTCGACTGTGGTGGATCGGACCTGGCGGTATGTGAACAAGCACGGTGGCCCAGACCGACGGTTCAATAACAACGTGGAAATTCCTGTCGTGCGGTACGGCGTCCTCGTGCTGACCTCCTCGAAGGGGCTGAACATTCACCTGAACACGTCAAATGCTGACCGTAGCCAAGCCTTTGCGAAATGTTGGCAGGCACTACAGCCAGGAAGGTCCAAATCGAACGGCGAGCGGGTCCGTTCCGACCCTCCGCCACCCAAAACCCAGGTGGCTTCCGATGCCGTTTCGCAGGCCCGCAAGATGCTCGGCGTCAGCGCGAGCGCATCGAGAGAAGAAATCATCAGCGCGTATCGCCGACTGGTGCAGATGTACCACCCTGACAAAGTAGCGTCGTTGGCACCTGAGTTCAAGCTCATTGCCGAGCAACGCATGAAGGAAATCAACGGCGCCCATGAATTGCTGAAGGGCTTGGGATGATAGCTAACTGGCAGAAGTGAATCGCTCTTCCAGCCAGGGTCTGAGTGCCATAGGGCCAAAAGCACGCAAATCTGACGCCTGCCAACATGCCGCCGTTCATGCCGACTTCCGTGTAATTCTTTCCCGGCACGCCGGGGTCTTCTACGATGCCGGAGAAGGCGACGAGCGTCTGCCACCTGTCTGATTCGCACTTTAGTCATTGTCACGGCCCAACGCGCCGTATGAGCAGCCTTCTCTCGGGCGGCTTTCCAATTCACGCTAATGATGTATATCTTAGAACCAGCCCGCGAGCCCGTCTGTCTCGCTAGGCACGTGTCGCGGGCCGCGGGCCATGCTGTCGTGGTACTCCCACGTGCGGATTGAAGAGACGCAGTACAATAATGCCTACGCCATGCATGGCCGACACGTCGCCTTCGCGGTTGTCATCACCGCACTTTTGATTCTCTTGATCATTTGGTCAAAGAAGACCACACTTTCGTCTCCTTCGCAACCGAAAATAAGTGTAGTCGAAAAGGTTGGTCCTCCGTGGGCGTACCCAGACTCGGCTCGAACGCCAGGCTTCACAAATCCAGACATCACCCAAGCAAATGTAGGCGAGACCATCTGCAATCCGGAGTGGAGTACGAAAACCATCCGGCCGCCCGTGTCTTACACGTCGAGGTTGAAGCGAGAGCAGATGCTGGAGTGGAGGCTTCCGGGCAGGCCTTCTGACTACGAGGAAGATCATTTCATCAGCCTGGAACTGGGCGGAAATCCCACAGACCCCCGCAACCTATGGCCCGAGCCCTACGATCCAAGGCCTGGTGCCAAAGAGAAAGATGTAGTCGAAAATTACCTACACAAACAGGTGTGTGCCGGAGTGACGACTCTCGGAGAAGCTCAAAAGGCAATTGTCACGGACTGGTACAAGGTGTACTTACAAATTCATCAGTAAAATTATAAACCTTCATATACTGATTACTTGGATGACGGTCTTACCCGCTGTTGTCCCGCGGGATAGAAGAATTTCTCAAACCGTTCCCGACCAATGTAGTAGTCTTCTGGTGTCGCATAGTTGAGGCGATAATCGAAGCGGCAGTCCCCCTCCTTTCCGGGCCCTTTGCGAAACGTCCGGACTGCAGACAACAGTGCAACGATTTCGGCCGCTCTCGTAAGGATCGTGCCCGTGTGGATATCAATGTGCTGCGCGAGGAGTTCAGTCCGAAGTGTCGGACAGTCGGCTAAGATGTTAACCGCTGCGGTACCGTCAACAACGGTGGCTTCCACAAGGAGATTGTCATCCTGGCACTTCGGCTTGCCCCTTCCCGCTTCGAAGATGAGTTGTTTCCATCTCTCAGGGGTCGTCGGTAGCAACGTGCTCAAATCCTGAGCTGATCCGCCGGCTCCAGGCATTGGTAGGTCGAAAACTTTGCGCCAGATTTCCAAGCGCTCGTGAATGTCGCTCAACTCAACCTCGAGGCGCGTGATACGTTCCTTCAAGTCGTGATTTTCCTTCTCCAACACCTCAATCGGCGCCGGTGGATCGACGGGCACTTTGGGCCGAACTGAATACCAGATCATGAATACCAGCAAGAGAAAGGTCTCCGCCAGGGTCATGCTGATGACGAGCTCTCCTCTGCTACGCCACGGCCACATCGTAACGTCTCACCTCCACGGCAAGCGCCAGCCCACTCCGCGTTCATGTTCCCGAAGCTTCTGGATCTCATTTTCCAAGCGTTCCAGATGGGAAGTAACTGTTGCGACGGCCGCTTGGATGGCTTTCTCCAACGCCTGAAGTGTACCGTCGATTTGAGGGGACATTGGGTGTTTGGCGTTTAGTGTCTGCTCCACACCATCCGCCTGTTCGCTGATCTTCTTTAAAGCTTCGCGTATTCCAGTCGCCTGTTCATCCATCTTCTGGAATCCTTCGCGTACCGGCGTAATGGCGGTATTTAGAACACTCTCATCGACCGTGGCTAACACCCGGGGAGCGACGGTAATATCGCTGAGCCCCACTGTAATCTCTCGCTTGATCGCCCCGGCGAGTCCTCCGAAACTCTCGGCCATGGTGTTTGTCGCGATTGTAATCGACTCGCTAGCTGTTGTCATCGTTTCGCGCAAAGCGGTCGCACCTCCGTTCAGCTTAACGACTGCGTCGTTGAGAGATGTGCTGAGCTGCTGCGTCGCTGCCGTGATTGTGCCTTGGGCAGTACCAACCTGAACGGCCGTTTCGCCAACTTTTATCGTAAGATCCCCGATCGATTTGCCGAGGCCAGTGTTCGTGCGCTTGAGGGTGGAAACCAGACCTGAGGTGGCCTCGCGAATCTGCTCCAGGTTCACAGCGGTCTGCTGGCCAAAGTCCTTCAGGCCACCGGCGATGCCATCCTGGAGCCGCTTCTCCAGATTCCTGCCCGTATCTTCGATAGCCCGTTCAAGGCGGGTCTGCGTAGCGGTTAGCATGCTCAGGTAGTCGTTTGTTGCTGTCGTCATCGTCGCGGTCAGTTCGTTGCGAGCTCGCTCGACCGAGGAGATGAATCCCGTGTTAGCGCCGGTGATCGCGTTCGTCCCCGCGGTCAACGTAATGTGCCATTGCTCAAGTACCCGGCGTGTGCTTTCAAGGACTACTGTGAATTGTTGGAGGAGCTCTTCGACGGAAGCCTGTGCCTCATGTGATTGCTCTGTGGCAGTGTACTTGAACTGCAGGATGGCAAGGCGGCAAAACATTCCCGTTGCGGTCGTGATGAGAGCGTAACCGAAGGTGCGAAAGATTGCATCGGCGGCAGGGGCTTGGTGGATGACAAAGGAGTCAATCAATGCCCAAAGCGTCCACACGAATCCCATGAAGTACATTGAGTCTGCAAGTTGGCCAACTAGCGAATGCCGATAGGCCTCGCTCGCGGTGGCAAACAACCCAGACGACCTGTTGAAAACGAACACCCCATAGGCGACCATAATGCCAACCGGAATGATCAGACGTGGCGGGTTGATACCGGGCGTGGAGGAGATCACGAGCGCTCCCAAGATCGCTGCGACGACCCACGCGACGCCGAGTTGCCGGCTCTCCAAAACCGCGAAAATGCGAGGTGCAGCCTTTGGTGCTGGAATCATAGGAATCATCTCACCGTTGAAGACAATCGCCGATGGCGGAGTCTGTCAGGGTCGCGACATCCAGTGCACAGACTTGTGTAACGCCACTGGCTTTGAAGTATTCTTGCCATCTCGCAAGTCGATCGAAGAACTGGGCGCCGTCAATTGCGGCCGTGGCGCGGTACACCAGGAGGATCCGGTTCCCACCCAAGGACGATTTCGCGGTAGATGGCGGTTGGTTCGCAAAGTCGGACAGAAGCACCAAATACCGGGCTGATGCGCTGTCGCTATTGCTGATTAGACGAAGAGTCCCGTCAATATCCCCGTTTCCGATGTTCTGCCGCTGATGCAATGCGAGTCCCATCTCCTCGATGGCCTTTGCAAAAACGTCCGTGCTATTGAGCTCATTCGCCCTTCGGGCCAACCGAGGCGTATAGACAACCGGAGCAATGGCAGTGGTGCGCCAAGCCGGCTGCGCCGTCGCAAACCAACCGGCGGTCACCGGCGCCGACCACTCGGAAGCCCGGCTCGCGATTGCTCTCGATAGCGTGGTTACGGCGCGGTTGACTACTCTTTGATCTGACATGGGCGGAGCCAAATCGGTGACCAGCGAGATCGATGTGCCAGTCACCGGCTGTTGCATGAACGCCTGCTCAATCGTGTGCAGCGTCGCGCGAAATGCAGGCAGTATGGCTACCGACTGCGCGCCTGAAGCTTCCAACCGGCTCTTCCAATTGCTGATGCGATTCAGGTATGTCGCAGGGTCCGACGCCTCCGTCGTGCCGGGGCGATGGACAAGGAGGACCGATTCACCTTGCAGTTGAATGGGCGTGGCCCGTTTGCCTTTTGGAAGATCCTCCAAAAAATCCGACAGGATTATGAGTGCCTTCTTGCCGCGCATTCCAGCCCAATTCTGTACAGCCATCATGATCCCATCACTAATATCGGTGTACGGCTCTTGAGTGCCTGCTGCGCGGCTCGCACTCACAACCGACTCTGCGCATGCATCAAGCTGAGCCCGAAGACGATCTACCGATGTGGCGGCACCGATGATACTACGATTGAACTCAAGGACATCACAAAAGGGTGCCGAAGTGGCGCTAGCAGTACCAATTTTTCGCCAGACAATGGTGGTCGGCGGCGGCCAGTCCTGGACCGCCAGGTCTGCGAGTGCACGCCCCGTCTCCTTCAGCGCGAGACGATCAATCTGGCTAAGCGGTGCGAAACTCGCGCTGAAATCCACTATGACGGTCGCAAAACTCGGTAGGTCTTCGGCGGAAGCGTTTGTCTTGACTTCCTTGCGCTGGGCCGCCGTTGTGGCCGCTTGATTGCAGCCGCAGTCAGCGAGAAGGAGCGTGGATATGAAGAAGATGACCAGCACTCTAGTGTAGTGTCCCACAAATAGCTGGACAAGGATCTATTCACGGAGCATAATCAGTTATGCCCCGCGTCCTTGATCCTCTCGTTCTGTCATCGGAGCAGCGCAGCGAACTCCAACGCTGGGTGGTAGCGAGGGGAACTCCGCAGCAAATAGCGCTACGGTGCCGCATTGTCCTCGCGGTCGCCGCTGGCAAGACGGAACTGGCGATCGCCGGCGAGAACGGCGTGAACCGTAAGACGGTTCGTCTCTGGCGCGAGCGCTTCCGCGGTGGCGGGCCCCAGGCGCTTTGGGAGATTGCTTCAGGGCGGGGCCGGAAACCCAGTTACGATGCAGCTCGCATCAAGGCTGTGATCGACGCCACATTGCAGACCAAGCCCAAAGGAAGCACGCATTGGAGCTGTCGGACAATGGCCGCAGCGCAGGGGATCGGCAAGTCCAGCGTGAGCAGGATTTGGCGGAGCCACAACATCAAGCCACATCGAACCGAGACATTCAAGCTGTCACGAGATCCGAAATTCCTCGAGAAGCTCACCGACGTAGTCGGGCTTTATCTGAATCCTCCCGACCAGGCGATTGTGCTTTGCGTCGACGAGAAGAGCCAAATTCAGGCTCTGCAACGCACCCAGCCTGGGCTGCCGCTGAAGAAAGGGCGCTGCGGCACCATGACGCATGACTACAAGCGACACGGAACCACGACTCTGTTTGCGGCGCTCGATGTTCTCGCCGGCAAAGTCGTCGGCGACTGCTATAAGCGCCACCGCCACCAGGAGTTTCTGAAATTCCTGCGTCGCCTCAACCGCGAGTTCCCTGGAACGACGCCGCTGCACCTGGTGATGGACAACTACGGCACTCACGGCACGCCCGAGGTGAAGGACTGGCTTAACCGACATCCTCGGTTTCACGTGCACTACGTTCCAACCAGTTCCAGTTGGTTGAACCTGATTGAACGCTGGTTTGGCGAGTTGACCAGCAAGAGAATTCGCCGTGATTCCTTCTTGAGCGTCGACGACCTCATCGCCGCCATTAACGAATTCCTCGCCGCCTGGAACGAGAACCCCAGGCCGTTTGTTTGGACGGCCACCGTCGAATCCATCGTGGCCAAACTCGCGCACTGTCGCCAAACTCTTGAGCAGATCCAGCCCGGCTGCACGGCGACAAAGAGCCTAAAACGAAAGTCCAGCTAATTCGGGGACACTACACTAGCGAGGTTCATCGGCGTAGGTCGTAAGAGCCTTGGAAACCGGTGGTCCTTTGATCACCAGAAGTGGACCAGCAAGAACGGTCATCAGCAGGTCAAGTATGACGGTGCCCAATAGCATCGTCGCAATCAACAGGCGATACGCGGCATCCATCATCCGAGCCAGCAGGTGCAGTACCCGTTGTATCCATATCGCCAAAAGCCCCAGCAAGGGTGTAAGTTGGTAACAAGTGGCAGCCACGATGAGGCAAATGAGTAAATTCCCAATCCAAAGCAAGTGAATGCCCATTGAGTATGCAGTAGTTCCCAATACCAGGTAAGACAAGACAAAGAAGCCGCCAAGAATCAGCCCGATCAGACGCGACCACTGCGGCGCCGTGACCTTTTGCCAATCGTACTCCTGAACGACCGTCTCACCCCACCCGTTCAGAAACCCCACTGCGGCAGCAAAGGCCATTTGACCGACAGCAAGGACAATCGGACTGGCGGTGTCAGGTATCAGCCTCGTGAAACTCGCAATACCCGTGAAAGCCGATACGATGATCGAGGCGGCCGCGAGAAAAACCCACAAAAGCGACTGACGGGCGAGGTGCAGCACCTCCGGAGCACCAAGCGGCTGCTGGTTGATCGTGACCCATTCTGGCGAAGCCTGTACGAGAGCCCGAAGTTCAGTGAGAAGTCGTTCGACTGCTTCACCTGCAAATGCAGGGGCTGGATCCGGGCCGTGGCCTGAGCGGACAGCGGAGCGGGCAGAATTAGCCAAAGTCTCCGCTTGCTGGAGGGAATTCGACCAACGGACGGCGTCTTTAGTGAAAGCCCGAAGCTGCTTCCGGACGGTGGAGAGCGCGGTTCCCCGAAGAACGCGGGCGCTCATGCGGTAGGAAATCAACCCGAGGCCGAAGAGCGTCATCACCAGCAGAAAGCCCCACGTAAAGAAGATGTCGGTCTGAGCGACAGTATAGTTGACTAGTGGGATAGTGACTGTCTCGGTCCGAGTTGGCATTATGCGGGAGTAGAAGAAGCCTTCCACGATGGCCACACCGACACCTCCTCCGGCCGCGACAATCGACCCCATATGGAACTTCGCGATGTCGTCTCGCAGACCTGCGTCCGCTAAGACGCCATGCAGGAGGCCCAATCCTGCTTCGACGCAGGTGATCAGGAGCGCCAATATGTAGTAAAGGGGAACGCCCACGAATTTGAAGCTCTGGGGAATGAATCCCAGGTCTCTAACGATTTGGCTCAACATCCCAGTGTTGACGCTGATGATGGCCGCGAGAAGGAAGAGTGAGCAAACCAGGGCCATCCGAGCCACGCGGAGGGTCCCGCGGCTTGGCTAAGGCCTGGCTCAGTGGCAACAAGCTGAAGATCTTTTGGGAGGCCGTCAGTTATTGCCTGTAGCCGCTCGTGGATCCGGGGCAGCGCTCTTGTGAAGCCTTCCATGCTGCCTGTAACCGATGCTAGTCGGGCCTGAATATCGTGCGCGAGCTTGAGGAGTTCTATTTTGGTACGGGCCCAGAGTCGGCCACTCGTGGCATCTAAATGCCGAAGAAGGTGGTCCTGGCCGTACTGAGAGAGGAAGCTTTTCTCCGCGTCTTTTCTCTGCGTGATCTTCTGCGCGTGGTGCTCTCGAAGCACAGACAGATATCGCGATAGTTCCGCTCGCAAGCGCCGGGTCAATGGGAGGAATAGGTAGTACGCAGGAAGTGCGAGCGCCAATACGACCACCAAAGCCGCAATCGCCCAAGCGATAAAGGTCTTGAGCCAGGGCACCTCCGCAAAGATGCTACGGATGATATCGGTCATCTTGGTTGGCACACCTCCTTACGCCGGTTTCGCCATCCGCGCGGAGAGCCGTCGCGACGCGAGGCGGCCACTCAAGTTGCCTCAGCGCAGAAGGAAAGGCAGCGATGAGTGCAGTCGCCATACAGCCATCGGACGCTCTCTGCGCGACCATCATCCGGGTCGCAAATCTCCCAGAGAGTGCGCCCGGATCGCCGAGATCGGCAGTAAACGATATACGTGGCGCACAAACCTCGCCGATCAGCATCATTAGAGCGAGGATTATAGCGCAATGTGGCGAACCGCACAGGGCCGGAGTCTACTCACGGGGCGCAGGCCGTTCTGAGTCAAAAGACGCACGCCACGTCTCGGGCCGGAGGCTTACGGACGCCTCCAACGGCGGCTCAATCGTGAAAATGTGCGGATCATAGGCGAACAGATGAACGCGATAGGTACGCCACTCTGCCGGCCTCTCCTTTGCAAGGTCGCGCTCGTTCCGGTTCAAATAGCACGGCGTCCGCGCGGAGCAGTTCGTAGTCTTCACCTCAATCAGCCGCGTCCAGCCGCTCTGACCGAACGACAGGATGTCGTAGCCTGCGCCGTCACCATCCTCGGCGGCGACCCATCGAACCTTGCGGGCCAGATCCGCCCGGTCGGCCTCGGCGAGCTGGCGCCGCTCGAGATCGACGACGAATGATTCCCCGGCCTTGCCCAGGGAACGGTTGCGGCAGTCGCGCTCCACTGGATCGAACTTCTGAACAAGCCGGCGAAGTCGCTCCGGGATCGGACCAGGCTCGGCGGCAAGCACGGGCGCGTCGACAAACACCGTCTCGACGAACTGTAGCTGGCGGGAGACCACGCGGCGGTTGCCGGCCTTGTCGGTGCGGCCGTCCAGGATGGTGTGTTCCAGATAGAAGAGCGCGCGGACTGCGGCCGAACCGTACCACTTGACGTCGACTACCGTAACGAGGCAATCGGGCAGGATTCCCTTGACGAAAACGTTCGGCCACGGGCCCGGCACCCATCGCGCTCAGCGCCACCGCTGCCAAATCTCGTCGCTACTGCCGGAGACAATCCCCGAGGCACGTCTCGGGAAGCGCGGGCGGAAACGATTAGGCACGTCTCGGGAAGCGCGGGCGGAAACGATTAGGCACGTCTCGGGAAGCGCGGGCGGAAACGATTAGGCACGTCTCGGGAAGCGCGGGCGGAAACGATTATTCAGCAAAACTTCAAGCGAGCGGAGCCCAATAAAGGCCTAAGGAGGGGTGTGTCAAAAACCCTCTTGCCCGTTGCACGGTGTGCAACCAGAACTAAAGGAGTTATGGAGCCTAATACAGTGTGTCAAAACCTACAGTTTTTGACCCAGCGGTGGCCGAAAACTCTAGCAGGATGCTGAAAAAAGGCTCGTGACGAGCTTTACGATCAAAACAACTTCGCGTCATAATGTTCCAAGGTTATGCGCGGCCAAGACACCCAA
>Ga0335069_10011507_pt1 | contig 12477 bp, 9 predicted proteins | sample Lox_Sample_11_FD_206714 | JGI IMG/M metagenome (GOLD analysis project Ga0335069, IMG submission 206714) | Soil microbial communities from Loxahatchee National Wildlife Refuge, Florida, United States - Lox_Sample_1.1 | ecosystem: Environmental > Terrestrial > Soil > Wetlands | place: USA: Florida...
AAAGACATCGCACCAATATTTCAAGAGAAGTGCGAGGCTTGCCACCGAAAAGATTCCATGGCGCCGATGTCCCTTGTCACGTACGAAGAGGCGCGCCCTTGGGCAAAGTCCATCAAAGAGCGTGTGATCACTCGGAACATGCCGCCTTGGCACCTCGACAAGACCGTCGGGATCCAGCATTTTCAGAACGACATTTCATTGAGCAATGAACAGATCCAAACGATTGTAAAGTGGGTCGATGCGGGTGCGCCGAAGGGAAATCCGGCTGACATGCCTTCTGCCAAACAATGGCCGAACGACGATGGCTGGCAATTACAACGCGAGTTTGGCCGCCCGCCGGACATAGTTGTGAAGTCAGAACCTTACACGATGGCTGCACGCGGGCCGGATCAATGGTGGAGGCCGCTAACCGATTTAAACCTGACCGAGGAAAGGTGGGTGCGAGCAGTCGAGATGCGGCCGGGGACACCCGCCGGACGCCGAATTGTCCATCATGCCCTGGCGCATTTGGTTCAGGAAGATCCGGACGCACGCAAATTCGATCCCGAAATCGCGGGCAGCCGTAGAGTAGGTCCCAACGAAGCAGGGACCCTGATGGAATGGGCTGTCAACAAAAACTACGATATCTATCGGGAAGGCACGGGCAAGTTGTTGCTGCCAGGATCGCACGTTTGGTGGGACATTCATTACCATGCCGTGGGCGAAACGATATCCGATCACGTCGAATTGGGAATCTGGCTGTATCCGAAAGGCAATCGCCCGAAATATCGAACCTATCTGAGCAGTCTCAGTGCAATCTCCGGCCAAGGCGGTTCGCGCATCGATATTCCGCCCAATTCTATCGTTGAGACGCAGGGCTTCTTTGTGATGAAACAGGCCGGCCGCCTTGAGAATTTTCAGCCCCATATGCACCTGCGCGGGAAGGCAATGTCGATTCAAGCCATTCTGCCGGATGGAACCCAGCGAATGCTAAGTTCCGTGGATCACTTCAACTTCAACTGGATGACAAATTACATCTACGCCGATGACGCGGCGCCGGTGTTGCCGAAAGGCACCGTGTTACAGGTAAAAGCGCTATACGACAATACCAACGGCAACCGTTTCAATCCCGACCCAAGTCAATGGGTGGGCTACGGGGACCGAACCGTCGATGAGATGGGACACGCGTGGGTGAACATCACCTACATTTCGGATGAAGATTACAACGCTTGGGCAGCTGCGCACAAAAAATCTGACACGAGGGCGGAACAAGCATCGCTGCAATAGGAGAACCGCTCCAGAGTTGCCAAGTCGCACTGAAGATCTGCTACGTACGACTCTTTAGTGACTCTGGGACCTCGCTCCTAAGGTCAACACCAGGCCGTATGTATGGTTCCTCGCGGTTTCCAGCGCTACCATCGGGTAAATGAAACTACAGAATCGGGTGGCTATCGTCACTGGCGGCGGCACAGGAATCGGCCGCGGCATTTCGGAAGTGTTGGCGCGTAGCGGCGCAAAAGTAGCTGTCAACTACAACCGCTCGCGCGACGAGGCCGAGCAGACCGTTGCAAGCATCTGCTCCAAAGGAGGAAGCGCCATGGCCGTCGCCGCCGATATATCGAGAGATTCCGAAGCCCGCGGCATGATGCAATGTGTTACCGATCGGTTTGGGCGCCTCGATCTTCTGGTCAATAACGCGGGCTGGAGCATGCTGGTCCCCTACGAGAGGCTGGACGAGCTGACCGACGAAATCTGGGACAGGACGGTAAATATCAATCTTCGCGGCGCATTCTACTGCATGCGTGCTGCCGTGCCGTACCTCAAGAAGCAGCCCGGCTCCTCAATCATTAATATCCTCTCCGACGCCGCTATGACCGGCCAAGGAAGTTCGATTGTCTATGCGGCTTCCAAGGGCGGCCTTCTGACCATGACCAAGTCCTTCGCGCACCTCTTGGCTCCCGATATCCGGGTCAACGCCATCGCCCCTGGCTTCGTGCGAACACGCTTCGCCAACTGGCCACCATCGATCTTCGACGAATCCGAAGCCATCACGCCTCTAAAGAGACTCCCTACTCCGGAAGACATCGGCGAACTGGCGCTTTACTTAGCCTCTGACAGCACCCCGATCACGGGCCAAACCATACTACTAGACGGCGGCCTAGCCACCCTAGGTGCTCACTAGGTATGGAGTGCGAGCACCCGCAGGCCGGGATAGCGAGAGGCGGTCAGTAATCCGAGCCGCACAGCAGCCGATGGGCTAGCCGTGTGTCGAAATGGGAAGGATCACGGCCGTAGCCTTGTAGCCTTGAGCATTTTTGACGCCTTATCGGCACTCGTGGATTAGCGTAGCCTGGCTGGAGAAACTGAATGAGCTTGAATTTCGATGACAGCTTAGGAATTTCGCATGAGGCTGAGTATCGCACTCATTGACCGCGGTCGGGCTTTGGGTCAATCCGGATATCCTTCAGCACCTCCGTTTGGGAGGGAAGATCTGTCTTTCCCGCAGGAAACTTGTTCACGCTAAAGATGTGCGCTAGGATGGCCGCATTCACGTCACGGCTGAGGGATTGCGGTTGATTAAACGGCATCGTCGTGCGAATTCGCTCAAACAAGTCGCCAACTGTGAGACCGTTCCAATTCGAGAGGAAATTGGCTCCGGCAAGCGGCGGCGCTTCGTCGTTGCCTCCGAGATTTTCCGAATGGCAGGAAGCGCAATATTGCGTATAAAGCGCCGCCCCGCGCTTTTCCTGCTCGTCGCTATACACACCTTCCCAGACCGAGCGCGATGCTTGCGCACGAAGAGCTTGGGTGCCGACGACAATAGCACTTGCGCAGAGCACGGCCACCAGGAACACACGGATTCTCATTTCACGCCCTTCTAGTCCTTTGAGTATTTCTTCAGATCGCGGGGACCCACTTCGGCTCCATAGACATTGCCTTGGTGGTCCACGGCTACGCCTTCAGCCGCACTGGACCCGCCCGCTGGGTGCGGGTCGGGGATGAAGGCGATCACTTTGCCGTCTTTTGCGCTACCGATGCGAATACCGCGCTTTACACCCGGGTTGTGCCCGTATCCGTCGGCATCTCTCGATTCGGAGTCGCCAACATAGAGGACGTCGTTCGCATCAATGAAGACGCCGCTGGGTCGCCCGAACTGCTTCCATTCGGCGATGAACCGGCCATCCTGGTCTAAGATCTGGATGCGATTATTCGACCGATCCGCTACAAACAGGCGTCCTTGCGAATCGAAGGCCAAAGCGTGCGGTCCATCGAACTCTCCGGGGCCGGAGCCTTTCTTTCCGATCTGCTTGATGAACTGCCCATCCTTTGAGAACTTCAAAATGCGGGCGTTGGGGCAATTGCACCCACTGTGTCCATCCGCAATGAATATGTCGCCGTTCGCCGCCACGGCCACGGCGGAAGGGGCGCCAAAGGTGTCCGAACTCTCTCCTGAAGTTCCTGCTTTGCCAAACGTCATTAGCACCTTGCCATCCGGACTGAACTTGACGACCTGCAATCCCTTCTTGCCGTCTTTCGTGGCTTGCGCATCGGTGACCCAGACGTTCCCCGCCTTGTCCACGAGCAGTCCATGGGGCTGCACAAACATTCCTGCGCCAAACTTCGCTAAGACCATGCCCGAGGCATGATCAAACTCGAGCACCGGATCCAGGCTGGATTCGGCGCAGCTATTCGCGCCGCAGCGATCGTAAGCCCAAATGTTACCGTCGGGACCGATGCTGACACCAGCCGTAGAGCCCCATTTCCTTTGGTCGGGCAATTGGGCCCAGTTCAACACCGTTTTGTATGGATTTGGCAGGTCGTTAGGAGGCGGATAACTGGCTTGACCTTGTGCCAGTCCGGGCAAAAGCGCGGTTACTGCGGCGCCAGCGAATACCAGCGCCAATGCGTGTCGAGTTAGACCTGGCATAAGAACCCCCGGGATCCTGCGGCTCATTCGGCATCCGGCAGGCTGTAGGCGATGTACTCGCCCGAATAGGCGCCGCCGCTGACCGCGATCACAATGTACTGTTTGCCATCGGCTACATAGGTCATCGGTGACCCGCTTTGAGGCGCGGGCATGTAGACAGCGCCTACTTCCCGGCCTGTCGCCTTGTCATAGGCACGCAGCATGGCGCCACGTGGATGCTGCGGCGTTGTCGTCAAGACGCTGTCGCCAGTAATGACGAGCGTCTTGGTGACCAACACGCCGACACTCCCACCCTGCCCAGTGTTGGGAATATTCATGCCTTTCAGGGCGGGGTGGTTCCGAACAGCGTCCGGGGTTTCGCCGTAGGGCACCTCCCATTGAATGTCGCCGCGGTCCAAATTGATGGCTGCAATGACGCCGTATGGAGGCTTCACTAGGGGCAGCCCTTGAACAGTAAGACCACCACCTTCACCACCACCCGCCGGCGGTCTGGCTGGAGCTCCACCTGGGGCCGCCCCAGCACCAGGGCCACCTGCGGCAGCTCCCCGCTTAGGTTGAGCCGAGTCAGCGTAGGTGCCTGTACCAGCGGCTTCCAGAACTCGGAACGGCTGATCGTTACGACCGGAAACATAGGCCAGATCTGAGAATCCGGGAGGCGGCGTGCGCAACGTGAGCGCCTGAACGCCGGAGTTATTGGCTTGTACGTACACGACGTGGGTCTCGGGATCGTAAGCGCCGCCGGGCCAGTTAGTGCCACCGCCGGTGTGTCCGATGTTCAATGCACCCAACAGCCCTTTTGGATCGCCGACCAAAGGAGGATTGAAGACACCAGCGACCCGGTAGCGGGAAACAAGGTCCTTCGCCTGGGCGCGCATCTCCGGTGTGAAGTCGATCAGATCGTCCGGGATACTGATTTCATTGCGGGCATAGGCCGGAGGCTTGGTCGGGTATGGTTGAGTCCGCGCCGCTTTCTCGCCGGGAACGTCGGACTGCGGCACGGGGCGTTCTTCAATTGGCCATACAGGCTTCCCGGTCACGCGATCGAAGACATACAACCATACCTGCTTGGTCGGCACGGCGACAGCTTTGATTGCCTTGCCGTCGACGTTGATATCAGCCAGCAGCGGCGCCGACGACAAATCAAAATCCCAGATCGGATGATGCACGAACTGGTAATACCACTTCATTTTTCCAGTCTTCAGATCGACGCACACCAGGCTGTCGCCATAGAGATTGTCGCCAGGCCGGGCGCCGCCGTAGAAGTCTGAAGTCGGGTCTTCGACGGGAAGGTAAGCCAAGCCGAGGTCCTCGTCCACGCTCATTTGGGTCCAAACGCCGGTGTTGCCGTTGACGGCCCAGGAGTTGTTTCCCCAAGTTTCATTGCCTGGCTCGCCGGACCGGGGAATGGTATGGAAGGTCCACTGAAGCTTCCCGGAACGCGCATCAAAAGCGCGCACCAGTCCCTTGGTATTGTTATGGGTGACAACCGTCATGCCCTCTTTCATCGAGGAGCCGACGAGCACTGCATTGCCGGCTACGATGGGCGTCGAATGCAAGCCGATCTCGCCAGTTTCGAGATCAATCTGCTGTCCAGTTCCAATCACGACGCCCTCCTTGAGGTCCACGACGCCATCCTTTCCAAAAGAGGGGATCCTCTGGCCAGTGTGCGCGTTGAGCGCGATCAGGCGATACCCTACCGTCACGTAGAGGACTCGGTCGTCGCCTTTACCATCGGTCCAATAGGCCAGCCCGCGGCCCGACAATTGCCTTGGCGCCGCCGCCCCACGTTTGCCTTCCCGGTAGCTATGCGTCCAGATCACCTCCCCGGTTTTGGCATCCAGGGCCACGACGGACCGCCTAGTGCCACCGGTGGCGTACAAGACGCCTTTGACCATGAGCGGCGTCCCTTCCAGCTTGTATTCGGGCCGCGGGCCAAGATTATCAGTTTTGAAGTGCCAAGCAACTTCAAGCTTGTTGAAATTTGACGCGTTAATTTGGTCGGCGGGCGAGTATCGGCTGCTGGCCAGGTCGGCAGCATAGTGCGGCCACTCGCCATTCTTCGTGGACGGCTGCCCGGATGCTTGGCCGTAGACTTTCGCTGGTAACAAGGCCAATGCTACAGCTGCAACAGCAAGCATCAACACCGAAGGAGTCGTTCTCCCCAGATTGTCGTAACGCATGGTCTTTCTCCTTGCCGCACTGATCTATTGCCCGAAGGCTGAGTTGTCATCATTCGCCGCCATGTCCGGCAGGCTCGACCGAGACATTGACGAATCCATTCGTCCAACAACACTGGAAGCCACCGCCTCCCACGCCGGACGCATCGTTCACCACCAGGTACAGAGTATATTCCCCCGGCTCGCTAAAGCTCACCGACGTGGACGCCTTCCCGCCAAAAATCGCCGGCGGCGGGAGCGGCTCTTGCACTTGTGCCACTGTAGGCCTGCGATTCGCAAATGTAACCACGCCGGGCCCACGAAATTTGCTCCAACTTACAGTGATCGGATCCTTGGGGCGCAACATGCCCGGCGAGAACTTTACATCATCTGCCACCCAGACCACCAGCTCCAGCGGAGTCGGCACTTTAGCTTTTATCGACTCGGTGATCGCGCGAGGGCCTTGACCTGAAGCCCCGCCGGATTCAAAGCTTCGGTAGCTCAGAAATGGAGGTGTGTTCCCGATCGCGTCTTTGAGAGGAGCTATTTCCCAGAGCGGATCCAGGCTCATCGGGATTTCCGATGGTTTGCCGTGGGCCACAATCGTCCAGGTCAATTTGTTGGTCCCAAAGTCCCTGGGAACCGTGACAATAAAGACGCCCCACATTCGTCCCGACATAAAATGAGTGGGCTGGCCGAGGTCGGGTCCTCCAGGCTCGATGCGGTTGTTCTCACCAATGGGTATGTCAACTTCTTCCTCGAGGTTGCGATTGTAATAACCAAGCAGGAGACTGAAGGATCCGTCCGCATTCGTAAACCATCCCTCGAACGCCCCAGTGATGCTCTGTCCTGACAGGTGTGGGGGTTCCAACGGTAATTCGCGGATCTGGGCGGAAGCGCCGAGCGCTGCCGCGACGATCGAACCAACAAGTACCAGCGCTCTTGTTGACATGGTCATGGACACGAATCCTAACTCTCGGGCTTCCTGGCATCGCGCCCGTTAATCGCGGCAGTAAGCGGCCAAGAGTAACTGTGTCTCGCTTGCATATATCCCGCTAGGGGATGACGATCATTCCGGCACCATTCACGTTGTTGTTCAGATCCCAGGTACGCTCACGCGTCAGTGTTGCTGCGTCGTAGACTTCGATCTCGAACCCGGCGCTATAAATATATAGCTTTTGGCCGTCGCCGGACATGCCGAAACTGAAGCGAGTGCGGCAGGGCACCTCGGCTCGTCGCGTAATCTGATCACTGATAAGATCGAAGGCCCAGAATTCGCAGCGCTTGTTGCATGAGCTTCGAAAGTGGACTGGCCATGCGCCAAACTACAGAACGCCAGAATCCAAAGAGCCACCCAGGATCGATAACCTAAAATTCCACACATTCTACGAACGCGGGAAACAAAGCAAACTGACAAGCTGGTGTAGTCCGCAACCATGAGCCCCCCTCAAGAGATTCAAGCCTTTGCCTCCTGTCCAGGCATCATCCCACGTCAATCAGTGACGCACAGTATATTGACGGACAAGCGAGTTGTCAAGAAGCGACTGACCCTCAGCAAGTATTTGTGTTGCAAGCATTTGCATTCAATTGCTGGCCGTTTAAGACCGGTATAAAACTTGTATATGACCAGCGGCGCGGTCTTCGATCGGCCGCGGGACGGGCGGGATCTCTTGGAGGTATCCTATTTGAACGGCGCGGCGTTTCCATGCAGACAGAATTTGCTGCACGCGCTGGCGAAGAAGACCGTGCCTCTGGGCGATTTGCTGGCAGTTCCATCCGAAGAGGAAATACAGTTGGACCGCCTTGCGCTGTATATCGGGCCGGTCATGCTTGGCGAAGGTCGGTACCTGTGAAGGGAAGCTGACGCGGTTCTGACGAATCCTTTGCCGCAGCTCGTTTAGCCGCAGGTTTTGGATCTCAGTTTTTTCTGCACGTGCGGCACGATAACTGTTGCGCTCCCGGTGCGGTCGCGTGTTCTTGGGAAGAGTGGAAGCCGGGACCACTGGATTGGCCATGGTATTAAGCAATTGCGGAAAAACTTCATGAAGAACCAAAGACATTCACCGTCCTTCGTATACAACCTCGCCGTTGATAATCGCAGTCTCAACCTTTGTGTCATGAACGGTCGTGATGGGAACTTTGAAAGGATTGCGGTCCACCACGATAAGGTCGGCGAACAGCCCCGGCTTAATCGAGCCCACGCGGTCGGCGTTGCCGAACTGCTTGGCTGCGTTAACAGTGTAAATGTCGATTGCGTCCTTCATGGTGATCGCCTGGTTCGGAGCTAGAGCCGGTTCATCGCCGCCTCCGCCGGGTCTCCTGCGCGTGATCAAGGTTTCAATGGCAATCCAGGGATTCGGTGTCGGCGACACGGGCCAGTCGGAGCCCTCCAGAGCGATAGCACCGTCAGCTATGGTCTCTTGAACCGGCTTAAAGCGCTCGAACGGTTTGGCGCCGACAGCCTTGAAGTAGGTGCGGGTGACGCCGTTCCAATAGTATAGATACGCCGAGTACTCGAAGGTGGCCCCGATCTGCCGCCCCCGCATTAAGTCCTCCGCCGTTGTGAAGTCATTATGGGCGATCTGATGCAATACACCACTCCAGCCGTTTGCCCTGCGCGCGGACGCGATCGCGTTCACTGCCTCTTTGGCGCATGCATCGCCCGTGCAATGGATGACCATAGACATGCCGTCCTTGTCAAAACGAGTAACCACGCTGTCGAGAACGTTTTGTGGAACATTCAAAATTCCGTATCGGCGGGCGTCATCCGTGTCGCCGGCGACCGGGGCCATATACGGCTCGATCATCCCGGCAGTGTGACCTTCGCCCGGTACACCGTCGCCAACGATCTTGACGCAGCTCGGTTCGAGACGATCCCGACGGTAAAGGTTCCTCTCATTATAAATGGCCTCGAAATTCGGATCTACGCCCTCTGCATGGTACGACCAGCCCAGGCATTCCTTTACGCGCTGCTTCAGTTCGCCTCGGTCCGCTAGAAGCGCGAAAGCCGTGAGTGTCTGGCGCGAGGCCATGGCATCCTGAAGCGAAGTGATCCCGGAGGCCAACATCGTTTGAAGCGCTAGGCGGAGCGCCGCGGCGTCGTCTTCTGCCGTCGAGGGTGGAATTTTAGCGCGGACCAAGTTCGACGCGGACTCCCGCAGGAGCCCGTTGGGCTCGCCGTTAGCTCTGTGTTCAATGACTCCGTTCAGCGGATTTGGCGTGTCCTTGGTAATGCCCGCCACCGTCAAGGCCATGGAATTCACCCAAGTCGAGTGGTAGGTCTCGTCCGAGAGAACGACTGGATTATTGGGCGCGGCCTCATCCAGGAGCGCCCGGTCTTGCGGTTCAGCCTTAAAGACGTCGTTCACCCAACTGCCACCGGTGATCCACTCGCCGGGTTTGGCTTTGGCGGCACATGCAGATACGGTGGCGCGGATCTCACTCGGCGCCGCTTCCCGTTTGAGCACGCAGCTCCGCAGCAGTTCACCCGCGCCTAACGGATGTACGTGCATATCATGAAAGCCGGGAAGAACGGTACGGCCTTGGAGATCCATGACCTTACTGTTGGGGCCTCGATAAGACTGCACCTTTGCGTTATCGCCAAGCGCTACGATGACGCCTCTCTTAATCGCGAGCGCCTCAGCCCACTGGCCACCCGCTGCGTAGATCTGTCCATTGGTGAGAATCGTGTCGGCGGCGTCTGACGCATTCTGTGCGGCAGCAATCGCACAAGACACCAAGCCTATAACCGCAAGTTGCATTTTCATGATCAGTCTCTGCTCAATCGTGAATTCTCCGTCAGTCTCAGACCGCGCATCTTGATCGGCGTCGAAATGTGTTGAGCTTCAACCTGCGCGTTGTCCGTTTGAAAGTCGTCGATCGCGCAAGCCGGCGCCGACTGCTGCCGCCAAGCCGGTTTGGATGGCAAGAAATAGCGTCCTGGCGGACAAGAACCACCACAAAGGCGACCATGCCTCGCGCAAGTAGACATATTGGCCGCCGGCGTGCATAAAAATGCGATAAAATCGTCTCCAGCCGCGCTTCCGGATTTTGTGCGCCAAGGCGAAAGCCCCTTCCTGCTCCCTAATCACCTGGGTTGCCAGAACCCATCTTCTGCGTCCGGGCAGTCCACACAATCACGGGTCCCTCAACAAGTACTTTGCGATAGAAATTGAGGCGCAACAGCGTCTGCGACTCGCTTTCCGGTGTTTTCAGCCAACTGCACCGTTTGTGTTACAGATTTGCTGACTTGGCTACTAGAGTCAAAGTATGGTGCCAGAAGTGGACATTGTCAAGAGCTGGTAGTTGCGGATAAGTCTTTGTTTATCAATTGTGTACATGGAATCATGGCTAGTTAAAAACAGGTATTTGACCGGCTGGCCAGTCATTTTTGCGAGAGACAAAGCAAGGCTAAGGGGTTGATGTATAATCCCTGCATGGCATCCGGCATAGAAGAGGCGAAAAACCAGATCGATCGTATACTCCAAAGCGAGACTCTGCGTTCGTCTCCAGTCCTTCGACGGTTGCTTCGATTCGTGGCGGACAAGACATTCTCGGGTGAAGCCGACGCCCTCAATGAGTTTTCGATCGGTGTTGACGCGTTTGGAAAGCCCTCCAACTACGATCCTCGTGAGGATGCGAGTGTCCGTCTTCACATAAGCAGGATTCGGCAAAAACTCGGAGACTACTATCGCAACGAAGGAAAAGACGATTTGGTTGTGATCGAGGTACCTAAGGGTCGGTTCAAGCTGAAATGGGAGGTAAGGTCCGTGCCTGAATCCGCTCCTCGATTGGAGTCGCCACCCGTGGAACTGCGGCAAACGGACGCTTATCTGCGCCTAGCATTCCTCGGTTTGTCAGGCGCTCTCCTGATTTCGATGCTCTGGGGATCTTATTTGACGATCGAGCTTTCGCGTGCTCGTCATAACGAGACGCCATCGGTCGCTTGGACGCGGGAACTGGAGCAACTTTGGCAACCGTTCTTGAACTCGAAGCGCCCGGTGGTTATAGCAATTGCTGATCCCCTCTTCATCGGGCTGGAAGGCACCGATATCTTCGTTCGAAAAGTCTCCATTCGCCGGCCGGAAGAGGCGACTGCGTCTTCCGAACTAGTGGCACTTCGCAAGACACTCGGAAATCCGGCCATACAGCCCAGGTATAGTTTCGTACCAAGCGGGGAGGTCACATCGTCTTTTCTGCTCGGAAAGCTTCTGGGCACGCGCAGACAGGACATTTCTTTAACTGGAGGAAGCCAAGTTGCGCTGCGCGGATTGGGGGAGAGCAATGTGATTGTAATCGGCCCGGAGATAATGTTCGTCCAGAAACTAGCAGGTATCCAGTTGAAACCGGAGCTCACGCCGACGCCGGGAGGAATCCGCAATTTGCATCCACGGGTTGGCGAGCCGGAGCTCTTCGCTGATGCCTACCCCACTTCCGCCCCGGAAGACGGTGAAGTGTTCGCGCTAGTTTCTCGCGCTCTTGGGCCACTTGGAAAAACAAATTTTGAGAGCTTCACGAGTTCCCGTACTTGGGGCCGACAAGGAGCGATCCAGGCTTTCACGGACCCGACTTTGGCCAGGATTTTGTTTGACCACATCAAAACGCCCTCCGGTGAGTTGCCCCGTTGTTTCCAAATTGTTTTGAAGGTCAAATTCAGAGATGCGGTCCCGGTGGACGTCTCCTACGTGATGCATCGTGTCATAGGATAGTGAAGTGTTCTAGCTGAGCTTCCGCACGGCTTCCATCCGTTCCTTCCTCTTATTAGAAGATTCCGGGTCTACGCCGGCCTAACTTCGTAGCCTGCCCGTACCCCTAATGTTATCTCGTGGCGGGGATGCCCATCAATTACTTGCGGGGCCAGTGCGCACAGTTGGGTATTTGATCCCGAGCTGTTCAAGATAACTATCGTATTTGGACGGATCGTAGTAAAGAGCCTTCATGCGGCCCCGGTATTGGTCCATCGTCTTCTGATTGAGCCAGATCGCCGGCTGGTCATCGGGACCCAGCAAACTCTTGTACTTGGCGTCTTTGGTCTGAACGTTATTAAAGTAGTCCCACGCCTTCGTAACCAACTCTGGATGCACCAGGATATCCAGCATCGTCATAGCCTGCACCTTGGCCCCGGCCACGACACCCTTGTGGGCGATCGGAGTCGCCATTGATACGCCGTTGGCCCAGTTGTGCCCGGGTCCGCCAGGGATGTTTGATGGAAAGGTCAGCGTTACCGTAGGCACATTCCATGAAACATCGCCGATATCGTCGGAGCCGCCGCCCATCGGGCCGATGTCGCCTTGCACGTCGTTCTCGTCGCTATTGGCGGCCTTGGGCTTGCGCAGTTCGCGGATCTTCGCCGCCAAGCCTCGTTCGGGAACCTTTAGCTCATGCTGCAGCGCCTTGGCCAACGTCTGATCGGCC